>Ga0075011_10001037_pt1 | contig 14892 bp, 14 predicted proteins | sample TARM_MetaG_T_14_FD_72354 | JGI IMG/M metagenome (GOLD analysis project Ga0075011, IMG submission 72354) | Freshwater microbial communities from Pennsylvania, USA, analyzing microbe dynamics in response to fracking - TARM_MetaG_T_14 | ecosystem: Environmental > Aquatic > Freshwater > River...
GATCCGCCGAGGCAACTTGGCGCCGCATCGGCACCCTACTCGACGCCTTCCCCCCACACGAATGCGCCAACTATCTCAGAAACTCCGGATACGCTTCAACCTAAGTGGAAACGAGTCTAGTGCAAGCGGTCATCTGGCTGAGCCACAATGCAGGAAGGACTGCCGGAATAATGGCAGCTCTAAATAATGAAATAGCCATTGCGGATGGTGTGCCGATTTCATTGCTCAAGGTGGCACTGCAATATTTGCCCCATGTATTGATGGCAGCAGAAAAATGCAGCTTCCGGCAGGCTGCAATAGAGTTAGACGTTTGGGAATCTACGATTAGTCGGGGTATCCGAGATCTGGAAGATAAGGTTGGTGTCGCTTTATTCATCCGCCATCCTGGCGGCGTGAGACTCACAAATGCCGGTCAGAAATTCCTCAAACATGCTCGTGTAGCGATGGATCGCATCGAATATGCACTGAAAGATGCAGGGGCAGCAGGACGCGGTGAGGTCGGCGCAGTTCGGATTGGCATATTTTCGTCGCTGGCCTCAGGCTTCCTCGCTGACCTGTTGCAGGCCTATCAAGCGGATAATCCGTTTGTTCACCTCGATTTTGCCGAGGGCGATCCAGCGGAGCACATAGCTTCAGTCCAGCATCACCGAATGGATGTTGCTTTTCTCGCGGGTAGCCCTGCTGCCTGTGGCTGTGAGGCAAGGTCTCTTTGGAACGAACGGGTCTTCGCTGTCGTGCCCCAGGCTCACCGCCTGGCGAGATGCAGAGAGATCGGCTGGGACGATCTGCGCGACGAGCGCTTCATTGTTAGCCACGCTAATCCCGGCCCAGAAGTCCATAATTACCTCGTAAAGCATGTAGCGGACCTGAGTCATCATCCGGTCGTCGAGCGGTGCGGCGTCGGGCGCGACAACCTCATGAAGCTTGTCGCCCTTGGCCGAGGTCTCACCCTAATTAGCGAGGCCGCCACCAGCGTTGCCTTTCCTGGCGTGGCTTACCGGCCAATCAAGGGCGAACGATTGCCGTTCAGCGCGATATGGTCCGTGAGCAACGACAATCCTGCCTTCCGGCGGCTTCTGAGTATGGCGCGGCGGCTCTCTAAGCGAGCCGCCGACGATGGGCCGCAAAATGGCGCTACGGTCTCGCCGTAGAGCCATCGCCGCCTCCGGAACCGGGATCGCCACGCCTCGATTTGGCAAAGCCACGATCGGTCGCAATGAACCGTTCCAACATGGGCACGATTAGACGCACCGGATCGACGGGCGTCTGACCGCTTTCGCGGCCCAGCGCCTCGCCATAGGCCACGAGATCCCGATGGAGCGCAGCGGGCAGCTCCACGGACAGCTTGACCGGCTTCTGATCGGCGATCGGACCAAGTTTCAGCTTCCCCATGTCAGCCTCCGTAGGGTTCGAGCACCAGGTCGTGCGTGACGATCACACGCATCGGAAAGCCCGGCCGGATGGTCAACGTGGGCGCGATATTGAGCTGGCGCCCGACGATCTGTTGTCCGATCTGGCTGGTGCTGTTGGACGCGCCTTGTTGCAGGGCGCGAGCGATGTCGCTCTCGTTGCCCGAATAGCCGGCCTCCGAGCCGATGCTGAGGATCGTCGTGAGCAAGGCCGCCTTGAACAGCTCGCCCCAATGATAGTCGACACCATCCTCAAGGCCGGCATAGCCTTCGGCGTCCGCGCCCGGCTGGCGTTCGAGAACGATGGAGCGCCCGTTCGGGAAGATCAGCCGGTTCCAGGCCAGCAGCACGCGGCTCTGCCCGAAGCCGACATTGTTGTCATACTGGCCGATAATCCGTGTACCCTGTGGCACCAGGAGAATGCGCCCCGTGGGGCTGTCATAGACGTTCTCCGTCACCTGCGCCGTGATCTGACCGGGGAGATCGGAGCGGATGCCGGTGATCATCGCCGCGGGAATGACGGCGCCGGCTTGGAGGACGTTCTTCGATGCCGGGGCCTGCACCCGGTCAGGCGCCACCGTCTTTCGGTCGGCGTCAGCCGTCAGGAAGGCAGTCTGCCTATCCTGCGCGGGCGGCGTCGCCGGCGTCGGGGCGAGTCCCAGATTGGCCAAGGTAGGTGTGGGCTGCGGATTGGGCGCGGGGCTGGCGCCAGCCGTCGCCGGGCGGCCCTCGGCGCCGGAAAAGAGCTTGCTCGTCCGGGCCGCATCGATCTCCTGAAGCCGTCGTTGCTCCTCGGCGCTGGGACCGGGATTAGGAGCCGGCATCATGGGTGAGGGCACGGCCTGGCCGTTATTCTGGGCATTGAGAATCGGGCGACCGAGGTCGCCGGGCAGTGGCGGGCCGAGCTTAGGCACGCCGCTATAGTCGTGCGGCAGACCGGCCAGGCCATCGGCGGTCGCGCGATTGTCGGTCGAGTAGAGTTCCTCGGCCGGCTTGCCGGTGTTGTGATTCTGGAGCGCATAGATGAGGGCGCCGCCGAGACCAACGCTGGCGATCAGCCCGAGCCCGGCCAGCGCCTTGCGCGACAGGCGGGTGACACGCGGCGCCTCGCCGCGCAGCCGCATCGGCTCGGCCGCATCGCCGGCCGGCGCCGCAGGCGCGGCCTCCTCCTCGTTCCGGGGATCGGAATCGCTCACGACGCCGGCCTCCCGTCGGTGCGGACGATGCGCACACGCTTCTCGGAATCCTTGTCGCCGAAGCGGAGTTCGGCGGCGGCGAACAGCCGGTCGACGATCATGTAGTTGGCGCGGACACGGTAATTCACCAGCTCGGAGGTCTTGCCCGACGAGCCGATGACGAAGAGCGGCGGCATCTCGCCCTGGGCGATGCCGGTCGGAAACTCGATATAGACCTGCCGGCCGTCGTCGAAGGCGCGCAGCGGCCGCCAGGGCGCACGATCGCCCTCGATCGCGTAGCGGAAATTGATGGCGGAGAGATCGACGCCGGCGGCGATTGGCTGCGCCGCCTGGGCGTCCGTGTTCTGGCGGCGGAGCGCGATGAGCTGATCCTGCGGATATTGCCAGGAGACGGAGGCCATGTAGGTGCGCTCGCCCGAGCGCAGCTCCATGTGATAGGTGCGGCGGTCGGTGTTGATGACGAGGTTCGTCATCAGCTCGGCGCGCGTCGGCTTGACGAGGATATGGACCTGGGCGGTCGCGCCGCTCCCGCTCTGCGTGTCGCCGATGATCCACCGGATCGTGTCCCCGGCGGCGACGGGGCCGGAGCCGACGAGCTGCTCGCCTGGCTGCAAGGCGATGTCGGTGATCTCGCCCACGGCGCAATAGACCTGGTAGAGCGCGCCGTCGGTGAAGGGATAGACCTGCATGGCGTTGATGAAACCGTCGCGCACCGGCTGCACGCGCGCCGCGGCGTTGGCCTGGTTGACGCGGACGGCGGGATCGGCGGACTCTGGCGGCAGCTTGCCATGTTCGATCGGCTTCAACTGGCCGGGCAGCGGCAGCGGCTTCGGCAGCTCGACCACCCTGACGGGCGCGGGCGGATCGACCGTGAGATGGGCCGGCGCCGCGTCGTCATAGGAGATCTCCGGCGGCTTGAAGGTCGAGCAACCGGCGAGCGCGGATGCGGAAAGAAGCACAAGCGGCAAAGCGCATAGGCGGAGACGCGGATAGGCGTGTGTGAGCAAAGCCGGGTTTCCGGCTTTACGGAAAGACGGCTTCATTGCCCAAGCTCCCGTGACCAGTTGATGGCGTTGACGTAGATTCCGAGCGGGTTCTTCCGCAGCGTGTCGGCGTTACTCGGCGGCAAGACGACGACGGTGACGATCGCGGTCCAGCGTGCGGTGTCGGCGAGCGCGCCATCCTCGTAGCGGCGCTCGGTCCAGGCGACGCGGAAGGAATTGGGCGAGGCGCGGATGACGCTGGAGACGTCGACCGCGATCTGCTGCTTGCCGATCTTGGCGAAAGGGTCGTTCGCGCGGGCATATTCGTTGAGCGCGATAGCGCCGGCCGATGTGGTGAAGTCGTAGGCGCGCAGCCAATTCTGGCGGACGATGATGGAATCGGCTGGTAGGCTGCGAACCTCCTCGACGAAGCGGGCCAGGTAGAAGGCGATCTGCGGGTCGGAGGGCGTGTAGTCGGCGACCGCTGGCGCCACGGCCTGCGCCTGGCCAAGCCGGTCGACCTGCACCACCCAGGGGACGATGGTGCCGCGCGCGGTCTCCCAGACCAGGGCGGCCGCGAAGCCGGCCGAGAGCGCCAGCGAGCCGAAGGCCATGTACCGCCAGTTGCGCGCCTGCACACGGGCCGACCCGATGCGGTCGTCCCACACTTGGGCGGCGCGCTGATAGGGCGTCTCCGGTTGAGGGGCTTTGCCGTAATGTGCGGCGGGACGTTTGAACATCAGCGGTCGCCTTCGGAAAGATTGACGGAGGAGCCGCCGCCATGCGCGTCGCCGGAACGGACAGCGTGGGCGGCGGTCTGGACGCCGTGGGACATTTGTTGGGAGCGCTTCATGCGCTGCGCCCAGGCGGGCGGCCCGCCCCCGGCGGACGCGCCGGCCTCGGATGAACCGGCCGCCGCACCAGTCGCGCCTTCGGCCGAGGAGCCCGCGGCCTCGCCGGTCACGGAGCGCGCACCGGCGGCGAAGCTCGAACGCATGCTGTCAGCGGCGCGCGTGACGGCGCGCCGAAGCGGCGAGATGGCGGCGCTGGCGCCGGCGCGGGCGACGCCGCCGAGCCCTGAAGCGACGCCCGCGGCGCCCGACTGGCCGGCCGCACCGAGGCTGTAGGCGGCGGAAGCTCCGCCCGCCATCGTCGAACCCGCGCGCGCGGCCGCCGCAGCGCCGCCAGCGAGCGTGGCGCCACCCGAGACCGCAGCGCCAGCGACGGCCGCGCCTGCCGCAACGACGCCGCCTGCCGCGAGGCCGGTGCCGACGGCGGCGCCGGCGCTGAGCTGCGGGCCGCCAGAGACAAGGCCGTTGGCGATTCCCGGCCCGAAAATGCCGAGGCCGAGCAGCGACAGCGCGGCCAGCACGATCGCCATCGCGTCGTCGATGCTCGGCTGCGTGCCGCTCGCCGCGGTGAATTGTGAGAACAAGGTCGAGCCGATCCCGACGATGACCGCCAGGACCAGAACCTTGATGCCGGAGCTGATGACGTTGCCGAGCACGCGCTCGGCCATGAAGGCGGACTTGCCGAACAGGCCGAAGGGGATGAGGACGAACCCGGCCAATGTGCTCAGCTTGAACTCAATGAGGGTTACGAAGAGTTGGATGCTCAAAATGAAGAAGGCGAGCAGCACCATCACCCAGGCGAACAACAGCACCGCGATCTGGATGAAGTTCTCGAAGAAGCTGACGTAGCCCATCAGCCCGGAGATCGAGGTGAGCAGCGGGCGGCCCGCATCGAGCCCGACCTGGGCGATCTTGCCGGGGTGAAGGAGGTCGGTGGCCGATAGGCTCGACCCCGCCGCCTTCAAGCCGAGCCCGGAAAAGGAATTGAAGACGATCTGGGCGAGGTTGTTCCAGTTTCCGATCAGGTAGGCGAAGACGCCGACAAACAAGGTCTTCTTGACCAGGCGGGCGATGATGTCGTCGTCCGCGCCCCAGGACCAGAACAGCGCCGCGAGCGTCACATCGATGACGATCAGCGTGGTGGCTATGAACGCCACCTCCGGCTTCAACAGTCCGAACCCGCTGTCGATGTAGGTCGTGAACGTATTGAGGAAGGTGTCGATGACGCCGGTGCCGTTCATGATGCTATCGCGCCTCCGGCTTGGACGGCGCGATCAACTCGCCCGGCTCGGGCAGCTTGGCCTCGGGACGCGCACCGGGCGCGAGGAAGCGGCGCCGGTTCTCGGCCCAGGCGCGCAGGCAGGCGTCGTCATGGGCGCCGGCCTCGCCGAGAAGCTGGCAGTGGATCAGCTCGTCGTGCAGCGGATCGTTGTTGGGCGCGACGATAGAGGGCAGGCTCGCCTCTGGTGGCGCCTCTTTCCGGGTCATGTCGATCACGGTCATGACGATCGCGAACGCAACGAAGACCACGGCCCCCAGCCGGGCGAGCATCTTCCCGTCCATCGCCGGCCTCTCAGTTGCCGTGGAACATCTGGACGTTGCCGGGCTGGTAGCCGGCGCCGGGCGTCAGGAAGGTGGAAAGCTGCGTCGCCCCCTGGTTCTGATTGGTGGTCCTGTCAGCGTCGATAAGCGCACGGGCTCGACCGTTCGCCGCCTCCAGGGCGATGAGGTCGGAAAGCTGCTGTGAGATTTGAACGAGAAGCTGGTTGTTCACCTGAGCGGCTTGCAGCGCGCCGGTCGCGGACTGGCTGGATGCGCCGAGCGTCGTCACATTGGCGCGGTTGGTCGTGATGTTGCCGACCACCGTGGCCTGCATCCGCATCGCGTCCTGCAGGCCGGCGACGGACGTCTGCCAACGCTGCTGCGCCTGGGCGATCATCTGCTGCTGGCTGAGATTGAGGTTGATCGCGCCATAGTTCTGGGTGAACGCCTGGTCGATCGACGAGACGCTATAGGCGATGCGCTGGGACTGGTTGATGAGCTGCTCGGTGCGCTGGATCTGGCTGGTGATCGTCGAGACCAGCGAATAGGGCATGCTCGCGAGGTTTCGTGCCTGATTGATCAGCGATGTGGTCTGGTTCTCGATCTGCTGAATCTGATTGTTGATCTGCTGCAATTCACGCGCGGCGGTGAGCACGTTCTGCACATAGTTCGTCGGATCGTAGACGATCCATTGCGCGGCCGCCGGCGTGGCCAGCATCGGCGAGAGCGCGATCGGCGCAGCGAGGATGGACGCGGCGAGCAACGCCGCGCGCGAACGACGGATCATCATGACGGCAACTCCAGGTTGGTGAGGTCGGGAATGAGGTCGGCCGCCCAATCGGCCTGCCGGCGCCGCAGCCAGGCGGCGAGAAATCCCTCGCGGCCATGCTCGGCGAGGATGCGCGCGATCTCGGCCTGGTCGGTCTTCGACGACGCGGCGCAGAGCGCCAGAGCCACGTCCGACAGCCCCAGCTCGAACAGGCGATTGCCCCTGCGGCTCTGGCAGTAGTAGTCCCGCTTGGGCATGGCCCGCGCGATGATCTCGATCTGCCGGTCGTTCAGTCCAAACTGTTCGTAGATGCGGGTGATCTGCGGCTCGATGGCCCGCTCGTTCGGGAGCAGGATGCGGGTCTGGCAGCTTTCGATGATCGCCGGCGCGATCGCCGAGCCTTCGATGTCGGAGAGCGATTGCGTGGCGAAGACGACGCTCGCGTTCTTTTTGCGCAAGGTCTTCAGCCATTCCCTGAGCTGGCTCGCGAAACCTTCGTCGTCGAGGGCGAGCCAGCCCTCGTCGATGATCAGCAGCGTCGGGCGCCCATCGAGCCGGTGGTCGATGCGATGGAAGAGATAGGCGAGCACCGCCGGCGCGGCGCCGCCGCCGAGAAGCCCCTCGGTCTCGAACGCCTGGACCGACGCCTCGCCGAGCTGCTCGGCCTCGGCGTCGAGGAGCCGCCCATAGGGGCCGCCGACGCAGTAGGGGCGCAGCGCCGCCTTCAGGTCGTTCGACTGGAGCAGGACGGTGAAGCCGGTGATAGTGCGCTCGCCCACGGGCGCGCTGGCGAGCGAGGTCAGCGCCGTCCAGACATGCTCCTTCACCTCCGGCGTGATGGCGACGCCCTCGCGCATGAGGATCGCTACGATCCAGTCGGCGGCCCAGGCGCGCTCGGGAACGTCATGGACACGGGCTAACGGCTGGAGCGAGACGGAGGATTCCGCGCCCTCGGTCAGCCCGCCGCCGAGATCGTGCCAATCGCCATTCATGGCGATCGCGGCGGCCCGGATCGAGCCGCCGAAATCGAAGGCGAAGACCTGAGAACGGGGATAGCGCCGGAACTGGAGCGCCATCAACGCCAGCAGCACAGACTTGCCCGCGCCGGTCGGGCCGACGACGAGCGTGTGCCCGACATCGCCGACATGAAGCGAAAGCCGGAACGGGGTGGAGCCCTCGGCCTTGCCATAGAGCAAAGGGGGGTCACCGAAATGCTCGTCCCGTTCCGGCCCCGCCCACACCGCCGAAAGCGGGATCATGTGGGCGAGATTGAGGGTGCTGATCGGCGATTGCCGGACATTGGCGTAAACGTGTCCGGGGAGACTGCCGAGCCAGGCGTCCGCCGCGTTGACAGTCTCCGGCATGGCGGTGAAGTCGCGGCCCTGCACCACCTTTTCGACCAGCCGGAGTTTCTCGGCCGCCACGCGGGGATCACGGTCCCAGACGGTGACGGTGGCGGTCACATAGGCTTCGCCCGCGTAGTCGGCGCCCAGCTCCTGGAGCGCGAGGTCGGCGTCGTTCGCCTTGTTGGACGCATCGGTGTCGACCAGCACCGACGCCTCGTTGGTCATCACCTCCTTCAAGATCGCCGCAATGCTCTTGCGCTTGGCGAACCATTGCCGCCTGATCCTGGTGAGCAGGCGGATGGCGTCGGTCTTGTCGAGCAGGATCGCGCGTGTGCCCCAGCGATACGGGAAGGCCAGACGATTCAGATCGTCCAGGACGCCGGGCGTCGTCGCGGTCGGGAAACCGACGATGGTGAGCGTGCGCAGATGCGCCGGCCCGAGGCGCGGTTCGAGGCCTCCGGTGAAAGGCTGATCGGCCAGCAGCGCGTCGAGATACATGGGCGTCTCGGGGACACGCACGCGATGGCGGTTGGTCGAGACGGTCGAATGGAGATAGGTCAGCGTCTCGCTATCATCGAGCCAGCGGCATTCCGGCATGAAGGCTTCGATGAGCTGGAGGATGCGCCCGGTGCGATCGGTGAAGCCGTGCAGGATCTCGTGGGCGTCAACGCCTTGGGTCGAGCGCCCCTCATAGAGCCAGTTTTCGGCGCGGGCCGCGTCCTCGGCGGGTGGCAGGTAGGTGAAGGTGAGGAAATAGCGCGACTGGAAATGCGCGCCCTGTTCCTCGAAATCGGCCTTGCGCTCGGCATCGACCAGAGCGGAGGCGGGATCGGGGAAACGGCTTGCCGGATAGGCGCCGACCGCCTCGCGCTGGGCTTCGACGAAGATCGCCCACCCGCTCCCCAATCTGCGGAACGCGTTGTTGAGACGGCCGGCGACGGCGACCAACTCGGCCGCGACGGCGCTGTCGAGATCGGGACCGCGAAACGCAGCCGTGCGTTGCAGCGAGCCATCCTTGTTGAGGACCACGCCTGGCGCGACCAAGGCCGCCCAGGGCAGGAAGTCGGCGAGGCGGGCTGATGTGCGGCGATACTCGGCAAGGCTCATCATGGCGGCGCCTCAAATCGACAGATGGCTGGGGACGCGCAGGTGCCGGCGCACGACATCGACGAACTGCGGATCGCGCTTAGCCGCCCACACGGCCGCGATATGGCCGACCAGGCCGATGCCGATCCCGACCAGCCAGAGGCGCAGGCCGAGACCCAGCGCCGCGGCGATCGTGCCATTGAGGATGGCGACGGAGCGCGGCGCGCCCCCGAGCAGGATGTGCTCGGTCAGCGCGCGATGCACCGGCACCGTGAAGCCCGGCAGGGTCTCGTCGATCGCGCCGGCCATCACACCAGCGCCCCGCCGCCGAAGGAGAAGAACGAGAGGAAGAAGGAGCTGGCGGCAAAGGCGATGCTCAAGCCGAACACGATCTGGATCAGCCGCCGGAAGCCACCGCTCGTGTCCCCGAACGCCAGGGTCAGGCCGGTCACGATAATGATGATGACCGAGATCACCTTGGCGACCGGCCCCTCGATCGACTGCTCGATCTGCGTCAGCGGCTGCTCCCAGGGCATCGAGGAGCCGGACGCATAAGCCGCGGGCGCGAGCGTGATGCTGAGTGTGATGGTGGACGCCGCGGCGGCGATCCTGCGGCGCAGGTGGGACAAACGACGGATCATGCGGGATCTCCTTGCGGGGCTGGGATGGCGGGGGTGACGCGGTAGTCGCCGTCAGGGCCGAGCCCCTCGACGCGGGCGAGTTCGGCGAGCCGGCGGGCGGAGCCGCGCCCGGCGAGGACCGCCACGAGGTCGATGGTCTCGGCGATCAGCGCGCGCGGGACCGTGACGACGGCCTCCTGGATGAGCTGTTCAAGGCGGCGCAGCGCGCCGATGGCAGACCCGGCGTGGATGGTGCCGACGCCGCCCGGATGCCCGGTGCCCCAGGCTTTCAGGAGGTCGAGGGCTTCGCTGCCGCGCACCTCGCCGATCGGGATGCGATCGGGCCGAAGGCGGAGCGACGAGCGAACGAGATCGGACAAGGTGGCGACGCCATCCTTGGTCCGCATGGCGACGAGGTTGGGCGCGGCGCATTGCAGCTCGCGCGTGTCCTCGATGATGACGACGCGATCGGAGGTCTTGGCGACTTCCGCCAGCAAGGCGTTGGTGAGCGTCGTCTTGCCCGTGCTCGTTCCGCCCGCGACGAGGATGTTGCTGCGCGCGGCGACGGCCTGGCGGAGCGCCTCGGCCTGGTCCGCCGCCATGATCCCGGCGGCGACGTAATCGTCGAGCGTGAAGACCGCGACCGCCGGCTTTCGGATGGCGAAGGTCGCCGCCGTCACGACCGGCGGCAGAAGGCCCTCGAACCGCTCCCCCGTTCCGGGCAGCTCGGCCGAAACGCGCGGACTGGCGGCATGGACTTCCGCGCCGACATGATGTGCGACCAGACGGACGATCCGCTCGCCATCGGCAGGCGACATAAGTTCGCCGGTGTCGGAAAGCCCTTCGGAAAGCCGGTCGATCCAGAGCCGCCCGTCGGGGTTGAGCATCACCTCGACGACGCTGGCGTCTTCCAGAAAGCGGGCGATGGCGGGGCCGAGGGCGGTGCGCAGCATGCGCGCCCCTCGGGTTATCGCCTCCGAATTCTGGTGAGCCGCCATCTCGTCCCCGTTCCTGTTTCGGGGCCGTGCGAGGGACGGCCCTGGATCGGAGACAAGTAGAAGAGACAGAAATTAGGGCATGGCAACAACCCTCATGGGGTCGTCGTAGTGTAGCGTGCAAATACAGGAGATCGGCGGAGTTGCCGAACCTTGAGATCGGTGCATCGGGATCTATTCCTGCGCGGACGCGCCCGGAATGTCCTCGGAAATCTCCTGCCGCAGCTTTGGCCCCTTGGCGAGTCGACGGCCAAGCGCAGCGACGAAGGCGTCATAGCGTTCGCCGGCCTTGGCGCGCGCGGCCGCCTGGGCGGGTTCGGGCAAAGGCGGGCTGGTGGTCAGCCAGAAGCGCACGAAGACGGCGAGCGTTTCGACGGAGATGCCGAGATCGCGTTCCATGCGGGTCATGCGGCGGTCGAGCTGGTCGAGGCGCTTCCCGGTCACGGCTTCCTGCCGCTCGGCCGCGTCCGGCGACAGAAATGACGCAATGGCCGCTTCGGCGACAAGCGAACGCGACTGCCCGCGCCGCGCGGCGAAATCTGCGAGCGCCCTCATGACATCGGGTTCGAGATAGACGGATACACGCTGTTTCTTCATCGGCGACGCCTCAGAGGTTCATGTCATCGCCGGGATCGAGCGAGACCTGGCGCGCGACGCCTTGCATCATGTCGCGCATCCGGCTCGCGCGCGCCGCGTCGTCCTGGGTATCGTCATCGAGATCGGGCTCGAACTCGTTGTCGATCGGCGCCTTCTTCTCGACGGGCGCGGCCCTCTCCAGCTCGGGTTGCCGGCGGCGCTCCGATCCTGTCGTGTCTTCATCCTCCTGGTCGGCGGGGACGGCCCGGTCATCCATCAGGTCGGGCTTCGCCGGTTGCGGCAGCGTGCTCCAGTCGTCGGGCTTCGGCCTCTCGGGCTTGGTCAGCGCCGGCGGCGGCAGGATGCGTTCCTGAAACCGGGGATCTTCGTAGTAGCGCGCCTTCTTCGCGCGGATCGGCGGGATACCGGCAAGCATGACGATCTCGTCGGCGGGCGGGAGCTGCATGATCTCGCCGGGGGTGAGCAGCGGGCGGGCGGTTTCCGATCGCGAGACCATGAGGTGCCCGAGCCAGGGCGACAGCCGGCTGCCCGCATAGTTCTTCATCGCCTTCATCTCGGTCGCGGTGCCGAGCGCGTCGGACACTCGTTTGGCGGTGCGCTCGTCGTTCGTGGCGAACGAAACCCTGACGTGGCAATTGTCGAGGATCGAGTTGTTCGGCCCGTATGCCTTTTCGATTTGGTTCAAGCTCTGCGAGATCAAGAACGATTTGATCCCGTACCCCGCCATGAAGGCCAGGGCGCTCTCGAAAAAGTCTAATCTTCCGAGTGCTGGAAATTCATCGAGCATCAGCAGCAGGCGATGCCGCTTGGCCTTCGCCTGCAGATCCTCGGTGAGCCTGCGGCCTGCCTGATTCAGGATCAATCGGATGAGAGGCTTGGTCCGCGAGATGTCGCTGGGCGGCACGACGAGATAGAGCGTCGTCGGCCGCGCGCCGCCGACGAGATCAGCGATGCGCCAGTCGCAGCGGCGCGTCACCTCGGCGACGACAGGATCGCGATACAATCCAAGGAACGACATGGCGGTGCTGAGCACGCCACTTCGCTCGTTATCGGATTTGTTGAGCAGCTCGCGCGCGGCCGATGCGACGACGGGGTGGACGCCGGCCTCGCCGAGATGGGCGGTCTTCATCATCGCCGCGAGCGTGGACTCGATCGGCCGCTTCGGGTCGGAGAGGAAGGCAGCGACGCCGGCGAGCGTCTTGTCCTCCTCGGCATAGAGAACATGGAGGATCGCGCCCACGAGCAGCGCGTGGCTGGTTTTCTCCCAGTGGTTCCGCTTCTCAAGGCTGCCTTCCGGGTCGACCAGCACGTCAGCGATATTCTGCACGTCGCGGACCTCCCACTCGCCGCGGCGGACTTCGAGCAGCGGATTGTAGGCGGCAGACTTCGGGTTGGTCGGATCGAACAGCAGCACGCGCCCGTGGCGGGACCGGAAACCGGCGGTGAGCTGCCAGTTCTCCCCCTTGATGTCATGGACGATGCCGGAGCCGGGCCAGGTCAGGAGCGTGGGCACGACCAAGCCCACCCCCTTGCCCGATCGTGTGGGCGCGAAGCAAAGCACATGCTCGGCGCCGTTATGCCGGAGATAGGTCCGATCGAGCTTACCGAGCAGGACGCCATCCGGATCGAGCAGTCCGGCGCCCTTCACCTCGTCAAGTTCCGCCCAGCGGGCCGAGCCGTAGGTCTCGACGGTCTTGGCCTCCTTGGCCCGCATCACCGACATGGCGATCGCGGCGATGATGGAGAGGAAGCCGCCCGAAGCGGCGATGTAGGCGCCGTGGACGAAGACCGACGGCGCATAGGCGTCGTAAAAGAACCACCAAGCGAAGAAGGAGAGCGGATTATAGACCGGCAGGCCAAGGAGCCGGAACCAGGGCGCCCCTAGCTGCGATTGGAAGCCGAGTTGCCAGGCGGTCCATTCGGTCGCGCCCCATGTCGTGAACAGCACGATCAAGGCGACGACGATGATCGGACCCCAAAGGATTTTCGTGTCGGGCATGAAGATAAGTCCTTTCGATCAGAGGCCGAGCCCGCGTTTGCGGCCGAAGCCCCAATCGATGCCGCCATCGCTACGCGCGACGCCGGAGACGTGCTGACCGAGTTGCTTTTCGAGGGATGGCGTCCAGGGCACGAGCTGAAAGCCAAGGCCGTCGTCGATCATGGCGAAGCGGCCGGAACTGAGCGCGAAGCGCCGCCTATACTCGCCGGCGACAAATTCACCCGCGACGGATTGCGTGAAGGCGCGGCCTGTCTCGGCGGCCAGCTTCTGCCCGAGCGCCTCGACCTCGCGTTGGCGCAGCATGTCGATCAGCTTGCGCTGGAAGATGACGCTCTGGCCCTGCCGCTCGGCGAGCCCTTCGCCGATCAGACGTTCGGCCCGGCGCTCCATCGCCGCGCGCACCTCGGCCCCGAAACCGGCTTCGCCCAGCGCCGCGGGCTCGCGCGCGATGGCCTGCCGATCGAGCCAAGTGGCGCCCGAAGCATTGACCTGCGCCTCGATGTCGAGATCGGAGCGGACGGCCAGCGCCACGCGCCGCGTTCCTTGTGCATCATCGAACTTCCGCAGCTCGACGATCGAGCCGGGCCGGCTATCGCCGGTGGCATCGAGATCGGGCAGCTTGATGTGATGCGTGCGGCCATCGACGCCATCGACCACGGCATAGGCCGTGCCTTTCAATTCGTCGTCGAGCCCGCGCGCGACCAGCCGGCCGACGATCGGATCATCAAGGCTCTCGCCCGCCAGCACATAATTCGCCGCGCCGCGCTCGATGCCGCGATCGGTGAGGCCACGATGAATGCGTTTGATGATGTCGTCACGCTCGCCCATCTCGCGCAGCGTCGCTTCGGCCCTGTCCGACAGCGCCCATTGGCCGGGGCCGACCTGATCGGCGAGGCCGAGGGATTCGAGCTTCCGCAGCCGGCCGACCTTGAGGGCGTGGAACTCGTCGGGCTGGCGATCGGGTGACGGCGCCATGTCGATGACGCCGGTGCGATAGCCGTCACGCGCGAGCTGGCGGTCGAGATTGGTCCAGCGTTCGGCCTCGACCTGGCGCTCGATCGCCTGGCGGATGTCGTGATCGGTGCGTGGGCCGAGTTCCTGGGTGATGAGGTCGCGCGCCCGGTCGCGCATCCCTTCCTTGATGTAGTCGCGCGAGATGACGAGGTTCTCGCCGTCGTCACGGACGCCCCGCACGATCAGATGGACATGGGGATGCTCGGTGTTCCAATGGGCGACGCCGACCCATTCGAGCCGCGTGTCCAGATCCTTCTCCATCTGGCTGACCAGATCGCGGGTGAAGGTCTTGAGGTCCGCCATCTCCACCGCGTCGTCGGGCGACACGATGAAGCGGAAATGGTGGCGATCGTCCTGGGTGCGCTCGGCGAAGTCCCGCGCATCCGCGTCATCACTCTCCGCCCCGAACAGCCGGGCCTTCTCCCCGTCTCGGGTCACGCCCTCGCGTCGCAGATAGTCGAGATGGGTGCCGAGCGGCGCGCCGC
>Ga0075011_10001038_pt1 | contig 14891 bp, 20 predicted proteins | sample TARM_MetaG_T_14_FD_72354 | JGI IMG/M metagenome (GOLD analysis project Ga0075011, IMG submission 72354) | Freshwater microbial communities from Pennsylvania, USA, analyzing microbe dynamics in response to fracking - TARM_MetaG_T_14 | ecosystem: Environmental > Aquatic > Freshwater > River...
CCGCCAGACAAAATATGATCGAACATCTCGTTTCTCCGTGTGTGGGATTTCGGCGTGTACCCACTTCTTTATTTCTTTCGAAATAATGTGTCTGCTTACACCATGCGGAAATATCATATTTTGCGCCCATATTAAAATGTGGCTTCCAAATTTTTAAAGAACAGCGGCATTAAGCCTGAAATAAAAAACCCTGGTGCTCTCAAGCTCCCAGGGTTTTAAACCTTCTGTTCTGGGAGCTTGGCCTCTTCTCGCCATCTCCCGCACATTTTGTGCTTAGGATTTGGCGTGTTTACGACCCTCAGAATAAGCATATACAGCTTTCTCTGATTTATTGGCATTACAATGTTTGCATGCAAATTTGGTCATAAACATCATGTGATTCTCGCTTAATTAACTCGTAAGTTGCTGTTTTTCCAACAGAAAAAACCTGATGGACTTGCGCCTCATCAGGTTTATTTAACCCTTGTGCTGAGGCTCTCTGGCCCCAAATTAAATTAGGGCTAGATGTTTTTCTCGAATTTTACGTTAAACATATACGCGCAGGCGTTTGCATGGCAATAATTGCCCTCTTTTGCAAATTCCTTGTTGGCTACGTATGCGTTCATAATAAAACTCCGAAAAAATGTAATTTGTTTGTTTGCAGGTCTATTTCCTGCCGATGTAAGTAGAATAGCACTAGGCTAAAAAAGAAGTCAAACATTTTTTTCGATAAAAGTAAGTTTTTTTCGAAAAAAGATAAAACACCCCTTATTTCACCTGCATCAGTCATAATAAAAAGGCCCTATTTCATGAATAAATAGAGCCTCAAAGTATTGTATTTAATGGAGAATATCCTTTTTTAAGGAATTAAAAATCATTCTGTAGAGATACAGCACCAGATAGTTTGGCTGCAACGTCTCTGGTGTATCGGATTACCATCGCAGGGCCAGACCATCTGCCAGCATGCATGATATCCAATAGTGGGATCCCTTTCAGGCGCATATCCTGAGATCCCCCTACCCTTGTTGAGTGAGCGGTGAATTTTCTTTTCACTCCAGCCTCTCGGCCAAATTCTTCCCAGGCAACCCCCATGACGTTTCGAATGGTCTGGACGCTGAGCGGATTTCTCGACTTGACGGATTTTTGTCCATTAGGAGCGACCATACCAAATAGGTATGAGTCATCGAGGGCGCTTCTTCCATCTGCATTCAGGTAGTTGAAGACATGCGCCATCTGCTTGCTGTTTATATAGACGGACTCCGGCTCACCACTATGGTTTGTTTTGCTGATCGGGATCGTGATGATCGCCCCACCTTCGTCATCAACAGAGATGTGAGATAGTCGGATCCTGGAGAGCTCGCTGGCCCGAAGAAGAGTGAAGTAACCAACAACAACGATGGCAAGATCTCTCTTGTTTTTTAGAGATGCGGTTTCTGAGCTCCATTCGCCTATGATCCCTTTAACCACATCTTTTCTTAGGCCAGATGCTTGCCTTGTGATGTCCTGCTCTACAATCACCTTTCTTTTCTTGAGGTTCTTCAAAAAGTCCCTGGTTCTCGGCTCGGATAACGGATCGATACAGCCAGACTCATTGTGCAACTTACTGATCGCCCAGGCATCAAGACCGAGGGTGTTTTTGCTAACACCACACCCAGATCTGTAAGTCAGATATTTTTGAACCGTGCTCTCTTTGGCGGGCAGAACAGGCATGTGGTTTTCAGCCTTGCACCAACGATAAAAAGTAGACCAAACTGACATCAGAGTTTTTGTCGTACTTGAGATGAATCCATCGTCAACACCAACCCCACTCCTCATCCAAAACTCAGATGAAAATTTTGAGATTGAAGCCTGAACTTTATGATGGCCGGAGATATCTATGCCGCGCATCCGGCATGTCCGAAACAAGGCAATCTGATCTCCAGGTGTCATCACATCAAAGTTGACGCCATCAACAATGGAATCGACCATCGGATCGTAATGCGTAACAGATGGCACATCATAACCTTCAATAGCCGAAGATGAGCTGATCAGTTCCATGTTCATTGATGAACTCCAAGTATCTGATTTACTTTACTCAAAAAAACATACCGACACATTTTCAAATGTCAGTGACGAGCAGTGCCATGCAGCGAGAAAGCAGGATCCGTTATCTCTCACGATTGCTCAATAAATAATCGCAAATAAAAACAGATAGAAAAGACCCTCAGCATTGGTGCAAGAACGCCCCAGGCCAGGTCTCTGATGACAATCATACACGAATTAATGCGGCTCGATCACCCTAAAGCAGCAGAAATATCAGAGAAACTGGTTATCTGCCATGGGACATGGCAATCACAAACAATCCGTTATCTCTCACGCAAAGCCTGCCTGATCCGGCTTCATCATCCCCTACTTGTTATTAGTATAGGTAAATATCTGCCAATGTCATGCATTCTGATAACACACCATCATAAATCCCAGTTAAACCAAATATGTTAAATCTTTTAACGAAGTCAACCTCACCACTCCTGGCATGCAGGCCCTCTTTGTGCGACTGCGTGACTGACTTTCTTATGTTAAATGGGGCTGGCATCATGAGCCATTCCGCTGTTCGCAACAGAGGAAAAAGGAAGGCTTCCAATGACTTGCGCATTTTGCATTCAAATCATAAGGCAGGAACGGCAGTGCATATGATGCAGCCAGTGCATACGAGTTCAATCATAAAAACCATAAATCACCCCCCTTCTAAGCAACCGGATCTTGGCAGTGCAGTCGAGTGAATTCGAAAAAAGTAAGTCGCCGAAAGCCAGTCATGAACTCCCCTCTTCTAAGTGAACGGACTAGGGTTTTTATAGAGTACAGTTTTTAGTGCATAAGCGATGCAAAACCAAAACTCTCCGTCATCCCTTTTGTTGTCCTTGCTGGGGTATTTTTTATGTAAATAAAGTCAGCGGCTCATCGTCATCTCCACCGACAAACCAGGCTGAAAGCCATCTCCATCTTGAATGCTACCGCATTCACTTTGACCAGTTCTCCCTGCCCTCTCACATAAAACTCAATCAAAGCATCAAATGGCACCGACTGCGTAACTGACTTTTTTATGTTAAATAGTGGTCTAATAGTCAATCAAAAACAATGACTTGGATGAAACTCAGTCGGACAAAAAATCGAGCTGTCAGCTCTCTCGTCATTACAACCCATCCAAGTTCATAAAGCTGAACCCCGCTACAATTAACCTAAAAGAAAGTCAAGCATGAATTGACATTTTCCTGATTTTGGTTATAATATTTAAATATTATATTAATTGGGGCATCTGTATGAATGAAATGTTTTCCTGGTTGTCTGATCTGCCAGAGCAGGTTTTGGATGGAACATCTGATGCGAACTCCCCTTTTGTGATTGACTGCAAAAATGACTCCGTTTGCAAAAGTCTCTCTCTGGATCTGTTTTCATCTATTTTTGTTGATGCTCCAGTTATTTATGAGCATGAATTCTCATCTCAACATGGAGGCAGCTCGTCAATTGAAATCACTGGCCCAGAGAATGCAGTCAAGAACCTCGATATTTCAGTTAATGGCGGGTGCTTGGAGATCAAAACCATTGCCGGAATGAAGCTTGGTGCGCCAATCACAATTAAAACAATCGGTGCCTCAATTAAGAAAGTGGTGTCAATGAATCACAGCCGGATTATGGTTAGAGATGTATTTTGTCACCAGTTTGAGCTTCATTGCAATGATCATTCGTCTGTATCCCTGTCTGGGGTTACATCAAAGTTTAAGCATTATCTTGGTGACTTTTCCAGCATGAATATTGATAATCTCAGGGTTGTATCGGCTTAAATTCTTGCTGTTCTGATAACAAGGAGCGAGTAAATGGCTATAAGCACAATCGAAATGCTCATCAAGGCCCTTCTTGGTGGAGAAAACACCATTGAATTAGAGGTTGGTATTGGGGGTAAGGTCATCAAAATAAAGGGCGCTGGCGCTGTTACATGGGTTGTTGCTTTTGGCGCGGTTGGCATTCTTGGATATCTTGCAATCAAACACGGTGGCAGTAATGCAGTAACAGAGGCAGTTGCAGAAAACCCAGCAAAATCAGCTATGGCTGGGTTTGTAGGCGTTGCTACTGCTGCTGTAGGCCCTGCTGCCGCAACCCTTGCTGCATCAATGGTGGCATCTACAGGAGGAGTTGGCATCCTTTATAAGCTCAGGAAATATGATGCCAAGAAGCTTGATAATGGGAATGTACTCTTAACCAAAAGGGTATAGCTATCAAAAATAAAAAAGGCGCTTAGCGCCTTTTTGTTTGTCTGCGGAACGGTTTATTTCACAGATTTTCGAACTTGTCGATAATATTCTGTTTGGATGTAATACCATTCACTGTAGAAACAACCTCGCCGTCTTTGAGGAATACCAAAGTCGGAATTCCACGGACGCGATGAGCAGTCACCAGTGGCTTGAGCTCGTCATTATCGACATCCACCTTGATTACCCGAACTTTATCCAGGTATTCTTCGGAGATCTGATCCAGAACTGGGGAGAGGATTTTGCATGGCCCGCACCAATCGGCATAGAAGTCCAGAATTACAATTCCGCTTTTCATTTGCTCTTTACAGTGCTCAGCACTTGTAGCCTTAATAATATTTGACATATATATCACCCTTAATAAAAAACCATTAATAAAAAAAAGGCCCAAAGCGGGCCTGAAAAAAACTAAACGTAAGCCATCAGGCATACAATGCAATAAGCATTGAATTTGATTCATGGTGACAGGCACAAAGCCTGCATCGCAACTTTTTCTTGGTTGCCACTACTTTATGTAGCGCCATCATTAATCGAAAGAAACACCTGCTAGCATTTCTTAAATTGAATTTGGAGCGGGTTACGGGAATCGAACCCGCATCATCAGCTTGGAAGGCTGAGGTAATAGCCACTATACGAAACACGCCAGGTCACTAACGGAATTTGGAGCGGGTTACGGGAATCGAACCCGTGTCATCAGCTTGGAAGGCTGAGGTAATAGCCACTATACGAAACACGCTAAGTTACTGATTTTATTGATTTGGAGCGAGCTACGGGAATCGAACCCGCATCATCAGCTTGGAAGGCTGAGGTAATAGCCATTATACGAAACTCGCTAAGTAACCAGCGCAATTAATATTGATTGGGCTGCGGGCGGAGGAATCGAACCATCGTCTTCATCCGGGATGGATGATGTAATACCGCTATACTATACCCGCACATCAATATATTGTTCGAGTTGTTCCGAATCAATGAGGTTACTATACAACGCTTAAAATCATCATGCAATAGTTTATTTTTCAATAAATAACTTTTTTCTGTGTTTTTTGCTTCCACAGGATGTTTTATATAAAAAAAGGCCACCTTCTGGTGGCCTATTCAAAAATCACATAATTTCCGATAGCGATGGCTTCATGATCTCGCAATACTGTGTCACAACATCGCCATCTTCAACATTTCCATGCTTGCCTTCATCAACCTGTTTAAATACCCATTCCATATTGGCATTCATGCATATCCTGGACATGACAATATGGATAGATGACTGATTTTTAACGATGGAAATCTCGTTGCCTGAGTTTTTCAGGAAGGCTTCATTATCTGGTCGTTCAACAACCAACCAATAAAGGCCGCTCTTGAGGTTCTCATAATCAAATGGCTTAAATTTCATCAGGCTTCCCTCTTTTGAAGACAAGAGAGAATATACCACTATTTTTCAGATTTGAGCATCATAAGATCAATACCCTCTTCTTCCGCCATGTCTTTCAGTCGCTTGAGACCAAAGGTTACAAGCTGGCGGATGCGCTCCCTGGACAATGAGTTTTCGCGACCTATTTCAGCAAATGTCTTCTCATCCTTACCTTCCAGGCCGAAATGCTCAATGATTGCATTTTTGGTTTGCTCTGGGAGCTCGCTCAGCTTGCTGATGATCCAGGCCCTGGTGCTTTCACTTTCTGATGTTGCACTGGGGTCTTCTGATTCATCCGCAATAAAGTCCCCAAATGTAGCGCCAGCCTCATCATCGCTGTTGATGCAGCTATCCATATAGACGGATGACTGATTGATGCTGAGCATCATTTTAACAACGTTCTCTTCCTCTCCAATCATCTCTGCGATCTCTGCTGAGGAGGTACTTCCCTTTGTCGTCAGGATGGCTTCTTGGGCCTTGTAGACCTTGCGAGCGAGCCTCATCGTTTGGGCCGGAATATTAACAGGCTTGCTGTTGCTAGCAATGAATGTCTCGATATAGAAACGGATCCACTTGTCTGCGTAAGTCAAAAATGCAAAACCCAAGGTAGGATCGTATTTATCCAGGGCTCTCATCATTCCCATATTCCCTTCGGAGATGAGGTCTAGAATAAGTTCCTGGTCAGTAGTGTACTTATACGCAAGTTTCACAACATATCGAAGATTGCACTCAAGGATCTTGTTCTTTGCATCAACATCGCCAGCTTTATAGCGCTCAAACAGCTCATTAAGCTGCTCCTTGGTGAGGAATTCAGCATTCATTAGCTTATTCATGTACTCACGCAGCATGCTGCTGGAATGACTGATTTCTTTCTGTGCGCTCATATGACCTCTTATAGTAATTTTGCTGGCGATATGGTGATCAAGCTTAAGCTTGCACTACCGCTTTGTTTTAATTGGTTCACAGCACTGCGCATCCCGTAGCACAGTGTTTCTTAATATATGAATATTATAATTATCTAATAATAATAGTCAATATTTATTTTACCAAATAAAAAGTCGTTGTCATAATCCTCATCTACTGAATGCCGAGTGATGAGTCTCGATTGAGCCACACCCCTGTAAGCCATGGAGTTATTTCTTCTTTTAAAAAGTAACATTTGTTGGAGTATGTTATTAGTTTATTTTCATAGGCCCCGTAAATTGATAGCAGCTCATTAGAAACCGATACAGGTGCAATACTGAAAACATGGCTTTTTACCTGATCAAGTATGCGATTCTTGTTTAATCTTATTGAACGGAGCTCGGATGGGTACGCCCAGTCATGTCTGTTGCTGCTTAAAATATGTTCATATTCGTAATCTTCATAGTTTAGTCTATATATAATATCAGTAAGGCAATCAAGTTCATCACTAGAAACGTAGAATGAAAACTCATTACTTCTGATGTTGCGCCACTGAGCTCCATTTATTAATGGCATTTTTGATAAAAAGGTAAACTTAAACCTTGTTTTTTCAAGGTAATCGTATTTTCTCCATATTTCTAAATGCACAGTGCCTCGCTGTACACTTAGATCTGCATCTAGAGTCTCAGGGTAAAAAACCTTTTTTATTGGTGATGAATTGCCGTCCATCATCTCGATGGCTGAAACAAAGCAACTAAAGAAATCGCTGAGCTCACGGTCTCCATTAATAATTATCCCAGGGCTGTTTGTCTGATAAGCAGACAAACCATTGATGCAAAACAAAGATTGTTTTTCTTCTGAGTCTCCATTTTGTTTTGCTATTTTTATGTCGATTTTTCCATTGGATAGGCACAAATAATTAATTTCAATCATATAAACCACCAAAAAAACCCAGGCATAGCCTGGGTTCTGTTTATCTTATTGCCTTACGCTGCGCGTCTAGGCATTTTTGCACCATATCGTGCTGCAATCTTCTTGATGCTTTCGGACGCCATTGCCATAGCCTTGGCACCCATGAATCCGAGCACCTCTTGCAGTGACTCAACGGCGTTGGAATGCATCTTGTCGAGCTCATCGATGCGCTCAATTTGAGCTTTATTGGTTTTGTGCAGAACTCGCAGAGAGTCTTTAAGGACATCAATCGCAACAGCTCGCTCATTAGGATCTTGTGATTTCTCAAGAATGGAGATGTTTGCCATTGCATCCATGAAGGATGCGTTGCTTGCGAATTCGCTATCGTTATGCTCATTCGCTCGGAGACGATAGTCTTTCAGCTCGTGACGGATGTCGCCACGCTGGCAGTTGAACGCCTTGCAGAACATTTCCAGTGCCTTATTGCCAATCACGGCCTTGCCAGTCAGATACTGACTGAAATTGCCCTGAGACCAGCCATCCAGGTTGTCTCGGGCAAAGGCAGCTTGAGTAACATTTGGATTGTTGCGTTGATAGTCAGCCCACAACTCGCGCAGACGAAGGGTTGCTGCTGCGTTTTGTTCTTCACGAGGAAGGGTGCCGAACTTGGCAAGCAGATTAGCCATCAGCTCATAATCACGTTCCGTGAAGTGGCCGCGCTTATCCAGCAGCTGAACAAAAGTTTTTGGCACAAATGGTTTATTTTCAGTTTCTGATTGTACTTCGCTCATGTAGCTAATTCCCTAGTGTTGCATCGTATAATTAAATAAAAATAGAATTCAAAGTAACTCAAAATCAATTACAGCCTCAGGCAAGTAAAGCAAAACTCCCTATTTCATTAAGTTGTCTGCAAATACAGTGCAGTTCCAGCCAAGTCCCGTAACAGATTATTTGAGCTCTGTCACTCACTTAACTCGAATTATATTAACGTAAATTATGTTAGTCAATGGATATTTATGTTTTTATTAACTTTTTTTGGCTTTTAACCAATAAAAAAGACCTCACTAGGAGGTCTTTTTACTTCACTCTTGATGAGAATGATTATTATTCTCAAGATCTAGAACGGTATGTCGTCATCCATATCCACTGGGGGCTCATTGTAGACAGGAGGAGCGGAATTCTGTGCTTGCTGGGCGAGCTGGGCTTGGCGAGCTTGCTCCTCACGAGCAAGGCGAGCCAGTTCTTCTTTCTCTGCTCGCTCCAGCTCCTCTTGTGCAAGTCGAGCGGCAGTCTGAGCAGCCTCAGCTGCTTTGGCGCGAGCGATTTCCAGCGGGCTCGGCCCTTGTTCAATAACCTGACCAGCGACCTGGCCTTGCTCAACAGCCTGACCCTGACCAGCTGCCTGACCTTGACCAGCTGCCTGACCTTGACCAGCCGCCTGACCTTGACCAGCACCCTGTGCCGAACGGTTGGCTGGCAGCTCGAAAATGGTGGTGTTCGGGTTCAGTTGGAATTCTACCCCGTAGAAGTAGGCTTTTTTGCCATCTTTTTCGGAGGTGCGAGTGCGCAGTACGCCATCCAGCAGAGTGACTTTGACACCTGCATTCAGCTTACCTGCTGCGATCAGTTTCTCAAAGCTGCCTTTTTTGCCGTATACACTTACGTTGTGCCATTCGGTGTGAGGATCACGATTTGCGAAGAGCTCTTTGGTTGCCAGAGAGAACTTGGCGACCTCGCGCTCATCACTTACAGGTACGATTTCAGCGTTTACGCCAAGGTGACCGATCAGCATTACTTTTTGTGTCATGTTAGACCCCATTGATTTGATTTGATGTTAATGGCCGAGGCTCTGGTGTAGCAGCGCATCCCCTAATCCATGAACTCAATTATACTCGTTTGTGGAACAAAATCAATATTTATCTGAAAAATATTTACTGGGCATTCTGTTTTTTTATCCTGATATATAAATGCAAAACCATGCACAGGACGAGACCTCAACGAGGGCCTCTACCAGATACCCCTATAGGGATATCAGATAGAATAATTGACCAACATTAGATAAACAATTGGCTTTTTTTTAACCAGTATGACTTCAATGCGAAATCTAATGCTGATTATAAAATAACCTAACGTGCCTTGTTCTGTCGCCTATCAACGATTAGCTGTAGAACTACAAACAGTAAATAATTCTTATTGACATTGCTTTACTTCTTGTGTGGCCACCTTTCGGCAGCCACGATTTGTTTTTTAATGATAAAACTATTAATTGCTTTTATTTTTCTGAAAGAGCTTGATGCTTGCAGCCTCCATGTTAGGGATGGAGAGCCCATTGAGTCGAGAGGCTTCTGCCTTGGCGGAGCGCTGCCGGAAAAGATCAGCAACTTCAAGCACTTTACCTACAGAGCTGGCGTTTTGATCTTCGATCTGCTCGGCGGAGTATTTGATGTTTTCCTGTTGAGAGAAAGCGATAATGCTCTCATCCAGGCAGTCAATCTCACCCTCGATCTCGGCTCGTTGTTCATCAGAAAGCTTGTCGCTACGCAGGGAGAGTCGCAGCTGGGCTGCCTCGGTGCTTAGTTGAAACAAGAAGGATGCTTTATCAAGCACTGCCAACACATCTACTGCCTGAACAGTCCCTTTGTTGACTTCGATACCCATGCTTGATAGGTGAGTGATAAGGGAGTCAGCACTTTTTACTCCTCCCCAGTTTTGCCAGCTACGAACATTATTCATCAACCGATTTCCCTTTTTAGCCTGAAACTAGATGCTCTCTGCGTCTGTTTTTGCCTTGATATGAGACTATACTGCATTCGTGGTGGCACATCTTTGTGCTTCTTTCCCCGAGCAGTTGGGGAATTATACTAGAGTATCTAAGCTAATCAATATGCAAGATAGCTATTTTTTTTGATAAAAATCAATGTATGTCATTTCTCTTGAAAGTTTGCAACTAATCAAATTTCACCCAGTTAAGTCTTTGACAGCAAACAAATTTCAATAAGCTGTTAACAACGTGGTATTTTTTGAGTCCTCTGTCACAATGTCTAACAATGGAGAAATATGCACCTTTGATGTTACTTATTCTTGCCTGTTTGTGCTTGAAGCGGGTATTTATTTTTGCTATTATTAAGTGGTTATCAAATCATTTTTTTACAAATAAAAAGGCAAAATATGAGCAGACTCACTTCGGCATCCTTCAACGGAAGCGCTCGTCAGATCAAGCTGGCTATCAATGAAATGGAGCCTGGCAAGCAATCACACTTGTCGTTCCTGAACGAAACAGTAAATGGAAAGACCCTTCCAGGCCATGTCCTAAATCTCTTCTTGCACAACGGCAAGAATGGCAGCAGGTTCTTTGGTATCTCAGGCCCAATCCGTGCGGTCGATGACAATGGCAACTACATCATGATCCCTCGCGTAAACAGCGAAGGTAAATTCCTTTCTGACAGGGGTGAGGTGGTTGAGGATCAGTCAAAGGCTGGCCTCACCTATAAGTATGTCAAGAATCAGGCCGGAGAAGTTGTTTTCGGTAGCTACGGAAGCCTATCTGTCAACAACCTCAAGAAGGACAACACCCCCACCAAATCAACCTATCTGACACTGAACCTCATGTCAGATAAAGATGTGCTTGGTGCAGAGCGCCTTCGTTATCAGGCTGCAAACTCCGCTACACCAGAGCAAAAGGCTCACTATGAGGCCCAACTGTCCGAGGCTCGCAAGAAAGGTGAGTACATTAGCCTTGCCATCAAGGGCGGTGCTGATCTCCTGGTCAAGCTGGGTTTTGAGGTTCGCCTGCCAGCTCAAGAACCCGCCAGAGAGCCTGGGGCCTAACCCTCTCTCCTCTCTATTGCCATCAAAAGGCCCGCATAGCGGGCTTTTTTTTGAACAAATTATATTGACAATTAAATAATAAAAATATAATTGTTGATTTTTTATGTTCATAAGTGTACTATGTGAGCTTACGTAAATAATTTTAAATATAAAAACGGAGGGCCGTGATGTGACTCTCGATGCTAAATGGTTGCAGAACAACAAGAAATTTTCTGTTTTAATGTCTGCAACACTACTAAGCTTATCGGTAGCCAGCATAACCAGTGGTTGTTCAACAATAGAGAAAAACAACAATCATGGTGTTAACTCACACTTGCTAAATGGTTCAGCTTCAAATCATGGGGTGTCGGCCAGGGTCGATAGCGGAAGCAAGAGCTCTTTTCTGATCGACAATCAGAAGAGTGACTTTGCAAAGCTTTATGATTTGCAGTTTGGTGAAGAGGATGCTCGGCTTTCTTTGATGTCATCTATTGATGATAGGGAACCATTTATTAGTCCGATTGGTTTTTCTGGACATGCAGGTCAAAAAAAATCTGATGGGTATTCGAAAGTGAATGCCTTGGATTCATTTAAGTTTGCAAAATTATTGAGCATTGCCTACAAAATCCCTGACAAGAAGGCAGATAATTTTGCAGATTGGATACTTGAAGCCACATCAGACGTTGATGTGCCAGAGGAATTGCTGGCTGGCGTTATAATGGCTGAATCGACCTTTGACTATTATGTTGTTTCAAGTGCTGGAGCTGTTGGGCCAGGACAATTGAAGCCGCAATACTGGAAGGATATCTGTCCAAAGATTAAAGATCCCAAGCACAACGTAAAATGCGCAGCAACCGTCCTGTATCACTACTATGACGACTACTGCGACAAGAAGTGGAATTGTGCAATCAGAACCTACAATGTAGGGCCAGGGAACATGAAGTCAAAGAAGTTTGCCAAAGCAAGTAATGTTTACCTAAACAAGGTAAATAACCACACTAAGCAGCTTGTGAATGTTAAGAAAACTACACAGGGTCGCATCATTACAATGTTGTCTGTACCCAGCATGCTAAACAAAAAAGGAATCAGTAAAAAATGAGTAAAGACACCGTAGCTATTCATCACTATGCTCTGTCAGCCTCCTATCCTTCCGTTATTCAGGCGGTTAATACTCGCCCTCTGTTCAAGCCGGAGGAAAACCTGAGCGTGTTGTTTAAGGATGGCAAGCTTGTTGTTGCTGCCGCCGTCTACACGGCTCTGGAGAGCAAAGACAACTCATTCAATGAGATTGAGAACGACATCTTCGAGACCGAGGCTAATTCTGAGTCCTATTTTGTGGTTGTGCCTACTGGCAATGAGATCCCCTACCACAAACGAGCTCATCTGATTGGTCATGTTCAGATGTATATCGTCAATGACATTGTGTTCCCATGCACATCTCAGCATGAGGCTCAAATTGCAGGACAGAAGCGACTTGGGGCTTCTGTGTTTTGGATCAAACCAAAACAAGAAAAGAAGAAAAAACACAAAAAAGGCCACAAGAAAGCGAAATAAACTGGCTGAAAAAAATACTCATTTGAGGCGAGCACTGCTCGCCTTTTTTGTTTCTATTTTATGCTCTTGAAAGTATTTTCCTGGTATGTTTTAATCTCGCTGTATCGCATATCTGGCGTGTGCATCTGCACAAGTGCGTGGTTGATATGCACTAAGGAAGTACCTGATGTTAAACCTATTAAGTGAAAATCAATTTAATATAGTGAAAATGACTTTTAGCGATGGAGGCGTCAGGATTTTCTTAATGGAAGATGAGAAGAATCACATCTACAAATTGTCAACAAGATGGAATCATTTGTTTACAACCAGATCTAAAGATGAGGCTTTCATGGTTATATCTATGATAGAGCCCATTAATGGCTCAGAAAAAGAGTTTGTTGCCGAGGTAAAAAGAAAGGAAAATCTTGGAGAGCTACATGCCTCAAGAAAAATTACCTGGGAGCAAGAAGAAAGAAAAGCTGGGTGAACTATGTGCGGCACAATGCCGCACCTTTTAAAAAAGGCAAGTAAAATGAGATTATATGAGCGTACAATAACAAATAAAGAAACAGGTGAAAAAACTCGTATTTATCGAGACGCAACACCAGAAGAAAAAGAGTCCATTAATTCAGCAAAGCAAAAAGAAGCTGAGTACATAAAAAAATTTAGTGAAATGCCCGCTGATGAATTCAATAGATACTTTTCAGAGAAAGAGACTGAGCATAGGATTGCTTACAACAAAGCCCAGGAACTAGGCAGTGAGCTTGAGTACCTAAGATACATTTCAAAGAAAATAAAAGAAATGAATGGGGAAAGAGTTGAGTGGATGGGCGGATAAAAGCAGGACTAGCCTGCTTTACCCATTGATGGTGGTGATGATGTCATCGAGATCATCTGGATGAATTTCAAAGCCACCATTTTGATTCTCGATCACCCCTACTTCCATATCTTCAACAGAAACAAATAGTTCCATTCCTGAGATGTCTGGAAAGCGCTCATCATAAACAACAAGAACATCACCCGTCCTGAGATCTAGCTCTGCGCTATGAGTGGTTTTTTGGCCTTTTAGCCGAGTATGAAATGCTACGCTCATTGTTTTCTTCATAGAAACACCATCCAATAATATTTTATCAAAAATATACATCAGAACCACGCCGAAAGCAATGTGTCAAACATATTTTGTGAAAAATAAATCAAAATTGCAGTTGACCGCCAAACTTCTATCAATTAATTTATACAAAATTAAATGGAGGTGCGCCAATGTGGTCTGCAATCAACAAGAAAACAGGAAGAGTTAGGGACGGCTTTGAAGATCAGGAAGATGCAGAGGATTTTCTGTTTGATTTTTTTAAGGGCCGAGCAACCATTATCGGATACGATGAAGAAAATAAAGTTGTTAACTATGCGCTAGACTAATTCCAACAAAGATAAAAAAGCACCATCAGGAGTATATAGTGAAAACTATGTATTTTACCTAGTGAGTGAGTGAAAGCCACGTCACCACTGGCTTTGCTGTAAACAGAGAATCGTACATACTATGTATCATGGTGTGTACGATTTTTTTGCTCTCACCAGCCTAGCTCTCCAGGGCTGCGTATCAAAGACCACATGGTTATGGTGGAGTAGTCAGCCTAGGCCGTTGAGCAATCTCCGTAACTCATCTTCTGGGTTGTACTGCTTAGAGGGCTCTTGGGATTTCAATGCATGATTTGCTTTTCTGGTCATACCAAGCAGTGAGGTATCGAAATTCTGCTGACACTGGTTCAGAGCCCGCTCAATTGCGATTTGCGCCTGAAACAGCTCGCCGCCCTGTAGATTCTCATTGGCCTTTCTGATGGCCCCTCTGTACATCGCGTCCAAAGTGTCTTCGCTTTTAGCCCGCTTGAAGCGGGTAAGGACGCTTTCATAGCTAAAGAGATTTTCGTTATCTTTCATACTTTGCATCTGAGTTAGGTGAAATGCTCATTAGGATTTTGGAAACAACTCAAGCCACCCCTAAGGGCAGTAGGTTCATGTTGAGAACCTGGACATCTTGCCACAATAGTGGCAATAACAGAAAACCCACACAA
>Ga0075011_10001039_pt1 | contig 14887 bp, 11 predicted proteins | sample TARM_MetaG_T_14_FD_72354 | JGI IMG/M metagenome (GOLD analysis project Ga0075011, IMG submission 72354) | Freshwater microbial communities from Pennsylvania, USA, analyzing microbe dynamics in response to fracking - TARM_MetaG_T_14 | ecosystem: Environmental > Aquatic > Freshwater > River...
AATTAAAAGTGGTAATTTCTGCAAACTTGATCAGGGTTTGTGATATTTGTCTCAAAATTTAATTATTTTGTGTTTTTTCTTTTTTGTTTCATTATTTTTGCAGTTTTTTGTGATATCGGTTGGTTTTTGGCTTTATTTTAGGAAGTTTTAAAGGAATCGAATAACCAACACAGATAGTTAATATTGAATTTGTAGTGATCGGATAGATGTGAATTTAGAGGTGATATTTTTTATTTTAATATTGCTGTGTATTGGTTTGTGTGTTTTTGAGGCGAGGGTTTTGGGTTTTTATTTTACAAGATTTTGAAATTATTCTCTTGTTCATATTTATTTATTAAATGCAAATATAATTATAATCAATGAGATATTGGTTGTTACACCTTAAAAGGGTGTAACAAGTTATCCTCGCGCACTTTTTAGTGATGAGTGTTTATTCCGTGTATCATTAAGTCCCTTTTCATTTTTTGGTTCCGTTATGGCAGAAGTTGTTGATAAAAAAACTTTTCTCACCATTTTCACTACCGTATTTTTGCCAATGTTCCTGGCCGCGATTGATCAAACACTGCTGGCAACCGCTACACCGGTCATGGTTAAAGATCTGGGTAATATTCAGCTATCTTCATGGATTGCTATCGGGTATATGTTGGCTGGAGCCGCTTCTGTCCCCGTGTATGGCTGGCTTGGTGATCAGTACGGACGAAAAAAAATGTTGATGATGGCATTGGTTATCTTTGCCATTGGTTCGGTGATTTGCGCTTTAGCAACCTCAATGAGTATTCTTGTTTTTGGTCGTATTGTTCAGGGGTTAGGCAGCGGTGGTTTGATGAGCTTGTCTCAGGCTTTGATCAGTGAATTTGTTCCGCCAAGGCAAAGGGCCAGATTTCAGGGCTACTTTGCTTCTTTGTTCGCACTATCCAGTATTTGTGGGCCAGTTTTAGGCGGTATTGTGGTGACTTATCTTACCTGGCACTGGTTATTCTGGCTGAATTTGCCACTGATTGTTTTCGCTTTGTATCGTTTGGTTAAGTTGGAGCAGAGCTCGGCGGATATCGTGAAAAAGCCTGTTGATTTCTTTGGCCTTATTTTATTCCCAACTATGATGACTATCATTATTTACTGGCTGTCTGCTGGTGGTCATTACTTTGAATGGAACTCTGCAACCAGCCTGACGCTACTTGGATCATTCGCGGTTGTGAGTTTGTTGTTTTGCATTCAACAACGAAAAGTAGAACACTCTTTTCTGCCTGTGGCGCTGTTGGTTCGTAAAGAGATATACATTCCTCTCACTTCAACATTTTTATTCGCCGCCTGTTTGTTTTCGTTAGTGTTCTTTCTACCTATCTTTCTTCAGGTTGGATTAGACACCAGTGCCGCAAAAGCCGGATTGTTATTGATGCCACTCTCTGCCGGAATTATTTGTGGCTCTTATATTACCGGTAAGGTAATTTCTAAATCCGGAGTACCTAAGTGGTTGCCCGTTATTGGTATGTCTTTCAGCAGCCTGTCTTTTTTTACTTTAGGGACAATTAGTTTAGCGCCATACAGCGCGAGTGCGCTGGCTTGCTTATGTGGTCTGGGATTCGGGACTGTAATGCCTTCAACTCAGTTACTCATTCAAACCGTTGCCGGAAAAGCTCATTTAGGGAGGATTACATCAATGGGAGGATTGAGTCGTTCGTTGGGTGCATCGGTAGGAACTGCGATATTTGGAACGTTGATTTATTCAATGATACCGACCTTCAGCGCAGAAGGGTCTTTGAATGAGTTATTAAAAACGCCGAAACCTGTGATTATCGATGCTTTTCAGACGGCTTTCTTAGTCGCGGGCGTTTTGGCACTAGTGTGCGCAGTGAATGCAGCCCGGGCGCCACGTATTCATTTGGATGATTACGACGTATAAAAAGGGCCTGCTAAATGAGCAGGCCAAAATACCCTGTGGAGCAGGGATAGGTCATGAGGGGGACCTAATAGCCGATAAGCCCTACACTTATGCGGCTAATTCTTTATCGTTGGTCAGGTGTAGCAAACGGCATACATTCACGTTACCCACACCTTCAACAGACTCCAATTGAGTTACAAGTAGAGATGAAATGTTTTTTTCAATAGCTTGCATAGAAAGGTGCATTAATAACTGTTGAGCGAGCTTTTCAGCGTTCTGTTCTATATTGGCCATATAAACAGGAGTAACCCCGCGTAAGATCGTTAACTTGCTGAGTAAGTCTGGTTTATCGGATACTGCCCAAATGGTTGCCTGACTTTGGCATCGGGACATTAATAACGGCGTTTCACCATGTTGAGTAATAATGGCAACCCCCAGATCTTTGTGAACCTTTGACGCGGAAATCATTGATGACAACGCAAAGCTTTTGCCTGCGTCATTGCACAAGTGGTGAAGTTGATCCCAGCAAACTTGTGGGCAGGAATGTTGTTCTTCTGCTCCTGTTGCTATGCGAACCATGGCTTGTACAGCTTCCACCGGGTATGAACCAGCTGCCGATTCAGCAGACAGCATGATGGCATCCGTACCATCTATGATTGCGTTGGCAACATCCAATACTTCTGCGCGTGTTGGGAGTGGGTTTTCAATCATTGACTCCATCATTTGAGTTGCAGTAATGACCGGTTTGCCCAAGTGTTTTGCTCGTGTAATAAGCGTTTTCTGAACCAGAGGTAATCGGGCATCGCCAATCTCAACACCTAAATCACCGCGGGCAACCATGATGACATCGGACGCATGAATAATATCGTCCATAGCTTCTACATTGCTAACAACTTCCGCTCGCTCTACTTTCGCAACAATATGAGCATTGCAACCGGCTTGAAGCGCCAACTCTCTCGCATCATTAATGTCGCCACTGTTGCGCGGGAAAGAGACGGCCAGGAAATCGGCTTTCAGTTTTGCTGCTGTGAGAATGTCTTGTTTGTCTTTCTCTGTCAGTGCTGGAGCCGAAAGACCACCGCCCAATAAGTTAATGCCCTTACGGTTTGATAATTTGCCATTGTTTAATACCTGTGTTGTCACGAGTTCAAGTTCTTTATTAACATGGGTTACTTTGAGCTGAATTCGTCCATCATCAAGTAAAAGAATATCACCGCTATTCAGGTCTTGGATGAGTTGCGGGTAATCGAGACCAACGCATGTCTGGTTTCCGGCATTTGGTCCTAACTGTCCGTCGAGCATGAATGTATCGCCAGCTTTTAGCTGAATAGAGCCTTGTTCAAAACAGGCAATGCGGATTTTTGGTCCCTGGAGATCGACTAAAATACCGACACTGACGTTGAGCTCATTTGCAATCGAGCGAACAAGGTTTGCTCGCTCTATATGCTCTTCAGCTGTGCCATGGGAAAAATTGAGTCGAACAACATTAACTCCAGCCCGGATTAATTGAGAGAGTGTTTCTCTTGTTTGGCTTGCTGGGCCAAGCGTGGCGACAATCTTTGTCTTACACATAAAAAATTCCTATAACAACGCTACATAAGGTGTGAAGTAAAAAGGTGAGAAGGAGCTGATAACAGCCCCTTTTATTTGTAACGTTTAAGCGTTTGCTGATTGTTGGTATTTTTTACCTTCAGCGTCGTCGATATCGACGATTTTCTTCGCATTCCAGACAGTCAGGGCAAGTAGGACAGAGATCACCCCTGAAGCTAACCAGAAGTACTGAGCGTTGCCGAAATCGTAATGCGTAACACCATCAACTTCAGTGATAGTGATTAGTGATGCTGAAATCACTTCCTGTGCTGAAACGGCGATGTATGAACATAGACCGATCAGACCTTTAACAGCACCAACTGCGTTTTTCGGCATTAGGTCACAAGCGATCAAACCTGCCAGGAATACAACCAGACCACCGATAGAGAAGCCGATCATGCTAAGCGCGACAGCATCGATGATTCGGTTATCTGGACCAAAGAACATCAGGCACATACCGGCGATATTGGTCAATCCGTACAGTAGGTTTGGAATGTTACGGTTACCTTTAAATACCTTATCGGAAAGGACGCCAGAAAGGATCGCACCAGCCAGACCTGCGGTTGGGTACATCGACATGGCAAAACCAGCATCAATCAGCGAGTAACCTTTAGATTCCTGTAGGAACAAGACTGCCCAGGAAGACATCGCGTAACGAGAAATGTACATTGCCGCACAAGCCGCTGCGATGAGCCATAGAACAGGTTGCTTTAAAACGAACATCTGTGCACGACGTGTTTCTTTAGGATCTGCTGCTTTCTTAATTTCAGCACCTTCACCAAATGCGGTTCCCGGATCAGATAGGCCATAAGTTTGTGGGCGGTCTTTCAGTAATTTCATCATGATTAAACAAGCAACAATTGCTGCAATACCCGCACCAATGAAACCAGCGCGCCAGCCAAAGTAGCTTACCAATGAAGCCGTTAAGATCCAGGTAATACCTTCACCGATGTTACGTGAACCACCCCAGATGGAGTAACGACTACCACGCTGACTTGGTGAAAACCACTGGTAAATAGAGACACAGGAAGGGGCGGAACCAACAGACTGGAACCAACCATTTAACCCCCATAATAGGACGAAGAAAAACGCAGTGGTGTTCATCCCCATGAAGATAGCGGTAATACCTGAAAGTAATAGTGAGACCGACATGAATCGACCAATGTTAGCGTAGTCGGATAAGAAACCATTGAGGAACTTACCGAAGGCGTACGTAAAGAAGAAAGCCGAACCCATAATACCGAGTTCTTCTATCGACACGATACCAGCATCAAGCATTGGCTTTTTAACCACGCCAAGGCTCATGCGAACTACGTAAAAAACTGCGTAACCAAAAATTAGGCCTGAAAAGACCTGCCACTGATAGCTCTTATAGAGTTTTTGCATTTTCTCTGTGGGTAGATCCAAGAGTGGTGCATCAGGGCGAGTTTTAAAAAAATTGAACATAAAGTGCTCTCCGTTATTCTCGACAACCAAACAGGGGGTGTTCGTGGTGAGCATCATTAATAAAAGTCGTCAATCGCTCAAAGGTAGCGTTTTGGGGCAGAAGTGACACAAATGAATTTTGCTAACGTGTCAAAAGTGGCTATTTAAAGAGTGGCGAATCTGGAATAGTTGATAAAATTACCATTAGGATGCGTCATTGTTGACCCATACCCCGACATGATTTTTTTTGATTAAATGGCAGAGATTTGAGTGGACGCACATTTTTTAAGGTTTTTAACGTCTTGTGTGCGCTTGCTTTCTAAAGTAAGCGCATATTTTATCGTCACAGGTGGGTTAAGTTTCGGAGTGCCAGTATCGGCTCAGGAAAAAGAGCTGGTGATCTTGACGACTTTTTCTCGAGAGCCTCTTCTTCCTTTGATTGACGAGTTTTCTAATCAATATAAAGACGTTGATATTCAAATTGTACATCGACGTGCTCAATCCAGTGTTCAGATGTTAAATAAAAGCTACATTCAGGATATCGATATTGTCCTGAGTTCATCGCCTTATGTGATGCAACATTTGGTAGAAGATGGTCGCTTAACGACGTTACCCGAACGATTTCAGGCTCCTGGGTGGTTGCGTGAATACATGTTGCCGCCGACTAATCAGGTGGTAACGATTGGTTATTCAGGTGCTGGTTTGGTGTGGAATCGTGATTATTTACAAACTCATAATTTACCCGAGCCGAAACAGTTTTCTGACCTTCGTTCGCCAGTCTATTTCGGACATTTAACTATAAGTACTCCGGCTCGCTCCGGGACGACGCAGTTAATGGTAGAAAGTATTTTAGCGAAATATGGCTGGGATCAAGGGTGGCAACTGTTAACTAACATTGGTGCCAATATGGCTACCATATCTTCACGTAGCTTTGGTGTTAGTGACTATGTCGCGAAAGGGCAGTTTGGTATTGGTCCTACTATTGATAGTTATGCCTTGATACTTGAGCGCAAACTTGATCACATACAATTTTCCTATGACGAGAGTTTTACACTGATGCCGACTTATGTCGCCTTGGTCGAGCAGAAACATAGTGATATTTATGCAAAAGCATTTGTTGAACTTCTGATGTCTAAAGCGGTGCAGTCTAATATGGATACGAATGATTTTGCCAAGCACAGTATTAATGACGAATCATTGTTTAACGAGCGTTTTACTCGTTTATCTTCTGCAGCCATCATTCAGCGCGAAGACTGTCTCAACTTATTGTTTGATTTGATGATATCTAAACGCTTGCCTGCTTTGAAAGATACCTGGTTATCGATTGTGAATGTCCGGCGGAATTTTAATGATGATCCGGCTATTGCTGCACAGATTGATCAGATAGAGCGGCTGGTATTCTCTGCCCCGGTTGATGAAAAAGAGTTGGCTAAAATTGTCAATCAACTATCGCCGCTGGCGGACAGTAACGATGAATCTCAACAGGTCGCTAAGACAATGCTGCTGACGGAACTGAGCCATACATGGAAGAAGCAACTGGACAGTAATTTAAATCAAGCCAATAGACAACTCAAAGCACTGACAAGAGTAACGGACCAATGAGCCTTTCAAAGTATCACACGATTGGTGCCAAATTGTTACTCGCTTTTGGCTGCAGCACACTGCTTGTTAGCTTTGTGAGCATCATCAGTTGGTTGACCTGGAGCCGGTTGGATGATCAGGTAACCGAAGTTTTGGATCAAAGTGTCCCTAAATATAATGCCAGTTATGTTTTGGAAAGCCGTAGCTCTGAAATCCGCCGTAAAATTCAGCAGATAGGGAATGCAAGCAACAAGGTAACTCTTGATGAGCAGGTAGAAAAACTCAATAAGGAGTTAGCCATTACTGATAGCGTACTGAACTCTTTAGATGCCAATAGTGCTCGGGAAAAACTGCATAATGGTTATTCAAAACTCAGAGCAATGAGTCAAGACTATAACCAACTTGTTTCCCAAAGAATTGATGTGAAACGCCAACTAGAAATGCTTGGTGAACAGTTGCAGTGGATTTATCAGGATATGGAGATGGAGCTTGTACCTTTGCGGCAAGAAATTCAATGGCAACTTGAACGGAAAGCCTATGCTGAACAAACAGAAGATCTATTTAAAACCATCAATCAGATTCAGGTATTAATCGATAGTGGTAACCAAATTTACAATTTTGCCCGAGAGCTGATGAGTGCCAGCCATTCAATCCAGGTTGATAATGGAATGAAGGTATTGCACTTCAGGCTTGAAGAGCTGCATAGCGCCAGTCAGCCAATTAATCAGTTGCCCGCATCAATTGCTTATCGACAGTTATTAACAGAGTGGCGTGAACTGTTAGCGTTACAAGGACCTTATCATCACAATTTAAGTTTAATGATGGAGTTGAATAAAGGGCTAGAGCAACTCGAAGGGGAAATGCAGGCGCAACTCAATAGCCAGCATTCAGACATCGCCAAGTTGGTATCTAATGCCGGTGAGTTATTTATATCAACTCAGAGAGAGACGACACAGCTTATTAAACATGGGCATAAAATACTGTTTATCTGCTTTGCGCTCTCAATTTCTTTGAGCTTGTTACTCACGTATTACTTTGTTCATCGTCGTATTGTGGGGCGATTAACCAATCTCAGTAGTAGTTTAGATGCCATTATCAACAATGATTTGAGTCATCCTATTGTTGTTGATGGTAAAGATGAAATCGGAACCCTCAGTGCCCAGTTAATTCAATATGGACACAAAGTTGAAGAGATGGAGCGCACTAACGCTCTCAGTTTGATTAATAACACTCAAGCGAGTTTGATCACTTGCGATTTGAAAGGGGTCATTGAGTCTGCTAATCCGAGTGCTCAGGCGAGCCTCAAGCTTGAACTCGATAAAGAAAAGACAACTTTATGGGAGTGTTTTCCGCAATCAGCGCAGTTGGTCATTCAGTCTTTGTTTGACCCGGACAATAAGTTAATCCGAAAAGGTGCTGACAGCGTAACGCTTTCTTTGGGATGTGGTGAAAAGCCATATTATCTCAGGCTGTACCTGCGACACTTTAAGCAGGGCTTACAGGATAAAATTATTGTCACAATTACCGATGTAACGGATCAGGAGCACGCCAACTGGTTGCTGGAGAAAAGAGTCAAAGAAAAAACCCAGTCATTGCTGCAGAACAACCAGCAGTTGCAAGCTGAAATAGAAGAGCGTCATCGTGCGGAGGCACACTTAAAGAGAACGCAAAATGATCTTATTCAGGCTGCGAAAATGGCAGTGGTTGGACAAACGATGACAAGCCTGGCTCATGAACTGAACCAGCCACTTAGTGCGATGTCGACATACTTATATACGGCCAAACTGGCAGTAGAACAATCGCAGGATGAACAAGTGGCCCAATCTATCGGGCAGATAGAAAGCCTGACTGAGCGAATGGGCAAAATAGTGAATAGCCTGCGTCATTTTGCACGTAAGAGTAATAGTGATGATCCGTTAAAACCCGTTAGTTTAGCTCCTGTTATTGAGCAAGCAATTTTACTGGTGCAGACCAAGGCTAAACGTCAACAGGTTCATATTGATAATCAGCTTCCCGATACGCTTTCTGTGATTGGCGATACATTGAGCCTGGAGCAGGTATTGATAAATCTGTTGGTTAATGGGTGTGACGCGGTCAGTTCTCAGGAGCGAAGAACCGTATTGTTAACGTTGCTGGCAAGTGATGAAGCTGTGCACCGAATTGCTATTTCTGACAGTGGTGCCGGATTTGAACACAGTGTGGTTGGTACCTTGTTTAAACCGTTTACGACCACAAAAGAAGTTGGATTAGGGCTCGGGTTAAATATCTGCCAGTCACTGATCACAACAATGAATGGCAATATCTACCTTGCCTCTAATCTAGACAGAGGAGCAATGGTAGTCCTGGAGTTACCTCATGAATAAAAGCACGGTGTTACTGATCGATGACGATCAGGATGTTCTCGATTCATACTCTCACTTAATGTCGATAGCAGGAATGACTTATAAAGCGATTATCAACCCTGAGCTTGCTCTAAGTATGATGACTCCCGATTGGAATGGTGTGGTGGTACTCGATATGTATATGCCACAAATGCATGGTATGGATGTATTAAAAGCGATTAAGTCGATAGACGAACGTATTCCGGTTATTGTTATTACCGGGCATGGTGATATACCGATGGCTGTGGAAGCAGTAAAGCTCGGTGCCTGTGATTTTCTTGAGAAACCGATCAATCCACCTCAACTGCTTGGACAGATAAAGCAGCATATTGAGCAGCGCCGTTGCTTTATAGAACAGAAACTGTTTCTTAGCCGCAGCGTCAAAAAAGATTTGCTTGGTAAATCTGCACAAATTGAGCGTATTCGAACGCATGTCGCACAGTTCGCCATGTTAAATAACCATGTTGTTATCAGCGGTGAGTCTGGGGTTGGACGCCATACTATTGCTTATTTGATTCATCAACTTTCTTGTCAGAGTAAAAGCTTACCCATATCGGAATTGGCTTTTAGTTCAAAAACCGGGACTGAAGAATTGGAGCGGCACCTGAGAATAAGCGAGGGCGGTTGTTTAGTGCTGGATCATATTGAGATGATGACTAATGAGGTGCAGCAACACCTGATTCAGTTCCTGTTAAATCAGGAGAGGCTAACCAAACCTAAAACAAGGGTGATCACGATATTGGGGGCGGAAGTTGAACCATTAATTGCGAATAACAAACTACTCCCTGAATTGTATTATCTTTTAAATCAAGGGGAGATTGAAGTTCCATTGTTAAAGCATCGCCCTGATGATATCGCGACTATTTTCCATTACTTTCTTAAACAGAGTTGTAACAAGCTGGGCAAGTCACTGCCTGTAGTGGAATCGAGTTACCTTGCCCTGTTAAGAGCTCATAATTGGCCGGGGAATATTCGAGAACTACGTAATGTTGCTGAATTGTATGCCATTGGGATCGTTAAGCTTACCGGTAAAGACAGGCTTTATAGTCAGATGGAGATGACATCGCCACTGGATGAGCTGGTGGGTGATTACGAAAAACAGATCATCGAGGATGCCCTGTTTTTATATTCCGGAAAAGTGGCAGAAGCGGCGAATTATTTACAGATACCACGTAAGAAGCTGTATTTGCGCATGAAAAAGCATGGAATAGAAAAAGAGGAATATAAACCTCGTGGCTAATTGCCAGTTAAATAAAACAGGGAGCCCATGGCTCCCTGTTTACGATTAGAATTAAGTTTCCTCTTCAACTAACTCTTCTTTATGTTCTCTGGCTTTATTGAGCAGGTCAGTAAAGTAGTGACGTAACGTATACAGCATGATTAAACTTGGAATAACCATTAGTGCGGTGAGAATAAAGAACAGAGACCAATTGTCGAGATAGTCAGCCAATTCTCCACTGAAGGATGCCAGCGTTGTACGGCCAAAGTTACCCAGAGAGGCGAGCAAAGCATATTGGGTTGCCGAAAAAGCTTGTCCGGTCATGACGGTGAGGAATGAAACGAACGCGACAGTAGAAAACGCCGTGGTAAAGTTATCAACGATGATAGTCGCTAGGAATAAATGTTCATTAGGGCCAACCTGAGCAATCCAGGAGAACATCAGATTGCTTGCTGACATCGCAATACCACCAATCATTAAGCCGCGCACGATACCGAACTTCACATTCACCATACTGCCCAGCAAAGTGAACAACATGGTAATGCCCCAGCCAATCAGCTTGGAGTAATAACCAATCTGTTCATTGCTGAAGCCGACCTCTTTATAAAAGGCAATCGACATACGTCCCAGAAACGCTTCGCCAATTTTGAACAGAAACACGAACAGCAACAGAGTGATTGCAACAGACACACCATTACGACGGAAGAAATCGATAAAAGGCTCTAAGACAGTCACACTCAACCAGGCGAGGATTTTGGAGTTAACCACTTTATTATGGCGTTGTTCTGCCTGTTGTTGCAGAACATCACGATGGGTGGTTGGTTCCCCAACCAGCAATGTAAACAGCATCAATACGACAACGATGACTGCCATACCGTAGTAAACGCCATTCCACCCGATACTATCAGCATTGATAAATGCCAGATAACCGGGTACTGAGTATCCTGTCCACCAACCAATAACAGCCATGGCCGATGCTTGAGGAAGTTTGCTTGCTTCTGATTTCGGGAACGTGTCAATTCGGAATGCATCAATCGCAATGTCTTGTGTTGCTGAAGCAATGGCAATACCCAGTGCTAGCATGGAGGTCAACATCAGGTTGGTTGCGGGATTAACGCCAGCAATGAAAAGAGTACAGATCAGTATCAGACACTGGCAAAGCAGAATCCAGCTGCGACGTTGCCCGAGCATTGAGTGGAGCAAAGGTAACTTTACTCTATCAACAGCAGGTGCCCATAAAAAGTTGATTGCGTAGACCGCAAAGACACTACCAAAGTAACCGATAGCACTGCGTGTCAGTCCGGCATCTTTTAGCCAGCCTGACATGTTGGAGCCGATTAAAACCCAGGGAAAGCCACTTGAGCAACCCAGCATTAAAACCCAAAGCAGGCGGCGATCTAAGTAACTACGGACAGTGTCTCGCCAGGAGAGAGGTTGGCGTTGATTTTCCATTGACATATCCTTGTCGAAAGAGCTCCGGTGTGGTGACCGGAGCTAATCGAATTATTGAATTAAAGTCGCGCTGGTAATAATGATCGGTGTTACGGGAACATCTCTCATTCTTCCCAGACTACGAGTTGGTTGCTGAGCCATTTTTTGGATAACGTCAAACCCTTCGGTCACCTGACCAAAGACAGCATAACCCGGCGGGCGCTGGTCGTAGTTAAGAAAATCGTTGTCAACGAGGTTGATGTAGAACTGACGAGTGGCCGAATTTGGATCATTGGTTCGAGCCATAGCAATGGTCGCGGTATCATTCTTCAGGCCATTATCAGCTTCATTTTTAATTGGTGCATAAGTACTGACCTGTTTCATATCAGCGTCAAAACCACCGCCCTGAGCCATAAACCCTGGGATAATACGGTGGAACTGTGTACCAACATAGCTGCCATCTTCAACATAACGAATGAAGTTCGCAACACTGATAGGTGCCTTTTCCTGGTTTAGTTCGACAGTAAAGGTGCCCAGAGTTGTGCCTACTTCTACTTTAGGCCCGGCCCAAACAGAGCTGGTCATAACCAAAGCCAGGCTGGCAAGCCAGTGCTTAACCATTGAAACGCTCCTTCATATAGTCTTTCAGTTCTGCATCTTCAGAAATTTCTTTTAGAACCAGGTTCACAACGTCGTTGAGCACCATTTCAATATCTTCGTTCGATGCACTCAAAGAACCGGTGCGTTTGGCTGTACCTGTATAGGTTTTTACCATGTTGCCCTGTGGTGTTTCAGCTGTAAGCTGCAGCACGACTGTCCCATTCATTTCATTTTCCATAATCGAATGAGTCACTGTGACTAGTGCTTCCTGAATTTCCAGAGTGACTGAGTTCTGACTGTTGACTGTGATGGTGAAGCCTTGAGAGTCAAATTGCTCGGTAAGCGCATTTTCTAATGCGATACGAACGTTTTGTCTTGCGTGAATTGGCTCGATATTATTGCGGCCACTATCGACAAGCGCTACGTATTGAGCTGAGCGAACATCTTTACTGGTAAAGGTAAAGGTGCTGTTTTTCACAATATCACTTTTGCTTACAACAGCCTGTGGCGTAAAGCTTATTTGCTGTTGTTGAGGTGCTGAGCAAGCAGCCAGTAAAGCAATAGAAGCGGCGAGAACCAGTTTTTTCATGGTCAATTCCTTTCGTTTGTTTGGCATGTGAAGAACATGCTTAGGGTCACTAGGCCCTAATACTTAGTAGCTTGTAAGATAACAAATTTTTTGTTGTTCGCGACAGTTTTAACTTTTGAGTTACCAAATAAACGCGCGAGTTTACTATCGTATCCGAGGTGACGGTTGCCGATAACCAATAATTTGCCTCCTTGCTTCAGAACATGCTTTGAATCACAGAACATCTGCCATGCGATATGATCCGTAATGGCTTGTTGTTGGTGAAATGGTGGATTACACACGATAAAAGACGCGCTGTTATTCTCAATATTATCCAGACAGTTATTGGCGATACAGTTTATCTCACGAGGCCCTGTCAGATTATTGTTGAGATTACGTCTGGCAGACTCTACCGCCATAAAACTTTCATCAATACAGGTAATTGTGGCTTGAGGGTTGAGCCGCGCTAATTTGATCGACAGTACGCCATTACCACAGCCTAAATCGATAAAGTCGTGCAGATTATCTGCGGGCAAATGCTGCAGCAAAAAACGAGCGCCTTGATCGAGACTTTCTCCGGAGTACACATTTGGCAGGTTGACTAACTCAATGTTTTCATCCTCAACCGTCCAACGGGTCTCTGCATTCACTTCTGGGCTGCCGATGCTGTTTGCCTGACAATTAACCAGACGATGTTTTTTCCAGGCCAAAGAGGTTGTTGTTTCACCTAAGTGCTTTTCGAACAGTTGCAACGTTGAAGTATGAATCTCTTTCGCCTTATTGACCGAAATAACTGGGCACTTGGGATTAATTGCATGACGCAACTGGTTCAGAATCCAAATAAGGTGACGGTTATTGCGTGGTATCTGCATTAATACCAAATCAATGTCATTAGGTATCTCATCTATGGTGGTTAACAGTGTCACCGGATTGCAAGAATTGCGTTTTAAGTTTTGTTTGGTCGCCTGATGAGCAATGTACGAATCGCTCATCATAAAAACCTGGTGTTGATTTGATAACCAACAGCTTAAAGCGCCAAAAGAGTCATTAATGATTAAAATACGCTTGGTAGCAGTGAACGACTTTTCTTCGATTGTATTAATTAAATATTCATCGCCGGCATCCCATGCCTGAAGTTGTTCGTTACTGCGTAATGGGTAGCGGTGAAGAGTTAAAGTACGTTCATGTAGCGTAAGCTCAGTTTTCATATTTGAAACGTTGGTTGATTCAGAGGACGCTGATTGTCTCAAATGCGAGTGGAACAAGGAACCAAAACCTTCCACTAAAGGGCCAACATAAGTACACTGTTTAACCCAAGCTCAACAAATTCTAACAAAGTGGCATACTATATTTACTATGGTATGTAACAAGGAAGCATTATGATTCAAGAAGTTATTGAAGATAAGCTGAACGATACCTTCCAGCCTGAATTTCTCAACGTGGTGAACGAAAGTTATATGCATAATGTGGCTCCGGGATCTGAGAGTCACTTTAAAGTCGTGATCGTAACGCCTCTGTTTGCTGGCCAGAGGTTGATCATGCGTCATCGTCAGGTTAATCAAGCATTGGCTGATGAATTGCGTGACCATATACATGCTTTAGCGATTCACACTTATACTCCAGAAGAGTGGGAGGAGTTAAAGAAACAAGCGCCCGACAGCCCGATGTGTTTAGGAGGGTAGTAGTGGCCTTACAGATTTTTGTCACGACACGCAATTTGGTTTAAATATTTAACAGCGGCTCAACAAAATATGGGTGATATTCAGTACTGAATTAGCTTTTTTGTACAATATTCAGCAAAATTATCCATAATATTTTTCAGGAATAAACTAAGTGTGCGATGTATCATACTTATGGTTTTTCCTACGGTTTTTATGTGTATTGTTAACAAATAAAATCACTAATGATGGGTTCGGTAATGGCATCAGGTTCCCAAAAGATGCTAAACTACGGCCCTTGATAAATCTCATCTCAAAACTGTAATGTGATTTTTAAAAGTATGTTGCGCTTTTGGTGATAAAACCACCAGGGCGGGCAGACAATAATGTCGTGTCTAGAGACGGTTCAGTTTGTCGTAGCTTTATTAACCAGAACTAAGATGGCGAACCATGTCTCGAATTTGCGCAATGAATGAATCTTTTTCCCGATAAAGTAGTGCAAGTGCGTATGATTACAATAAAAAAGGGTTTGGACCTTCCTATCGCAGGAACTCC
>Ga0075011_10001040_pt1 | contig 14876 bp, 12 predicted proteins | sample TARM_MetaG_T_14_FD_72354 | JGI IMG/M metagenome (GOLD analysis project Ga0075011, IMG submission 72354) | Freshwater microbial communities from Pennsylvania, USA, analyzing microbe dynamics in response to fracking - TARM_MetaG_T_14 | ecosystem: Environmental > Aquatic > Freshwater > River...
CCCCCATCCCCTCTCCCTTCCTAAACTTTTTAGTGCCACTTCGCGGATGGCGGCAGCGCGTTCAATCTGTCCCTTTCCACCTCAGTTCAAAACGGCGCCTTCTCTACCATTCTTACCCCTCGTCTGTCTTGGCGGCATGGACAACCGTCCCGAAGCGTTCGCGCCGGGCGGCTTCCCGCGTGCCGCAGACGTTCGGCGCGAACGCTTCGGGACACCGCACTGCCGAGCTATACCCTTCTCTCTGTGAAATCCCCCGCCCCCTCGCCCCTGTCCTTCGCCGCAGGCGACACAAAAGGTTTGGGAGGGTCCAGGGAACCCTTTTCCCAAAGGGTTCCCTGGCCGTCGGAGACGCCCGCCCGGCGAGGGCCCGCCGGAGGCACACGCGCAAAAAAGGGAGCCTCGCAAGAGACTCCCTTGGGCATTCCGTAAAGACCAGGACCTAGAAGATGTCGGCCATGGAGTAGAGCTTGCCGGGCTTCTGCCGGGCCAGCCATTTGGCGGCGCGCAGGGCTCCGGCGGCGAAGGTTTCGCGGGAATGGGCACGGTGGGTGATCTCGACCCGCTCGCCTGGCCCGAAGAAGTACATGGTGTGGTCGCCGACCACGTCGCCGCCGCGCAGGGTCTGGACGCCGATCTGCTCTTTGGGGCGCTCGCCGATAATGCCGTCGCGGCAGTGTTGCTTGACCTCGTCGTAGTCCCAACCTCGCGCCTCGGCCAGGACCTGGGCCAGCTTGAGGGCGGTGCCGCTCGGGGAGTCCTTTTTCATCTTGTGATGGGTCTCGACCATTTCCATGTCGTAGTCCTCACCCAGGGCCTGCACGAGCTGGGGCAGGAACTTGAGCAGCACATTGATACCCACGGACATGTTCGGGGCCCAGAAAATCGGGGTTTTCTCGGCGGACACCGCCACCTCTGCCTGCTGTTCGGGTGTCAGACCGGTGGTGCCGATAACCGCTGGGTTGCCGTATTTGGCAGCGGTCTTGGTCATGGCCACCGAGGCCTCGGGGGAAGTGAAATCGACGACCACCGCGCCGGGCACGTTGGGCAGCAGCTCTTCGAGGCAGTCGGAGACGGCGCATTCGTAGTCCAGGCCCTCTGCATGCCCCTTGCGTTCGCACGCGCCCACCAGGTTCAGTTTCTCGTCGGCCAGAGCCATATCGATAAGGGTCTTGCCCATACGGCCCTTGGCCCCCAGAATGACGATGTCGACAGTCATGAAATCTCTCCTTGTCTCGTGTTGAAAATCCTATGCCTAAAAGTCCAGAAGAGACTTTTGCCTAACTGCGATCTTACCTTGGAGTAATGCCTCAAAGGCGTCGAAGTCAATGACTTCAAGCCCCAGCTTCTCGGCCTTGGCGACCTTTGACCCGGCCTTTTCGCCCGCCACCAGGTAGTCCACTTTCTTGGAAATGGACTTGACCGAGGTGCCGCCGCGCTCCTCGACCATGGCCTGGGCCTCGTCCCGCTTTACGGGCAAGGTACCGGTGAACAGGAAGACCTTACCCGCCAGGGGGAACTCTTCGGACGGCTCTTCGACGACACTCCCGCCCTCGGGCCAAACACCCTGCTCGCGGAACCGGTCGATCATCTCGCGGTTGGCCGCGTCCACGCGAAAGTCCAGGATGGACTCAGCCATCTTGTCCCCGATTCCGTCCAGTCCCTTCAACTCGTCTATGGAGGCTTCGAACATCTCGCCGAGGTTACGGAACCGGGCGGCCAGGGTACGGGCGGCCTGCTCCCCGATATGGCGGATACCGAGCCCGGCTATGAGTCGCCAGAGTGGAGCCTCGCCCTTGGCCTTTTCAATGGCCTTGAGAAATTTTTCCGCGGACTTGTCGCCCATGCCCCCGTATTTGAGCAGGTCGGTCTTCTTCAGGTTAAAGAGGTCCGCCGGGCTGGTCAGAACGCCGTCTTCGGCCAGTTTGCGGACCCATTGCTTGCCCACGCCCTCCATGTCCATGCCCGCTTTGGATACGAAATGGATGAGCCGCTGTACGGTCTTGGCCGGACAGGCGGGGTTGGTACAGAGCACACGCTCGCCGTCCTCCACGGCCGGGCTCTCGCAGACCGGACAGACCATGGGGAAATCAAAGGCCTCAGCGTTGTCGGGCCGCTGCTCAATGTCGGCGGAAAGGACCTGCGGGATGACGTCGCCCGCCCGCTGGATGAGGACCGTATCGCCTTCGCGCAGGTCGCGCTCCCCGATGTACCCCTTGTTGTGCAGGGTGGCGTTGGAAACCACCACACCCGCCAGCTCCACGGGCTCCAGCTCGGCTACCGGGGTGAGCACACCGGTGCGACCCACCTGGATGCGGATGGCGTTGAGCCGAGTCTTGGTCTGGTGCGCCGGAAACTTGAGGGCCAGGGCCCAGCGCGGGGCGCGGGAGGTGTAGCCGAGCGCCTCCTGCATCTCGCGGTCGTTGACCTTGGCGACCATGCCGTCGATTTCGAACGGCAGGGTATCGCGCGCGGCCATCAATTCCAGGAAATAGTCTGCGACTTCCTTGGCGGACGCGCACAGCTTTACATCGGGCGGTATGGCGAAACCGAGATCGCGCAGCCCTTCCATGAGCTCCTGCTGCGTGGCCCAATCCGCGCCCTGGCCTGCCCACTGCACCCGCCCCACACCATAAGCCATGAAGCGCAGGGGCCGTGAGGCGGCCACCTTGGGATCAAGCTGGCGGATGGTCCCGGCCGCGGCGTTGCGTGGGTTGGCAAAGACCTTGTCGCCCTTCTCCTGCTGGCGGGCATTGAGCGCCGCGAAATCCTTGTTGGACATGATCACTTCGCCGCGCACCTCTAGAAGCTCGGGAACATCGGCGCCGTGCAGGTTCATGGGCAGGTTCATGACCGTACGCATGTTGCCGGTCACCTCCTCGCCCACCAGGCCGTCGCCGCGCGTTGCGGCGCGGACATAGCGCCCGTTCTCGTAGATGACCTCCAGGGCCAGGCCGTCCATCTTGGGGTCGGCCCAATAGGCCACGTCGGAAGTATCCACGCCCTTGGCCACGCGCTCGTGAAAGGCATACCAGGCGTCCAGATCCATGGCGTTGTCCAGGGAATACAGCCGCAGGGCATGCTCGTAGGGGGTGAACCCTTCGGCGGGCTCGCCACCCACCCGTTTGGTCGGAGAATTGGGGTCGTCGAGTTCCGGGTGTTCGGCCTCGATGGCGGCCAATTCGCGGAACAGAGCGTCGAACTCCTGGTCCGATATTTCAGGGGCGTCCAGAACGTAGTAGCGATGATTGTGATGATCGATTGTTTCGCGCAGAAACGCCGCGCGCTGGGCAACGCTTTCAGGAACCATGTACTCTTTCTACCTGGGTATATAATTATAAAATATGTCTGAGTTCAGCCAGATTGGTCTTCTTGCCCACGGCCAGCAACGTGTCGTTGGCCCGGATGACTTCCTTGGGGCCGGGGTTGAAGACCATCTCCCCGGATTCCTTCTTGATGGCGATGACGATCAGATTGAAGTTGGGCCTGATCTTGGACTCGATGAGGTCCTTGTTCACCAGTTCGGACTCGGGCGACACGGCCAGTTCCTCCATCTGGAGGTCGATGCCGCCGCGCACGGCCAAATCGATGAAGTTAGTCACCGTGGGCCTGAGCACGCTCTGGGCCATGCGCAAGCCGCCGATGAAATGCGGCAGAACCACCCTGTTCGCCCCGGCCAGTTCCAACCGGGAAATGTGCGACTTGTCCCCTGCACGGGCCACGATGGTGATGGTCGGATTGAGCTGGCGCGCGGTCAGTGTGACGTAGACGTTGGCCGCCTCGCTGGTCACGGCCGAAATCAGGGATTTGGCATAGGGAAGCCCGGCGCTGATGAGCACGGCGTCGCTGGTGGCGTCGCCCTCAAGACACAGAATGCCCTCCTGCTCCATCTTGTCGATAAGAACGGGATCGTTCTCGATGACCACCACGTCATGGCCGTCGTTCATGATCTCCTGGACCACTATGCTGCCGATGCGGCCATGGCCGCAGACAATGAAATGGTCCCTCAACTTACTGATCATCTTCATCATTCTGTGCTTACCCCACAAGATTTGCAGTCGCCCGTCCATGAGCACCTGGGCAAACGCGCCCGCGATGTACACGAAACCGCCCACCCCGAGCATGATCAGGAAGGCCGTGAAAATACGTCCTTCCGGGGAGAGCTGGTTGACCTCCATGAACCCCACGGTGGAGAGGGTGATGACCACCATATAGAAGGAACTGGCCAGGTCCCAGTGCTCGTAGATCATGTAGAAGCCGATGCCGAGCAGGAAAATCAGGACGAGGTAGATGACGCCGAGGACGATGCTCCAGAAGGAACCCAGCCTGGCGCGCATGCGCAGCATCCGTCGATGAAAAGTCCCCTTCATCCCTTACCCCAACTCCAACATCCGCTCACGAATTCGGGCGATGCGGTCCCTGAGTTCCGCGGCCCGTTCGAATTCCAGTTCCTTGGCGGCCTCGCGCATCTCGCGCTCCAGCCGCTTGACGGTCTTGTTCAACGTCTTCTGGTCCGCACTGTAATCCACGCCATTCTCGGCGGCCAGGGCAGCGCTGCCGCCCTTTTCGCCATGCCCACCGAGCTCTCCGAAAAGGTTGTCCGTCTTCTTGCGGATGGTGGTCGGCGTTATGCCGTGCTCCCGGTTATACTCCTGCTGCTTCTCCCGCCTGCGCTCGGTCTCGCCCATGGCCTCGGCCATGGAGTCCGTGACCTTGTCGGCGTACAGGAGAACCCGTCCTTCCACGTTCCGCGCGGCCCGGCCGAAGGTCTGGATGAGCGAGCGGGTGGAGCGCAAGAATCCTTCCTTGTCGGCGTCCAGGATGGCCACCAGGGACACCTCGGGGATGTCCAGTCCCTCGCGCAGGAGGTTGATGCCCACCAGGACGAAGAACTCGCCTTCCCGGAGCGCCTTGATGATGGCCATGCGTTCCAGGGTGTCGATATCCGAGTGGAGGTACTTGGCCTGGACGCCCATCTGGTTGAAATAGTCGTTCAGGTCCTCGGCCATGCGCTTGGTCAGCGTGGTCACCAGGACCCGCTCGTCCTTGGCCTGCCTTTTCTTACACTCCGCCAGCAAATCGTCAATCTGTCCCTGCGTCTTCCGCACCTCGATCTGCGGATCCAACAGCCCGGTGGGCCGGATGATCTGCTCCACCACCACACCCTGAGCCAAGTCCAGCTCCAGGTGGCCGGGCGTGGCCGAGACGTACACGGCCTGATGGACGCGCTCCTGGAACTCCTCGTAGTTGAGCGGGCGGTTGTCCAGAGCCGAGGGCAGGCGGAAGCCGAAATCCACCAGCGTGGTCTTGCGCGAGCGGTCGCCCCGGTACATGCCGCCCACCTGGGGCAAGGCAATATGCGATTCGTCCGCGAAGAGGATGAAGTCGTCCGGGAAATAGTCAAGCAGGGTCGAGGGCGGCTGGCCCTCAAAGCGCCCGTCCAGATGGCGCGAATAGTTCTCGATGCCGTTGCAGTAGCCCAGCTCCTCGATGGTTTCGAGGTCGTACATGCTCCTCTGCTCCAGCCGTTGGGCCTCGACCAGCTTGTTGTTGCGCTTGAGGTACGCCAGACGGGACTGAAGTTCATTGCGTATGTCATTGATAGCCCGGTCCACGTTTTCACGGTCGGACACGAAGTGCGAGCCGGGATAGATAACCGTCTTGCGCAGCCGGTCCTTGACCTCGCCGGTGAGCGGATCGGTCTCGGTGATGGAGTCGATCTCATCGCCGAAAAACTCTATGCGCAGCGCCTTTTCGCGGCTGTAAGCCGGGATGATCTCGACCACATCGCCGCGCACCCGGAAGCTGCTGCGGTGGAAATCATAGTCGTTGCGCTCGTAGTGAATCTCCACCAACCGGCCAAGCAGGGAGTCCATGGCCATGGTCTGCCCCTCTTCCACGGGGATGACCATCTTGGCGTAGAAATCCGGCGAACCCAGCCCGTAGATGCACGACACCGAGGCCACCAGGAGCACATCCCGGCGCGTCAGCAACGCGTGAGTGGCCGAGTGACGCATCTTGTCGATGTCATCGTTGATGGACGAATCCTTTTCAATGTACACATCCGAATGCGGCATGTAGGCTTCGGGCTGATAGTAGTCGTAATAACTAACGAAATATTCGACCGCATTGTCCGGGAACAACCCCTTGAATTCTGTGTAGAGCTGAGCGGCCAGGGTCTTGTTCGGAGCCAGGATGAGGGCCGGGCGGTTGAGCTGGGCCACCACGTTGGCCATGGTGAAAGTCTTGCCCGTTCCCGTGGCGCCGAGCAGGACCTGATCGCGGACACCGGCGTTCAGGCCGGCGATGAGCTCGGCCACGGCCCGGGGCTGGTCGCCCTTGAGGGTATATTCGCTGACTAATTTGAAATTCGGCATTCTTCCGTACCCGGGCTTGAGCTGGCCCGCCAAAACACGTAAGTAACTATAAAAACCTGTAACCGCGATCCGGAGTCAGCGCTATGGATATATCCATCAATACCCCTGCCTTCCCCCTGCCCTGCGAGCGAGCCTACTCCCTGTCCATGATCATCAGGAGCTTCAAGGGACGACGCGACGTCGAGGTACACCTGTTCCGCTGCCGCTGGAACCGAACCGAAGAAGCGCAGTCGGACTACACAGGACTGGTCGAGCAGGATACGGCCACCCCGGGAACCGTTCTGCCCGAAGGCCGCAAGGTCATCCTGGAGTCCTTTACGGCCGATGAGCGCGATCTCATCGTCAATTACCTGAAAGGACAGTATTCCACAAGGCTTACGGCTATCAAGGCCAACCCGCTGACCTTCCCGGTTCCGGCCTGTCTGGCCGGATTCACCGAAGTCCAGCCAGGCAAGGACGCCGGTTTCATCGAGTTTGAGAAAATCCCGAGTTATCCCCTGGACTTCCCCCTCAAGGGATACTTCGATCTGAGCCGCCACCTCCCCCTGGTGGACGAGGATTGAGCTGGGTTCACGACTGATCGTCGAACCGCCACGCCCCTTCAAGGGTGGGCGCGTTCATGCCCTCGCGGAGCATGGACAGGAAGCGGAACCGCTGAAACTCACGCGCCCCGAAGCGCAGGAGGTGCCGAGTGGTCTGCTGGCAGTCGACAAGGGTGAATCCCCATTTATGCAGCTGTTCCACGAACACGGCAAAGGCCGCCTTTGAGGCATCCGGCACATTGTAGAACATTGACTCCCCGTAAAAAACCGAGCCCAGCGACACGCCGTACAGCCCGCCCACCAAATCTCCGCCCTGCCACGCCTCCACGCTGTGGGCATACCCCAGCCGGTGCAGCATGGTGTAGGCCTCGATCATCTCGTCCACGATCCAGGTACCCTCCTGCTCGGGCCTGGGGCAACAGGCGCAACGCCGGATAACCGCCTCGAACCGGGTGTCCAGGGTAAAGGTGAAGGCCCCCTTGTTGAGCAACCGGCGCAGGCTGCGCGGCACGTGCAGTTCCTTCGGAATAAGTGCCAGCCTCGGGCTGGTGGACCACCACAGGATGGGAGAATTCTCAGCGTACCAGGGAAAAATGCCGTTGGCGTAGGCGTTCAACAACCGCTGAGGGGAGAGATCGCCGCCCACGGCAAGCAACCCATCCGGATCGGCCTCTTCCGGATCGGGAAACACGGGTTCGTCGAACAGGCGGTAGATGGTCATGGGCTGCAAAAGAGAGGGCGGCCCGGGCCGCCCTCCGTGTCTTGCCTATTGCTTGGTTCCGACGGTGTCAAAGGAGAACGCGAATTCCCCGGACTCGCCGACTACCGGGATATTCTTGGACTTCTTTTTCTTCCCGGCCACGTCCACGGTGACCACACCGCCCTTTGTCAGAGAACCGAAAAGCAGTTCGTCCGCGATGACGTCCTTGATCTCGGTCTGGATGACCCGACCCATGGGACGCGCGCCCATGGTGGCGTCGTAGCCGAACTCGGCCAGCCGTGCCCGGGCCGCATCGGTCAGGGCGACCACCACGCGGCGGTCCTGTAGCTGGTCGTTGAGCTCCTTGACGAACTTGTCCACGATCCGTTCCATGACCGGCTGCTCCAGGGAGCGGAATGTCACGGTGGCGTCAAGCCGGTTGCGGAACTCGGGGCTGAAGAGCTTTTCCAGAGCCTTCATTGCCTCGCCCTTGCGGTCGGAGTTCTCATCGCGTTTGAAACCGATGGCCCCCTTGGTCATCTCGCGGGCGCCAGCGTTGGAGGTCATCAGCAGGATGACGTGCCGGAAGTCCGCCTTGCGTCCGTTGTTGTCGGTCAGGGTGGCGTAGTCCATGACCTGGAGCAGAATATTGAAGACGTCGGGGTGGGCCTTCTCGATCTCGTCGAACAGGACCACGCAGTGCGGCTTCTTGCGCACGCCCTCGGTCAGCAGCCCGCCCTGGTCAAAGCCCACATAGCCCGGAGGCGCACCGATGAGCCGGGCCACGGCGTGCTTCTCCATGTACTCGGACATGTCGAAACGCAAAAAACCTATGCCGAGCACCGCCGCCAGTTGCCGGGCCAATTCGGTCTTGCCCACGCCGGTGGGACCGGTCAGCAAGAAGCTGCCCACGGGACGGCCGACCTGGCGCATGCCCGCGCGGGAACGCTTGATGGACTTGGCCAGAGCCGCCACGGCCTCGTCCTGGCCGAAAACCACGGCCCTGAGGTCGCCTTCCAGGCTCTTGAGCCTTTCGCGGTCGGACATGGTCAGCCTGCGGGCCGGGATACGGGCCATGCGGGCCACAACCTTCTCCACGTCCGAGACCTTGATGCGGTCGCCCTTGCGCGGCCGACCGGAGAGCTTGTAGAGCGCCCCGACTTCGTCCATGACGTCAATGGCCTTGTCCGGCAGGAAACGGTCGGTGATATGCCGCTCGGACAGTTCTGCCGCCGCCTTGAGGGCGAAGTGGGTGTAATTGACACCGTGGAACTGCTCATAATGCGGCTTGAGCCCCTTGAGGATGGCGATGGTCTCCTCCACGGTGGGCTCATTAATCTCAATCTTCTGGAACCGGCGCGACAGGGCGCGGTCCTTTTCGAAATGGTTCTTGTACTCCTCGAAGGTGGTCGAGCCGATGCAGCGGATTTCACCGGACTGCAACAGGGGCTTGAGGATGTTGGAGGCATCCATGGAACCGCCCGAGACCGACCCCGCGCCCACGATGGTGTGGATCTCGTCCACGAACAGGATGGCGTCGCGGTTCTGCTTGAGCTCCGCCAGGACCCCCTTGAGCCGTGCCTCGAAGTCTCCCCGATACTTGGTGCCCGCCAACAGCGAGCCCATGTCCAGGCTATAGACTTCGGCGTTGATGAATTCCTGGGGCACCCTGCCCTCGACGATCATCAGGGCCAATCCCTCGGCCATGGCGGTCTTGCCCACGCCGGGATCGCCCACGAAGATGGGATTGTTCTTGCGGCGACGGGAAAGCACCTGGATGGTCCGGTCCAACTCCATGGTCCGACCGATGAGCGGATCGATGAGTCCGTGGGCAGCACGATCGGTCAGGTTGACCGTGAACTCCTTGAGCGGGCTCTTCTTCTCGCCGGAGCGGCCGTCCAGGGAATCAGCCTTGGACGGCTGGTCGTCGCCCAGGTCGTTCCAGTCCTCGCTCATGGACATGCCGTGGGAGATGAATTCCAAAATATCGAGCCGGGACACGTCGTGGGTGCGTAGAAAATAAACCGCGTAGGAATCCTCCTCGTCGAACATGGCGGCCAGGACGTCGCCCACCTCCACCGTATTCTTGCCCGAGGCCTTTTTCTGCCACACGGCCCGCTGTAGTACGCGGCGCACGCCGAGCGTCTGGATGACCTCGGACTCGGTTCCTTCGGGCAGGGCTTCCATATTTTCCACGAAAAACCGCCCGAGCTGGTCCCTGAGCCGTTCCATTTCCGCTCCGCAGGCCTCAAGAATCTCCTCACCCTGCTCTCCGGAGGAAATGGCATACAGCAGGTGTTCGAGCGTCAGGAACTCATGGTTCCTGCGCTTCACTTCATTGACCGCGGAGGTCAACGCACTTTCCAGTTCCTTGCTCAGCATCGTCATATTCTATTCACCTTCCATGCTGCACTTGAGCGGAAAACCGGCGCTTTTGGCCAGCCGGTGCACCAGATCCACCTTGGTTTCGGCCACCTCGGCCGTGTACACGCCGCACACACCAAACCCTTCGTTATGCACGGAGAGCATGATGGCCGTCGCCTGCGCCTCGGTTCGCCGGAAGACGCGCACCAGGACCTCGACCACGAAATCCATGGTCGTGTAATCGTCATTATGCAACAGGACCTTATACTTTTTCGGTTCCTTGACCTCGTGCCGGTCAAGGAGCTCCGAATCGAACAGGTCCCCGGTAAAAGGGTCGCTCATATCGGTTTGACTCCACCAATCCTTTGTATTTCCTAGCTCCCAATATAAATTCCTTTTCCCCGGCTGTCGAGGGCAGACGGTCAAAGTTTCTCAAGTTCGTCAATTAGTGACGCCTTTTCCGCCGACTCGAAAACGAAATTCTCGTCCGGTTCCAACCCCTTCTCCACACGGTATTCAATATTCAGACCGTGGTAGGTAGCCTTGGTGGTGCAGGACGCGTTCAGGCCGAGCTTTGCGGCGCAGGCCAGGACCTGCGGCTCATCCCCTTCAATTTCCACAAATTCCCCGAAAGGCAAATGATCCAGGCAGATGGTGCAGTCCAGATGCCGCCACTTTTCCCGAACCTTCTCGTAGCGGAAGGCCGGTGCGAAACCCAGGGTACTCAGGGCCTCGGCCATGGCCGCGCCGTCCTCCACCCCGGTCTCAATCTCCTCAAAGACCTTCAGCGCCGACGGTGCCGGAGTATTGTGCGGGCGTTTAACCGTGAGCACAGTCTTGCCCCGCTTTTCGCGCAGACGCAGCAGAATACCGTCCTTCTTCAGGGAACGGTCGGATCGGTCGAAGACCGTATTGGCCTCAAAATAGCGGCCCGAGGTCTGGGCCCCGGCCTTTTCCAGCCGATCGGCCAAATCGGACAGATCGGCCTCCAGATATTTCAACTCGCACTCCAGCGCCATTGGCTTTCTCTCCTTGTATTGATATACCTTGCCCAAGGATATCGAAATGCTGACCAAAATTCTCTACATTTCTCTGGGAGGGGCCGCCGGCGCCCTCGGACGCTATTATCTGTCCGGCGTGGCCCAGCGCCTTGTGGGCGGAGCCTTCCCGGCGGGCACCTTTTTTGTAAACATGGCCGGTTGCCTGCTCTTCGGCGCGGTCTGGGGATTCTTCGAAAACCGCCTGCCCGGCAGCGGGGCCCGGCTCCTGATCCTGACCGGCTTCATGGGCGCGTTCACCACCTTCTCCACCTACATGTTCGAGACCGCCACATTGGTCAAGTCCGGACAGATGGCTATGGCCATGGCCAACGTTGTCGGACAATCCGTGGTCGGACTGATACTGGTCCTGACCGGCATAGCACTGGGCCGCCTGATCTAACCAACCATTTGGGGGAACATCATGAAGTTGCTTGAAAAGGCGGAGCGAATCAGAATCTACATCGGCGAGGACGACAAGTTCGAGAGCCAGCCGCTGGCCGACGCCATCGTGCACGAAGCACGCAAAATGGGCCTGGCCGGGGCCACGGTCTACCGGGGCCTCATGGGCTTCGGTGCCAACAGCCTGATCCACACCAGCAAAATCCTTCGCCTATCCGAGGACCTGCCCGTGGTCGTGGAGGTCGTGGACCACCCGGAAAAACTCCAGCCCCTGCTCGACAAACTCGACTCCATGCTTAGCGAAGGCATGATCACCAAGGAGCAGGTGGACGTCATCGCCTACCGCCACAACTCAGGGACGAAGCGTCCGTAGGCCCACTCCCTTGCATCCCGTTTGAGCGCCCTCGACGCCAAGTCCTTACCGAGCCTCCAAAAAGCACAACAGGAAGCGCCCCCGAGGATAATTTCCCCGGAGGCGCTTCCGTTATACCTATCCTCGCAGCCTCAGCCGCAGGCCCGAATCATCTCCGGTGCGATCTTATCCAAGGACAACACCTTGTCCACGCCGCCATGCTTGATGGCTTCCTGGGGCATGCCAAAGACCACGCAGCTCGCTTCGTCCTGGGCTATGGTATACGCCCCGGTGTCCTTGAGCTCCTTCATGCCCTTGGCCCCATCGTCGCCCATGCCGGTCATGATGGCGGCCACCACATTGGCCCCGGCGTAACGCGCCCCGGAACGGAAAAGCACGTCCACCGAGGGCCGGTGCCGGGAGACCAGGGGACCGTCCTTGACCTCCACGTAATACTTGTTCCCCGTACGCTTGAGGAGCATGTGCTTGTCCCCCGGCGCGACCAGGGCCAACCCGCGCATCAGGGCGTCACCGTCCTTGGCTTCCCGGACGTTGATCCGGCAGATGCCGTTGAGCCGATTGGCGAACGCCGCCGTGAAATGCTCGGGCATATGCTGGACGATGGCGATGGGCGGGCAGTCCTCAGGCTGGGCCTCGAGGTATACGCGCAAAGCTTCGGTACCGCCGGTGGATGCACCCACCAGACATATCTTTTCGGTACGGGATATGACCGTGGGCCTGCCCATGGGGATGACCGCGTCCGCGCTGAGCTTGGGCTTGACCTGCATGGGCGGAGCCGAGGGCCGTATGGGCCTTGTCCCGGCCATGGCCGCGGCCTTGACCTTGTCGATGAGCCGGATCTTCGACTCTTCAAGAAACTTCTTGGTGGCCACCTTGGGCTTGGTGATGATCTCCACGGCCCCGTATTCCAGGGCCTTGAGCGCCGTGCTCGTACCCTCCCCGGCCACGGATGAACAGATGACCACCGGAATGGGGCGCTGCTTCATGATCTTTCGCAGGAAAGTCAACCCGTCCATACGCGGCATCTCGATGTCCAGGGTCATGACGTCCGGGATTTCCTTCTTGAGCCGCTCGGCAGCCGCATACGGGTCCACGGCAGTACCCATAATCTCGATCTGGGGATCGGATGACAGGATATCCTCGAGCGTCTGCCTCACAACGGCCGAATCGTCGACTATGAGAACTCGAATCTTGCGCATCTGTAACCTCTTGGAATGCTATCTGGATTCTGCAATGACCCGGCGCACCAGGCTGGGCACGTCCAGGATCAACGCAATGGAACCGTCGCCCTTGATGGTCGCTCCCGAAATGCCTTCCACATCTTTATAGACGCGGCCCAGACTCTTGATGACGGTTTGGTGCTCGCCGATGACCGTGTCCACCACGATGCCGACGCGACTTCCTTCCACGCCGGTGATGACGATTTGTTCTATGGGCGGATTCTCGCCCTCGATGTTGAACCACTCGCGGATATGGATGTACGGGACGATTTCGCCGCGCAGATGCAGGATGCGCTGTTCGGACCCGGCCTCCTCCACTTCGCTGCGGGACAGCTCCACGCATTCTTCCACCAGAGACAGGGGGATGACGTAATATTCGTCCTCCACCCGGACCTGCAACCCGTCGATGATGGCCAAGGTCAGGGGCAGGCGGATGGTGATGGTCGTGCCCACGTTCGGCTTGGAATCAATGTCGATGGTCCCGCGCAGCGAATCGATGGCCCTTTTGACCACATCCATTCCCACACCCCGACCGGACACGCTGGTCACGACCTTGGCGGTGGAGAAGCCGGGCTCGAAGATGAGTTTGAGCAATTCCTTTTCGGTCAGCTCGGCGTCCTTGGTGATCAGGCCGCGTTCGATGCCCTTCTCGCGGATCATCTCGCTGCTCATTCCCTTACCGTCGTCGGCGATGCGGATGAGCACCTCGCCGCCCGAATGTTCGGCGGAGAGCATGATGTTGCCCTGCGGCGGCTTGCCCTTGGCCTGACGCGCCTGGGGTTGCTCAATGCCGTGGTCGATGGAATTGCGCAACAAATGGACCAGGGGATCGCCCAGTCGTTCGATGACCGTCTTGTCCAGCTCGGTCTCGGCACCGCTGGTGGACAGGGTGATCTGTTTGCCCAGGTCCGCCGAGAGATCTCGTACCAACCTACGGAATTTACTGAAAGAAGTGCCGATAGGCAACATGCGGATGCCGAGTGTGGAATCGCGCAACTCATCGCTGAGACGCTCCAGTTCCTCGGCCAAAAGGGTCAGTGCGGAGTCGTGCTTCTCGCTAACCACCTGGGTGATCTGTGCCTGGACGATGACCAACTCGCCTACCAGGTCCACCAGATAATCCAGTTTGTCGGCTGCCACGCGGATGCTGCTCAGGGCCTCCTGGCGCTTCTTGTGGACCACCTTTTCACGGACCTCGCCCTGCTTCTTGACGGCATTGGTGACCTTGTCCGCCGGGACCTTGCCCGAATCAGCCAGGATCTGGCCCAACGGCTTGTCCACGCCTCCCTTCTGGGAAGTCAGAGCCTCGGCCACATCCGCGTAGGTCAGATCCCCGCTCTCCACGAGCATCTCGCCAATCATGGGAATACGCACGGACTCGTCGTCGTCCGCAAAGCTGCTCACCGATGTGGCCGGGCCGCTCTCCTTCTTGTCTTTTCGGGGCGGCGCGGGCTCGGCCGGAGCCGATTCCTTGGCGGGTTCGACAGGCGTGTCAGGCGTGTCCTCGACCGGTGTCGACTCGAGAGCAACACCCTTTTCTTCGACATTCACCTTGAGATCCGCGTCCAGGAAAAAGAACACGTCCTGGACGTTCTCCTTCACAGCCTCGGTTGCCAAAGACAGCTCCCATCCTTGGCCGGTGTCACGATGACCCGATTCGATCTCGAGAGTCCCCAGCCGCTCCAGTTCCTCAAAGAATCCTTCCACGGAGTCCGCGTCAACAGGACCGCCCAAGGGACGGAGGGTAATGGTATATTGATGGAGTTCCGCTTCCGGCACTATTTCGGGTTCGGACTCCGATTCGGAAGGGGGTTCCGTCTCGGTCTCGGGGGCATCGCTGGAACCGTCCTGGACGGAATCGATC
>Ga0075011_10001041_pt1 | contig 14873 bp, 9 predicted proteins | sample TARM_MetaG_T_14_FD_72354 | JGI IMG/M metagenome (GOLD analysis project Ga0075011, IMG submission 72354) | Freshwater microbial communities from Pennsylvania, USA, analyzing microbe dynamics in response to fracking - TARM_MetaG_T_14 | ecosystem: Environmental > Aquatic > Freshwater > River...
GAGGTCGGCTTCATCGGCCTGGCCGGCGGGGACACGCGGATCACGTCGCGGTACTGGGACCTCGGCGTCTTCGACCTGCTGCTGGTGCACAACCGGTGGACCCTCGCCGACCGGTCGGCGGGCGCGCTGCTCGCCCGCGCCGAGGCCGACGGCGCCGGCCTGATCAACGCGGCGGTGCTCGGCGCCGGCGCGCTGACCGACCCCTGCCGGGCCCCGGGCAAGTACTGCTACAACCCGGCCCCGGAGGCGACGCTTGCCGCCATCGAGGAGATGCGTCAGGTCTGCCGCCGCTACGGCACGAACATCGCGACGGCGGCCGTGCGCTTCTCCACGCGCGAGGCGCGGTTCGCCACCACGGTGATCGGCATGAGCAAGCCCCGGCGCGTGGCCGAGAACCTCGCCGCCGCCACGGCCGACCTGTCCGACGAGCTGTTCGCGGAGCTGGAGGCGCTCGTGCCCGCCGAGGAGTACTGGGTCGACCGGCGCTGACCCGGCCTGCCCGGGGGCTGCGTGGGGACCTGCCCGGGGCTGCGTGGGGACCTGCCCGATGGTTTGCGGGGAGTCTGCGGGGAGGTCTTGCCCGCCTGCCGGTCCCGGTCCCGGTCCCGGTCCGGTGGGCGTTGCGCGCCGCGGCTTCAGGTGCGGCCGTGCCCCGGGAGCGAGACGACCGGTGAGGGCTCGCGGCAGCCGACTAGCATGGTTGCCCGTGAGCACGTCCGACGCCGCAGCCCAGGCCCCTGAGGCTCCTCGCGAGCCCTCGTTCCGTTACACCCCTGCCCTCGCGCAGGAGATCGAGCTGCGGTGGCAGGACCGTTGGGAGGAGCGCGGCACGTTCCACGCCGCGAACCCGGCCGGGGAGCTCACGGGCAACAACGCCTCGGGCCACCCCTACTTCATCATGGACATGTTCCCGTACCCCTCAGGGTCCGGCCTGCACGTGGGTCACCCGCTCGGGTACATCGCCACCGACGTCGTCGGCCGCTTCCGCCGCATGCGCGGCGACAACGTGCTGCACGCGCTCGGCTACGACGCCTTCGGCCTGCCGGCCGAGCAGTACGCCGTGCAGACCGGCCAGCACCCGCGCGTGACCACCGAGGCGAACATCGCCACCATGCGCCGGCAGCTGCGCCGCATGGGCCTGGCCCACGACCCGCGCCGCTCCTTCACCACGATCGAGCCCGACTACGTCCGCTGGACGCAGTGGATCTTCCTGCAGATCTTCGACTCCTGGTACGACGCCGAGGCCCCGCGCCCGGACGGCGGCACGGGCCGCGCGCGCCGGATCTGCGAGCTGCGCGACGAGCTGGCCGCCGGGACCCGTCCGGTCCCGGGCTTCGACGGCGACAACACGGGGGGCACCGTCTGGGCCGGCCTGACGCCGGAGCAGCAGCGCGACGTCGTCGACGCCCAGCGCCTGGCCTATGTCGACGAGTCGCCGGTCAACTGGTGCCCGGGCCTGGGCACCGTGCTGGCGAACGAGGAGGTCATCGACGGCCGCTCGGAGCGCGGGAACTTCCCCGTCTTCGTCAAACCGCTGCGCCAGTGGAAGATGCGGATTACCGCGTACGCCGACCGCCTGACCGACGACCTCGAGCTGATCGACTGGCCCGAGAAGGTCAAGCTGATGCAGCGCAACTGGATCGGCCGCTCGACGGGCGCGAGCGTGCGCTTCCACGTGGCCCCGCCCCAGGAGTCTCCTCGCTCCGCTGCGGGGACTCCCGGGGACCCCGGGGACGGCAACGACCTGTACGACACCTCGGCGCACGGCGAGAGCATCGAGGTCTTCACCACGCGCCCCGACACGCTGTTCGGGGCCACGTTCATGGTGGTCGCCCCCGAGCACCCGCTGCTGGACGAGGTGCCGACGGCCTGGCCCGAGGGCACACGCCCGGCGTGGACCGGCGGGCACGCGTCGCCGATCGGGGCCGTCGCGGAGTACCGTCGGCAGGCCGCCGGCAAGACCGCCGTCGAGCGCCAGGCCGAGGCGGGCAAGAAGACCGGCGTCTTCACCGGCCACCTGGCCGTCAACCCGCTGACGGGCACCACCATCCCGATCTTCACGGCCGACTACGTCCTCATGGGCTACGGCACCGGCGCGATCATGGCCGTCCCCGGCGGTGACCAGCGCGACTACGAGTTCGCGCGGACCTTCGACCTGCCGGTCATCTACACGGTGGCCCCCGCGAGCGGCCTGCCCGAGGACCTCGACGCCGCCTACACCGGCGACGGCGTCGTCATCAACAGCCCGGCCGTCGACATTGCCGGCGGAACTGGCGACATCCCCGCCTCTGATCTCCAAGTCAACGGCCTGGGCGTCGCCGAGGCCAAGGAGCGCACCACCGCCTGGCTGGCAGAGCGCGGCATCGGCGAGGGCACCACCACCTACCGCCTGCGCGACTGGCTGTTCTCCCGCCAGCGCTACTGGGGCGAGCCGTTCCCGATCGTGTGGGACGACCAGGACCGCCCGGTCGCGCTGCCGACCGAGCTGCTGCCCGTCGACCTGCCCGACGTGCCGGACTACGCACCGCGCACCTTCGAGCCCGACGACGTCCACTCGATGCCCGAGGCGCCGCTCGGCCGCAACGACGACTGGGTCACGGTCACCCTCGACCTGGGCGACGGCCCGAAGCAGTACCGCCGCGACACCAACACCATGCCCAACTGGGCCGGTTCGTGCTGGTACTACCTGCGCTACCTCGACGCCGCGCACACCGGTGGCGAGGCGGCCGTGGACCCGGTGCTCGAGTCCTACTGGATGGGGCCGCACCACAACCCGACGTCCGGCCCGGCCGGCGGCGTCGACCTGTACGTCGGCGGCGTCGAGCACGCCGTGCTGCACCTGCTCTACGCGCGCTTCTGGCACAAGGCCCTGTACGACCTGGGCTACGTCACGGCGGTCGAGCCGTTCGGCAAGCTCTTCAACCAGGGGTACATCCAGGCCTACGCGTACACCGACCAGCGCGGCGCCTACGTCCCGGCCGCCGAGGTCGAGGAGAAGGTCGGACCGGACGGCTCCGTGACCTACGAGTGGAACGGCGAGCCCGTCAACCGTGAGTACGGGAAGATGGGCAAGTCGCTGAAGAACATCGTCACGCCCGACGAGATGTACGAGGCGTACGGCGCCGACACCTTCCGCGTCTACGAGATGGCCATGGGCCCGCTCGACCTGTCCCGCCCCTGGAACACCCGCGACGTCGTCGGCTCGCAGCGCTTCCTGCAGCGCCTGTGGCGCAACGTCGTCGACGAGGAGACCGGCGCCGTCACCGTGACCGACGACGCGCCGTCGACCGAGACGCTGCGTGCGGTCCATCGGGCCATCGCGGACGTGACCGTCGAGATGGAGGCCATGCGCCCCAACACGGCGATCGCCAAGCTGATCACCCTGAACAACCACCTGACCGCGCTGGCGTCGGTGCCGCGCGCCGCCGTCGAGCCGCTCGTGCTCATGGTCGCCCCGCTGGCCCCGCACCTGGCGGAGGAGCTGTGGGAGAAGCTCGGCCACACCGAGTCGCTCGCCTACGAGCCGTTCCCGGTGGCCGACCCGCAGTACCTCGTCGAGGACGCCGTGACCTGCGTGGTCCAGGTCCAGGGCAAGGTGCGCGGCCGCCTGGAGGTCGCGCCGTCGATCAGCGTCGCCGACCTGGAGGCGGCCGCCCTCGCCGAGCCCAACGTCGTCAAGGCGATGGACGGCAGGCCGGTGCGCAAGATCATCACGCGCGCGCCGAAGCTCGTGAGCATCGTCGTTTGACGCTCGGCCCGGCCGATCGCGAGGCCCGCACCCTGGACGGGGTGCGGGCCTCGCGGTCTCACGGGACCCTTCTGGACCCTGGTGATGCCTCGATCCGCCGTCTCGGCGTCGCGAGGGACCTGATCGGCGATGTCTCTGTCGATGAGGTCTACACGCGCAGCGAGAGCCCGCCGCCGCCGTGGGCGGCCTCGCTGGTCCCGCGACGTCGTGATCACAAGTGATCACGATCATCACGCGACGCCACTGCGTGAACCCACTCGCGGTCGGCTCCTTGACTGGAGTCCCTGCACCCGAAAGTCTTGCTCTCAGCACCCGAGCCCTCGGAGTGCGGGACCGGCACTGCGTCGCCGGGCTGGTCCGTTCGGTTTCACGAAGGAGTGATTAACGTGCAGAGACTTCCTCGCCGATCCGTTGCTGTCGGAGTCATCATCGCAGCCGCGATGGGACTTGGCGCCGGAGCCGCCCACGCCAACAACCTCAACGCTGCGGTCACCCCGTACGTGCGAGGTATGACACAGACGGTCAGTGGGGTGGTGCGCGCCCGGATGAGGGTGGAAGACACCGCTGCCGACAATCGCCGGGTCGTCGGCGAGTTCCGTCGCGGTAGCTCGGCCGGCGCGCTCGTGACCATCACCGCCACCGGTGGCCACGGTTCGTCCGCGACGTCTGCAACGGGTGCGCGGATCCACGAGATCCGTGTCGGCGCGGTGAACGACAACCCGCTCCACTCCAACGTCTGGTCCGGCTGGTCGCGCTGAACCGAGCTGTCGAACGCTGTGGCGGGGCGTGTCCCGCCACAGCGTTCGTCCAAGGAAGAGGGAGTGTCCGTCGTGAACGGAAAAGAGCTCGTGCTCGACATCGCGGATGTCAGGTTCTCCCATGGAAGTCGGGTGGTTCTCGACGGGGTGAGCCTGAGCGTGGGGCCGGGCCAGTCCGTCGCCGTGATGGGGAAGACAGGTTCGGGGAAGAGCACGCTTCTGGCGATCGTCGGGGGCCTCCTGCGACCTTCGTCGGGCGTCGTGCAGGTTGCGGGGACGAACCTGCACCGGGTGCGGCCCAGCAAGGTCGCCGCCGTGCGGCGCCGCACGATGGGGTTCGTCTTCCAGTCGGGCGAGCTGCTTCCTGCAATGACGGCGGCGGAAAACGTGGCCCTCGCGATGGTGCTCGACGGCGTTGGTTGGCCCGCAGCGCTCGACCACGCCCGCGACCTGCTCAGCAGGCTGGACGTGCCGTTGGGCGATGTCCCGTCCGCCGTCCTGTCAGGCGGTGAGCGGCAGCGCGCCGCGCTGGCCCGGGCACTCATCAACTCACCGCGGCTGGTGGTGGCGGACGAACCGACCGGTGCGCTGGACACCGACACCCGTGATGCGGTGGCAGACCTGCTCTTCCAGCGGCCTGGCCACGAGGAGTCTGGGCTGCTGCTCGTGACGCACGACCCGGTGCTCGCTGCTCGAGCCGACGTCGTGTACACGCTCGCGGACGGGTGCTTGTCGATGAACCGGGAAAGGGCGACGCTATGAGGCGGCGGTCCCTCTTGAGCGACGGTTCGGTCGAGCACGGTGCCTGGCGGGTCGCGGTCGGTGTGGCGGTCTTCGTCCTGACGCTGGTCGCGACGATCCACACCGTCATTCCTGCGCTGCTCGATGGGCGCCTGGAGCGGGACGGCGCGCGAACACCGGTGTTCCTTGAGGCGGACGAGGACGACCGGGCTGTCGCCCGCTGGCGGGCGACCTTCGCCGACATCGACTTCGTCCCTGTCGAGGTGCTTGCCATGGGGGTGCTCGATCCCACGGCACCGCCTCCACCCGGGGTGGAGCGCTGGCCGGCGCCTGGGGAGGTCTTCGCCTCCCCGGGGCTGATCGCCCACCCGGAATCCGAGTCTCTGCTGCGTTCTCTGGGAGAACCGGCCGGGACCGTCGCTCCCGACACGCTGGCGGATCCTGGGGAGCTGCTCGCCGTCGTCGGTGTCGACCCGGCCCGGATGGATCCCGAAGCGAGCCACCTCATCGCTGGGTTCGGCATCCCACGCAGCACGGACCACATCGGGTTCCTCGGGACAACGCTGTACCAAGAGCCAGCGGCCGTCTTCCACCAAGGACTCGTCCTGTTCGGATGGGCTCCGGCCCTCGCGCTCCTGGTTGTGGCGCTGACTCTCGATGCGGAGCGCCGACGCCACCGCCTGCTCATGCTCCGGCTGCTCGGTGCTTCTCCGTGGGCACTGCGCCGAGCCGTCGCCGGTGAGGTGGGTCCGCCCGTACTGATCGGGGCCGGTGCCGTGCTCGCGCTGACCGCCGTCGCCTCGGCCGGGACGTGGTGGCTGCCCGGGGTGCGCTTCCCCGTCACCGGCTCGGACATTCGGGCCGTGGCCGCGCCGATCGTGGCAGGAGCTGCGCTCTGCGCCCTGGGGGCGGTGGCGGTGGCGCTCTTCGTCCACCGTGCACGGCGTGAGTCCACCCTGGGCGCCCGACCGGTCCCCGCGCCGCGTCCGACGCCCCGATGGCCGCTGCCCGTCCTGGCAGCAGTGGTCCTGGCGACCAACGTGGGCTGGTACCACTTCCGGGAGTCCAACCCAGGGCTCGCCATCACCATTCTCGTTCTGGGGGCGGCGTGCACGGTCCTTCTCTCACCCGCCGTCGTCGGCGTCGTCGTCGCGGTGGTAGGGCGAGGGCTCGCGGCCGCGACGGCCCAGCGTGGACGCTCGGCGTCGGCTCTCATCACAGGTCGCGAACTCTCCGTCCTGTCTAGGCCAGCGGTGCGCGCGACCACCGGGGTCTGCATCATGGCGATCATCGCCATCACCTCGACGGTCTGGAATCAGACCGCCAACGAGCCATTCCACCGTGCTTTCGCGCAGTACCAGGCCAACGCCGGACGGACCGTCGCGGTGTCTCCACCGAACGTTCGGGAGTGGCCGTCGGCACGCCAGGTTCTCCCTGAGTCGGTGGCTGAGATCGTCCTCTCCGGGTGGGAGAGCGGGGCAGCGGCAGAAGTGATCGGTGTCTGCGACGACCTGATGGCGGTCGTTGGCGTCTGCGACGGTGTGGTTCCAGAGTCGCCGCCAGTCCGCCAGATCCTCTTGTGGGCAAACCCAGGTGCCGGTGTGCGCGCGGTCGACGAGAGCGCGCTGCTCGACAACGTGTACGACATCGTCCTCGTGTCGACCGACGGTGAGCGCCTGGATCGCCGATCGCTCGCCGAAGAGCTCGGCGCGATCCTCGGTGGCCCTGTCGGTATGGACTGGCCGGGGCAGTCATGGCTGGTCGGGATGCGCGTCCATGCGGACCAGGCGCGCTGGATCGTTGCGGGCGCGGTGCTTGCCTTCGTCGTCGCCGGGATCACCGCCGGCGCTGCCCTCACCTTCGAGGTGCTCCGCGTCTCGCGGCGGGTGGCGCCGCTAGGGGCGTTGGCATCCGGTCGCCGGTTCTATGCCGGAGTCGCTGGCGGAGTCGTGGGCACGCCGCTCGCCGTGGCGGCCGTGACGGGAACCGTGGTCGGTGTGTCGCTCCAGATGACGGCGACGGGCGTCCGGGGCGCGGCGACGATGCCCTGGGGGCTGGTTCTCGACATGGCCGCACTCGCCGTGCTTCTCATCGTCGGTGTGGGTGCGGTGGCAGCTCACTATCTCCGGCGGTCCGCTGGGCGCTGGCTGGGGCACGTGACATGAACCTTCCTGGAACCGGGCAGAGCCTTGGGATCAGGACGCGGTGCAGTCATGACCGTGGGGTCACTCCCCAGCCTCGGCGCGCGGCCTCGATCGCCAGGGCCGACCGCGACGGCGCAGACCATCGCTCACGGTACGTGGCGACCGTGCGTTGCACGGTCGCCACCGAGCACCCGGCCTCCTGTGCGATCTGCCTGTTCCGCAGCCCGCGGACCAGGCCTCGTAGCACCAACCCGTCCCGCACCGTGATCTCGCCGTCTGGCTCCTGCGCCGCGCCCAGGTCGGTCGATCGCAGCCACAGGGACTCGAACTGGGCACTCAACAGGGCCGCCAGAGACTCCGAGCGAATGATGAGCGCCTCGCCTGTGGCGCCAGCGCGTCCCTCGACTTCCGACACCACGGCAACGCGCCCGTCAAGGATGATCGACCGGAAGCGGTCAACGGGTCCAGTGCGTGTCTTGGCCCCGAGGCGCGATGTCTCCCGGGCGTGTCGCAGCACATCGATCGACTCCCGGGCAGCGACCGGAAGGATGCTGCGTGCTCGGATGCCCCGCTCGAGGATCGCACGCTCCACCGGCAGGCTGCGGCGCAGAGTCTCGGGGGAGGGGACATACGGGTTGACCGACTCAATCGACTCCCGCACCTGGGACACGAGGTCGGCTAGAGCGCCGCGGATCCGCGCGGCGCCGACGAGCCTGGAGATCTCCGTGCGGCAGGGGGTGGCCGAGGTACTCGTCCCTCCGGTAGCTGACCGCCAGAACTGTTCTGTCCAACTCGACTCCGAGTGAGCGCCCATGTCCTTGATCCTCTCCGTGATCGTCGCTCTGACGCCGAACGTGGCGACCGTGGATGCCACAGGTTGTCCCGAACCGCTTGCCCGGCCGCGGTGCCTCGTCTGCTGGGAGGTCCGCACCGCAGAGATGTCCCAAGCCGTGACCCGCTGAGCCCAGCGCACGCTCCTCCGGGCCGAGCGCGCGCGGTCAGGGTCGGCGTCTTGGCTCCCGGAGCCGAACGGCGCGACATCGAGCCAGCTTGTATGGCAGACGTCGTACGCCTTGGGTCGATGGGCGGACCGTCCTCGAGCATCGTGAAGTCGCGGTGGAGAGCCCGTCGTCGCGTCCCGACGACAGACCTGGGCTCGCGTCCCCCACGCGTCGTCGTCGCTGTCGGCGCCCTGGCATAGGGTCGGGCGCGTGCTGACGGGAGTCGAGGGTGCGTACGAGGGGGCGCTGCGGGCCTTCCGGGGCCCGACGCTCGCCCTGCTGCACAAGCGAGACGCGCCGTTCGTCGTCGCGGTGCTCTCGTCGGTCTTCCGGCCCGACCGCGCCAAGGTGCCGGTGGCTGACGCCCACACGGAGATCGCCGACGCCGTCGCGCGCCTGCGCGCCGCGGGTCATGAGGGCCTGCCGGAGCGCCCCGCCCGCGAGGTGTGCCGGTCGTGGGTCGACGCCGGGTGGCTGCACACCCAGGTGGAGGAGGCGCCCGAGCAGGAGCCGGGCGGCGTCGAGGTCTACCGGCTCTCGGCCCACGCCGTCGGCGCCCTGGAGATCGCCGGGCGGGCAGGCGGCAGCCGTGGCCGCGTGTCCCGCTCCCGGGTCCGCACGCTGCTCGACGCCGTCGAACGCCTCGCCCGGGACGCCGACCCCGACGTCCTGACCCGCATGGCCCGGCTGCGCCGCGAGATCGAGGAGCTGCAGGCCGAGCTGCGTCGCCTGGACAGGGAGGGCGCGGTCCCGCAGGTCGACGACGAGACGCTGCGCGAGGAGGCCGAGAACGTGCTGGCCCTCGTGCGCGAGCTGCCCGCCGACTTCGCCCGCGTCGCCGAGTCGATCAAGGCGATCCAGCGCGAGACCGTCACCTCGCTGCGCCGCGACGAGCGCCCCACGGGCGAGGTGCTTCGTGACTACCTCGCCAGCGCCGACCACCTCATGGAGTCCACCGCCGAGGGTCGCGCCTTCGCCGGGGCGCTCAGCCTCATCGGCGACACGGCCCGCCTCGAGGAGCTCGCCCACTCCCTCGACCTGGTGCTGCGGCACCCCTTCGCGCGCACCCTGCCGGACGGCGAGGTCGCGGCCCTGCGCGGCATCACCGACATCGTGGTCCGCGGCCTCGACGACGTGCTCTCCGCCCAGCGCCAGGCGTCTCGCGTCATCGCCACGCAGGTGCGCCACCACGACCCGCTGCGCGACCGCCAGGTCGACGACCTGCTCCGCGACGTCTTCGCCGCCCTCGGCGACTGGATCCCGGAGAGCCGGCGCTCGCAGCCGGTCGACGCGCTGCGGCGCCTGCCGCGCGCCGCCGTCGGCCGCATGCGCGAGACCCTCTCCGAGCTGCGCCCGCCGCAGGGTCCCGCGCCGCTCCAGCGCTGGGACGACGACGGCGACGACACCTCGCTGGGCGACGCCGCCGCGTGGGGCGGCCCCGACTACGCCGCCCTCCGCGGGCTCCTCGACGGCGTCGACGGTGAGGCCCCGCTGGCCGACCTGTTCGCCGCCGCACCCGACGGCGCCCGCCGGCCCGTCGACCTGGTGGGCCTGCTCGAGCTGGCGGCCCGCGCCGACGTCGTCGACCTGGACACGCTCGCCGAGGTGGACACGGTGCGCCCGGACGGCACGCACCGGCGCCTGGCCTTCGAGGGCCTCGCCGTGCGCCGCGCCCCGGCCACCGCAGCCCCTGCCGACGTCGAGCCCGACCAGAAGGAGCGAGCATGACCGACCAGGACTGGATCGACGTCGGTATCGACGAGGTCACCGACATCGAGATGCCCGCGCCGGTCGCGCCGCGCGACGCCGAGCCGGAGGGCTTCATCGCCCCGGTCGCGATGGAGGCCGACCCGACCGAGCTGTTCGCCGGGGACACCGGAACGCTCGACCCGCAGGCCCGCGTCGTGCTCGTGCGCATCCTCCAGCGCCGCTTCGTGGGCGCGGACACCGATCCCGCACTGTGGCAGGCCCTGCTCGCGCACCAGGGCGTCATCGAGTCGCGGCTGCACGACCTCTTCGTGCGCCTCGTCGTCGACCGCGAGCGCGGCATCGCGTACAAGCGGCAGGTCCGCAGCGGCGAGATCGACATCCCGGTGCTGCTGCGCGACGAGCCGTACACCCGCCTGGAGACGGTGCTGCTCGTCCACCTGCGCACCCTGCACCAGCGCGAGCAGGGAGCGGGCGAGGCTGCGGCGCGGGTCGACGCCGAGGAGCTCGAGGAGCAGGTGCTCAGCTACCTCGACCCGGCCGACCTGAACGTCTCCGCCCGGCAGCGCGAGATCCGCGGTGCGATCTCCCGCCTCGCCAAGGAGGGCTTCCTCGCCGAGGAGAGCCCGGGCCGCTTCCGCATCACGCCGCTGGTCGAGGTGGTGCTGAGCGTCGAGCGCCTCACCGAGCTCGCTGAGTGGCTGCGCGCGGGCGGGCAGCCGGCGGCGGGCAGCGAGGACGACGGCGGACGCGCCTCCGAGAGCGTCGGCGAGCGTGACGACGAGCGAGACGAGGCCTGACGATGACGATGATCGACTCCCTCTTCGGTCTCATCCCGGCCGCCTCGACCGGCCAGCAGTGGGTGGCCCGCGACCTCCAGGTGGTCAACTGGGGCGGCTACGACGGCCACCACCGCGTGCGCCTCGCGGCGACGGCGACACTGCTCGCGGGCGGCTCCGGCTCCGGCAAGTCCACCCTGATGGACGCCTACATCGCGCTGCTGATGCCGCACACCACCCCGTTCAACGGCGCGTCCAACGGCGCCGTCGTCGGGCGGCCGCGCGGCAAGGACCAGCGCAACGTCATCTCGTACGCACGCGGCAAGCTCGACGAGTCGCGCACCGAGGACGGCACCCGTGAACGTGTGCTGCGCGGGGACGGCACGGACACGTGGTCGGCGGTCGCGATGACGTGGGCGGACCAGTCCGGCGCCGAGCTCACCGCCGTCCGCGCGTGGTACGTGCCTGCGGGGGCGACGGCGATGGACGCCCTGACGGCGGTGCGCGCCACCGCTGACGGCTTCTTCGACCTTGCGAACCTTGAGGCGGCCGCCAAGGAGCGCCTCGGCCGGCCGGCCCTCACCGCAGCAGGCCTGACGTGCTTCGACACCGACAAGGAGTTCGCGGCCCGCATCTACGCGACCCTCGGGATCGGCGCTGCGGGAGGCGGGGACAAGGCGGTCGGCCTGCTGGCCCGCATCCAGGCCGGTCAGCAGATCACCACGGTCGACGCGCTCTACAAGTCGATGGTCCTCGAGGACCCGGACACGTATCCCAAGGCCGCCGACGTCGTCGAGCACTTCGACGAGCTCTCCAGCACCCGCGAGCGGATGCTCACCGCACAGGCGCAGGTGCGCGCGCTCGCCCCGATCCGTGCGCACCGCGAGGCCGTCGACGCGGCCCGCGAGCGGCTCGCCGTCATCGCCGGGGTGGGCTCCGTGCGCGACGACGCCAGTCCGGTAGGCCTGTGGCGGGCCGAGCGCCGCGCGGGCCTGCTGCGTGACGTCGAGGACGCCGTCCGCCAGCGGTCGCAGGCCGCGGACGCCCAGGTCCGCGAGCTCTCCGCCCAGGTCGCTGCCACCAAGTCGGAGCTCAAGGGGGTCCAGCAGACCCTCTTCGCCTCGGGTGGCGACACCGTCCGCACCGCGGAACGCGAGCTCGCCGCCGCAGACGCCCGGCTGGCCGACGTCCGCAAGGCCCGGGCCCGCCTCGACGCGGCGCTCGGGGTGCTCGGCGCCGAGGTCGGCGGATCGGGCGACCTCGAGCGCCTCGCCGCGGCCTCGCGCACCCGCCTCGCCGACCAGGGGGCGCGCCACTCGGCCTTCGCCTCCCGTGACGAGGCGCGCGACGCCGTCCGCGAGGCTGAGCGCACCCTGCGCACCCTGACCTCCGAGCGCGACGGGCTGGCCAAGCGCCGCGGCAACGTCCCCGAGGTGCACCACCGCGCCCGGGTGGCGCTCGCGCAGGCGGCAGGGCTGCGCGTCGACGAGCTGCCGTTCGTCGCCGAGCTCATCGAGGTGGCCCCGCAGCACGAGGCGTGGCGCGAGGCGTTCAACCTCGCCCTCGGCGGCTTCGCGACGACGCTGCTGCTCGACGCCGCGCACCTGTCCCGCTTCCGCACGGCGATCGACTCCGTCCCCTCGGAGGTGCGCCTGCGCTTCCAGGGCGTGCCCACGGGCATGGCGACGACGACGCCGCTCGACCCCGGCACCCTCCCGGGCCGCCTCGACTTCGCCGGCGGGCCCTTCGAGGGCTGGCTGCGCGAGCACCTGGTCGAGCGTTTCGGGTTCGTCTGCGTGGAGAACGCGTCGCAGCTCTCCATGTACGCCAAGGCGGTCACCCGGGCGGGGCAGGTCTCGGAGCAGAGCCGCGGCGCCCACGGCGGTCACGGCCGCGCCAACGTGCTCGGCTTCACCAACTCCCGGCGCATCGCCGACCTGGACCGTCAGATCGAGGCCGCCACGGAGGTGCTCACCACGGCCGGGGAGACCTTCCGTGGGGCGGAGCTGCGGCTCGAGGCCGCGGAGGAGCAGGCCGCCGCAAGCCGCGTGGTCGCCGAGGCGGTCTGGGCCGAGGTCGACGTCGCGGGCACGGAGAAGGACCGCGACCGGTGGCGCACCGTCATCGCGGACGCGCACGCCGACAACCCCGAGCTGGGGGCGCTCGAGGAGCGCGCCCGCGAGCTCGACGCGCTCGCCGACCGCCTCCAGCGCGACCTCGGCGCCGCGCAGTCGCGGGCCGATGAGCTCGCCAGGCGCTGGGAGCGCGTCTCCGACGAGGTCGACGCCGCGCAACGGGCGCTCGACGCCGCGCAGGAGTCCGTGACGCTCTCCGACGAGCAGCGGGCCTACCTCGACGAGGTGCTCGGAGACCCGGCGCCCGAGCAGGACCAGGGTGTCGGCCCGGAGGAGGCCCTGGCCGGCTTCGACGCCGTGGTCGCGCGAGCCGAGGAGCGGCTGCGGCACCACCGCGAGACGGCGGAGGCATCGATCAGCAGCGGCACGGCTGCCCTGCGCAGCGCCTTCGAGGCGTTCGTCAGCCGGTGGCCCAACCCGAACCTCGGCACCGACCCGGAGGCGTCGTACAAGGACTTCGACGCCGTCCTGACGAGGCTCGAGACCGAGGGGCTGCACACCCTCGAGGCGGAGTGGCGTCGCTCGCTCCTGCGCCTCTCGGGTGCGGACCTCACCGACCTGGAGCACACGATCTCCCGGTGCCTGCGTGAGATCACGGAGCGGATCGAACCGGTCAACCGGATCCTCGAGACCCTCCCGTTCTCGGACGACGACCACCGGCTCCAGATCACCGTCTCGCGCCCGCAGTCGGTCGCCGTGCAGCGGTTCCGCAAGGAGCTGCGCGCGATCCGCGAGGCCCTTGCCCCCGGCGCTGCCGAGGAGAACCTCTCCGACGACGAGCGCGAACGCCGGTACCTGCGGATGGGCAGGCTCGTGGACCGGATCCGACCGGGATCACCGGAGCGGGCCGACCTCATCGACGTGCGCCGGCACGTGCGCCTCTCCGCCGAGAAGATCGACCTCGCAGGCAACCACGTCGCGCTGTACGACCACATCGGCGAGAAGTCGGGAGGCGAGAGCCAGGAGCTCGTCGCGTTCATCGTCGGAGCGGCGCTGCGCTACCAGCTCGGCGACGCCGGGGCCGACCGCCCGCGGTACGCGCCCGTCTTCCTGGACGAGGCGCTCATCAAGGCGGACGCACAGTTCTCGGGCCGGGCGATCGGCGCCTGGCGCGGCCTCGGCTTCCAGCTCGTCGTCGGGGCGCCCAACGACAAGGTGAGCGCCCTGGAACCGCACGTCGACGCGTGCTTCGTCGTCGTCAAGGACGCCACGGGCCGGTCGCGGGCGCGCGCCGTCGTGGGAGTGCCCCAGCAGTGAGGGCCTGAAGCAGTGTCGCGCCTGGTGTTGCCGGACGAGGCGTTCGCCCAGGTCGCTGACCGGCTGGGCCGAGCTGCCATGGCAGCCGTCTGCGCGGAGCTCGGCGCGCATCCGCCGGTGTCGTTCGACGTACGGCTGCGGATGAACGTGCGTGGCCGCGCGGACACGGAGCGACTCGGAGGCGGCGCCGCCAGGATGGACTGGTGCGAGGCGTGGGCAGCGCCGCTGCCAGGCGCGTGTGTGGTGGAGCAGACCGCGATCACGGGGTTGCCCGGTCGGTTTCCTGCGGTCTTGCGGGTGCCGACTCTCGACGATGCGCTCGCGCTCGTCGGTCACGATGGCGCGGAGATCGGGCGTGCGAGGAGCCTCGGCCGGCGTCTGCTGGCCGCCGGAGGGTCCGTGACGCCGTCGGCTCTTCGACGACTCTCGCGCCTGAACGAGGTCGACGCTGAAGTGTTCATTGAAGCGACGACCTGGCTCACGGCACACTGAGCCTGTCCCAGTAAGGATCTGAGCGCGGGGTGCGGCTGGTCGCGCCATGCGGTGTGACCTGCGAGTATGGGTGCGGGGCCGCCCTGAGACTGTCGTTCGCCAGAGCGACAC
>Ga0075011_10001045_pt1 | contig 14845 bp, 16 predicted proteins | sample TARM_MetaG_T_14_FD_72354 | JGI IMG/M metagenome (GOLD analysis project Ga0075011, IMG submission 72354) | Freshwater microbial communities from Pennsylvania, USA, analyzing microbe dynamics in response to fracking - TARM_MetaG_T_14 | ecosystem: Environmental > Aquatic > Freshwater > River...
ATATTTAACATATATAATTTAGGAGGCAACTTATAATGAAAAAATATCTATTAATAATTCCATTTTTAATATCTTTCAAAATTTACTCATTTGATGATTTGTATGGTATGTATTATTTAGACTTAGCACTAAGACCTGGAGTTAACATGGCTTCTACCTTGGATGAATTAAACATAAATAGCAATGGTCCTGTTCCTACCCTTGGTTTAGAACTGGGAATTAATTTAGGCTATGCTACTATAGGCGGTGGTATCCACTATAACAACGAAATTTCTTTTAGTGATAACACTACTGATGGTGCTTTTAGAAATATGCCTGTTTATGCCTTTGGGAAATTTAATCTTTTCCCTCTTATTTTCAAACCTTATATTGTTGGAAAATACGGAATTAACCGTGTTGAAGAAAGTAGTGGATTTGGAGGGGCTAAGGTTGAAGGGGGCGACTATTGGGCAATAGGAATAGGGATAGATGTTTATAATTTCTTAGCTGAAATGGTCTATCAAAATTCAACTATGAAAATAGGTGGCACTGATGAAACTCTTAGTCAATTACAAATATCTCTAGGAATTAAATTATTCTAGTTTTTGTTATCTTTAAAAAATAAGTATCTATTAAAAGGAAGATATTATTCTTCCTTTTTTTATTATATAAGAACAAAAGAAAAAGCCGACATAAGTCGACTATAATCTTTCTGCAAGTTTCACTTTTGTAAGTGCTTCTTGTAAAGTTTTTTCTGTAGCTGCTATATCTCTATCCTCTTTAAGTTTGTCTAATTTAGCCTTAGCTTCTTCAGCCTGTTTTTTAGCCATAACCACATCAATATCTTTTACATTAATCGCTTCATCGGCTAAAATAAGGGTTTTATCTCTAGAAATTTCCAAGAAGCCTCCTGATACAAAGAATTTTTCTTCATAATCTTCAGCTACTACTTTCATTTCTCCTACTGCTAACTCACTTACAAAGGGAGCATGATTGGCTAAAATACCCATATCACCCTCAACAGTTCTAAGAATTACTCTCTCTACATCTTTGGCTAATACCAAATCATGTGGAGTTAGTATTTCAAACTTGAAAGTTGCCATATTATTCAGCTCCTTCCATTTCTGCTCTTGCTTTTGCTATTGCTTCATCAATAGTTCCTACATACAAGAACGCTCCTTCTGGAAGATTATCATGTTTACCTTCAAGGATTTCTTTAAATCCTCTAATTGTTTCTTTAACAGAAACATATTTCCCTTCCATTCCTGTAAATTGCTCTGCAACTGAGAATGGTTGTGAGAAAAATCTTTCTATTTTTCTAGCTCTCGCTACAAGTATTTTATCTTCATCTGATAATTCATCCATACCTAAGATTGCAATAATATCTTGTAGTTCTTTATATCTTTGTAATACTTCTTGTACTTGTCTAGCTACATTATAATGCTCATGACCTACAACTTGTGGATCCAAAGCTCTAGATGATGAATCAAGTGGGTCTACCGCTGGGTAAATTCCAAGAGATGCTATTTTTCTTGAAAGTACTGTTTTTGCATCTAGATGTGAGAATGTAGTTGCTGGTGCTGGATCTGTAAGGTCATCTGCTGGTACATATACTGCTTGTACAGATGTTATTGAACCAGTTTTAGTAGAAGTAATTCTTTCTTGCATTATACCCATTTCAGATGCCAAGTTAGGTTGGTATCCAACTGCTGATGGCATTCTTCCAAGTAAAGCAGAAACTTCTGCTCCAGCTTGAGTAAATCTAAATACATTATCAACAAAGAATAAAACATCTTGTCCTTCTTTGTCTCTAAAATGTTCAGCTACAGTAAGACCTGTAAGTCCTACTCTCAGTCTTGCTCCAGGTGGCTCATTCATTTGTCCATAAACTAAGGCAGTTTTATCTATAACTCCTGATTCATTCATTTCGTCATATAAATCTCTACCTTCTCTAGTTCTTTCTCCAACTCCAGCAAATACTGAAAGTCCTCCATGCCCTTGTGCAATATTATTAATAAGTTCCATTATAAGTACTGTTTTTCCAACTCCAGCACCACCAAACAGTCCTATTTTACCACCTTTTATATAAGGTGCTAATAAGTCTATTACTTTAATTCCTGTTTCAAAAACTTCTATATCTGTACCTTGGTCTTCAAAACTTGGTGCTTCTCTATGTATCGGTGAAAATTCTTCTGCATTTACACTACCTGCTTCATCAACTGGTTCACCAAGTACATTAAGAATTCTTCCTAGTACTGCTTTACCAACTGGTATAGATATAGGCGATCCTGTATCTACTACTTCTACCCCTCTTTGAAGTCCTTCAGTTGAATCCATTGCTACTGTTCTAACAACATTATTTCCTAAATGTTGTTGTACTTCAACTGTAAGTTTTCTTCCACCAAGAGGTATATGAAGGGCATTGTATATATTTGGTAAATTTCCTTCAAATTTAACGTCTATTACTGGTCCTATTACCTGAATAACTGTTCCTTTATTTTCCAAGACCCTTGTCCTCCTTTTCGACAAATTTAAGAAGACTAAAACTCTTATTTAAGAGCTTCTGCTCCACCAACTATTTCTGAAATTTCTTGAGTAATTGCAGATTGTCTTTCTCTATTATATAATAAAGTTAGATCTGCTATCATTTCTTCAGCATTGTCTGTTGCATTTTGCATTGCTTGTCTTCTTGCTGCATGTTCACTTGCAGTATTTTCTAAAATAGCTTGATATATTTCTATATTTAAGTATTTTGGTAAAAGACTACTCATTATATATTCTTGTGATGGCTCAAATATATACGGTTCATTTTTTTCTGACTCAACTCTAGGTAGAGGTAGTATTTTTTTAGTTTGTAAGTCCCAACTTACCGCTGAGTGAAATTCAGAATAAACCATATACACTTCATCAAATATATCTTCATTAAAAAACTCTATTATATTTTCGCCTATTTCCTTAGATTTTTCAAACATCGTTTCTGGAATCAACTGAACATATTCTGCTTTTAGATTAATTTCTTTTTTCTTACAATAATCTCTAGCTTTTTTACCTACAGCTATTACAGAAATTTCCTTGTCTTTGTTATCTTCTCTAAGCTTTTCTAAGACCTTTAGAGTACCACTATTAAAACTTCCACATAGTCCTCTATCTGATGTCATTACAACTACACCTATCTTTTTTACATTTGGTTTCCCATCTAATAAAGGGTGTTTTTCAGATTTTAATCCTGCTGCCAAGTTTATTAAAACTCCTTGCAGAGAATTTGCATAAGGTCTAGATTTTTCAACTAGGGCAGAAAACTTCTTGAATTTCGTTGAACTAACTATATTCATTGCATTAGTAATTTGATGTGTACTTTGAACCCCTTTGATTCTAGTTTTTATCTCTCTACTTTTTCCTGCTCCCATATTGTCACCCCTCTAGTTGAAAGTCGCTTTAAATTCAGAAATTGTAGCTGTAATTCTTTCTTCTAAATCTTTATCTAAAGCTTTCTTTTCAAGGATTTCCCCTAGGATAGTTGTATTTTTTCTAAAGTTGTCTAACATTTCTCTTTCAAATCTGTCTACATCTTCTACCGCTACTGAATCAAAATGACCCTTAGTTACAGCAAAGAAAGATATAACTTGCTCTTCTACTGGAAGTGGTGAATATTGCCCTTGTTTTAATACTTCCATTATTCTAGCTCCTCTATCTAATCTCGCCTTAGTAGACTTATCAAGGTCAGAACCAAACTGTGCGAAAGCTAGTAGTTCTCTATATTGTGCTAGCTCAAGTTTAACTTTTGCAGCAACCTGTTTCATAGCTTTTATTTGTGCAGAACCTCCAACCCTAGATACTGATATACCAGAATCTATTGCTGGTCTAAATCCAGAGTTAAATAATTCAGATTCTAGAAATATTTGCCCATCTGTTATTGAAATTACATTTGTAGGGATATATGCTGATACATCTCCTGCCTGTGTTTCGATAATAGGTAAGGCTGTTATTGACCCTCCACCTAAATCATCTGATAATTTAGCAGCTCTTTCTAATAATCTTGAATGTAGATAGAATACGTCTCCTGGATAAGCTTCACGTCCTGGAGGTCTTCTAAGTAGAAGTGACATTTCTCTATAAGCTACCGCATGTTTAGATAAGTCATCATATATAATTAATACGTGCTCACCCTTATCCATAAAGTATTCACCCATAGATACTCCTGTATATGGTGCAATATACTGTAGTGCTGCTGATTCTGATGCTGTAGCTGCTACTATAATAGTATATTCCATAGCTCCTGAATCTTCTAACTTCTTAGCTATTTGTGCAACTGTAGATCTTTTTTGACCTATCGCTACATAAATACATTTTATTCCTGTACCTTTTTGATTTATTATAGCATCTATTGCAACAGCTGTTTTACCAGTTTGTCTATCTCCTATAATAAGTTCTCTTTGCCCTCTACCAATTGGTACCATTCCATCTATTGATTTAATACCTGTTTGTAAAGGCTCATGCACTGGTTTTCTAGCGATTATTCCACTAGCTTTTCTTTCTATTTCCATTTGTTTTGCAGCTACTATAGCACCTTTACCATCTATTGGTGCTCCTAATGCATCTACTACTCTCCCAAGCAAAGCTTCCCCTGCTGGTACTGACGCAACTTCTCCAGTTGCTTTTACTTCGTCGCCCTCTTTAATAGACGTAGGTTCTCCAAGAATAACGGCACCAACATTGTTTTCTTCTAAGTTTAGTACCATACCCTTTACTCCACCAGTAAATTCTAATAATTCACCAGCTTTGGCTTTACTAAGACCGTATATTCTCGCTATACCGTCTCCTACTTCTACAACAGAGCCAGAAGTTTTTATATCTAAAGACTTTTTAAAGTTTTGTATTTCAGTTTTGATAATGCTACTTATCTCTTCTGGTCTAATTTTCAAGTCTTTGCACCTCCTATTCAGAATTAATAATTGTTTCTGAATGCTTCAAGCTCTCTTCTAACAGAAGCATCTATAATTTCATCTTCTATCCTTACAACAATTCCACCTAGTATAGATTTATCTACTTTTGTAGTTAGCTTAACTTTTTTATTAGTTCTTCTTTCAAGTTGCTTTGTAAGTTTAGCTATTTGAGCTTCTACTGGTTTTATTGCGAAGGTTGCTTCAGCTTCAACAATCGAGTTTTTAGCATAATATATTTTTAAAAATTCAACTATAATAGACCTAATATAAGAAAGTCTATTTTTTTCTATTAAATATCCTAAGATATTCATTGTATCTTCTTCAAATTTACCAGAAAATATTTTTAAGATAAATTCTTTTTTTTCTGATTTTTTTATCAATGGGTGGTCTATATAGTTTTTAAAATCACTATCTTTTTCATAAACTTCCATAACTACATTCAATTCTTCATATAATTTTTCTATCTTATTTGTTTCTGATGCTATTTCATATATTGCCTTAGCATATCTAGAGCCTATTCCTGCATCTATCATAAGCCTTCCCCTACCCTATCAATTGCTTCATCAGCAAGTTGAACTGCAGTTTTTGTAGCTATGATTTCTTCTGCTAGTTCAGCAGCTATATTTCTAGCATATTTTTCTAAATCTTTTCTTGCAGAATCTTTTAATTTTTCCACTTCTGCCTCTCCAGATTTTATCATTTTTTCTCTTTGTGCATGAGTTTCTTTTAAAATAGAATCTCTTCTGTCCTCTGCTTTTCTTTCAGCTTCAACTAAAATTTTATTAGCTTCTGATTTTGCTTCTTTCAAAGCCACTTCAGCTTCTTTTTTTGTTTTATTTGCTGCTTCTTTATCTAATTGAGCAGCCTCAACTTCACTTTTAATCATTTCTTTTCTTTTTTCTAGAAACTCACCCATAGGTTTAAAAAATTTCTTCTTAAAAATAACTACTAAGATTAAAAAGTTGATTATTTGCCAAAAAAGATTAGCATCTATTGAAACAGCAGGCATATTAGTTGTTCCCAAAATTCTACCTCCTCTCTTCAATGAATTACGCTATAGAGTTATCCTAAAAGTCCTAATAATGGATTAGCGTAAAGTAGGATTAATGCAATAACTAAAGAGTAAATACCTGTTGACTCTGCTATCGCTTGTCCCATTACCATTGTAGAGATTATATCTGATTTTGCTTCTGGTTGTCTTGCAACTGATTCTACAGCTTTACCAGCTGCATATCCTTGACCTACTCCAGGTCCTACCCCTGCAATCATTCCTACTCCTGCACCTATTGCTGATGCTGCTATAACTATTGTTCTAGCCATTAACATATCCATATTTTTTTACCTCCTACGTTATATTTATTGTTTAGTCAAATTCTGGCTCTCTATCACCTAATGAACCTTGAATATAAACCATTGTTAACATTGTGAATACAAAACTTTGTACTACTCCTGCAAATAATTCAAAATATAAGCTAAGTGCCCCTGGAACTACTGCTGGCAGTGCCCAATATAAAAGACCCATTATTACCATACCTGCAAACATATTTCCAAACAAACGCATTGCTATGTTTATAGGTTTAGCAAACTCACCAACTAAGTTAATGGGTAATACTAAAGGTGTTGGTTCTATTAAACCTTTGAAATAATTAATAGGACTTCCACTAGCTGCTAAAAATGCAACTGTTGTTACTAAGGCAAGACCTAATGTTGTGTTTATATCTGCTGTTGGGGTTCTAAATAATGGTGCTATATGCAAAACTCCATTTTCAACAGAAAAACCTGGAATCGGGAAGAAACAAATTATATTTGCAACAAGTATAAAACTTAATAAAGTACCTATGTATGGCAAATATTTCTTTTTCCATTTTCCTAAAGTTTGGTTTACTATGCTATCTAATATATTATACATTCCTTCTAATATAATCTGCAGTTTTCCTGGAACAATTTGTAAATTTTTCATCCCAAAATGAAATAAAGAAAAAAACAAGAACATAACAAACCAAGTTGTAGCTACTGTAATTGTGACTGGCCATCCTTTATCCATTGCAAATGGCAATGTTTCTGGAACAGGAATATAAAAAAGTATCTTTGGTCCTTCTACTAAAGGTGGCGATATAAATTCTAAAGGTCCTAATCTCAATATTTTTACCTCCTCTCTTTAAGTTTATCTTTTATATTTTTCAAATGAATTGAAAGCATTTTAAGAAAGATATTAAATTTTAATGATAGTAGACCTAATAAGCCTGCTACCAACCAAGATAAATCTATTTTTACCATAAGCCATAAAAATACAGCATACATCAAATACCTTTTACTATAGTTTATAAAAGTATCTTTTGCTGGGCTATTTTGCTTACTTAGTATATAATGAGCATTTTTATAAATCATATACAAGCTAAGAATAGAAATTAAAGAAGCTGAAAACATTGCTATATATATAGCTTTTTCTCTAACTATTAGTCCATAAATAAAAATCACAATAGACGTTTTACACATATTTTTAAATAAATTTTTTAGTTCCTTATCCATCTATGCTCCTAGCTAAACTTTACAATTTTAAATATTATTTCACATTTAGTATAGCATTCCTTTTGCTTATTTTCAAGTTTTTTTAAGTACTTAATTTTTCAATTTTTTTATTTTTTCATTATTAATTTATAAGAATTATAAAAAGCTGAAAATATTCCTACGAATAAGCAGATAAAGAAAACAAAAGTATTTGCTCCAAAATATTTTTGATATATCTTATATGCATAGATAAAAATTAGAATATTCATTATAAAAACAAGTCCTAATTGTCCTAAGAGAGAAAAATAATAAAAAAAATCTTTGTTGTATTTCATATTTAACTCCTTCTTCAAGTAGCATTAAACTGTACTTTTTATTTATAAAAACAAAAAAAGAGCCAAAACAAACATAATTTTTTATTTTTAGCTCTCTTCTTCTCTATTGCTAAATGATTCTCATTTACTTTATTTAATTCCCAAGTATAAAAGTACTATTTCTAAACTAATTATACTATATTAATAAAATTTGTCAATATTTATCTAAGATTTATGTAAATTTATTTTAATTCCTTTTCTACAATTTCAGCTATTTCTTCAGCTACTCTTTTTACCATATCTTTGTCACTACCTTCTGTCATTACTCTAACTATTGGCTCTGTTCCACTTGTTCTCACTAAAACTCTCCCAAAACCATTCATCTCAACTTCTTTTTCTTCAATAAAACTATTTATTACATTATTGCTTGACCACAAATTCTTTTTATTATTGTCCACCTTGACATTAATAAGTTCTTGAGGCCAATCTTTTATATTTTTTACTAATTCATCTAGACTTCTACCAGATTCTCTTATAGCTTGTACTAAATGCAGAGAAGTCAATACACCATCTCCAGTAGTGTTATAATCTAACATAATTATATGTCCCGATTGTTCTCCACCTAGATTTAAGCCATGAGTTTTCATTTTTTCTAAAACATATCTATCTCCAACATTGGCTCTTATTAAATCTATTTCTTTGTCCTCTAAATATTTTTCAAAGCCCATATTAGACATGACTGTTGTTACAACTCTATTGTTATTAAGTTCTCCTGCTAACTTCATTTTTTCTGCTAATATAGCAATAATTTTATCACCATCAATAATACTTCCATTTTTACTAACTGCTATTAATCTATCTGCATCTCCATCATATGCGAGCCCTAAATCAGCATTATATCCAGTAACCACTTTTGCTAAAATATCTGGATGAGTAGAACCACAATTTACATTAATATTTGTTCCATTGGGAACGTCATTTATAACCACAATTTCTGCACCTAGAGCACTAAATACACCTTTAGCTATTCTATATGCCGCTCCATTTGCAACATCTAAAATAATTTTCATTCCAGTAAAATCACCTTTAATTGTTGAAAGTAAATAATCTCTATAAAGATAATAATCATTTTCAGAATATTTAAATTGTCCAACCTTATCTCCAGCTACTATTTCTTTAGTAATTATACCTATATTATCCATAAGATTTTCTATCTCTAATTCAATTTCATCTGGTAACTTATAACCATTTGCTGCAAATATTTTTATTCCATTATCCTTTGCAGGATTGTGGCTAGCAGAAATCATTATTCCTGCATGAGCTTTCTTTTTTCTTGTTAAATATGCTACTCCTGGTGTTGGTAAAACTCCAATAAATTCTATATCTACACCCATAGCTGTAAGCCCTGCAAACAAAGCTGAACGAAGCATATAACCAGATATTCTCGTATCTGTTCCTAAAATGATTTTTATTTTTTTATCATTGGGATTATTTTTTTTTAGATAATATGCTAAGGCATATCCCAATCTTAAAGTTAAATCAACTGTCAACTCTCTATTAGCTTCCCCTCTTATTCCATCTGTTCCAAAATATTTTTTTCCCATTACTTAATCCTCCAAATTTTTCTTTTTTTTCAACATATCTATATGCTATAAAACCTATTACTCCTCCAGATAAAGCTCCCATAATTAAAAATATTAGTAAAAATAACATGACTGAGCGTGTATAAATATCTATTCCTCTAAATAAAAGAGTATACACTATAATTAACTGCATAATGTTATGTAATATTCCTGAAGCAACACTAATAGCTATAATAGAAAAATATTTTTTATATGTAAATAATAATATCATAAATAAAGTACTCAAAAGACCTGCTCCAAAGCTTATAACAAAAGAAGGACTTAGCAAGGTCCCTAGCATAATATTTTGAGCTAAAACTCTCATTACAAATACTTCAAAAGCCATTTTTCTGTCGAAATTAATAAGAGCTATTAAGGTACTTAAATTAGCTAGTCCTATTTTCATCCAAGGAAAAGGTTTTGGTATTAAAGTTTCTAGCAGTGATAAATAAACTGCTATAAGTACCAAAGTAATTAAATGAGCTTTTCTTTTTTTTTCTTTATTATTCATACTATTACTCCATTTTCGATATAATTCTAATCAGGGATTGTTAAATTAACTTAACTTGTTTATTTTTTTTATTTTATCCGAGTTATTCTCTGCAAAGTATTTTAAAAATTTTGCAAGGAATAACTCGAATTTAACAAATAAAAAATCAAGTTCCTTTTGACTGTCTAAATTGTAATTCCTTTGCAATAGCTATTCTATAATTTTAAGCTTTGTATAAAAACTATACATGCAATTCTGCTTTTATTCCTAATAAATCCTTGTATTTTTCAATCAATGGATTAACTTCTACCTCAATAAAATCAAGTGTTTGTTCTGAAGCAAAACCAATAAAGTTGTTAGGATTTAACAATTCCATAAGTCTATTTTTATCTATATTAAAATAATCATCAGCAAGTATTCTTTCAATAAGGTCATTATCCTTACCTTCTACCTTTACTTGCTTTCCTGCTTCCATAGAGTGCATTCTAATTCTTTCATGAAGCTCTTGTCTGTCTCCACCATTTTTTACACCTTCCATAATTATATATTCTGTTGCCATAAATGGAAGTTCTGACATAATTCTTTTTTCTATCATTTTTGGATATACAACTAAACCTTCCATGATATTTTGCCAAATTAACAAGATAGCATCTACTGCTAAAAAGGCTTGTGGTATAGCCAGTCTCTTATTTGCAGAATCATCTAAGGTTCTCTCGAACCATTGGGTAGAAGCTACCATAGCAGGACTTGTCGCTAGTGACATTACAAATTTAGCTAACGATGCAATTCTTTCACTTCTCATTGGATTTCTTTTATATGCCATAGCTGATGAGCCTATTTGATTCTTTTCAAAAGGTTCTTCTATTTCTTTTAAATTCTGTAATAATCTTAAATCATTAGTAAACTTATGTGCACTTTGAGCTATATTTGACAAGAAATTTAATACTTGTGCATCTACTTTCCTATCGTAAGTTTGTCCTGTAACCATAAATCTTTTATCAAAACCTAATTTTTCTGCAACCATTTCATCTAATTTTTTTACTTTATCAAAATCATGGTTGAAAAGTTCTGCATAACTAGCTTGTGTTCCAGTTGTTCCTTTTACACCTCTAAATCTCATTGTATTTATTCTAAATTCTAGTTCTTCAAAATCTAAAAGTAAACTTTGAAGCCATAAAGTAGCTCTTTTTCCCACTGTTGTTAATTGTGCTGCTTGAAAATGTGTGAATCCTAAAGTCGCCAAATCTTTATATTCTAAAGCAAAATCTTTTAATGAAGCTATTACATTTATCATTTTTTTCTTAGTTATTTCAAGTGCATCTTTCATCTGAATTAAATCAGTATTATCTCCAACATAAGCACTTGTTGCTCCCAAATGAATTATAGCTTTAGCTTTTGTAGCTTGTTCTCCATATGCATAAACATGTGCCATTACATCATGTCTAACTTCCTTTTCTCTCTTTATTGCCACATCATAGTTAATATTATCAGCATATTTTTTTAATTCTTCAATTTGTTCATCACTTATATTCAATCCTAGTTCTTTTTCGCATTCAGCCAAAGCTATCCACAATTTTCTCCAAGTACCAAATTTTTTATCAGGTGAAAAATTAAATAACATTTCCTTTGAACCATATCTCTCCACTAAGGGATTTGAATAAATATTACTCTCCAAACTTATCTCCTCCTATTTTAATTTTATAATTAACTCTTACGAGTTTTAAGTATATTTATTAAAGCTATTAATATTTAATTTTTTGGTTTTTTGAATAAAAGGTAGAAGCTCGTGCCTTTATCTACTTCAGAATCAAACCAAATTTTACCGTTATTTAATTCAATTAATTTTTTTGTTAGAGGTAGACCTAGACCAGTCCCTTTTTCTTTTAGACTTTTTACTCTCTCATACTCCATAAATATTTTTTCTTTGTTCTCGTCTAAAATACCAATTCCATTATCTTCTACCTTTAAAATAACTTCATCATCATTTTCTTCCTTAGAAAAAATAATTTTACCTTTTTCTCTATTATATTTAATACTATTGCTTAATATATTATTTATAATTTGATATAACATAGATGAATCTGCCATTATTTCTACTGGATTTTTCAAGTGGTTTTCACAAATCAAACCCTTTATTTCTAATAAAGTTTCATTATTTAGAATAACTTCATTTATTAAAGATGTTAAATCATTTTTCTCTAAATAAATTTCTAACTTTCCAGCATTTAACTTATTTAAATCTAATAAGTTATTAACCAATTCCTTTAACCTTATAGAATTACTATAAACTTTTTTTATCATATTTCCAGTGCTTAAATCTAAATTTTTATTATTAATAAGTATGTTTTCCAAAAATCCAATAATAGCTGTAATTGGCGTTCTAATCTCATGGGAAACAATGGACATTGCCATATCTTTTTTATTATTTTTTCCCAACAAATCTTTAATAGTATTTTGCATAAGTTCTACTTCTGATACATATTCACTTACATCTGTTACAATTCCATAATAAAACTCTCTTTCATCTATATTTACTTTTCTAATACTCTCTTTTAATTCTAAAACTTTTCCATCTCTACTTTTATATTTTGCTGTAAAAGCATGTGGTTCTTCTAACTCTTTGATTATATTTTCAAATTTATTGTCAACTGATATTTTTTTGGTAAACCATTTATCTTCATAAAATTCTTCTGGAGAATAATTTAAAAGTTTTTCTATTCCCTTACTTACATACTGATAACCGATATCTTTTTCATATATGTATATTACATTTTCTAATTTATCATTTAATTCATAAAAAAACTTTCCAAAATTTGCTTCTTCACTAAATTCTAGCATATATTCTCCATCTTCACTAGAACTTAATTTATATATATAAGCTAATCTTCGTTTCTTACTTCCATCTTTTTTACGGATTTCTACATTTTTATGACCTGTTTCTAAGCTTTTATCTAATTTATAGCCACCCATATCTTTTGTCGATACAAAATTAAAAATATTTTGGTTTCTAATTTCTCCAAAATTATTTACAGAAAATAACTTTAATGCAGATTTATTTGCTTTTTTTACAATATATCCCTTTAACAAAATAATAGGTTTTTCATTTAATTCCAATAATTTTTGTGAACGTTTCTCTCTGCAATATTGATTTTTAAAATAATCTTTCTTCGCTTCTTTATAAAAATAGTTGGACACTCTCAAAAGACTACTAAAAAACCAAAATAAAGAACCTATATATAAAAAATACTTGTCACTGTTAAAATATAATAAATAAGTAATTTCGCTAATAATATTATATTCTAAGGCTTCTAGAATAATTTTTTTTACTTTTAATCGACTTGTCAAATAACATATTAAATAAATAAATGAAAACATAATAATAGGTATATACTTTACATACATAGAAATATAAAAGTTAATGATTAAATAAAGAATAGCAAACAAAAATATAGCAAATAATAAATAAAATCTACTTTCTTTTTGTCTGCTCCTTAAAAAATATAATGTAAAAGAAAATATAATGATTTTTAAATATCTAAATTCATATAAATAAAAATTATTAAATGTTGTAAAATTTAAGTTTTTACTTAAAAAAGTTAAGCATATTAAACTTATTAAAATGCTTATAGATAAAAAATAAATATATTTATCTTTTTTTAGAAAAATAAAATTTTTATATGATTCTATGCTAATATTTGAAAATAATATTAATATTGATAATAAAAATATTATCGTAACTGGGTATAAAACCATATCCATGAAGCCTATTTTTTCTATAAAATAAAATAGTATAATAAAAAATATATTTAACCCATACAACATCTTTCTCATTTTTAACCACCTTTTTGAAATCTAAATATTAAAGCTGACTCATTTGTATCTTTATAATAATTCTTTCTAATATTTAAAAGTTCAAAGCCTATTTTTTTATATAATTTTATAGCTTTTTCATTGCTTGTCCTTACTTCCAAAAAAATATCTTTATCACTATCGCTTATAAATTCTCTTAAAATATTTTCCCCTCTACCCTGTCTTCTGTATTCCTTTTTTATAGCAATTCTAATAACTTCTAACACATCAATCATATCCATAATCAAAATAAATCCAACTAATCTATTATCTGCTTTTGCTCCATAAACAAAAACATTATCTTTTTCTATTAATTTCATATATACTTCTTTTAACCACGGCTCATTAAAAGACTCTTTTTCTATCTCTTCAATATCTTCCAAAATTTTTTTATCAAATTTTTCTATTTTCATTATAATTAAAACCTTTCAATAGAGTTTATTGGCCAAAATTTCAAAAAAACTTTTGCCCTTATATTATTTTCTGGTACAAAACCAAAATATCTAGAGTCTATACTTTCTGATGTATTATCCCCTAACACAAAATAATAATTTTGCATTAACTTTATTTTTACTTTTTTATTTTTTCTTAATTCCTCTAAAACCTCAGTATAATTTAATACATCTAATAAAGGACCTGTTTCAAATCCATTTATATAAAATTTTATTTTACTAAGTTTTTCAATATAAAAAGATTCATTATAAGAATAAATATCTAAAATTTCTTCTAAATTAAAATCATTTGCTAAAGATATTTCAAGAAAATCATTTTTTTTAGGAATTATCCATTTTTTATTTTTAATTAATCCTTGTTCTTTATAGATTCTATCAATATTTTTCACGCCATTTATATATAAGGTTTCTCCTTTTATTTCAACAGTATCGCCATAAAGTGCCAAAATTCTTTTGGTAAATAAATATTTATTATTTAGAGTTTCTTTAAAAATAATAATATCATCAATTTTAGGTCTTTTAAATTTATAAATAAAAATATTTCCAAAAATTCTATCTTTATTTTTGAATGTAGGTGACATTGATTCACTAGGAATATAATAATTACCTATATAAAATTTTTGTATAATAATAACTACCATAAATGCAATTAAAAAACCTTCCACTATATTTAGAATTATTCTAGCAA
>Ga0075011_10001046_pt1 | contig 14845 bp, 14 predicted proteins | sample TARM_MetaG_T_14_FD_72354 | JGI IMG/M metagenome (GOLD analysis project Ga0075011, IMG submission 72354) | Freshwater microbial communities from Pennsylvania, USA, analyzing microbe dynamics in response to fracking - TARM_MetaG_T_14 | ecosystem: Environmental > Aquatic > Freshwater > River...
GAACGCTCGGTCCTGACCGTGGAGTACGCCGCCCTGACCGTCATCTTCGTGGGTTACGCCTTCACCGAAAGTCCGCTGCTGGCGGCCGGCCTGTATATCCTGGACAACATCGTCTTCAACTTCGCCATCGCCATCAAGACCTTTTACCAGAAGATAGCCGATCCGCAGGACATCGCCTCGGGCATGGCCGTGGGCTTCACCATCAACCACATAGCGGCCGTGGTCGTGCCGGTCACAGGCGGTCTCATCTGGATGGCCGACTACAAGCTGGTCTTCCTGGTGGCCGCGGGCCTCTCCCTGGCCTCCCTGTGGCTGGCTCAGCTGGTCACCCGGCAGGTCCGCGACAGCGAACAGCGCTGATCCCGCGCACGCCCCGCTCCGGCCCCCCAGGACCGGCCGGAGTTCTTCCGAAGAAAAGGAAATCTTATCATTCTCTCGGCCCGCGACTTCGTGTACAGTGTATGGGAAAATAGCTTTTCCGCACCTGAACAAGGACCGCCATCCGATGAAGAAGATACGCCTGCTTTTCGTGGACGACGAGACCAACGTCCTCGCCGCGCTGCGCCGAATGCTGCGGAACAAGAGGGATCATTGGGACATGGTCCTGGTCAACTCCGGCCAGGCCGCCCTGGAGGCCCTGGAAAAGGCCCCGTTCGACGTCATCGTGTCCGACATCAAGATGCCGGGCATGGACGGGGCCGAACTGCTCACCCGAGTCAAGGAGGCCCACTCCGGAACCATCCGGATCGCACTGTCCGGGCAGGTGGACCTGAACGAGGTCATCCGCTCCATCCGATCCGTACACCAGTACATCTCCAAACCGTGCACCGCCGAGGCCCTGATCGCCCGCATCGAAGGCGCTTTGATGTCCAGGGAGGTCCTGACCGACCCCAAGATGCTCGAACTGGTCACCGAGATCGACGCCCTCCCGGTCATCCCGAAGATATTCCAGGAAATCCGTGATGAACTGGCCAAGCCCGAGCCGTCCATCGACCGCATCGCCGATTCCATCACCCAGGACGTGGGGCTCATGGCCAAGATCCTCAAGCTGGTCAACTCGCCCTTCTTCGGCCTACCCACGCATATCGACTCCATGCACAAGGCCATCACCATGCTCGGGCTCGAGACCATCAAGGCCCTGATCCTGTCCGCCCACCTCTTCACCTCTCTTGACGGGCACATCCTGTCCGGGTTCAAACTGAACATGCTCTGGGAGCATTGCTTCCGGGTGGCCAATATCGCCCGGCTCATCGCCGAGTGCGACAAGGCGGACAAGAACGTCATCGTCAGCTGCCGCATGGCCGGGCTGTTGCACGACGTGGGCAAGCTCATCCTGATCAACTATTTCCCCAAGAGATACGAACAGGTCCTCAAGTCGGTCCGCGAAAACGGCGGCCCGGTCTACCGCATCGAGCGCGAGGTCTTCGGCACCTCGCACGCCGAGATGGGAGCCTATCTCATGGGGCTGTGGGGCATGTCGCACGAGGTGGTCCACGCCATAGGTTATCACCACAGCCACCGGCCCTCGAACGAATACATCCCCAACGTGGTCACTGCGGCCAACTCCATCGACCACCACTGCGTGGTCTTCCACAAGGACTACTCCCGAATCCGCATCCGGGAAGATATTGCCCCGCAGTTGTTTGAGGAAAAGAGGCTGCACATGTGGCTGGACTATGTTTCAGAGCATTGGCAGGACATCGACGTGTTCGACTGCGCCGACGAAAATCTCCTCAACGACATCCTGGACAGGGGGTAGCCATGAAACCGCGCATCCTGCTTGTCGATGACGAGCCCAACGTCCTCTCCGCCCTGCGCCGCCAGCTGCGAGACCTGTACGAGGTTGAGGTACAATCCGCCCCGGCCGAGGCCCTGAAGCAACTGAACCGGGCCAAGCCCTATGCCGCAGCGGTCTCGGACTACCGCATGCCGGGCATGAACGGTATCGAATTCCTCAACGAATTGAAGAAATCGAGTCCGGACACCACCCGGCTCATGCTGACCGGCTACGCGGACCTGGACAGCGCCATCCGCGCGGTCAATGACGGCAACGTCTTCCGATTCCTGACCAAGCCGTGCGAACGCGACAACCTGCTCCAGAACGTGGCCGACGCGGTCCGCCAGCACGAACTGGTCACGGCCAAACGGGTCCTGCTGGAAAAGACTCTCAAAGGCAGCGTGGAGCTGCTCAGCGAAATCACGGCCATGGTCAATCCCCAGGCGGGAGAGCGCATCAACCGCGTACGTCGCTCCGTCCGTTATTTCGCCGAGCAAAAGGAGCTCAAGGACCTGTGGCGCTACGATATCGCGGCCATGCTCTGCCAGCTCGGCACGCTCATCCTGCCCCCGGGCACCTTGGAAACCCTGGAGGGAGGTGGGGAGCTGAGCCCCGAGCAAATACAGATGTGGGAGATGCACCCGGTCATCGCCCAGAGCCTGGTGACCAAGCTGCCCCGGCTCAACTCCATCGCGGACATGATCGCCTACCAGCTCAAGGGGTTCGACGGTACGGGCACCCCCCGGGACAATCTCAAGGAGGAGGACATCCCGCTGGGGGGGCGTATCCTCAAGATCGCGCTGGACTACGACATGGCCAAACAGCGCGAGGAAAATCCGCAAAAGGCTTTTCTCAGCATGGAAAAACACATCGAGGAGTATGACCCCGAACTCATGTACTACCTCGAGGGCATGCTCGGGGTGGAGGCTCGCTACGCCATCCGCACCGTGTCCCTCAAGGAGCTGACGCCAGGCATGGTCCTGCACGAAGACGTGGTCTCCAAGCAAGGCGCCCTGCTGGTGCGCAAGAGCCTGGAACTGACCAAGGACAAGATAGACCGCATGCACATGTTCGCGGAAAAGGTCGGTATCCCCGAGACCTTTGCCGTGCTCGTACCGGAGACAACGGTCTGATGGCCTGGCGCGATACGTTCAAGAACGTCCCGGTGCTCATGGTGGACGACGAACCCAAGGTGCTCGAAGGACACCGCAGGACCCTGCGCAGCCATTTCGACCTGCACACCGCGCTCGGCGGAACGGCGGCCCTGGAAGCCATGGAGGCTTTCGGCCCGTTCACCGTGGTGGTAACGGACTTCAAGATGCCGGACATGGACGGCATTTCCCTGTTGGCAAAGGTCGCCGACCTCTACCCGGACACCGTGCGCATGATACTGACCGGATACGCGGACATGGATACCGCCATCCGGGCCGTAAACACCGGGGCCATCTTCCGCTTCCTGACCAAGCCGTCGACCCCGGAGGACCTGGTCATGGTCATTTCCGCAGGTATCAAGCACGCCGAGATGGTCCGGGACGCCAAGGAGCTGGAGATCGTGCGCAGGCTCAAGGACGGCTTCGAGCAAACCCTGCGCGCCTTCACCCGGCTGGTGGAGTTTCGCGACCCTTACACCTCGGGGCACATGGACCGGACCGCTGACATCGCGGTCATGATCGCCGAACGCATGGGCATGACCGACGACGACATCGCCGGGCTGCGCCTGGGCGCCATGGTCCACGACATCGGCAAGGTGGCCGTGCCGTCCCATATCCTGAACAAACTGGGCGAGCTGACCGACGCCGAATTTTCGATCATCAAGGCCCACGCCGAGGTGGGGGGCGAGATATTCAAGGGATTGGGCGTGGAATGGCCTATCGGCCGGATGATCCGGGAGCATCACGAGCGGCTGGATGGATCCGGCTATCCGGACGGGCTCTCCGGGGATCAGATATTGCTTCAATCCAGAATCCTGGGCGTGGCCGACATCATCGACGCCATCATCACCCACCGGCCATACCGCCACGGCCTGGGCAAGAAGGAAGCCGTAGACTACCTGCTCGAAGGACGGGAGCGGATGTTCGACCCGGAAGTGGTGGACATCGCCCTGGCGCTCATGGAGGAAGGGCTCATCCGCGAACCCGGGGAATAGCTCTATCCACACTGATTTCGCCGTGGAGTTGGACCATGAGTTCAAATGACGGCACGGAAGGTGGCAATGGACCGAAGACGTGGCCGAAACCTCGTCGACGGTCCTTTTCGTCGGACATCGTGGCCGGTTGGGGTCGGGCCAAACGGGACGAAGGGGATATTGTCGACAGACCCTAGGCCGCCGGGGGCTGCTCAAAGGGCAGGTAAACCGTGAAGGTCGTGCCCTCCCCTTCCACGGTATCGATTTCGATGCGCCCGCCGTGCATGCCGACCACGACATTATGCGCGATGGCCAACCCCTGGCCCGTGCCCTTGCCCACCTCCTTGGTGGTAAAGAAGGGATCGAAAGCCTTGGCCGCCACTTGCTCGGGCATACCCGTTCCCGTGTCGTTGACCTCAAGCACCGCGCCGCCCCCTTCGCTCCGCGTCCGGACGGTGATGGTCCCCTGTCTGTCGCTCCCCTTGATCTTGGACTCGATGGCGTGGGCCGCATTGACGATCAGATTCAGGACCACCTGGCCCACTTCGCCCTTGAGGCAGAAAATCGGAGCCAGGGACTCATCCGGCACGAAATCCATGTCGGCCACATACTTCCACTCGTTGGTGGACACGGTGATGGCATTCTGGACGATCTCGTTCAAGTCGTGAAACGCCTTGGTCAGTTCGCCGGGATGGGCCAACTGCTTGATGGAGCGGACGATCTCGGCGATGCGCTTGAGCCCGGCCTCGGACTCGTTCAGGGCGGCGGGCACATCCTCTGCCAGATAGGTCATCTCCTCCTCGTCCAGGGCCGCCTCGGCCCGTTCGCGGAACCCCTTGTCCGGGAAAAGATCCGGGTGTTCCTTCACGAACCGGATCAACTCCCGGCAGCGCTCCACGGCCTGGGCATAGGTCCCGCAGGAATCGTTCAGGAATTGCAGGTTGGAGGTCACGTACTGGGTAGGGGTATTGATCTCGTGAGCGATGCCCGCGGCCAACTCGCCGATGGATTCGAGCTTCTGGGACTGCCGGAGTTGCGATTCCACCACCAGTTGCTGAGAGATGTCGCGACTCAGGCCGACAAAGCCGATAAACTCGCCCGCGTGATCGCGAATGGGGCCGATGCTCGCTTCCACGGTGAACCGCTCGCCATTCTTGCGCCGGTTGACGATGCGCCCCTTCCAGATCTTGCCGCTGAGGACGGTCGCCCACAGGTTGTCAAAGAACTCTTCCGCATGCTCTCCGCTCGACAGGATGTCGGTCGTCCGGCCCAAGGCCTCGGCCCGGGAATAGCCCGAGACCGCTTCGAAGGCCGGGTTCACGTAGGTCATGACCTTGTCCAGGTCGGTCATGATAATCACCTCGGCCGCCTGGTCGATGGCCGCGTTCAACCGGCTCATGGCCAGTTGAGCCTCCTTGATTTCGGTGATGTCGGTGAAGGTGTGGATGTTCCCGGCGGTCTCGCCCCGGGTGTTGCCCATCTCAACCACCTGCCATAGAGCCCAGACAAATTCCCCGTTGCCGGACATGAGGCGCAGTTCGACCTTGTCCGTGGCCGGGCCGACCCGCTCCAGCCAGTGCTTCCATACCAACTTGCGGTCCTCGCGGTGCACGCTGTTCAGCCACCCCTGGCCCGCCAGCTGGACAGCCGTGGCCCGGGTCAGTTCGTGCATCTTCTCGTTGGCGTAGAGCAGGTTCCCGGCGATATCGGTGATGATGATGGCCACGGGAGAGGCCTTGGCCAATCCCCTGAAACGTTCCTCGGACTCCTTCTGTGCCAGGCTTGCCTTGTGAATGCGCGTGGTGTCGTTACCGATGCACAGCAACTCGACGGGCCGCCCCTGATCCATGACCAGCTTGACCGTCCAGGACACATAGCCCACGCGACCATCGGCCATGCGTACCGGAATCTCGTTCCGGCGCCCCTCGCCGCCGAGGATCTCGACCACCTGATCCAGACCGTGGCCCTCTGACTCCACTTCGAAGAAGGACATAAGCCTATGCCCGAGCAGCACGTCGTCCTTCCCGGCCAGGAAGGTGTGGGCAAAGGAATTGGCAAAAGTTATCTCGCCAGCTTCGTTAATGCGCAGGATCAGATTGTTTGCCCCTTCCACCAGGTCGCGGTAACTCTTCTCGCTCAGTTGCAGGTCATTGATCAGAGGCTCGCTGACCTTGAGGAACAGGAACGCGCTGACGAGGGTCAGGACCAGCCCCACCCCGAAAATCTTCACGTTTGTCCGAATGAACGGGGCGCGGATCTCATCCAAATCAATTCTGGCCACCAGGCCGAGCTTGTCGTAGCGAAGGACGATGGGCACGTATGCGGCCACGACCTCAACGCCCTGTCGATTGGGGCCCACCTGGGTTCCGGTCTCCCCGAACAAAGCCCGTCTCATGGGCTCGCCGCTCGCGCTGTCCAGGGGGATTCGTGCGCCAAGCGAAGATTCGGGCACCGGCTTGCCATTCAACAGAAGGTGAAGAATGTCCTTGCCGTCAAGGCGGGCTATGGCGAATTCGCCGGTCCGGCTCTGGAGCTTGACCCCCCGCTGGGCCCTGGCGAGGTGGTCGAGGATAGTTTCGCGGGTGACGACAGGACCGCCCGAGGTTTGCTCGGCCAAGGCCATCCAGCCCATTTCCTCGGCCAGGCTGGCCTGGCTCTGGACCAGCTCCTGCAGCCGAACACGCTCTTCCTCGATGGCCGTCTTGAACAACTGCTGTGTGCCGAACATGGAAACCAACGCCACGAGCGCCACCATGATGAGCAACAACGTGAATATTCTTCGATTCCGTCCCTCCATGGGCACCTCCGAACTATCCTGGTTACACGAATCATGGCGTATTTTCCATACGCGCTCTTTTATAATTTGGATTTTCGGTGGTTTTTATGTACAAGGCGGCCCGGTACGCAACGGACGGTTGACTTTAGACACAAAAATGAAGCATTTTATACTATGATAAATTTCCTTGGGGCGGCCCCCCTGAACCGGAGACGCGAATGAAAACGATTGGGCCCGACATGGCCAAACTATTTTTGCAAACGGGCGACTGTTTTATCGGCGTGCAGCCCACATTGGTCACCACCGTCCTGGGCTCGTGTCTGGCGGTGACCATCCACTCGCCCAAAATGGGTATCGGGGCCATTTGCCATGCCTTTCTCCCGGACAGCTCAACCTCCCGGCACCAGGGCCCGGAGCCGCAGATATGCCGCTTCGTGGATACGGCCCTGCAGAACATGCTCGAGACCATGGACAAGATCGGCGTGCCGCGCCGGGAGCTGTGCATCAAGATGTTCGGCGGAGGCCAGGGCGTGGCGCTCAACAATATGGAGCCCTCGGGCTCGTATAACATCGGCAGGCGCAACATCGAGATGGCCAAGAAGCTGCTCAAATTCGCCAGGCTGGACATCCAGGCCCAGGACGTGGGCGGCGACCAGGGTCGCAAGCTCCTGTTCAACACCAAATCCGGGGATGTCTGGGTCAAGAAACTGAATAAATCCCAGCCAGCTGCCACAGGCGACGGCGGTTCGCGGGGCTCCAAATTCTAGGAACAGACATGGGTCTGGACCGGCTCCCCGTCCGCCTCGACGCAAGCGCGCCTGGACGGCATACGTTCATTCACGCTACACTTGTTCGACTTGTCTGCCCTTGACAGGTCGGACCTGACCGTCGCCAGGGACGCGGCGTTGAAGACCGGATAAAAGGAACCTCGAAAACGGAGTGGCCGCCATGCCGGAATATCCGGTGACCGTCGATCCCGAACTTGCGCCCATCATGGGCCGCTATCTGGAGTTGCGACGCGCCGGGCTTGCGGACTTGCGGAACGCCGTCAAGACGGGCGACTTCGCGGCCGTGACGCGCCAGGGGCATGTGCTCCGTGGCAACGGCGAATCCTTCGGCTTGCTCAGACTGACCGAGCTGGGCGCGGCCATTGAGGACGCGGGGCGGCGGAAGGACAGGGCAGCGGCCGGACGGCTGGCCGAGGCCGTGGGAGAATTCATAGACAACGTGGACATCAGCTATCAAGGAAGGAATCCCGCAATGCGCATCCTCATGCTCGCCATAAACGATCCCGCCGGGACGGCCATCCAATTCTGCAAGGCCCTCAACCGGCACACGCCGCATTCGGCCCGGCTGGTCACCCTGGAGACCCGCTACACCCACGGATGGGAAAAGGATCTGCACATTCCGGACCTCGGCCCGGACGGCATGGAGGAAGTCGCCATCCTCATGCGCGAGGCCGACATCTTCCATTTCCACATGACCTGTGACGAAAACCAGCCTTTCGGACCGCTCAAACCGGCGGACTACATCAAGGGCAAGGGGGTGGTCCACCATCACCACGGGCATCACGACTTCCGCTCGAATCCCGAATCCTTCCGCGAGAAATACCGCGCGCTTGGCCGGACCAACCTGCTCGTATCCACCCCGGATCTGCTCAAGCTCCTGCCCGAGGCGCGCTGGCAGCCCAATCTGGTGCCCATCGACGATCCGCTGCTGACCCCCATGTGGGGCCGTTTCGACGACCCGGGCCAATTGAAGGTCTGTCACTCGCCCACGCGCAAGGACCTCAAAAACACCGAAGAATTCCTGGCTGCGGTCCAATACGTCAACCGGCGCAACGTATATGTCTCCGTGGATATGATCGACGACATGCCCAACCACGAGTGCCTGGCCCGCAAGCGACGCTGCCACGCCCTGTTCGACCACATGCAGGGGTATTACGGCGTGTCCAGTCTGGAGGGACTCTCCCAGGGGCTGGCCGTCATCGCCGCCCTGGACGACTGGAACCGGGCGCGCATCGCGGAATTCGCCGGAACCGACGACCTGCCGTGGCTTACGGCCACGAACCAGGACGAGTTGGCCGACCTTCTGCTGCGTCTGGCCAAGGACCGCGAACACTGCGAGCAGGCCGGACAGGCTGGCCGGGATTTCATGGAGGCCTGCTGGTCCGACCGGCGTATCGCCTCGGCCCTGGCCGACTACTATGCCTCCCTCTGACCTGTTCCGACTTTGCCTTTGAACGACAATTCCAGTATACACCACTGGAGTTTTTCAATCCGCAAGGGGTATGCATGTCGAATACGTTCAGGCTCTGGTTCCTTTTCCTGGCGTCCTGCGCCATGGCCGGGCTCGTCGCCGCGGCCCTGACCGCCCGCCCGGGGCTGGCCCAGAACAAATCGCCCGACGGGATGCGTAATGACGCGCCCAGCGAAGTGCGCATGGACGTGGACTTCACTATCCTGCCCAAGGTCCTGCCCGACGGCACCGAGGCCGCCGTGTCTCCCGATGAACAGCTCACCCCGGAACCGGACCTCCCGAACGCGGCCCATACCGAAACACCCCGGTCCGCCGAAGACCCCGCTGTGAACACACCGGCCGCCACGGTTCGACCGGCCCCTGAACCCGAGGACAAGGAACAGACGGAGATCCCGGCCATATCCCCTGTCGAGGGGACCGGCATGATCCGCTCAGTGGCCCTGGACGAGACCGCGCAAAGGCTCGCCCTCACTGTGGTCACCAACCGCCCCGTGGGCCGGACCACATTCATGAACCTGACCAACCCCAGGCGTCTGGTGGTGGATATCCTGGGCAAGTGGACCCACAAGGGCGGCAACGTGCTCCGCTCTGAAGGAATGGTCAAACACGTTATAATGGGCGAGCACCCGGACCACTTCCGCATGGTCATCCACTTCCGCACCCCGCCGCAAAAAGACCCCACCCCCGAAATCCGCAAGGCCGGGGACCAGCTCCACATCCTGGTCGACCTGTCCTGAGCCCAAGGCTGTTGCGCAATCGTAACAAACGAGTCATTGGCTCGTAACTCCACCGGGTTACTCGTGATGCGTTGCGCCGACGGCGGAACACATCTCATTTTTTGCCACGGAGCACGAACAATGACGACGACCATAAAGGTGTCCTCCACCAATCTTGATTTCCACTATGGTGACTTCAAGGCCCTGGAGGATATCAGCATAGACTTCGAATCCAACAGGGTCACCGCGCTCATCGGGCCGTCCGGCTGCGGCAAGTCGACCTACCTTCGCTGCATCAACCGCATGAACGACCTCATCCCCGGCACCAAGGTGGACGGCAGGATGACCCTGGACGGCCAGGACATCTACGCCCCGGGCCTGGATGTGGTCTCCCTGCGCCGCCGCATCGGCATGGTCTTCCAGAAGCCCAACCCATTCCCCAAGACCATCTTTGAGAACGTGGCCTACGGCCTGCGCGTCAACGGCGTGAAGGACAAGCAGTTCATGGAGCAGAAGGTCGAAGAGAGTTTGTTGGGCGCGGCCCTGTGGGACGAGGTCAAGGACCGGCTGCACACTTCGGCCTTGGGACTGTCCGGCGGGCAGCAACAGCGGCTGTGCATCGCCCGCGCCCTGGCCGTGGAGCCCGAGGTCCTGCTCATGGACGAGCCCGCCTCGGCGCTGGACCCCATCGCCACCCAGAAGATCGAGGATTTGATCCACGAACTCAAAAAGGAATTCACGATCATCATCGTGACCCATTCCATGCAGCAGGCGGCCCGCGTGTCGGATCGAACCGCCTTTTTCTACATGGGCAAGCTGATTGAGGTGGACGACACCAAGGCGATGTTCACCAACCCCGCCAACAAGCAGACGGAAGATTACATTACGGGCCGTTTCGGTTAAGTTGAACAGCAAAGGACGCAACGCATCATGGAACAACGCGCACATTTTTCCAAGAAACTCGAAGATCTCAAGGTCATGGTCCTGCGCATGGCGGCCCTGTCGGAATCCGCCGTACACAAGGCGGTCCGAGCCTACCTCGAGAACGATGCCGACCTGGCCGAAGAGGTCATCGGCGGCGATGAAGCCATCAACGAGATGGAAGACGATATCGACAACTTCAGTCTGGAGCTCCTCGCCCTGGACCAACCCATGGCCGTTGACCTGCGCACCATCGTCGGCGCGCAACGCATCACGGTGAACCTGGAGCGGCTGGGCGACGAGGCGGTCAATCTGGCCCACCGGGCCATCTTCCTGTCCACCAGGCCACCCATGCCCCACAACCCCAAGATGGAAGACCTCGCCAACACGGTCAAGAAGATGCTCTCCGAGGCACTCAAGGCCTACGTGGACGACGACGTCAACCTGGCCGGGCAGATCTGCCGCATGGACGACAAGGCCGACGACCTGACCATCGCCATCCTGCGCCAGATGGTCTCCGACATGGTCGCCGAATCCCGCATAGTGGAACGGGGCGTGCACGCCATCATCGGCGCACGCCACCTGGAACGCGTCGGCGACCTGGCCACCAACGTGGCTGAAACCGTGGTCTTCATCGTGGAAGGCACGAGCATGAAACACAACTGCCGCGGCTGACCCGAACCGCAGGACAAATCAAAAAAGCCCGCCCCGTCCTAAACGAACGGAGCGGGCTTTTTTGATTTCACACTTTCCCAAAATCCTAATCGCGTTCCAACTCGGCCAACAATTCACTGGCTCGAAACTCCAGGTGGGCGAACAGCCTGTGGCGGCGCGCACGATCGCCGCCCTTGGCGCAGAGCTCGAGTTCGAGCGCCGCCTGCCGGGCGGCCTCGGCCCCCAGGGTCGCGGCTACGCTCTTCATGGTATGGCAGCTCAAGGCCACGGCATCCAGGTCGTTGTCGGCCATACCAAGCCGGATCGCGTCCAGCCGCAGCCGGATCTCCACCGCCGCCTTGGTCAGAAGCGGCGTGAACTCCTCAAGGGTCAGGCCCAGATCAGCGCTGGCCGCAACCGCGTCAAAGACCGCACCGCCCGGAACATCCTGCCCGCTTTGTCTGAACTCACTCTTCATTCCCGTTCTCCCCCACGTCACCGATAATACCGTACCGTCCCACCAAGAGAAAAACCAAGATTCCTGAGAGCTCCCGAATCGCCGCCTAAACCGCCTCGGCTTCGGGCAACTGCCCGTCGAACCACTCGGCATACCGTTCGCCCCAACTGCACAGGCTGCCGATGAGCGGCAAAATACTCTCCCCCAAATCGGTCAGAGAATACTCCACCTTGGGCGGCACCTGGGCATAGACCTCGCGCCGGACCACGCCGTCCGACTCCAGCTCGCGCAGCTGTTGGGTGAGCATCTTCTGGGTGATGTTCGGGATGGACCGCTTGACCTCGCTGAAGCGCATGGTCCCCTCCTTGCCCAACTTATGGAGGATGATCAGCTTCCACTTGCCGCCGATGACCTGAAGGGTCAGCTCCATGCTGCAATAATATTTCTTGTCGCCGCAAACCTTCTGCGAACACGCCGCGCTCATGTTTCCTCCCGCCGACCGATACCCGCCCGGAGAATCCGTCGGCCTCAGTGGTATATTTTTGGTTACTATAGAACTTTGAAGTGCGTACTTGATCTTTTCTCTCCACTAGCAGAGAACATGTCTTAGGTAAATAGCACCACTCACCCCGAACACGGAGGACGAATATGGATACCCTGGAAGCCATGCGCACCCGACGCAGTATACGAAAATTCGATGACAGGCCCGTTCCCGACGAAATGGTCCAACAGATTCTCGAGGCGGCCATGATGGCCCCCAGCGCGGGCAACGGCCAGCCCTGGCAGTTCATCGTGGTCACCGAACGCGCCCGGCTCGACGCCATGGCCGACCTGCACCCCTATGTCAAGATGGTCCTGCAGGCCCAGGTGGGCGTCATCGTCTGCGGCGACCTGTCCAAGGAAAAATACCCCGGATACTGGATCCAGGACTGCGCAGCGGCCATGGAAAATCTGCTCCTGGCCGTCCATGCCCTCGGCCTGGGCGCGGTCTGGACCGGCATCTATCCCAAAGAGGACCGCGTGGCAGGATACCGGACCATGTTCAATATCCCGGACCACATCATGCCGCTCGGCTTCGCCCCCATCGGCTGGCCCGCCCAACAACCCAAATCCGAAAGTCGCTTCAACCCGGAACGGGTCCACTACAACACCTTCTAGGAGTCACCCATGAAAGTTGTCGCATTCAACGGTTCCGCCCGAAAGGGCGGCAATACCGCCGACATGATCCAACGCGCTCTCGCCAAACTCGAGGCCCAGGGCATCGAGACCGAAATGATCGAACTGGGCGGCAAGAAAATGCACGGCTGCATCGCCTGCTACAAATGTGCGGAGAACAAAGACCGCCGCTGCGCCGTCAAAAACGATTTCGTCAATGAATGTATCGAGGCCATGGACGCGGCCGATGGCATCCTGCTCGCCTCCCCCACCTACTTCGCCACTATCACCACCGAAATGAGCGCGCTCATCGACCGTGCCGGCATGGTCGGCCTGGTCAACGACTCCATGTTCGCCCGCAAGGTCGGCGCAGGCATCGTCACCGCCCGGCGCGGCGGCGCAATGCAGACCTTCAACACCCTCAACTCCTTCTTCTTCATCCAACAGATGGTCGTGCCCGGCTCGCGCTACTGGAACATGGGCTTCGGCCGTGAAAAAGGCGAAGTGCTCAACGACCAGGAAGCCATGCAGACCATGGACATCCTCGGCGATAACATGGCCTGGCTCATGCACAAGCTGAACGATTAACAGACCGTCACCTCCATACGCAACAGGGCCCGACTCGGTATTGCCGAGCCGGGCCCTGTTGCGTATGGGGTGAGGCCTCCGGCGGGCCTACCGGCGGTCTCCTTCGGAGAGACCAGGGCGCTGCCCTGGACCCGCTTAAGGCCGAGGGCCTTAAGAATAGTCACGTTCTTAGTGTGTGACTACACAGTCTTTCCTTTGGTTTTCAACGGCTTGCAGGCAGGTGCCTACAAGCCGTCTTGTCGGTGTGTGTGAATCGCATGTGTGAAATTGTCAGGCGACCTTATCATCATCCTTGCGGCTTTCCTTTTCGTAGATGTCCATGGCATCGCGTTCCACGTCACGGAGCTTTTCCAGATAGATTTCCGTGCTCCGACGGTCCGCATGACCAAGGATGTGTTGGATGCCCGGGAGCAAGGCCCCGCTGTTGTCCATCACGGACGCGCCCGATGCCCGGAAGCGGTGGAAGGAGTAGTAGTCCACCCCGGCATCCCGGCAGACCTTCTGGAGCATGGAATACCGACCCCGCTTGTAGGGGCCTTCTTCCATCCTGCCGGTTTTGGCGTTGTAGCTCCGAGTCCAGAACACCCATTCCTTGCCGGGATCGCGGTCGGCGTACAAGTCCGAAAGGACTTCGTACAGCTTGTCCGTCATCGGCACCTGGCGCAGCACCGGTTCCCGTTTTTTGTTCTTACGCGTTTCCAGTTCGATATACCGTTCCTCGAAGTTGACCCGATTCCAGGTGAGCCGGTGAACCTCAATGCTTCGCGCCATGGTTTCCCTGAGTACCCACAGGTAGGGGCGGTGCTTCAGCTGAGCCGCTTCGATCATCCGATCCAGTTCCTCGCTCCTGGGGGTCTTCTTCCTTTCGCTGGGCTTGTCGCTGGGGAACGTCTCCAGGCCCGCGAAGGGATTGTCCTGAATGAACCGCTGGCCCCGCTTCATGCCCCAGGAGAACGCCGCCCGGAGCACCTTGAGGTCGTTGTTCCCAGCGACAGGAGTGCGTTCCTTGACCACGGCCATCAGGAAGTCGTCGGCCTTCATGCGGGTAATGGCGGAACACGGCACCTTGCCGAAGTAGTCCAGCAACCGCTTGGCCGCGAGCTTGGTCTTCTTGTAGTGCGACTCCGAGTACGCACGGTCCAGGAGGTAATCCAGCCGCAGGTTCAGCAGATCAAGCAAGGCCATGTCGCCCGTCGCTTCCAGTTCCTGTTTCTTTTCGACGTCCTCCCTTCTTTTGACTTCGGCCGTTTTCGCGGCCTGTTTCCCCTTGAACCACGCCTTGGTGTAGCGCTTGCCCTTTACCATGAAATCGTACCGGTACCCTTTCCCGGCCTTGAAATAGACGGTCATAGATGTCTTCCTCGTTCGGAAAGAACCATGACCCACCACGTTTGACGCCGCCGACGGCTTCGGCATG
>Ga0075011_10001047_pt1 | contig 14822 bp, 10 predicted proteins | sample TARM_MetaG_T_14_FD_72354 | JGI IMG/M metagenome (GOLD analysis project Ga0075011, IMG submission 72354) | Freshwater microbial communities from Pennsylvania, USA, analyzing microbe dynamics in response to fracking - TARM_MetaG_T_14 | ecosystem: Environmental > Aquatic > Freshwater > River...
GGCGGGAGCAGCCGTAGGCGGCCAGCGGCAGGGCCACGAGGTGGGCCAGGGAGGCCAGGCCCACCGGCAGAGTGGATGCGCCTATGCCGTGGAAGCGCAGGCCCGCGCCCACGGCGAGCAGCCCCAACGGCAAAGCGGCCTTGCCGATGATGGTCAGCAGGGCGAGGAGCACGCCGGGCAGGGGGATATCGAGCACGCTGAGGGCCATGCCGACCACGCAGGCCAGGATGAGCGGATTCTTGACCAGTTCGAGCCCGACCCGTCCCAGTCCGCCGCCGTGTTTGCCGTGGCGCGACAGGACCAGGACGCAGAGCACATTGACCAGAGGGATGAGGGTCAGCAGGGCCACGGCGGACAGGGCCATCCAGTCCGGGCCGAGCAACCCGGCCGCAGCGGACAGCCCCACATAGGTGTTGGGCCGGATGGCCCCCTGAAAAACCGAAGTGAAGACCGGACCGTCCAGCCGGAACATGGTCCGGGTGAGGACCAGGAACGCGCCCAGGAGGCAGACCGCGCCGACCAGAGTCAGGACGAGCCCCATGGAGGAGGCATCGAATTGCCGCCCGGACAAGCCGCTGACCAGCATGGCCGGAAAGAGCACGTAGTATGTCAGCCGCTCGGACACGGGCCAGAACCCGACGCCGGGGAAGTCGAGCCGGTACAGAATGAAGCCGATAAGGATAAGCCCGAAGATGGGCAAAATGGCGAGGATGACGGGGGACATGGATAGGACGATACACCCCGCTGCGCCGGTATGGCAAGGAAAACGGGGGGTTCCACATGGTCGCCCCCCTCTCGAACTACTCGGGGATGGTCTTCATGGACGCCCATTTGGGTTCGTGGAGCGGCAGGACGTAGTCGGCCATGTCGCGTGCCTTGAGCAGAATGTCGTAGGCCTCGTAGGGGCCGGTGTTGGTGCCCGGGGGGATGACTTCCATCTCCATGGCCCGGACCTCCTTGGGCGGATCCAGGTTTTCGAGGATGGTGCAGAAGCCGCAGATGAGCACCGACCCTTTGTCGGTCTCGATCTTCACGGACATGCCGCCCGGGGTGTGCGCCGGGGTGTGGATCATGGTGATCCCGGGCAGGACCTCGGTGTCCTTGTCCACGGTCACGATCTGGCCGTTCTCCCTGGCATCGTCCACGTAGTCTTCCAGGTAGCGGAAATCGAGCGGATGCGGGTTATAGACCGACTCCATCTCCTTTTCGTGCACATAGATGGTCGCGTTCGGACATTTGTAGTCGTTTTCGCAATGGTCGTTGTGCAGATGGGTGTGGATGATGATGTCGATGTTCTCGGGCGTAAGACCGTATTGAGCCAGCCCTTCTTCAAATGTATATATCCTGCCGCCGATGGCCTTTTCACGGTCCTCGGAAATGATGGGCTGCATCTCGCCGGTATCCACCAGGATATTCTTGTCACCGCCCTCAATGTACCAGGTGTAGATGGGGATGGTATACGGGGTGCCGTAATCGTGCTGGTAGGTCATCATACCTTTGTCGAAGACCTTGGTTCCCATGACGATCGGATGAATTTTGTAAGAGCTCACGGTTCACGCTTCCTGTTGTGTTTGCCTCTAAGTATGAACGGACGTTGGTCGTGTCAAGGGTGCCGGGCGGCCCGCCGCACCAAGGATAACGGGCAAAAAAGGCCCTGCTCCGGGTGGCCGTGGCTTTTTCGACTTAGCAGGGTCGGGCAAAGAAAATCCCTGGCGAGGTATTATTAATATTATACACACCTTGACCCGTTAACTCTTCCTCGGGTAGGTACTTGCAATGTGGGGATTTGCCGTTGTGCGCACCTCAATTGGATATACACAAGTCTTCTCCTTTTATTGCGGATAATTGGAGTCAACTTGAAGACTGATACCAAGACCCAAATTTTTTTAAGGAGAGAGAGCATGGACGTCGAATTGGCCAAGCCTTTCATCAAAGCCGCCATAGATGTCTTGTCCACCATGGCATTCGTCAAACCCGAGGTGGGCAAGCCTTACGTGAAGCGGAACACCGTCGCGGCCGGCGACGTATCCGGCATGGTCGGAATCACCGGCGAGAAAAATGGCAGCGTTTCGCTTTCGTTTTCCAAGGGATGCGCCGTGGCCATCGTAAAGAATATGCTCGGCGACGAGATCGACGACATCATGCAGGACGTCAAGGACGCCGTGGGCGAATTGACGAATATGATCTCCGGTCAGGCGCGCGCCGGCCTGGCGGAGCGCGGGTTGGTCTTCCAGGGTTCCACGCCCACCGTGGTCATGGGAGACAATCACACCATCTCGCACATGGCAAAGGCCCCGATCATGGCTATCCCCTTCAAGACCAAGGACGGGGATTTCACCATCGAGTTCTGCTTCGAGTAGGCGCCAGCCTTTCCCAACAACACGCGGAGACGCCATGTCACCACTAGAGAACTTCAGAGATAAGGAATTCCTGGATCAGATCACGATCCTCAATGAGATTTCCGGGAGCAAAGACTCCGAAGCCCTGCCCGGCCTCGTTGCCCTGCTCAAGGACCCGGTCGGCGACACCTCCATCGACTATATGGTGGTCAACGCCCTGAACGCCGTCCTGTCGAGCAACGAGGACAAGGTCATCGAGGGGCTCAAGGACCCGCACGAAGGTTTCAATATTTTGTGCATCCGGGTGTCAGGAGAATACGGCCTCAAGGGCGCGGTGCCACCGCTGATGGATTTGGCCGTGGCCGAAGAGGACCTCGACCGGCTGATGGAAATCCTGACCTCGCTGGCGCGCATCGGCGACGAGATCGCCATCCCGGTTTTCCGGCAGTTCCTGACCCATCAGGACCCGTTCATCCAGTCCTCCTGCATTGAGGCCCTGGGCAAGCTCGGCGATCCCGAATCCATTGAAGAATTCATGAATATCGTTGTCGAGAGCGAGGCGGATGACCGCTTCGAGGTCTGCGACATCACCACCTGGAAGGCTGTGGACGGACTGGCCCGGAACGCCAGCGAAAACACCATCTCCTTCCTGGTCAAGACCCTGCACCACAAGAACCCCACGGTACGCCGAATCATCACCGACGCGTTGATCAACGTGGGCCCGTTCTGCATCCCCATGTTGCTCGACGCCTTCGAGGACGGAGACACGGACACCAAGATCCTGGCCGCCAACGTGCTGGGCTTCTTGCGTGACAAGGCGGGCGCGGACGGACTGGTGGCCGCCTTTGACAAGGGCCAGGCCGACGACGCCAACGTCCGCTACGCCGTATACGAAGCCCTGGGCCGCATCGGCACCATGAAAGGCATCATCTGCCTGGTGGACGGGCTGTCCGAGACCGACGAGCTGATCCTCATGGCCGTCATCGGCGGGCTGGAGCAGCACATCAATCCCGGCATGCTCTCTGCCCTGACCAAGCTCATCTCGACGGCCGACGAACAGTCCTTCCGGCTGTCCAAGGCGGTCATCAATTCCAGGGCCATCAGCATTTTCGATCACCTGTACGAAAACCAGGGCGCGGGGGATATCCTCGTGGACGCCTTGGCCGAGTCCCGTGATCCGGAGATCGTGGAAGAGTTCCGCGACGCGCTCGCCCATATCGGCGGCATCCGCGCGGAACAGGACCTGGATCGGCTGCCCACCCTGACCGTGGCCACGCGCAAGGCTCTGGCCGCGGACGACTCGCGCTCCATGTGCGCCATGCACCGGGCCATCCTCACGGATCTCGGCTTCGAGCCGTTTGTGGCCGTCAACGGCGAGGAAGCCTACGAGTTCATTGAACAGGGCGAGGAGTTCGAGGTCATCATCACGGACATGAACATGCCTGTCATGGACGGCATGGAGCTGGTCGGCAAGATCCGCTCCACCTCCGGCATGGAAGAGGTGCCCATCATCATGGTCACCACCGAGTCCGAGGCCTCCCAGCAGGGACTGGCCTCCAAGACCGGCGTGTCCGCCTTCATCACCAAGCCGTTCAAGCCGGATGACCTCAAGGCCAAGATCCTTGAAGTCACCGCCTAGCCCCCCCCCCAAGTGAATCAACGAAAAAGGGCCTCAATCGAGGCCCTTTTTCTATGCGCAGCAATATAAAAACGGATTTCCCAGCAAGGGACTCCACTCACCCCTCACTCAACAGCGGACGCAGAAATTCGGTGACCATGTCGGCCACTTCCGGGGAATAGAGCATCCAGACGTGGCCCATGGGCGCACAGACGCGTTCGTTCCACCCCGGCCTGCCCGTGCGCAGCAGGTCCAGCGGAATGACGTAGTCGTCGGCCATGGTGTAGACGGCCAGCTTGGGGCAGTCCGGGTCGGGCGCTTCGGCCACGGCCTCGGGAATGGTCCGACCGGGAATAAGCCCTCGAGCCATGCGGTTGCCGCCCAACCAGGCCAGTTCGCTGCCGCCATGAGGCGAGCCCAGAGTGACGAGCGCTGCCACCCGACCGCAAAACCGGGGATCGCCCGCCGCGCAACGGCAGAGCAGCCCGCCCAGACTGTGGCCGATGAGGATGATCCGGCCGTCCGGAGAATCGGCCAGGAGCGGATCCAGGCGAGCCTTGAGCCCGGCCAGGGCGTAGTCGAAGTCCTTGGTGAAGCTGTTGTAGCCGAAGGTGTGCAGATTTTTGAATCCGGCCCGTCGAAGCCTGCGGGCAAAGACCAGCCATGCCGTGCGGTTGTGGTACAGGCCGTGGACCATGAGTACAGGCGTGCCGGTGGGCGCGGCGGGTCTCTCCGGCAGGGCCAGGAAGATGACGCTCGGCAGGGCGACCACGTCGGCGGCCATGGCCGTGACCACGCCGCGCGCCAAGGCCGAGCCAAGACCGCCGGTCTCCTTGCGGATAAACCCGAGCCGCCCGGCCAGGGCGTTGGACAGCAGGAAGATAGCATAGCGCAACAGGGTGAACAGGGTCAGTCCCAGGAAGACATAGAAGAAAACTCTGACAGGCATGAGGCACCATGACGCTGGTCCAGACCGGTGTCAACCCGGCGGGGAATCCGCGCCCCCTTGCCTTGGCCCTGCGCGCAGTGTAACCAAGGCCGGACATCCAAGGAGTACCCACGTGACAACCACACTCTGCCTCGACATCGGCAGCGGCACGCAGGATGTGCTGCTCCACTCCCCGGACAGGGAGATAGAGAACTGCCCCAAATTCGTCCTCCCTTCCCCGGCCCTGCAAATCGGACGCCGCATCGAAGCCCTGCGCATGCGGGGCGAACCGATCTGGTTGCACGGCAGCAACATGGGCGGCGGCGTGACCCGATTCGTCAACGGCCACCTCAAGGCCGGGCTCCGGGTGGCCGCGAGCGAAGGCGCGGCCTACACCATGGCCGACGACCTAACGCGCATGGCCGACATGGGCATAGATATGGCCGAGGAGTGCCCGACCGGCTTCACCCCGGTCCGGTTGACCGACTTCGACGAAGCGTGGTGGCGACGTTTTATGGACGCCGCCGAACTGCCCTGGCCCGACAGCATCGCGGCCTGCGCCCAGGACCACGGCTTCCACCCTGGCCAGTCCAACCGCATGGGCCGTTTCAAGCTGTGGCAGTCCCTGCTCGGCGACGGCGAGGGGCGCCCCGAGGCCCTGGTCTATCAGGAGCCGCCCGCCATGCTCACCCGCCTTGTGGATTTGCAGCGGGACATCGGCGGCGGGCCAGTGGCCGACACCGGCGCGGCGGCCGTGCTCGGCGCGCTATACGTGGACGAAATCGAGCGCCTGAGTTTTGAGCGCGGCATCACCCTGGTCAACATCGGCAACTCGCACCTGATCGCCTTTCTGCTCTACGGCGGACGCATCCACGGCGTGTACGAACAGCACACCGGGTGCGTGGACGGCGAAAAGCTGTGGGCCGATCTTGCTGCCTTCCGCTGCGGCTGCCTCTCGTTCGAGCAGGTCTTTGACCAAAAGGGGCACGGCTGCCTCTGCCTGGACCTGCCCGCCGAGGCGGGCGGATTCGAGCCCACCTTCGTGATCGGGCCGCGCCGGGCCATGCTGGAAGGATATGACGTGGACTTCCCCTCCCCGGGCGGCGACATGATGTTGGCCGGCTGTTTCGGATTGATAAAGGGACTAGCCATGCAGCGGTAAAATCGGGCATGATGGCGGCCAAACCCCAACCGCCATCACGCCGCCAGGGCGGTGACGAGCGGTTTTTCCCGAGGAAACAACATGACCGCGCGCCCATTCGCTCCAGTCCTGCTTGCCTGTCTCCTGCTTCTGTCCGTCAACGCCCACGCCAGAACCCTGTACGTCAACGGCGCGGGCCAACCCGGCGACGGCTCATCCTGGTCCATACCGCTCAAGGGCGTGAACGAAGCCCTGCGCCAGGCCGAAGACGGCGACACGGTGTGGGTGGCGGCCGGGGTGTACACGCCCGGCCCGAAGCGCACGGACTCCTTTCGGCTGAAACCCGGCGTATCGGTCTACGGCGGGTTCACCGGCACCGAAACCGAGCTTAAACGACGCGATCCCGAGACCAACCAGACCATTCTCTCCGGCGACATCGGCCAGCCCGGCGTGCCGGAGGACAACGTCTTTCACGTGGTCACCGGAGCGGATCGGGCACTTATCGACGGCTTCACCATCTCCGCCGGCTATTCCCTGAACGCCCGCTGGAACGCCCCGGCCCTGACCGCAAATGATGCAGCCAAGGCTCCCGGCAACGGCCAGGGCGCGGGCATGCTCAACTTCCGCACTGCCCCCACGGTTCGCAACTGCGTGTTCCGGGACAACCACGCGCTCATGGGCGGCGCGGTCTGCAACGTGGGATTTGACGATCCGGTGGGAGCCCCCGTAAACGCGCCCCGGTTCATAGACTGCGACTTCTGGCAGAACTCGGCTCTGGCATGGGGCGGCGGCGCGGCCAACCTGCTGCGTACCCGGCCCCTTTTCGTCTCCTGTCAGTTCGACTCCAACCTGAGCGAGCACAAAGGCGGCGGGATGTTCAGCGGCCTAGGCGCGAGCCCGATCCTGTTCAACACCCTGTTCCGCAACAACGAGGCCCTGCTCGGCGCGGGACTGTCCGACGAGGGCAACAGCTCGGCCATCCTTTATTACTGCACCCTGACCGGCAACCGGGCGCTTGCGGACGGCCCGGCCATACATCAGTCCGGCGGGCGCAACCTGGCCGTGCTGCTCAAGACCGTGGTCTGGGACAACGAGGCCCCCAAGGGCGACAACCGCTTTTTCTCCGAACCGCCGAGCGAAATCCACGCCCAGGCGGCGGTCATTCAGGGCGGTTTCGACGGCAAGGACGTGTTCCGCTCCAATCCGGGGCTGGACCGCCGGTCCGAAACCATGCTCGATAATGGGTACAAGATTAACGGCTACAAGTTTGCGGACAACCTGCTGCCCGAACGCCACGCCGACATGGCAAAATACGGTCTGACGAGCAACCTGCCCGCCTTGGACCCAACTTATGCGATCACGGCCCCGGCGGCGTTCCTCAAGATGCAGGAGACACCGGTTCAGGCAGCCGCCCCGGCACCGCTCCTGGCACCGGTGCCCGCGCCGACGCCGGAAGCGGTCATTGCGACAATCCCCGAACCGCCTTCCGCCAACAAGAAAATCCCCGCGCCGATTCCCGCCGCAGCCGAACCGGCTCCCGCGCCCGAAGCCCCCCTGAAACCCGCTCCTGAGCGCGCCCCGGCAGCACCCCCAGCCCCGGCATCCGTTCCCGCGCCGACTCCTGAGCCGGTTCACGAACCAACCCCTACGCCCAAAGCGACACCCGAGCCCGTTGTCATGGTCGTTATTCCCGCGACGACCGCCCCGGCCATGACGGTACCGTCCGCCCCTGAACCACGCACGCCCAAGCCCGCCAAGAATTCCCTGGCCGCACTGGACCTGGACGGCAACGGCTGCCTGACCATCAACGAAGCCTCGGGCACGGTCCGCCAACACTTCTGGCGCGTGGACCACAACGGCGACGGCTGTGTATCCCCGGTTGAGCTTGAACGGTTCCAGACCACAAAGAACACCCGTGCCGCGCAGGCCCGGACCGCCCCGGAACCGCACACGGCGATTACGGCCTCCACGCCCCCGCAGACCCCGCCAGCCGTCGCCATGGCCGCCCCGCCCAAGACCGCGCCTGCGCCCAAACCAGCCGCTGAGTCCCCCGCGCCCGGGGCGGAGTACACCCTGTTAGCTCCCGTGGGCGGGACCAAAACCTTTTTGACGGACGGCAACGGCAGAACGGTCAAGACGTGGGAAGGAAAGGACCGCGTCACAGGCACGGCCTATCTCCTGCCGAGCGGCAACCTGTTGCGCACCGTTTCCCCGGCCAAGGGCGAGGTACGCACCCCGTTCGAGGGCGCAGGCGTCAATGGCGGGATCATCCAGGAAGTCTCGCCGCGCGGTCGGATCGTCTGGGAATACAGCTATATCTCCAAGGACGTGCGCCAACACCACGACATCGCTCCCCTGCCGGGCGGCAATGTCCTGATCCTGGCCTGGGAGCTCAAGCGCGGCTCACAGCTCGACGCGGCGGGCGCGTCTGTGCGCAACCACCCCGACGGGCGCATCTGGGCCGAGCACATTGTGGAAGTACGTAAATCCGGCCCGCGTAGCGGCCAAATCGTCTGGCAATGGCACGCCTGGGATCATCTGGTACAGAACACCGACTCGGGCGCGCCCGACTATGCCAGCCCGGTGCGCCTGCCCCGGCGCATGGATGTAAACTACAACCCCGGGCGCACCCCGGACTGGCTGCACGCCGACGCCATGGACTACAACCCAGCTCTGGACCAGATCGCGCTCTGCCTGCGCAACACCGGCGAGGTCTGGATAATCGACCACTCCACCTCCACGGAGCAGGCCGCCTCTTCCTCGGGCGGGCTTATGCACCGGGGCGGAGACATCCTCTTCCGCTGGGGCAACTCGGCGGCCTATGGCGCGGCGGGCCGGATAACGCTCCAAAAACCGCGCGATGCACGCTGGGTGGCCCACGGCAGACCAGGCCAGGAAACCCTGCTCATCGCCAATGGCACGAACCAGGCCACCGGGCAGGCAACGCTCATTGAGATCCAACCCCAATACTACTTCAAGGGCACGACCCTATCGGCGCGGACCATCTGGTCCTACGAAGGCAGTTCAGGGGCCCCCATTCCTGGGGGAAGCCTGTCCGGAGCCGGACGGCTGCCGGGAGGCAATACGCTGGTCTGCGACGGGCCGGGCGGGCGCGTTTTCGAGGTCACGCCCGGAGGGGAGACGGTCCGGGAGCAATCCGCTCCGGCCACCCCCCTGTACCGGGCCCGGCGCATCCCGTCCGATCACCCCGGCCTGGCCCGGCTCGCAATGCCTTAACCCGGGCATTTCCCCGACCGGGACGCGGTGGCCCATGCCAGACTGCACATGCCCCGCTCTCCCCAATACCGAAGGTATCGCCAAAAGTCCGCATGCCCCCTAGGCAGATCGGGCGGCCCGTGGTATTCTTCCCACGAGCGCTTTCACCAATGCAAACAGGAGCCGACCATGCTCGTTAAACATCCCGCTCTCCCCGTTCTTCCCCTGTTGCTCGTCCTGGGCCTGACATGGGCCGCCGCTCCGGCATCCGCTGGATGGGGCGACGCCCTCAAGGCCGCCGGAGACGCCGGAGCCAAGGCCGCGGGGCTGTCCGTAACCCCGTCCCAGATCGAGAGCGCCTTCCGCGAACTCCTCTCGCTGGGCGCGGATTCCGCCGTGCAGTCCCTGTCCGAAGACGGCGGTTTCTCCAAGATGGCCGCCACGTCTCTGTCTCTTCCGGACAGCTACCAAAAGATTGCCGAGACCGTTGCCCCGCACCTTCTGGACAACCTGAACGCCGCGGCCGAGACGGCTGTCCCGGCTATCGGCGAGCTGTTCCAAAAGACCATTGATACTATGGAATTCACCAACCCGTCCGGGCTACTATCGGGCAAGAGCGACGCCGTGACCATGTTTTTCGAGGACAGCGCGCGGCCCGGTCTGACCGAAAACGCGGCCCCGCTCATCCGCTCCGCCCTGGAAAAGACCGGAGCGGGCACGGCCGTCGGCGCCGCGCAGCAACTCTCCGCCGTGACCGGAACGGATTTCGACCCGGTGAACTACCTGACCCAAAAAACCCTGGACTCCATGTTCCTGTACATGGCCCGAACCGAGCAGGATGTCCGCTCGGGCGACCTGGCCGTAACCAGCGAACTCCTGCAAAAAGTCTTTTAGGAGCGAGATAATGAACAAGATACTCAAAATCGGACTGATAATCATCGGGGCCCTGGCGGCCCTGTTCGTCACCGCCTGCATCATCCTGGTGCTGACGGTCGATCCCAACGACTACAAGCCCCAGATAGCCGAGGTGGTCAAGGAACAGACCGGGCGGGAGCTGAAATTCGAGGGCGACATCTCCTTCAACTTCTTCCCCTGGCTCGGGCTTGAGGTCGGCCCCATGGCGCTCGGAAACGCCTCCGGATTTTCGCCGTCCGAGATGGTCCGCATCAAACGCGCCGAAGCCTCCATCCGGATCATGCCCCTGCTCTCCGGCGAGGTTGCCGTGGGCACAGTGGTCCTGGACGGCCTGACCCTGAACCTGGCCAAGAACAAACAAGGCGTGACCAACTGGGACGACCTGGCCAAGGGCGGCGAATCCTCCACCGGAAAAGCCGAGACCGCCACGGGTTCGGAAACGTCCGGCAAATCCAGCCAGCCCAAGTCCCTGTCCGTACAGGGCGTGGAGATCACGAACGCCAACATCGTCTATGACGACATGCAGGCGGGGGCAAAAACCTCGATCAACGACCTGAGCCTGTCCATCGGCGAAGTCGGCGACAAGATCCGCTTCCCGTTCGAGCTCAAGTTCCATCTCAAGCTCGACAACCCCGAAGTCGACACCCGTCCGGTCCTGACCGGCTTCGCCATGTTCGACCAGGAGGCTGGAAGTATCGAGGTCGACGATATGAAGTTCTCCCTGCTCAATCTCGAACTCTCGGGCCTGTTCTTCGCCAAGAGCAAGAACGACGACACTTCGTTTTCCGCCGAGATCAAGCTGGCCCAGGCATCGGTGCGCGAACTCATGAAGCAGATGGGCATGACCCCGCCCGAAACCAGCGATCCCAAGGTCCTCGAAAACCTGACCGCCGATCTCAAGGTCAACGGTTCGGACACCGAGGCCACTCTTGAAACCCTGACCGTCAAGCTCGACCAGACCCTGATCACCGCCGAGGGCGCGGTCAAAAACTTCAAGAAGCCCGCGATAACCATCAACGTCAACGTGGACGATATCGACGCGGACCGTTACCTGCCGCCCAAGTCCCAGTCCAAGACCGCCCCGGCCCAAAAAACCACCGCCTCCACCCAGGCGGCCCCTGCCGAAGAGCCCGACCTGAGCGCGCTCAAGGACCTGGACCTCAAGGCCCGGCTGACTGTGGGCAAGCTCAAGGTCATGAACCTGACCATCACCGACATCCTGGCCGCCGTCACCGCTAAAAACGGCATGGTCACGGCCGACCCGATGTCCCTCAAGCTCTATGACGGCGCCTACACGGCCAAGGGCACCCTGGACGCCAACAAGTCCCTGGCCGCCTGGACCGAAAAGGGCCAACTGAAGAACGTTCAGGCCGGGCCGCTGCTCAAGGACCTGACCGGCAAGGAGCACCTGACCGGCACCACCAATGCCCAGTACGACCTCATGGGCGCAGGGTTGACCCCGGACAACATCAAGAAGTCCGTTTCCGGCACCGCGTCCTTCGCCTTCACCAACGGAGCCGTCAACGGCGTGAACGTGGCCAAGATGCTCCGCGACAGCTGGAACCGCCTCAAGGGGCGGCCTGTTTCCGGCGACGAGCCGGCCAAGACCGACTTCGCGGAACTGCTCGGCTCGGCCACTCTGACCAATGGGCACATCGTCAACAAGGACCTGCTCATGAAGTCCCCGCTACTGCGCGTCACCGGACAAGGCTGGGCCGACCTGCCGAAAAACACCACGGACTACACCGCCACGGTCACCGTGGTCGGCACCCTGGAAGGCCAGGACGGCAAGTCCATTGAAGAGCTCAAGGGGCTGCCGCTGCCCGTCAACGTCAAGGGCAACCTGGACAACCCGTCCATCTCCCTGGATATCAAGGCCATGGGCGAGGCCTTGTTCAAAGGCACCTTCAAGCAGGGCGCCAAGGGCTTAGAGGAAACCCTCAAAAAGGGCCTCCTCGGCGGCTCCAAGTCATCTGGATCCACCGGTGACTCCAAGACAGCGGATAACCCTCTGAACCCGCTCAAGAAGCTGTTCCAGTAACGAAAACATCCACATCGAACCGCAAGGGGGTGGCCTGTCGCAATGGGCTACCCCCTTCGTTTTCCGCCCCCCTACACGTTACAGAAACGCCACCTTCCCGAAACAACTGTTTCGTGCATCTTCCTTATAAGATGTGAAATATATCAGGAGGCACTTCATGCTGCGCTATCTCTTTCTAACCGCTATGCTACTCTTGTCTACCGCCCTGGCCGCCCAGGCCGCCGACGTCACGGTGGAAAAGTACGACATCGAGATTCCCAAGGAATTCATGGTTCCCTACACCGGACAGTACGCCGCCCAGTTCCCCGACGGGTTCACCATCGGCGTGGGCTCGGGCATGACCTACGTGGGCCGCGCGGCAGATGGCTCGCGCGTGTTCTACGCCATCACCGACCGTGGCCCCAACGCCAACGCGCCCCAATGGGTCGAGGGCGGCAAGACCACACCCACCAAAATGTTCCCGGCCCCGGATTTCCACCCCTCTTTCGGTGCGATCCGGGTCAAGGACGGCCATGCCGTGTTGGTCAGCCTGATCACCGTGAAGGACCAGAAAATGCGCCCGGTCTCGGGACGGGCCATACCGATGGGCTCTGTGGGTGCCACGGGCGAGATTCCCCTGAACGACTCGCTTCAGAAGCTGGCCTTCGATCCCGAGGGACTGGACACCGAAGGCATTGCCATCGACCGCCAGGATAAGCGCTACCTGTGGATCTGCGACGAGTACGGGCCGTTCATCGCCAAGATCGACGGCTACACCGGCAAGATCGTCAAGAAGTACGTGCCTGGCAAGGGGTTGCCCATGATCGCCGCCTCCCGCCAGCCCAACCGGGGGTTGGAAGGCATTGCCGTCACTCCCTCCAACAAGGTTCTGGCCGCCATCCAGTCCATCTGCGATGTGGATGGCAACATCAAGAAGTCCAAGGCCACCTTCTGCCGTCTGCTCTTCCTGGACCCGGCCACCGGCAAGGTTCAGCAGTTCGCCTATCCGCATGACCGCGACAACTACAAAAAATCCGCAGACGCCAAGATCGGCGACCTGCATGCCGTGTCCGAAACGAAGTTTCTGCTCATCGAGCGGGGCAAGAACGCGGACGGCAAGACCCGCATCCCGGTCTACCTGATCGACATCTCCGGCGCTTCGGACATCACCGGCGTCAAGACCAAGGAAGGCAAAGAACTCGAAACTTTGACCGACCGCGCAGGCGTCGAGGCCCGTGGCGTGAAGTACGTCACGAAGACCAAACTCCTCGACCTCAAGGACTACGGGTGGAAGCCAGGCAAGGCCGAGGGCGTGGCGCTCCTGCCCGACATGCGCACCATCGCCGTGACCTCGGACAACGACTTCGGCTTCACCTTCAAGGTCGTGGCCCCTGTCAACGACGCGGACGGCAAGCCCGTGACCAAAGCCGCCGCCTACACCGTGGATGCGTCCGGACAGGTTAAATACAAGGGCAAACCGGTGAACACCCACATCGAACTGGCCAATACCGGCACCCGCCCCAAGCTCTGGTTCTTCACCCTGCCCAAGCGCGTAAGCGAGTACTGAGCCCCACCCGTGGCCGGGTAGGGGGTAGGGATTCACCTCTCCGCCCTTTCCGGCTACCCGATCCTTTCCGCTCTGGCCACTGCGCCGCATGCGGTACGGCATAAATACAAAAGGCCCCCGGCTCGGTCGAGCCGGGGGCATTTATCGCGCCTCAGCGCTTATGCCAGGGGTATCTAAAATCGCAGCGACAGGCAGGTCAATCCACCATCCAGCTTGCGGAACTCTGACACATCGATAACCGTGGTCTTGACGCCGATGGCCTGAACCTGGCCCAGGGTCTTGGGAAAACCGTCGGGCACAATGACCGTGCCGTTGATGTAGAGACAATTGCGGGCGTAGGCCTCGTCGTCTTCGACCACCACGCGTTTGAAACGGGACAGCTCGGGCAGGGAGTCGCAGCAGGGCGAGACCAGGATGGTGTTGTTGCCGATGTAGTTCACGTCGGTCTTGAAATGCAGGCTGGGGCAGCAGGCGATGGTCATGGTGTCGTAGCCGTGAGGCCTGACCGCGTCGGCCAGGGCGGTGGCCCCCTCGGCGTTGGTTCGGTCGGACAGTCCCACATAAAAGGTCTTTTCCACGAGCAACACGTCCCCGCCTTCGATAAGCGCGGGCGGGACAATCTTGACCACCGGCTTATGCTTGGCCAGCTCCGGCTCTATGGTCTTCTGCTCCCCCTGGCGCGACGGCGCGCCCAGCGGGGTGAGCACCGCCACTTCGGCGCAGACCACGGCCGTATCCTCCACAAAGCAACAGTCCGGAAAACCCGGGGCCGCATCCAGCACGGTCACATCCAGCCCAAGGTCAGACAGAGTCCGGCAATAAATGTCGTGTTGCTTGAGGGCCAATTCGAAATCCGGCTTTCCCAGGTTTTGGGAAGTGATGCCGTCAACCATCTCGGAGCCGGGACGGCGGGTTATGGCGCGGGTGAACATGGTTGTCTCCTTAAGTGAAATATGCCTGCACAGAGTGCTGATTCCGCGCCCGACAGTCAAGCAAGTTCTCCCGCGTTCAAAGCCGTCCGCTTCGCTCCCTGCTGCGCGGTCCAGGAGGCTCCTTCGGGGTTTTGACTGAAGGAAGC
>Ga0075011_10001048_pt1 | contig 14818 bp, 16 predicted proteins | sample TARM_MetaG_T_14_FD_72354 | JGI IMG/M metagenome (GOLD analysis project Ga0075011, IMG submission 72354) | Freshwater microbial communities from Pennsylvania, USA, analyzing microbe dynamics in response to fracking - TARM_MetaG_T_14 | ecosystem: Environmental > Aquatic > Freshwater > River...
CCATTATGTAGTGTTAAATTTTCTAAAATATTTACTATCGATTTTTCTAAATATAACTCTTTTGTTTTTTTATTTTTAGGTATTTTAAAATAAGATTTTTTAATTATTCCATTTTCTTTATAATAAAAATTATAACTATGCACCTCTACATTGCTTGTTTGCTTTCCTATTAAGCCATATTTATTATCTGAAAAGATAACTCCTAGATTGTCTAATTTTGTACCTAACTTAAAAGATAAAGTATTAGTTGGAATAATTGCGTCTACACTAGCATTTTTTAAAAAATAAGTAATTTCTCCTTTATTTTCTATGTTATGCCCCAAAACATAAATATTTTCTTTATCACTTACAGTTAAGGTTCCTAGCATATCAAAACTAACATCGCCATCAACAGGAGTAACTATTATAGAACGACCAGTATATATATTTGGAGTAAAATTAATTTTTTGGAAATCAAAATAATTACTTGGCATTATAAGACCATAATTAGAATTTTCTTTTAATCCATATGCTATTGCTCCTATAAATTTACCGTCTTGATAAACAGGTGATCCACTCATGCCTTCACCTATTCCACCAGCAAGAATAATACGTGGGTCTAATATCTTAAAAAAAATCATATTGCCTAAAGTATTTTCTTTTAATATACTTAATAATTCAATGTTAAATTTTTCAACATTTTGATTTTTTATTACAGTATAAAATTCTGCTGATTTATTAAAATTAATTTCTTCTAATAACAAATAACTAGAAGAAATAAGTATTTTAACAAAAACAAAGTAAATAAATAGCAGATATTTTTTCATATTCAACTCCTATTTTAAAGTTTTGGACAACTGCTCATACATTAATTTTGCTAAGCCAAAATCTCCACTTTTAGATGCACTTTTAGCATTTTCTTCATTTAACATTCCACGAAATATTTCTTCTGAATTCCCACCATAAAATAAACTAGATTTTCTATCAATAGTTTTATCTGCACTATCTAACATCATCTTAATAAATATAGCTTCAAATTCTTCCGTAGCTTCTTTCAACGCTTTTTCATCTTCACTTATTTTTTTGGGGTCAATATTTTTAACTGGTTTTAAAAAATTTACATAATCTGTTTTTAAATTAACCATAAACTTCTCCTTAATTTTACATGGTATTTATTTCAGCATCTATAGATCCTGAACTTTTTAAAGCTTGCAAAATAGAAATAATATCACTTGGAGTAGCTCCAATAGAATTCAACATTTTCACGACATCTTTTACTGTTGTACCTTTAAAATAAAGTGATTGACCTCTTTCACCATCATTTCCACCTTCTTCTCTACTTACATCGATATCCAGTTCTGCACTAATAGCTATTGATAAATCGCCGTGAGAAATTGCAACTGGTGATACTTTAATATTGTCTCCTAAAACTATTGTACCTGTTCTTTCATTAATTAATATTATAGATTTTCTATCTGGTTCAACTTCTAAGTTCTCAATAGTAGATATGAAACTTACAATATCATTATTAAATACAAAAGTTTTTTGTATTTCTATGGTAGAAGCATCTACTGCTCTTGCCGTATCATAATTAAATCTCCTATTAATCTCATCTACAACTCTCGAAGCTGTTGTGAAGTCTGGTCTATTTAATACTAAATTTACCTTATCTTTATTTTCCAGTATTATTTCTACTTCACGCTCAACTGTAGCTCCATCCTGTATAAAGCCATTATTTAAATTTCCATTTTCTACCCTTGTAAGAGGTCCTTGAGCTATTCCAAAAACTTCACGATTACCTGCTAATAATTGAGTATTTAATAAAATCCCTCCTGCTAAGCTTTGAGCATCATTAATTGAAGAAACTCTAACATCAATAGTATCTCCAACTTTTTTAAAGGGTGGCAATTCTGCTGTAAGCATTACTGCTGCTACATTTTTTGATTTTATTTGCTCATTAGATATTTCCGTTCCAAAATAACTAAATAATGAACTTAGCATTTGAGGAGTTAAACCACCACTATCTCCAGTTCCATTTAAACCAATGACTAAACCCATTCCTATCAATTGGTTATTTCTAACACCTTCTATTCTTGCTATTTCTTTTATTCTAACTCTATTATTAGCAAAAATACTTATTGTTATCATAAAAAGCATTATCCCTATTTTTTTTTTCATAATTCCTCCACCTTAGAATATTCCAAACAGCTTTCTTCTTTTTTCTTTTGGCTTTTCTTCAATAACAGTTTCTTCTTGTAAAAACTCTTTATTTGTACCTAATTCTTTTATAATAGGAGTTCCTAAATACATAGCTCCATTATATGTAAATTCCATATTATCTATATTTTCACTTAATACAGTATTGTCCGTTCCTATATCCGCATTTCTAACATAACCACTTATCTCCAATACTACAGCTTCATTATTTACTAAAGTAAGTTTATTACCTTTAACAAATAAATTCCCAAATCTGTCAATCCCTTCTACCCTTGCTGTTATTTTACCATCAAACATAAAGTCACGACTAGTTTGTCCTTGACCGTCAAAAGCATTAGATTCTGGATTTTCTGTTTCTGTTTCTGTTTCGTTCTTATTCTCAGATAAATTTCTTCTATCAAATTTCCCTTTAGATTCATCTTTTTTTTCTTCTTGAGATGATACAATATAATTTGTATGTCCTGTTTTAGATTGGGCATAATTTATCTCAGCTGTTACTTCTTCTTTTAAAATTATAAATACTATATCACCTTTTTTACTAGCTTTTCCATCTGCATATATAGATTTTCTTTCTGTACCCCAAATTGAACTTACTTTTTTAGGTTCTATTTCTTCTTCTTCTGGAAAAAATATATCTATAGATGGCATTTTTTCCACTTCTTCTTTTCTTGTTTTATTCTCTAGTGCTTCTTCTCTATTATGCGTTATTGTTTGTAATCTCTCACCAACGTTTTTTACACTTCCACGCCTATTACTCCCACTACTACACGCAACAACAAGATTTATTAAAATAATTAAAAAAAATATTTTCTTCAAAACACACTCCCCCATCTATGTCCATTTAGATATTTCATCAGTTTTAGCAACAACTTCATCTTGTGAAGTTAAAACTTTTTGATTTGTTTCATATAATCTCGATACATTTATCATTTCAACCATTTCTTTTACTATATTAACATTAGATCCTTCTAAAAATCCTTGGTAAATCTTATTTTTATCAGACAGTACAATTTCATCTTGATTATCATAATAAAAATAGCTATCTCCTTCTATATTTAATTTAGATACATCATCAAATTCACTAATTAAAATAGAATTTTTCATTTGATTAACTTCTGTTAAATTAACAACTATTCCATTTAATTTTTCTAGATTTTCTGCATTCACATCTAAATCAGCACCTTTTATTTCTCCATTAGCTAGTATTTCAAAATTTCCATGAACTTTTACATATGCTAAATCACCTTGAAAATTGTTAGCCAAAAGAAAATCACCATTAGAGTTTACTACATACCCTTCTTGATTTAATGAAAGGTTACCACTTCGGCTATATCTTATTCCATTATCAGTATGAAAAGCAAAAAAACCTTTTCCTTCAATAGCAAAATCTAAAGGTTCGTCTGTTTTCTTCAAGAGACCTTGACTATGTGAAACAAAATTTTCGGACAATTTAACTCCTGTGCCTAATTTACCAATTTTAGTCAATTTACTTTCTGGCGAAATCTCCTTAATAAACTCATTTTTTTTATCTTCTTTTCTATAAAGGTCAAATTCTTTTCCTTGAGTCATTATTGTTTCACTTTTTTTAAATCCATTAGTATTTATATTTGCAATATTATTAGCTATTGTATCTTGTTTTTTTATTTGCGTAGTCATTCCTGAAGCTGATGTATATAAGCCTCTAATCATTTTTGCCTCCTTATAATTAAATAATAACACATTTTATCATATAGAAAACTGTAATTCAACGTGTTTATTCTACTTACCATAATTTTTCTTGGTAAATATCAAGAAATGTTAAATAAATCCTTATATCTAAATCAATTTCAAAATATCTCTCATCTATATTCTTACACAATTTATAAAAAGCTTTATTATGCTCTTTCTCTTTTAAATGACATAATTCATGTATTAATATATTTTCCATAAATTCATATGGTAGTGTCTTAAATCTAGAAGAAATTTTTATTTCATTTTGCATCTTATATTTTTTCCCATGCTTTACAGGTATATAAGTATGTAAACCTAAAGCTTGATTTTTCAATTCTATTTTATTGTCATAAAAAATTCTTTCGGGCAATTTTTCATTTTTTATATATTTATCTTTTATTTCTTTAGCCAATAGATATAAATCTTTATCTTTGGTAAAGGTATTAATATTTATATATTTATTTTTTAGATATAGTCCAAGTTTATTTTCATCTATAAGCTTTTCAATAGATTTAATAATAGTATCGGAATATCCTTTTAAGTACTTAAATTCCATCATTCTCCTAATGTATAGTGCTTATAAAAACACCTAATATTATATAAAAATCACTCAAATTAAAAACAGGGCATTTTTTAAATTTAAAAGTAAAATAATCTATTACAAAGCCTCTTTTTATTCTATCAAACAAATTTCCAAAACCTCCTACAAATATTAAAAAAAAAGGTATTTTTAAATATGGATTCTTAAAAATTAAATACACCAAAAAAGTTAGAAGTAATACATTACTTAAAATTATAAACTTTTTTTTATTATTAAGTATATTAAAAGCAATACCTCTGTTTTCTAAGTAACAAATTATCAAAAAATTACTAAAAAAATATTTTTTGTTATTAAATCTTAAACTCTTAAAAGCATATTCTTTTCCTAAATAATCTAAAAAAAATAAGAAAAAAAACAATAAGAAAAAAAACATTTTAAAATTCCCCTTTTAAAGCATTATTCTTGTAGCATGTAAGAATTAAATTTATCTAATTTATTGAAAGTTATAACACTTTTCAGCCTTTTTACATATTCCCCTCTAATTTCAGAATAACCTTCTAACTCCTCGATTAATAAAAGACTGTCTGAATTTGCAAGCATTTTTTCTCTTAAAGACTCATAATTAGCTCCCACGGCCAGAGAATAAAAATAATCTAATACACATTCATAAATATATTCATATTTTCTTAGATATACTTTTTTACCATTTCTTACACCATGACTTGCTTCCATTCTATCTTCAGTCTCTCTAAAACTCCATATTCCATAAATATTATTTCCTTCACGTGAGAATCTAGAAGTTCCCCATCCACTTTCAATAATTGCCTGTGCAAGAGCTATGTCTACTGGTATCGTATTGAGCCTCTTTAATAATTCTTTTGAATTCCCCACTTCTACCTTGTATTTCTTATATATATATTCTAACCTATCTTTATCCTTTTCTCCAATATTTTTTTTATTAACTAATTCTACTAATTCTACTACTTCTTCTTTCAAATTCTTAATTTCCTCTTTTGCTAATAAAATACTTGGTAACATTAAATTAATAAAATTTTCTTTTTTAATTTGAACAATATTATTTTCCAAATCGACCATGTTAATATTATAAACAACAGGTTTTACTTTCAAACTTGTTACTTTTATAATATCTTCTACACCTTCTAATTTCACCATATCTACAGATAAAAGAGACATACTTATCAAACCATAAATAAATAATTTCAGCATAAAAACCTCCTAAACAATATATGTTCTTATTGTACCATATTTTTGCATTATTTTAAACTTTATACTTTGATTTTATTTTTTAATTTTTTAGAAAATTAAAATACCATGATTAAGAACTTTCCATAAATAAAAGTCCAAATCATGGTATATTAAACTTAAATTCAATTTATTTTTATTTTGTTCACTTTTAATGTTTCTTCATCTTTTGGTAATGTTATAGTTAAAATCCCATCTTTTAATCTTGCGTTGATTTCATCTTGTTTTATATTAGGCAAATAAAACGTTCTTGTCATAGAGTTTGTACTTCTTTCTTTTCTTATGTATGAATCACTACTTTTTTCTAATTTTTGATTTCTTATAACATTTATTTTCAAACTTTGATTTTCATAACTTAAATCTATATCTTCTTTCAAAATCCCTGCCAATTCAGCTTCTATAATATATTCTTTCTCTGTTTCTTTTATATCTATTTTAAATATATCATAAGAAATCTCATTTTTTAAAATCATTGGATGCTTAAAGAAATCATCTTTTACTCGTTCAAAATATAAAAAAGGATCATAGAATTTAAATTCATTGTTTGCTAAACTGATAGTTCTAATTCCTCCATAGCTTATCGTGCTTGTAGAAATTAAGGTTAAGATAATTAAAAAATATTTTTTCAAATCAATCAACTCCTTAATCAATATTAATTTTTAATTTATTAGTTTCTTTATATTTTTTAGGAACTATTATAGTTAGTATTCCGTCATCTAATTTAGCTTTAATTTCTTTTTCATCAATATCATTCAAAATAATACTTCTTTCCATAGACGTCAAACGTCTTTCTCTATGAATATAATTTTTATTTTTGTTTTCTTTGTTTTCTTCTTTTTTAATTGCAATCCTTAACCTATTATCATTATAGGACAAGTCTATTTCTTCCCTTTTTACTCCTGGTATTTCTGCTTCAATTACATATTCTTTTTCTTTTTCCTCTAAGTCTAATTTAAAACTGTCATTTCTAAGACTTCTCCTGCCTAAAAAATCATTATCAAAGAAGTCTTCTAACATATTAGAGAAATCATCAAAATTACTGTTTGAAACATTGTTTTTTTTCCAATTAAATGGTATTAAATTTGCCATTTTTATCAACTCCTTCTTTCTATTTTTAGCACTCACTCTTTAGAGTGGCTGATTTTTATATAACATTTTTTCTAAGTTTTGTCAATACTTTTTTTATTTTTTTTGAAAGTTTTTTATAATTAGGTTTTTAATATATTTAAAATAAAAAAGTTAGGAAATAAAATCCCTAACTTCTTTCATTTAGTCTAAAAACTTACTCTAATCATTATCCAAACTAAATTTAAATTTATTAATACTATAATTTGAAAAATTCCAAATCACTTGTTAATTTATGTGCAACTTTTGAAAGGTCTTTTACAGAAACAAGTTTTTCCTTTAAAATTTTACTAATTTTTTCTGAAATTTCATGATTAGTAATGGAATGTTCTTCTATACTCACAGAATTATCAGTAATATTTCCTACTGCTGTTGTTATTTCACTAGTCGCTGTATTTTGTTCTTCTATATCCCTAGTTATTTCATTGATACTATTGGCACTTTCAGTTGTTATAGCAATTATTTCCTTCATTACTTCTCTTATTTTTTCGCTAGTAGCAATTCCTTCCATTACGCTTTCAGTAACAGAATCATTTGCACCTTTAACACTTTCTACTTTATTATGGATACCATTAATCAATTTTTCAATTTTTGTTGTCTGCCTATTTGTCTGTTCTGCTAATTTTCTGATTTCATCTGCGACTACAGCAAAACCTTTACCAGCTTCTCCAGCTCTTGCAGCTTCAATGGCTGCATTTAATGCCAATAAATTTGTTTGTTCAGAAATTGTATTAATAACACTTACAATATTTTCTATATCCTTTGAAAATATCAACAGACCATCAATTTCTGTATTTGTTTCTTCTACCTTATCATTTATATTTTTTATTTTGTCATGCATATTTTCAACATCATGAATACTTGCTTTTGCCTTATTTGATGCTTTATTGCTAGTTTCTCTAGTACTAAATATATTTTGTTTGATATGTTCACTCGCTGCAGATATTTGTTCAAGTCCTGCCAAACTCTCTTCTGCACCAGCAGTTTGATTCCTTATACTATCTAGAGACTCTTGTATATATTCTTGCAAATGAACAATTCCTTTTTTCATTTCACTATTTTCTTCTTGTGAGCCATGAACAATATCATTCATAATTCCAGATAATTTTGTATTTTCTTCGTCTACTTTCAATGAAATACCACTTATAGATTTCATTAATTCATTAAGTTTTTCCATAAACTTATTGTATTCTATTCCCAGTTTACCAATTTCATCATCACTGGAAACCTTAATTCTAGAAGTCAAATCTCCATTTGCTCCTTTTTTAAAATTTTCAATAAATGATAATAAAGGAAAAACAACTTTTTTTGTGTAAGAGAAGTTACTATAATGCTTAACAAAATAACTAAACTAAGAATAATGATAATAGCATTTCTTACTCTATCAAAAGAACGTATAAACTCACTAATATCAGCACCACCACTAATTACCCAGTTCAAACTTTCTATATGCTTATAAGCAATCAATTTTTTTTCCCCATTGAATTCATAATTTATTTCTCCACTTTTACCTTCTAACACCCTTGCTAAATCAGGAACTAAAGAAAAAGCATTTTGTCCTATTAAATCTTTCTTGGGATGAACTAAAGTTAATCCATTAATATCAGTAATATAAATATATCCTGTATCACCTAATTTAACTTTTTGTAAATCACCTACAAATTCATTTATATTTAAATCAAAAGACAAAACCCCTTCCAAGCCATTTTTCGTCCTTATTTTTTTAACAATTCCTACAACATGTGTATTACTTACAACGTCAATATAAGGTTCAGTAACTGCAATGCCATTAGAATTAATTCCTAATATATACCAAGGTCTTTGTGTAGGGTCAAAACCTGAAGGCAATTCTTCTTTTGGGAATAACTCGATGTTCTTGTCACTAGTAGCAACATATATACTTTTAAAAAATCTTGAACTTTCCTGTAAGCTAGCCATGTATTCTAGTCCTCTTTCAAAATCATTTTCTAATAAATTAGATATATAATTTATTTCTCTTTCAACCCCTTCTAAATTTCTTTTGACTGTATCAGCTTCTCTTTCAACACTTCTATAAAAATTCTGTTTTTGTATTCTAAGTACATTATTTAAACCTAATCTATAGCTACTATATCCCAGCATAATAATTGGAAGTAACGATACTAAAAAAATTACAAATATTAATTTTTGTTTCAAATTCATACTATCTCCTCCTCGAAAAATGTAAACAATAAATGCCTTTTCCAATATTAATACATGTATAAATTTCGATTGTTCTAAACACTATATACAAATAAAAATTATAAATTCCTTTTTTATTTATAATATTTTTGTAAAAAATTCAATTTATTTTTAATATTACTATTACAATATTATTTTCATCAAATTTTTAATCTCAATGAATAATTAAAAAAGTCGAAGCTTAATACTTCGACTCTAAATATTAATAATTATTTAAATTAAAACCTTTTAATTAATTCTTGGAAAATTAGTCCAATAGCTACTGCTCCTGCATCAGGATGGCTTAAACTTCTCTCTCCAACATAGGTAGCTCTACCTTTACTAGCCACAATTTCCTTAGTTTTTTCAGCTCCTTCTACCCCTGCATCTGCACCTTTTTTTAATGCTTCTACCATACTCATTTGACTATTATCCTTAACTGCTTCACTCGCTGGAATTAGTGCATCTAATAAAGTTTTATCCCCTAATTTTGCTCCACCTCTTTTTTGGATACCTGCCACAGCTTCAGCAAGAAGTTCACCTATCTCCAAAGGACTCAACTCTTCCTTATCCTTAGCATACTTTGCCATAGCCCTAAATGCACTTCCCCAAATTGGTCCAGAAGCTCCACCGCAATATTCAGTTATTATCATTCCGCAAGATTTTAAAAATCCACTTATACTTTCTTTATCAAGTTCTTCCCAATCTCTTTTTATTTGCTTAAAACCTTTTGATAAAGACATTCCAAAATCTCCATCACCTGCTACTCCATCAAGTTCACAAAAATAAACTTCATTTTCTATAACTATATCAGCCATTAAATTTACTGTTTTCATTACATCTTCTAATTTTGCATTCATTTTAATTTCCTCCATTTATTCTATTAGTAAATTAATTCTAGATTCTTAAAGCTGGTGTATTTGCTTCTGCATCTAATAATTCTTTTAATTCTTCATCTAATTTCAAAAGAGTAATAGAAGCTCCTGCCATTTCTAATGAAGTCATATAATTACCTACTAAAGTCTTATATATTTTAATATTCTTTTCTTCTAAAATATTTGTAACAGAGTTATTTAACAAATACAATTCTTGCATTGCAGTTCCACCTAATCCGTTAACTAATAATGCAATTTCATCACCTTCATTGTATATTCCTTCAGCTAAAATCTTATCAAGTATTTTTCTAGCGATTTCATCTGCTCCTACCATTTTTTCCTTTGCAATTCCTGGTTCTCCATGAATTCCTACTCCAAATTCCATCATATCATCTTCTAACTTGAAAGTAGGTGTGCCCTTAGCTGGCACTGTACAAGAGGTAAAAGCAAAACCAATAGATTTTACATTTTTAATAGTTTTTTCTGCAATTTCTTTTACTTTTGCAAGACTGTCTCCTCTTTCAGCAGATGCACCTGCTAATTTATGTACAAAAATAGTCCCTGCTACCCCTCTTCTACCTACTGTATAAAGACTATCTTCTACAGCCACATCATCATTTACATATACTTTCTCTACTTTAATATCATCTTCTTCTTCTGCCATTTCTGCAGCGGCATCAAAATTCATGCAATCTCCAGAATAATTTTTTATAATTAGTAAAGTTCCTTTATTTGATTCTGTTTCTAATATAGCATTATACACTTGCATTGTAGAAGGCGAAGCAAATACATCCCCACAAACAGCTGCATCTAACATTCCTTTACCAATAAAACCTGCATGAGCTGGCTCATGTCCACTTCCACCACCACTAATCAAATTAACCTTATCCTTATTTATCTCTTTTCTTCTAATAACCTTGTATTTTTTATTAAGACTTAAAGTATCACCATGAGCTTTTACAATACCTTCACACATTTCCAAAACAATATTTTCCACGTTGTTAATAATTTTTTTCATCCTTTAAATCCTCCTTATAATTTTTTACAACTTATAGAATTCTATAATTTGGTTTTTAGAAAATATAAGTTATATTTGATTAAGTCACTTTATCAAATAAAGTTATTGATACTTTATACCTCATATTTTTCTAAAAGTCAATATTATTTTTATAATTATTACATGAAATTTAAGTTAAAAAAAGAACTTTTATAACTGAAACAGTACATTTTTAAATTTTCATTGACAAAATCAAGGCTTAATGCTTAAATGTTAAAAAGCAAAAATTACATTAAAATTATTTTTTAATAAAACATTTTAAGGAAGGTGGATTTTAAAAAAAATATGAACTTAAAAAAAGGCTTAAAAAAAGAGCATTTAAAATATAATAATAGGTCATTAATTCTAAAAAACATCTTTAAAAATGGACCTATGTCAAAGAAAAAATTAGCTGAAGCTATCCACTTAACACCTGCTGCCTTGACTTTAATTTGCAATGATATGCTAAAACAAGAAATGCTTTTGGAAGTAGGAGAAAAAGAGGAAAAAAGAGCTGGAAGAAAAGAGATTTTGCTTGATATTAATTATAATTACGCATATGTTTTTGGACTAGATATAAAAAAAGATAAAACTATACTTGCCCTATCAAATATTGGTGCTAGTATTTTAGACAAAATTGAAATACTAAACCCTAATTACAGTGATGATTGCTATTTTGAGTTAATAAAAAAATCAGTAAATAAATTACTTTCCAAAAATAAAATAGACAAAGAAAAAATATTAGGACTAGGAATTAGTATGATTGGTATTGTCAATCCCAAAAAAGGCATAAGTGTAAATTCTAATGGTATTTGGAATAGAGATGTACATTTGAAAAAAAAGTTAGAAGACAAACTATCAATTCCTGTAACTGCTGATAATGATACTAGAAATTTAGCAATTGCTCATATGTACCAAAACAAAAGTTTTAAAGACATGATATTCTTAAAATACGGTCCACAAATAGGTAGTACTATTATTAGAAAAGGTGAAATATTTTTAGGTAAGTACTTTTATGCAGGAGAAATGGGTCATTCTATTTTAGAAGATGGTAAAGATTATTGCCCAATTTGCAAAAGAAGAGGTTGCTTAGAAAGCTCTATTAATTTTGATAGAATAATATCTAAAATAAAAAAATCTTATATTGAAAACAAAAATGATTTTCCCATATTAAAAAAAATAATTTGTGATAATATAGAAAAAATAGATATTGATACTATTTTTAAAGCAATAGAATTAGGTGCTGTAAAAGAAACAGAATTAATTAAAGATTCAGCTAAAAAATTAGCAATAACTTTACTCAATTCAATGAGTTTAATTGACCCTGAAATGGTAATTTTATATGGAAAAGCCTTTGATTGTAAAAAATTTAACGAACATTTTCAAAATGTTATTTTAGATTTTAGTTTGAACGATGAATTTAAAAAGATAAAGAAAAGTAGTTTTGATCAAAATATGGAAATATATGGTTCTTTGTATCTTGCAATTGAAAAGTTTTTTTATATTTATGGGAAATTATAAAAGGGGGAATACTTATGGAATTAATCGCACATAGAGGAGCGTCTGCTTATGCTCCAGAAAATACAATAGCTTCCTTTAAAAAAGCTATTGAGATGGGTTTGAAAGCAGTAGAATTTGATGTACAAATAAGTAAAGATTTGGAATTGATTGTAATACATGATTACACATTAGAAAGAACTACTAGCGGAAAAGGGAAAGTCAGAGATTATACCTTAAAGGAACTTCAAGGTTTAGATGCAGGCTCTTGGTTTTCAAAAGAATTTCAAGGCGAAAAAATACCAAGTTTAAGAAAAGTTTTGGAAGTAGTTAAAAATAATGAATTTATAAATATCGAATTAAAAAGAGATAAAAATGATAAAAGAAAATTTGATATTCAATTAATCGACTTAATAGATGAAATGAAAATAAAAGATAAAGTTATAATTTCTAGCTTTGACCATGAAATATTAGTTGATATTTTTGAACTAGATAACACCCTTTCTTTAGCTCTTTTATTTCATGAAGAAATCAGAGATTTAAAAGAATATATAGATAAATTAGGCATAAAAATAAATTCTATTAATCCCAACAAAAACAGTCTTAATGAAAATTATATAAAAAAAATTAAAGAACTTAATTTAAATATAAACGCCTATACAATAAATTCCTATGAAGAATATGTAAAATTAAACAATTTAGGAATTGATAGAATTTTTACAAATTTTCCTGATTTGTTAAGTAAAAATATTTGACATACTTTATAAAAAACAGTATAATATCTTGAATTAAATAAACTCATATAGAGAAACTGAGGGACTGGCCCTTTGACGTTTCAGCAACCTGGCTTAGTGCTGTGGTGCTAAATCCAGAGCCTAGGCGAAGATGAGGAAGATGCTATTTCAACCTCTTTATGTTTAAGAGGTTTTTTTATTAAATAATTATAATTTTAAAAGGAGAATAAAAAATGATTGAAAAAGGAAGAGTACTTTTCACTTCAGAATCAGTTACTGAAGGACATCCAGATAAAATGGCAGACCAAATTAGCGATGCTATATTAGATGCTATACTAAAAGATGACCCTAATGCTAGAGTAGCTTGCGAGACAATGCTTACAACAGGATTAGTAGCTTTGGCTGGTGAAATAACAACTTCTACCTATGTTGATTTTCAAAAGGTAGTAAGACAAACTATAAAAGAAATTGGATACAATAGAGCAAAATATGGCTTTGATGCAGAGACTTGTGCTGTAATTTCAGCTATACATGAACAAAGTCCAGATATTGCTATGGGGGTAGATTCTGCACTTGAAGCTAAAAAAGGTGACATGAAAGATGAGGTAGAAGCAGTTGGAGCTGGAGACCAAGGTTTAATGTTTGGTTTTGCAACTAATGAAACTCCAGAATTAATGCCAATGCCTATTATGTTAGCACATAAATTAGCTAAAAAACTATCTGAAGTTAGAAAAAATGAAGTATTAGATTATCTTAGACCAGATGGAAAAACACAAGTAACTGTAGAATATTTAGATGGAAAACCAGTAAGAATAGATACTATCGTAGTAAGTACACAACATGACGCTGATATTGAACATTCTAGGATAGAACATGATATTAAAAAATATGTTATTTCTGAAGTTGTACCACATGAACTTTTAGACGAAAATACTAAATATTTTATTAATCCTACTGGAAGATTTGTAATAGGAGGACCTCATGGAGATGCAGGTCTAACAGGTAGAAAAATCATAGTAGATACTTATGGTGGAATGGGAAGACATGGTGGAGGTGCATTCTCTGGCAAAGATGCTACCAAAGTTGATAGAAGTGCTTGTTATGCAGCTAGATGGGTTGCTAAAAACTTAGTTGCAGCAGGAGTTGCTGACAAAGTAGAAATTCAAGTTTCATATGCTATTGGTGTTGCTCATCCAACTTCTATTGCAGTTAATACCTTTGGTACTGGAATAATATCAGATGAAAAAATAGTTGATATTGTAAAATTAGTTTTTGATTTAAGACCAGGAGCAATTATTAAAGAATTAGACTTAAGAAAACCAATCTATAGACAAACTGCAGCTTATGGGCACTTTGGAAGAACAGATATAGATGTTCCTTGGGAAAAAACAAATAAGGTAGAAGCAATAAAAAAATTATTAGTATAATTTAATTTTTTTGCCAAGATTTTTTATTGTACTTTATAACTTAAAATTTATTCGTAAAATTCGTGTTATTTGTTGCAAAAAGTTTTAAAAAACTTTGCATCGAATCGCACGAATTAAACGAATTATTGATTAAATCTCAATTTGTTTTTCCTATCATTTCTATATATCTATTTTCTTATCCAATAAATATGCTGTTAAATAAAATAATCCAATAG
>Ga0075011_10001049_pt1 | contig 14807 bp, 13 predicted proteins | sample TARM_MetaG_T_14_FD_72354 | JGI IMG/M metagenome (GOLD analysis project Ga0075011, IMG submission 72354) | Freshwater microbial communities from Pennsylvania, USA, analyzing microbe dynamics in response to fracking - TARM_MetaG_T_14 | ecosystem: Environmental > Aquatic > Freshwater > River...
CGCGCGGCCGTGATGGGCCGAGACCGGACGATCGCACCCAACGACTACACGCTCGAGCTGTCCCCCGAGGACTTCGAGCAGATCGAGGCCTGGGGTGCGGAGACGCTCGCGGACGAGCTCGCCAGCAACCTCACCGAGCACGCCGCCTCGCAGCACTACGCGTTCGTGGGGCCGGTGTCAGTGTCCTTCGAGGAGCACGAGTCGCTGCGAGGTGGGCGCTTCCAGGTGCGTTCGGCGTCGGTCCGCGGGGCAGTGGCCCCGGCGACGACGGCGGCGCCGAGCACCCGCCACCCGCTCATCGACATCGACGGCCAGCGCTACCTGCTGACCGGCCCCGTCACGGTGATCGGCCGCGACGCCGACGCCGACATCGTCGTCGACGACCCGGGCGTCTCGCGTCGGCACCTCGAGATCCGTGTGACGCCCGACGGTGTCGTCGCGACCGACCTCGGGTCCACCAACGGGTTGTACGTGGAGGGCCACCAGGTCCCGGCCGCGACGCTGCTGGACGGCAACACCCTGACCATCGGCCGCACGCGGATCATGTTCTGGTCCGGTGGCGCGGCCACCGAGCACGAGGAGTGGTGACCGCCGACGATGAGTGAGCTGACGTTTACCCTGCTGCGGCTGGGCTACCTGGTGCTGCTCTGGGTGTTCGTGCTCACCGCCATCGGGGTGTTGCGCCGCGACCTGTCGACGCGGGCCGCCGGTGGCGGCTCGGACAGGCGCGGGAAGCGCGGGAGGCGCGACGGCGCCGCCCCTCGCGCCTCCCTGGGCGCGGCTCCCGCCGGACCGACGACGGCGCCACGCACCCCGGTTCAGCCCAAGCGCCTGGTGGTGACGGCGGGCTCCCTCGCGGGCACGTCCCTCCCGCTGACGAACGCGTCGATCCTGATCGGCCGCTCGCCGGGTTCCACGCTGGTGCTCGACGACGACTACTCGTCCAGCCGCCACGCGCGGATCTTCCCGCAGGGCAACCAGTGGTTCCTCGAGGACCTCGGCTCCACGAACGGCACGTTCATCGGCGAGCAGCAGGTCACCGGCGTCGTGCCGCTGCCGGTCGGCGTGGGCGTGCAGATCGGCCGGTCCGTCGTCGAGCTGCAGGGATGACCGGCACGTGACCGTCTCCCTGCGCTACGCCGCGCGCTCCGACGTCGGACTGGTGCGTTCCAGCAACCAGGACTCGGCGTACGCCGGCCCGCACCTCCTCGTCGTCGCCGACGGCATGGGCGGGCACGCGGGCGGTGACATCGCCTCGAAGATCGCCATCGACGCCCTGCGCCCGCTCGACACCGGCAACCACACGCCCGACGCCGCCCTCGCCGACCTGGAGGCCGCCGTCGAGGAAGCCCGTCTGGGCCTCGTCCGGGCGAGCGCGGCCGAACCGCAGCTCCAGGGCATGGGCACCACGGTCACCGCGCTGCTGCGCACCGGCTCCGCGCTCGTCATGGCCCACATGGGCGACTCGCGGGCCTACCTGCTGCGCGACGGTGCGCTCACCCAGGTCACGGTCGACCACACCTTCGTCCAGCACCTGGTGGACACGGGCCGCATCTCGCCCGACGAGGCGGAGCATCACCCGCAGCGCAACGTCGTCATGCGGGTGCTCAGCGACTTCGACCTCGACCTGCACCCGGACATGTCGATCCGTGAGGCACGGCCGGGCGATCGCTGGCTGCTGTGCTCGGACGGCCTGTCAGGCTTCGTGCCGTTCGATCTGCTCGGCCAGATCCTCGTCGAGGCCAAGGACCCGGGCGAGGCCGCCGACCTGCTGCTCCTCGCCGCGATGCGGGGCAACAGCACCGACAACATCACGGTCGTCGTCGCCGACGTCGTCGCGGCAGATGCCGCCGACGGCGACGTCGGCGCCACGCCCGCAGCGGCGGTCGCGGGCGCGGCCGCCCCGGGCAGGGATGCCGCAGGCGACGTCCAGGACCCGGGGCTGACCGACGGGGGACCCCCCGGAGTGGGCGGCATCCAGGTGGTCGGGGCAGCCAGCGTGGGGGGTCCGGTCCCCGGTTCGGAGGCACTGGCGTCCGACGGCGTCGCCGGGGGCGACCCGGGCACCGGTGCCGACCAGGACGTCGAGAGCCGGAATCCGGAGGCCGCTACCCTGGCCGACTCGGACCTCGACTCGTACCTCAGCGCCGACCTCGACGAGGATGACCTCGACGACGAGAACTTCAACGGCGAGACCTTCAACGACGAGGACCTGGACGACGACGCCCTCCCGGCACCGCGGCGCCACCCCGTGATCATCACGCTGGTGACGTTGCTGGTCCTTGCCCTCGTCGGCCTGGGCGGCTGGCAGGCGTACGAGTGGACTCAGCGGCAGTACTACGTCGGGATCTCCGACGGGCACGTCGCCGTCTTCCGCGGCGTCCCGGCATCGGCCGGACCGATCGCGCTGTCGCGACCCGTGGAGCTGACCGACACGCTCGCCGACGACCTCCCCGCCTTCTTCGTCGCGCGCCTCGACGGCACCATCCGGGCGTCCTCGCTCGACGACGCGCGCACGCGCGCCCAGCGCCTCATCGACCAGGCGCTCCCGGACCCGGAGCCCAGCCCCGCGCCCACGCCGCCACCCACGCCCAGCCCGGAGCCCACCCCTGAGCCGCCGGCGAACGTCTCGCCGGCCCCGGAGGACGACACCGACGCCACCGCGACCGATCCTGACCAGCCCGACGCGACACAGGCCGGCACGACGCAGACCGGCACGACGCAGACCGGCGCAGCCCAGGAGACCGCCGGATGAGCGCCGTCGAGATCCCGGGAGCCGGGCAGGCAGCGCTCGCGGACCTGCCGGAGCCCGCAGACCAGGTCGAGCCCAAGGTCAAGAAGCCGTGGCGCCTCGCGGAGCTGTGGCTGCTGGTCCTCGCGGTCACGGCCGGCATCGGGTCGTTCGCCCTCGTCGGCCTCGGCATGGACGGGCACCTTCCCCAGCACTTCTGGGTCGAGTCGGGCTCACTGGCCGCGATCGCGCTGGTCGCGCACGTGGTCGTGCGGATCAAGGCGCCGTTCGCGGACCAGACGATCCTGCCGACCGTCGTGCTCCTCAACGGCATCGGCCTCGCGATGATCCTGCGGATCGAGCAGGCCGGCACCCGCGGTGCAGCTCTCGCCGACGCCGGGCGCAACACGCAGTGGTCGGCGCTGGGCGTACTGATGGCGTGCGTGGTGATCTGGTTCCTCAAGGACCACCGGATGCTGCGCCGCCTCACCTACACGGCGATGTTCGCGAGCCTCGTCTTCATCGCGGCCCCGCTGCTGCCCGGCGTCGGCCGCACGATCAACGGCGCCCGCATCTGGATCCACCTCGGCGGCTTCTCCCTGCAGCCCGCGGAGTTTGCCAAGATCACCCTCGCGGTCTTCTTCGCCGGCTACCTGGTGACCAGCCGCGACGCCCTCGCGCTCGCCGGGCCCAAGATTCTCGGCCTCCAGCTGCCGCGCGTGCGCGACCTCGGGCCGATCCTCATCGTGTGGGCGGCGTCGCTCGGCGTCCTCGTGTTCCAGCGCGACCTCGGCACGTCCCTGCTCTTCTTCGGCATGTTCGTCGCGATGCTCTACCTCGCCACCGAGCGTGCGAGCTGGGTCTTCATCGGGATGGGCCTCTTCGGCGTCGGCGCCGCGGTCGCGGCATCGGCGTTCCCACACGTCGGCGCGCGGGTGAACGTCTGGGTCAACGCCATGGACCCCGCGGTCTTCAACGCGCGCGGAGGTTCGGGCCAGCTTGTCGCCGGGCTCTTCGGCATGGCGAACGGCGGCCTCTTCGGCACGGGCTGGGGGCAGGGCCACCCGTACCTCGTGCCGTTCTCCTTCTCGGACTTCATCTACTCCTCGCTGGGCGAGGAGCTCGGCCTGACCGGCATGCTGGCGATCCTCGTCGCCTTCCTGGTGCTGATCGAGCGCGGCATGCGCACGGCCATCCAGGTCCGCGACGGCTTCGGCAAGCTGCTCGCCGGCGGACTCGCCTTCACGCTCGCCCTGCAGACCTTCGTCGTCGTCGGCGGTGTGACGCGGCTGATCCCGCTGACCGGTCTGACCCTTCCCTTCATGGCCCAGGGTGGTTCGTCCCTGCTGGCCAACTGGGTGATCGTCGCGATCCTGTTGCGGATCTCCGACAGCGCCCGCCGGCCCTCTGCACTGCCGATGCGCGGCCAGGTGGTCCTGGGCCGCTTCGCCCCGGCCGACGCCGCAGGGCACGACCCCGGGACGACGCCGACCGAGATGGTTCCGCCGGGGCCCGGGACCGGCGCCACACCGGCAGCAGGAACCCCAGCAGCAGGAGCCCCAGCAGCAGGAGCCCCGAACCAGAACGTCACCAACCCGGGAGGTGCACAGTGAACACGACCCTCAGGAGGCTCTCCTCCGTGATCATGGTGATGTTCCTGGCCCTCATGGTCTCGACCACCGCGGTCCAGTTCTTCCAGGCGGACAGCCTCAACAACGACGGGCGCAACGTTCGGGCCATCTACCGCGAGTTCAACAACGCCCGCGGTCCGATCGTCGTGGACGGGCAGACGATCGCCGAGTCCATCCCCGTCGACAGCCCGTTCGGCTACCAGCGGGTGTTCTCCGGCGGCGACGAGACGCGCGCGATGATGTTCGCCCCGGTCACCGGCTTCTTCTCGATCGTCAACGGCTCGTCCGCCGTCGAGAGCCATCTGAACGAGTTCCTCAACGGCCAGGCATCGGCACTGTGGGTGGACCGCCTCCAGAACCTGCTCACGGGCCAGAAGAACCAGGGCTCGTCGGTCGAGTTGACCATCGTGGAGCGCATCCAGCGGGCGGCCTGGGAAGCCCTGGGCGGCCAGCGCGGCGCGATCGTGGCCCTCGACCCGCGCACGGGCGAGATCCTCGCGATGGTCTCCACCCCCTCGTACGACCCGAACCGGTTGGCGGTGCACTCCTCGAGCCAGGCCAACGCCGCCTTCCAGGAGCTCGCCAACGACTCCCAGAACAACCCGATGCGCAACCGGGCCATCGCTGCCCTGTACCCGCCGGGCTCGACCTTCAAGATGATCACGGCCGCCGCCGCCATCGAGAACGGCATCGCGGCCGACGCGCAGATCGCCGCACCACACCGCTTCATCCTGCCGGGCACCTCCCAGGCGGTGCGGAACTTCGGTGACCGCGAGTGCTCGCCCAGCGGCCAGATGTCGATGCACGACGCCATGGTCATCTCCTGCAACACCGCCTTCCTGGGCCTGGCCCTGGAGGTCGGCCAGGACGCCATGGCCGAGATGGCGGAGCGCTTCGGCTTCGGCGAGTCCTTCCGCATCCCCATGCGCTCCTCGGTCAGCGCGTTCCCGAGCGGCGACCTGCCCCCCTACGAGCTCCCGCTGGCCGGCATCGGCCAGGCAAGCGTCACCTCGACGCCGCTGCAGATGGCCATGATGGCCGCCACCATCGCGAACGACGGTGTGATGATGCAGCCCTTCCTCGTCGACACGATCCGCGACCCGGAGCTCGAGGTGGTCCGCCAGACCGAGCCCGAGGTGCTGCGCGAGGTCGTCTCCCCGGAGACCGCACGGGCCCTGCAGGCGATGATGGTCGACGCGGTGGAGAGCCCCCAGGCCACCGGCGTGCTGGCCCGGGTGCCCGGCATCCAGGTCGCCGGCAAGACCGGCACCGCCCAGACCGTCGCCGGGGTGCCGCCGCACACCTGGTTCGCCGCCTACGCTCCGGCAGACGACCCGCAGATCGCCATCGCCGTCATCGTCGAGAACGCCGGCGACGACGCCGCGGGCGCCACCGGTGGCCGCGTGGCCGCGCCGATGGCCCGTGCCGTGATCCAGGCGGCGCTCGGCCTATGAGACCTGTCATCGGACTCGCCCTCGGCGACCGGTACCGCCTGGTGCGGCGCCTCGCCGTCGGCGGCATGGGCGAGGTGTGGATCGCCGACGACGACGCCCTCGGACGTGAGGTCGCCGTCAAGGTGCTGCGCGAGGAGTACACGGGCCAGGAGGACTTCCTCAAGCGCCTGCGCACCGAGGCGCGCAACAGCGCCGCCCTCTCGCACCCGAACATCGCGCAGATGTACGACTACGGCGAGCAGGAGGGCACGGGTTACCTCGTCATGGAGCTGGTCCTCGGCGAGCCGCTCGCCGACCTGCTCGAGCGCGAGCCGGTCCTGGCGCCCCGGCGGCTGCTGCCGATCATCGCCCAGACGGCCCGCGGCCTGCACCACGCCCACCTGGCCGGAGTCGTCCACCGTGACGTCAAGCCCGGCAACATCCTGATCGAGAAGCCGGGCCGCTCGGCGGTGTACGCGGCGGTCAAGATCACCGACTTCGGCGTCTCCCTGGCGGCCAACCAGCTCCCGATGACCGCGACGGGCATGGTCATGGGCACCGCCCAGTACCTCTCCCCGGAGCAGGCGGTCGGGCAGCCCGCCACACCGCTCTCGGACGTCTACGCGCTCGGGGTCGTCGCGTACGAGGCGACGGCGGGCAAGCGCCCGTTCACCGGTAACACGCCTGTGGACATCGCCGTCGCGCACGTGAACAATCCGGTGCCCCCACTGCCGTCCACCGTGCATCCCGGTCTCTCCGGCCTCATCCTGCGTCTGCTCGAGAAGGACCCGGCCCGGCGCCCCGCGTCGGCCGGAGCACTTGCCGACGAGGTCGACGAGCTGGCGAAGGAGATCGCCGCCGACCCGCTCGGGGCGCGCTCGCGCACGGCACGCCGGCTGCGCAGCACCGCGACGACGACCCCTGCCGCTGCACCGGCCCGCGGCTCCGGCCCGGTCCAGAGCTCGCCGGACACCGCGGTGCCCGCCTCGGTACCGCCGTCGGTCCGGCCCGGTGCCGGACCAGGTGCCGGCCGCGCCGCCACCACGCCGCCGTCTCCGGCCGACGCCCCCCGCGCAACGACCGCCCGCACGACCACCCCCCGGACGACCACCGCCCGTGGGGCCGACTCCGGTCGGCGCGCCCAGCAGGTCGAGGCCGCGCCTTCATTCGGGGAGGCGGTGAGCGGCCGGTCCTCGCGCGGGAAGCAGGCACGCCACGCCACCGCGGACACGCCCGGTCGCGCACTCCCGCTGCGCCGGGACCTGCACGGCCCGCGCGCCACGGGGCGCTCCGCCGAGGCGTCCCGCACCGTCGAGGCGCTGCGGCGCGACCTGGCCCGGCGCCGCCCCGCCGATCCGGCCGCGGCGCTGCGTCAGGTGGCGCGCGACGTCGGCCCGGTCGAGGCGTCCCCGATCGTGTCCGCACCGCCGCGCCGGGCCGCGACGACCACCGGGCTGCGTCTGGGCCGGCTCCGCCTGTCCTGGCCGCTCGTGGGCCTGCTGGTCCTGCTTACGGTGCTCGTCCTGGCGACCGTGGTGGCCACGCTCACCGGCGGAGGCGACGACGACGGTGCAGCGGCCAGCTGGGGAAGGCGGAGCGACGCGCCGGGACTGGTGTGGTCGGCGGCCGACTCTGGGATGATGCTCGACAACGCGTCGCGCGGCGAGGCCGCAGCGACCACGACTTCGAAGGACGTTTGAGTTGGTGGACAACACGCCCCGCGTACTCGCGGGCCGGTACGAGGTCGGTGAGCTGATCGGCCGTGGCGGCATGGCCGAGGTGCACATCGGCCACGATGCTCGCCTCGGGCGCACCGTCGCGATCAAGGTGCTGCGTTCCGACCTGGCCCGCGACCCGTCCTTCCTCGCCCGCTTCCGGCGCGAGGCACAGGCCGCCGCGGCCCTCAACCACCCGGCGATCGTCGCGGTCTACGACACGGGCGAGGACGTGCACACCGACCCGGCCACGGGCAACCCGATGCACATCCCGTTCATCGTCATGGAGTACGTCGAGGGCCACACGGTCCGCGACATCCTCCAGGACGGTGCGGCGGTTCCGATCGAGGAGGCCGTGGAGATCACGGTCGGCGTGCTCAGCGCCCTCGAGTACTCCCACCACGCCGGCATCGTGCACCGCGACATCAAGCCGGCGAACGTGATGATCACGCCCACGGGCGCGGTCAAGGTCATGGACTTCGGCATCGCCCGGGCCGTCGCCGACTCGGCCGCGACGATGACACAGACGCACGCGGTGATCGGTACTGCCCAGTACCTCTCGCCCGAGCAGGCGCGCGGCGAGCAGGTGGACGCCCGCTCCGACCTGTACTCGACCGGCTGCCTGCTCTTCGAGCTGCTCACGGGCCGCCCGCCGTTCGTCGGCGACTCGCCCGTGGCCGTGGCGTACCAGCACGTGGGCCAGGCGCCGCAGCACCCCAGCGAGGTCGCGTCGGACGTCCCCGAGGTGCTCGACCGCATCACCCTCAAGGCGCTGGCCAAGGAGCGCGGCACCCGCTACTCCTCGGCCGCGGAGTTCCGCCACGACCTTGAGGCCGCCGTCCGCGGAGCATCCGTCTCGGCACCCGCCGTGGCTGCCGGCGTGGCTGCCGCGGGCACCCAGGTGCTGGGCGCCGACGCCACCATGGCCTATCCCGCACCGGGCTTCGGCGACCAGAGCACCCAGCTCATGACGCCGGCGGACGGCGCCGCCACCCAGCAGTGGGGCGCCACCGGTGTCCCGGCCGCCGTCTCGCCCGCCGGCCCCTTCGACGGGCAGACCGCGCCCACCGGCCCCAGCGCCGAGGAGCGGGCCGCCGCCCGGCGCAAGAAGATCATCATCTGGTCGGTGGTCGCGGGCCTGGCCGCGATCATCGCGGTGGTTGCGGGGATTCTCCTCTTCAACAACGAGCCACCGCAGGCCGAGCCGATCGAGGTTCCTGCCGTCACCGTGGGTGCCACTCGTGAGCGGGCTCGCGCCGTCATCGAAGGAGCGGGCTTCGAGTTCCGTGATGCCGTCGACCCCGAGTCCGACGCCGAGCGTGACACCGCCACCCGGCAGGACCCGCCCGCCGGCACGCTGGCCGCCGAGGGTTCCATGGTCACCGTCTTCTTCTCGAGCGGTCCGGACACCATCGGTGTCCCGGACCTTGCCGGGATGACCCAGGAAGCCGCCCAGGCCGCGCTCGAGAGCGTGGGCCTGGAGCTGGGCACCGTCGCCACCGAGACCAGCCCGACCGTGGCCCGTGATCACGTCATCCGGAGCGAACCGGGGACGGGCCAGGCCGTCTCCACCGGCCAGTCCGTCAACATCTTCCTCTCCGACGGCACCGTCGACCTGCCGCCGCTGACCGGGATGACGCAAGCTCAGGCGGTGCAGGTCCTCGACGACCTCAACCTCAACGTCGTCGTCGTCACCGCACCGAGCAACGAGCCCGCGGAAACCGTGATCGAGCAGAGTCCTGCCGCGGGCAACGTGCAGCAGCGCTCCACCGTGAGGCTCACCGTCGCCACCCCGCAGCCGATCCAGCAGGTCTCGGTCCCCAACCTCGTGGGTCAGCCGTGGAACGAGGACACGGCAGGCCTGTGCGCCCCGCTCAACTGCACCGTGACCTCGACCGAGCAGTCGGCCACCGTCCCGGCCGGCTCAGTGATCCGCACGGAACCGGCTGCGGGCACCATGCTGGACGAAGGAAGCATGGTGGGCGTCATCGTCTCCAGCGGCCCGGCGAACGAGCCGTCGCCCGAGCCGACGCCCAGCCCCTCGCCCACCGAGGAGGGTCAGGAAGGCGACTGAGCCAAACACCCTGAGCCGAACACGAAGGGGTGGGTGCGCCGCGATGCGGTACCCACCCCTTCGGCGTCCTGCGGGCTCCGTGGTCGGCCCGTGCTGGCTGGGGCAGGGCTCAGCCGGCGTGCACGAGCGGGGCCATCCCCGCCGACCGCTCGACCGCCCGGGTGTCGCCGCACAGCTCCAGCCAGTTGGCGAACAGGCGGTGGCCGCCCTCGGTGAGCACCGACTCCGGGTGGAACTGCACGCCGTGCAGCGGCAGCGCGCGGTGCTGCAGACCCATGACGATGCCCGACGCCGTCGTGCAGGTGACCTCGAGCTCCGCGGGAACCGTCTCGGGCTCGACGGCGAGCGAGTGGTAACGGGTCGCGGTGAACGGCTGCGGAAGGCCGGCGACGACGCCCGCGCCCTCGTGCTCGACCTGGCTGGTCTTGCCGTGCATCAGCTCGGGCGCGTGCGAGACGGTGGCGCCGTAGACCTCGGCCAGCGCCTGGTGACCGAGGCAGACGCCCAGCATCGGGGTGCGGGTACGGGCGCAGGCGTGGATCACGTCCTCGGACGCACCGGCCTCGTGCGGTGTGCCGGGACCGGGGGAGACGAGGACGCCGTCGAACGGCACGCCGTCGGCGTCCACCAGGCGCTCGCCCGCGGTGGACCGGAGCACCGCCTCGGGCACGGCATCGTTGCGCACCACCACTGTGCGGGCCCCGAGCTGGTCGAGGTAGCCCACGATCGTGTAGACGAACGAGTCGTAGTTGTCGACGACGAGGATGCGGGGACCGGTGACGCTCACGCGGCAAGCCTAAGCCGTGCCCGCCGGTCAGCCGACGGCATTCTCATTCAGCGCGAGGAATCCCGAGATCCAGGGAAAGACCCACTCGAAGCAGACCCACACCACGCCCGCGGCGAGCGCGAGCAGGAGCACCACCTTGACCAGGGCCGGTCCAGGCAGGGTCCGCCACAGCGCCGCGTACACCTCACGCACCGGCCTCGGCGCCGACGACGCGCACACCCGCGTCCACGAGGTCCTGGGGGATGCCCTCGGAGACCGGCAACCAGTAGTCGAACTCCGCGTGGACGACGAACCGTTGCCGTGCCGAGTACATCGGGTGGCACGCCGTCATGGTCAGGAAGCGCTGGGTGAGCTCGGGCAGCGGATCCCCCGCGCGCAGGCCCGGGACCGGGGCGACCACCTCGACCTGGCGTGGATAGACGATCGCGTTCGACGTCATCCGGTACACGTACCAGGTGCGTTCCGTACGGATGACGATCGGGTCCCCCGGCTGCAGGTCGGCGATCAGATGGAAGGGCCTGCCGAAGGTGGTGCGGTGCCCGGCCAGGGAGACGTTGCCGAGGTCCCCCGGCATCGCCGTCCCGGGATAGTGGCCGACGCCGAGGACGTCCAGGATCTGCCGGCGATCCACCCCGTTCGCGATGGGAGCCACCCAGTCCGCACCGAAACGCGGCACGTACATCTGCGCGAAGACCACCCCGAACGCCGGCTCCGGGTCCACGGGTGGCGGGTCGCGGCGCGGCTCGGGCGGTGCCTCGACCACGACGGGCGCCGGGGGCGTCCAGTCGAGCGCCTGGAGCACCTGCTCCTGCTCGCGCAGCGCGACGACGTCCGTCCACCACAGCTGCCACACGACGAAGAGCCCGGTCAGCACCCCGGCGGTGATGAGCAGCTCCCCGAAGGCGCCCACGACGATGTTGACGGCCCCCCGCCGTTGGCGCACCCTCGGGCTCCGGCTCATCGCAGGGGATCCGTGCCCTCGGGGAGGGCCGCGAAGCGCATGTCGATCGACCCGGTGTACGTGGGCATTCGCAGCTCGTCGTGGGTCTGCACCCCCCAGCCGAGGCCAAACCGGTTGACGTACTGGCGGTAGATCGCGACGCCGGGCGCCGCGTCGAGGGCCGCCTTCAGGCGCGCGGGATCGCCGATCGCCTCGATGACATAGGGCGGGCTGAAGACCCGTCCGTGCAGGGTGAGGATGTTGCCGGAGCACCGGAAGGAGGAGGTCATGATGACCCGCTCGCCCATGAGCGTCATCGCCTCCGCACCCCCGGCCCAGAGCGCGTTGATCACGGCCTGGATGTCCTGCTGATGCACCACCAGAGAGTCGGGGGTGGCGCCCGGGATGCTCGCCGACGACGCCGGGGCGTCGTCCATGGTGACCGTGACCCCCGGGCCGGTGACGGCGACGGAGCCGGCGGCGATGCCCTCGAGCACGACGGCGTGCTCGTCCTCCTTGGCCCCGGTCACGGCGCTGCGGCTCAGCTCGTCCACCTCGGTGCGCAGCTCGTCGGCCTTCTCGCTCAACCCGTCCGCGCGCACGGTCGCGGCCCGCACGAGATCCACCAGGTCGGTGGCCTCGCGCAGCCCACCACCCGCGCCCTGCGCGAGGTTGGCGCTGGTGGCGAACATCAGCCCCGCGAGGGCGGCGACGACCGCGACGGTGACGGCGGGCTGCGCACGTCGCGTCACGATCACACCTCCGGTCGGCAGATTGGAAGGGGCACGGTGGCCCAGGCCACTAGGCTAGTCGACGCACTGTCGAAACCGACTGGCCACGACGCCGGTCGCACCCGAGATCGAGGAGCGCGTCGCCGTGCCCGAGTCGAAGTCCCGCAAGAAGAAGCCCGCCGCTGTCGACCCGGCGTGGGCCGCTCGCCAGGCGGAGATCGCCAAGGCGGAGAGCAAGGGCAACCCGGCGTGGCTGGTCCCCGTGATGCTCGGCCTCATGGTCATCGGTCTGGTGTGGATCGTCACCTACTACCTCACGGCGAACCGCATGGGTGGCGGCTTCCCGATCCCACCGCTGCGCGCCTGGAACCTGGCGATCGGCTTCGCGCTGATCATCGCCGGCTTCGGTCTCACCACCCGCTGGAAGTGACGGCCCGCCCCTGAGGGGCGAGCCTGCCGACGCCGCGGTGCGTCGCTGCAAGCAGCGTGCGTCGCTACAACCAGGGTGTCGCGCTGTAACGCAGCAGCGTGGCCCCCACCAGCACGACCGCCACCGCGGTCGGCAGAGCCCAGAGAACCGTCCTCTGCCGGTTGCGGGGGGCGTGCGAGAAGCCCCACCCGAGCACGAAGCCGACGACCAGGCCACCGAGGTGGGCCTGCCAGGCGATGCCCGGCACCACGAAGCCGATGATCCCGTTGATGACGATCAGGCCGACCATCTGGGCAGCGTTCGCACCGAAGCGCCGCAACACCGCGACCATCGCGCCGAAGAGCCCGAAGACCATGCCTGAGGCACCGACGACCGCGGGACCCCAGACCCAACCGAACGGGGTGGGTGTCGGGCTGGTGAGCAGGACGACACCCACGGAACCGCCGACCGCGCTCAGCAGCGCCAGCAGGATGAACCGGGCCCGCCCGAGGACCGGCTCGAGGAACTGTCCGGTGATGTACAGGGCCCACATGTTGAACAGGATGTGGCCCAAGAAGCCGGTCGAGTGCAGGAACGCGGCGGTGACGAAGCGCCACGGCTCGGCGAGTCCCGCACCGGGGAAGAACTGGAACAGCTGCGTCCAGCCCCCGCGCGTGACCAGCTGCAGCACGAAGCTCGCCACGCAGATCCCGATCAGGCTCAGTGTCACCAGGTTCCGCCGCCCGTGGATGCGGCCGCCCATCGCCGTCGTCGTCCGCGGGGCTTGCTTCGCGGACTCACGCACGCAGTCGACGCACTGGATGCCCACGGCGGCGGGCCGCTGACAGTCGGGGCAGGCCGGGCGTCCACAGCGCTGGCAGCGGACATACGACACGCGGTCTGGGTGCCGGGGGCAGACGGGGACCTCGGCGGGCTGTTCGGTGGAGATGACGGCTCCTCGGTGAGACACGACGTGGTCCCGGCGGGCCCGGCCGCGGTGGCTGGGCCCGCCGAGACCACTCGTCGGGGGGACGGGCTCAGTCCTCGATCGTGATCGAGCTGATGACGATGTCTTCGACCGGGCGGTCGCCCGGGCGGGTACGGACGGTGCCGATGGCGTCGACGACCGCGCGCGACTCGTCGTCGGCGACCTTGCCGAAGATCGTGTGCTTGCCGTTGAGCCACGGCGTCTCGGTCGTCGTGATGAAGAACTGGGAGCCGTTGGTCCCGCCGACCTCACCGGTGACCGGGTTGCGGCGCTTGCCGGCGTTGGCCATGGCGAGCAGGTACTTCTCCGAGAAGGTGAGCTCCGGGTGGATCTCGTCGTCGAAGGTGTAGCCGGGGCCGCCGGTGCCGGTGCCCAGGGGGTCGCCGGCCTGGATCATGAAGCTGTCGATGACGCGGTGGAAGACCACACCGTCGTACAGCGGGGTGTTCTTCTCCTCGCCGGTGCGGGGGTCCGTCCAGGTCTGCTCGCCGGTGGCGAGGCCCACGAAGTTGCGGACGGTCTTGGGGGCGTGGTTCGGCAGCAGCTCGATACGGATGTCGCCGAGCGTCGTGTGCAGGGTTGCGAACATGACCCATATCCTCGCATCGCATCGCGGCGCCTGGCGCGGCGCCGTGAGATGCGGGCGCACGACGGCGTCGCGTCGTCCGCGCGTCTTCTCCGCCGGTCGGCCGACGACGCGACGCGGTTCCCACCTGCGACCACCCGGACGCAGTGGCAGAGTGGGCCCATGGTGCGAAAGAGCGTGACTTCGACGATGACGGACTCGGTGCGATCAATCGACACCGAGAATCTCAAGGACTCGGCGGCCCGCGCGGCCGCCACACTGTCCGACACGGCGGCGAAGGCCGCCAAGGACGCGGCCGTCCTGGCCGAGCAGGCGAGAGAGGCGGCGGTCCACGCGAAGGCGTGGGCGGAGCCGCACGCCCGCGACCTCGTGACCCGGCTCAGGCCGCGCGCCGAGAAGGCGTGGCACGACGGCGTGCAGGTGGCCGCTCCGCGCGTCGGGAGGCTCGCCGAGAAGGCCGGCCCCCTGGTGGACACCGCCCACGACAAGCTGGTGCCGCTGATCGACACCGCCCACGAGAAGTTCGTGCCCATGGTCGACGCCGCCCACGTGCGCGCGGGCCACGCCGTCGACATCGCGCACGACAAGCTCAAGGACGACTACCTCCCGCGCCTCGTCGCGGCCCTGAACGACGCCGCCGCCAAGGCGTCGGGCGAGCCGCTGGAGATCGTCGCCCCGAAGAAGAAGCGCAAGGGCTTCCTCTGGCTGCTGATCACGGGTGCCGCGGCCGCCGTCGGCTACGTCTTCTGGCGCCGCGCGCAGCCGCAGAACGACCCGTGGGC
>Ga0075011_10001050_pt1 | contig 14807 bp, 13 predicted proteins | sample TARM_MetaG_T_14_FD_72354 | JGI IMG/M metagenome (GOLD analysis project Ga0075011, IMG submission 72354) | Freshwater microbial communities from Pennsylvania, USA, analyzing microbe dynamics in response to fracking - TARM_MetaG_T_14 | ecosystem: Environmental > Aquatic > Freshwater > River...
ATCGTCATCTATCCAGTCATGAATTGTTTTTTCTTTGATAAGGTCGCTTTTATCTATGGCAATTGCAGACGGCTTACTTTCAGCCCTTTGTAATCCACCAAACTCAAATGCGATATCTTCGCCCCACACGACTAAAGGGACATCATAGATCAATGCCGTGTTGACAACACTAGAAAACATAGCACAATGCTCTGCCCAGTTAGGTTCGCCTTGACGTAAGAAACACTTCTGCCTAATTTTACGAAATACACTCGGCTTGATAGTTATCTTCATGTGATCAACATTTAAGTCTTCAATCATACCGTTTAAATTATCGATCCCTTCTGTTGTTGGTAGATGAGCAGCCAACGTTACACAAAGTACTTTTAGACCGTATTCTTCAGAAAGAACAGCCGCTTGATACCAACTGTCTTTACCACCACTTACAGCAACAATACAGTCATAAAATGGATTATTCTGTGCCTTAATGTCATTAACAATTTCATCCAATTCTTTGCGGCGAGCTGGCCAGTCAATGCTTTCTTTAATCTCTTTAGTTCGACACGCATTACAGAACCCACGCTCATCCAACACGATTCCAGGCTTTGTATCTGGCATGACACAATTTGAGCAGAATTTCATAGTTTACCCTTCTTTCGCTTTGTAGTTTGCTTCGTCCATATAAGTTCTGCCAAGCAGTATATACTCATCATCAAAGCTTTGCGGTTCAAGTAGGTCTGTTTGTTGATACTCTCTTGGGTCTTCTACCACCAATTCTTGTTCATCTGGGCTGAGATGAATATCTAATACTGACTCTTTTAGCTTCCATTCACCTGTCACTTCCTTTATCCAAACCCGAGGATCGCGGAACTTATCAACATACTGATAAAACTGCTCTTCTGATAAACAAGCCCAATCAAGAAAGCGGCCTAGCGCTTTAGGCTTAACAGTCAGATATTTACGAATAAGCTCTAATCCTTGTTCACGGGTCAATCGCTTAAGACGAATATCGCGAGCAACATGATCGTTCACTTTTGAGTAACCAAACTTCAAATATTTGATGTAGTCATGCACACTCGCATTGTTAGCACATGCGATTGATTCATAGCGATTATAAGTTCTTTCTTGCTCACTCGTCTCATAACCGTAACGCTCAATCATATTCTCAATTTGTTGCTGAGAATCCCACTTAACGTAATTGCCCACATACAGACCACGTACTCGAGATCTCTCTAGCTGTTCATCAGATGGATAGGTAAAAGCTTGTAAATCTTTTACGGATACCTTTTGGCTTCCGCCAATTAGGTGCTCAGCATCAACACCACGAAGAGCGTGCTCTTTACGAACTTTTTTAGTCATTTCAACTCGATCGTGGTGACTGAACATTCCTACCTGATCCAACCAACCATTTACTCCCCAGATAATCAAAGGAATATCTAATTTGGTTGCCACTTGTACTGGAAAAGTTTGGCTACCAGCTAATACATGCCAATACATGTCGCCCATTTTCTTAAGCGTTAGGCGTGCTATCTCTTTTACTGTGTCAGGTCCAACAGTTGAGGTCATATGATCGCAATCTAGCTCTGTAATCAACCGAGCTAAGTTCCTAATCCCAACCTTAGTAGAAAAATGCGTATTATAAGTTACCAAAAGTGGATTTAATCCGTATTTGTTCTTTATAAGGTCTACAACAAAAAAGTCATCACCAACACCTGTAACAGGAATAACACAGTCGTAATGAGTTCCGGGGCGCATTCTGTAATGTGCTAGCAATTGCTCAAGTTCTTTTTCTTTGGCTTGCCAATCAATCTCGTATTTTTCTTCATGTACACGACAACCACTACACACTCCGTCTGAATCTATGATCAGATTTAATGCATGGTTTTCAGGGTACAAACAACGTTTACAATATTTCATAATTTAAATACTTAGTAAGGACGGCCAAGGAAATCTAAAGAAAAATCTTCATATTTTACTTCAGAGCTCAACCGTACATTTAAATTCGCTTTTCGCATTTGAGCTTTCGCCGCAATTGTACTATGTTCCATATGCTGAAAAATATTCGCAGCAGCAAGCGCCTGGCAACCACCAATAGTTGCCCCTGCTGCAAGTTGATCAAAACGACCAATACCACCCAGTGCTATTACAGGTATGGAAACATTATCACTAACACTGCGAAGCAACTCTGTATCGTAACCTTCACGACTGCCATCTCTATCTACTGAGTTTAACAATATTTCACCAGCACCTAATGACTCCACTTTCTTAGCCCAGTCCACTACATTTAGCTCTAAAACTGATTTATTCTGGTAGTCATAGACTTTGTAAAAACTATCCTCCTTTAAAACGTCAATAGAAACAGTAATACACTGGCTGCCGAATAATGAAGATGACTCAGTAATAAAGCTTGGACAATCTAAAGCCAATGAGTTAATCGCAACTTTATCTGCTCCGGCTTTTAATAGCTGGCGGATATGTTGAATACTCTTTATACCGCCTCCAACTGTAAGCGGAACAAAACACTCTTTTGCAGCAAAACGTACAAGTTCAAGGTTTGGATCACGTCCCTCTTTAGTCGCATCAATATCAATTACGACGATCTCATCAACGTCCCAATTTACAAAAAAATCTATCGCAGTTTTCACATTTCCAATTGGTAAGTACTTACTAAAACCGAAGCTCTGAACCACAAGTTCACCTTTAGTGATAATGCAAGGGATTAATCTAGTCTTAAGCATTAGCTTCACCTTGTTGTTGCGTTTCTACCCAGTCTAAAAAGCTTTTCATTGCTGATAAACCATTTTTTTGGCTTTTCTCAGGGTGAAACTGCATCCCTACAACATTATTCTTTTGCACCGATGCTGTCATTTCTATACCATAGTCAAAGGTCGCCAATTTATATTGTGGGGGACAATTAACCCATAAGCTATGAACAAAGTAGAAATCCTTATCATCTTGAAGGAAATCAAATACACTCTGCTCTTTCTGTAACCTCAAAGAGTTCCAACCGACATGAGGTACACGCAGTCCTTGACCTGGGTTCATATATTCTACTTTACCTGGAATCCAACCCAACCCAGCGGTCAACTCAATTTCTTCTGAAGACTCAAATAGTAGTTGCATTCCTAGACAAATACCGAGTACAGGTTTTTTGTTTATCATCACTTCATTTGACAAGACGTCTATCAATTGTTTCTCGCGCAACTTTTTCATTGCATCGGGAAATGCACCAACGCCAGGCAAGATAATACAGCTTGAGGATTTAATCTCTGATGGATCGCTTGTTATATGAATTTCGTAGTCACCAACATGGTTTATAGCGTTCTCAATTGAGCGAACATTACCCATATCATAATCGATTATTGCTATTTTCATTTCTTTCACTTTAAACTCGGCTATAGGCTAAAACCATCATCAACAATAATGTTTTGCCCTGTTACATATCGCGACTGATCTGATAGTAAGTATAGTACTGAACCAACCACTTCTTTAACATCAAGCATTCCAGCACCATGTGTATTACTTTTATAAGCATCTAAAAATGGTTGAGGTTGGTGATCAAAGATGCCACCAGGACTGACGCAGTTTATACGAAATCGGCTATCATTTACATATGACGATGCGTATTTACTTAGGTGCAGAATGGCTGATTTAATTGCGGCGTATTCAACCGGCATAGTCATTGGTGTATTGTTATATATATCAAATTTTGGTGCAATCACGCCATAAATAGACGAAACATTCACCAGGGATAGTGGTTGTTCACTATGTTTAAAATAGGCGGCAGCTTGTTGTATAAATAGGAAAGCACTGCCAAGGTGCAACGATAGATTTTCATTAAAGCTAGCTACACTTACATCGAAAAAGTGTCTACCGTAATTATTATTCCTCGGATATGTAGTGTTAACCGCTCCATCTAGTGTTCTATCACATTTTTCGAACAAGGCCTTCACTGATTCTTCACTAGTAACATCAAATTCAAAGAATGCTAATCGGGTAGTGTTAACATCAACACCCACACGTTTTAAACGATATAGCATGCTTTCCACATCTCGATCAGCTGCAATTACCGTTGCTGCTTGTTCAATAGCAGAAAGTACAATTTGCGAACCGAGTAAACCACCAGCACCAGCGACTAGAATCGTTTTATCTTTCAATAGATCATTCATCAACCTTCCCCATCACGATCGCTTCCGCAAACTTAAAATCATAAATATCATCTATATCAACCGCCCTATGCTTTGGAACTTCAATGCTGGTAACCCGGCCACTGAATATCCCATAATTTTCCAAAACAAATCGAGGAGTTGTTGTATAGACAACCGTCGTGATATCAAATACCTTAGGAGCCTCTTGACGACGAGAGACTTCACCTTCAGTTTTGTTTACCAATTCAACAATACCTAGTTCTGTTCTCGTCACCATATTAAAGAATGGACTTCGATTAGCTGGAGTTATAGAAATACAGATATCTGCGGCATCTTGTTGCAGTTTCACTAGAGAAGTTTCTACGTCTTCAACACTACGTAAAGGACTGGTTGCAGGAAGACTTATGAAGTGATCAAAGTCTCCATATTTACTTCGAGTCCAGTTAATCGCATGACGCCAAGAGTACCACTCAGCGCTAGTGTCGGTCGCTAATACCTTAGGTCGTTCAATTAACTCAGCACCTGCAGCTTGAGCGATCCTGGCAATCTCACTGTCGTCTGTAGAGACAAACACCTTGCTGATGGAAGGACAGTTTTTGGCTGTATCAATTGAGTATTCAAGTAATGGTTTACCTGCTAGCGGCTTGATGTTTTTACCTGGCAAGCCTTTTGAACCACCTCGTACAAAAATAAAGGCGTAATTTCTCACAAAAAATCCCCGTTCCCTTACCGATTCAATGAATCACTTTTTATTTTTTCAATTAGTTCAATGGTCTTAGCTGCCTGCTTTAGATCAATACAAATGTGCATTTTCCCTTCAATTTTAGCTATAAAATCAACCAGTAAGTTAAGATACATTTGGTTTTTATCCCAGCTAGATTCACTGTAAATTATAACCTGACCCGCTATTGAATTCTGACTGACTTCATTCTTAATCAAATCCCATTCAATAATGCCTTCAGAGCCCACAAAACGACATCGTCGATACGCTTGACGCTGTAAAAAGTCTAGGTGAATATTAACAACAGCACCAGAATGGGTCGTCGCAACAATATCAACCAAATCTTCGACATCTAACCCTAGTTTATCGGATGATCGCAAATGAGAAAATTGAATCTTCAAATCACCTAATAACCACTGGGTATAATCTAGCTCATGGCTTAGCTCTAGTAGAGCCCCTCCACCAAGATGTTCTTTAGCGGAAACGGTATCTCTATAGTTTTTTGTTGGGCGCCAATCAGGAAGATACTGACCAATCTCAACTTGCGCATTTAACAAAGTACCGATACTCATCTCATCAAGCAGCTTTTTAACCACTTGGCACGATGGTAAGTAGCGTAGGCAATAACCCACCGCAACTGGCGTCTGAGTTTTATTAGCAACTTTTATTAGTTTTTGAGCATCTGCAACATTTGCGGTAACTGGTTTTTCAATCAAAGTTGGGATAGAAGCTTCTAGTAGAGGAATAGTATGTACAGAATGAAAAGGAGCTGGTGAGGCTACTAGCGCAAGTTCAACCCCATTTTGAATCAGTTCATCAATACTAGATACAACTTGATCGCAATCTGATATTGCCTCATTAGGAATGCGCCCACTAGCAGACATAGCTAACAAACGACTTTGAGGGAAAATCTGTTTTAAGTTTCTTCGGTGGCGGGTTGCAATATTACCCAGTCCAATAACAGCGATAGTTTTCACAATTAATCCATACTCAAGGTGTGAATATCAGCTTGCGCTCGGTTAAAATCGTCAATACGGCCAATATCTAACCAGTACTCATGTATGGGGAACATGAGAATATTATCTCTCTCATACATATGTTGCTCTAATAAAGTTGGCATGTCGATATGGTGGTTCTTAGGCACTGATTCAATCACTCTCGGTGAAATCACATAAATACCTGCATTTACAAAAAAGCGTTGGATGGGCTTTTCAACCATACTTTTGATTTTATTACCTTCTCCGTTGATAACTCCATAAGGAATTTGATAGTCATATTCACGTACGCACATGGTAGCGTCAGCGCCGCTCTCAACATGAAAGTCTAGTAACCGTTGAAAATCGACCTTAGTTAGTACATCACCATTCATCATGATGAGTGGTAACCCTTTAGAAAGTTCTTTTGGAAGCAAGCCGAGAGCGCCTCCAGTGCCAAGAGGATTTTCCTCATGAACATAATTAATGTTCACGCCCAACCTACTACCATCACCGAAATGCTCTTCTATTTGATCTGGCATGTAATGAGTTGAGATATAGAAGTTCACAAATCCTGCTTTGATAAAACTCCGGATCACAGTTTCTAAAATAGGCTTATCACCAATTTTCAGCATCGGCTTAGGACAACTATCTGTTAGAGGTTTCAAACGAGTACCAAAACCGCCAGCCATCAAAAAGACTGGGTTTTGATGAACTTCACGCCCGAAAGTACCACGCAAAGTTTCCAGCCCAACCACTTTACCATCTTCTAGAAGGGGAATAGACAATACGCCTTCCTTCTCCATTACTGCAAAAAGGTCTTCTTTTGGTGACTTTGCATCTGCAGTTATAGGCCTAGTATTCATTATTAATCTAACTTCTGCACTTAAAGACAAATTATCCAGCAGCCCTCGACGTATATCTCCATCTGTAACAACTCCTTGCAGTTTACCCGCACCATCCACAACGAGAGCAATACGTAGCGATTCACTATTTATAATTTCCAGCGCATGTCTCAATGTATCTAAAGGCTCTATTAATACATTTTTCCAACAATGACTCATATTCTACCTTTGTTTTCTAAAATTTTGTTTGATTGCTACTCTAGCAGGATACGCAATGGTATGGGGTTCTAAAGATTTAGTAAGACTGACTCCGGCTCCAACAATAGAACCACTACCAATAGACACTCCTTGAATAACTGTAGAGCCCGCCCCAACATAAACATTGTCTTTTGTCTCTACTTGCCCACACAGCGTAGCTCTAGGAGCAATATGGTTGTATGAACCTATACTACAGTCATGCTCAACCAAGGCACCCGAATTTATTATACTATGACTGCCTACTGTTACCCCAGTCTGAATAATCGCCATAGGTAAAACCTGAGTTCCTGTTTCTATTTTGGAAAAAGGCGAAACATATGCACTATCGGCGATGACTGTCTCAAACCGATAGCCTAATGAGAGAAAATACTCATTAATTTTCTGCTTGAATCTGGATTTTGGCATCATCCCGATACCATTGACTAAGAGAACTTTGTCTTTACTGAATTCCAACACATCTTCGTCATTTTTTAGATGTGTCATTCCTTTAAACACTGGACGCTGACTGATATCTTCAGGGCTTATAACCGCCAGAATTTCTCGTCTTTGGAAAATTAATATGTCAGCAAGTACGGAGGCGTGACCGCCTCCACCAATCATTACAATAGGAAGCATTGGCTTATCACTCAATGATTAGCTCTCCAGCTTTATAGCCTTTGGTCGCCTTAGAACCAATAAGTTCCCAATAGCGGTAAGGCGATAGACCTGAGCCTGGACGTTTAATCGTTAGATTAAATTCCGTTAGCTCTTCACCTTCTTTGATGTCTGTAGCCGCCACTAAGCTTTTTCGTGCCACTGATTTGTTCTTTACTTCAGACACTGTAGGTGTTTTTACACTAGAACCTAATGCCACTTCTATTTGACGAATCGCTTTTACCATCGCCTCAAGCTCTTTCGGCTCAAGAGAAGCTTTGTGGTCCGGGCCTTCCATATTTTTATCTAATGTAAAATGCTTCTCGATCAATACAGCTCCACGAGCAACGGCTGCAATTGGGATCGTTATTCCTTCACTATGATCTGAATATCCTGCAGCGAGATCAAAAGCTAGACCAAGTGTGTCCATTGCTCTCAGGTTGATCTCTTCCATTGGAGCAGGATATTCAGTCGTACAGTGCAGTATCGTCACTTTTTCTTTTAACGCTTTTTGACCAGCTTCTGAGGCATAGGCTTCTTGAAAACCTAACATTGAAGGTTCCGTATCTTGGTCAGCAGTGTAACCAAAGGCTATAACCCCTAATGCAGTTTCTATTTCAGAAAGTGTCGCCATTCCTGTAGAAACAATCAGATCGCATCCGGTACGTGCATGTGCTAACACAAGAGGGGCATTTGTTAACTCGCCAGAGGGCAGCTTTAAGCGTGTTAAGCCTAGATCATTCACTAAGAAATCTAAACTTTCTAAATCGAAAGCCGTTGATAAAAACTCAATACCAAGAGAATTACAATATCTTACTAGATCATGATGTATCTCGTAAGATAGTTCCAAGCGACTTAACATCGCCAACTGGGACTCCTGCTTTTGAGTGTTTGTGACTTGATATTCAGCTTGTTTAGCCTCTTCTGTCACTAGGTTTTTCGCTCTAAAAGTTTGGAACTTTACAATATCAGCGCCAGCTTTGTGGGCGGCATCAACCAAAGCAAAAGCTAAATCGTCTTGACCGTTATGGTTTACACCGGCTTCAGCAATAATCAAAGTCATTATTGTCTCACTCTACTTTCTTATTTAAATCAGGTTCAACGTTTACGTCAAAGAATGATTTACAAGGTTCAAAACGTAATGTCTTAATCATCTCGATGACTTGCTTGCTACTGTCGCCCTGACCATAAGGATTCACAACGCTCTCGCCTGCTGCTTTGTATTTTCGACTTATTGCGAGGTTTATCGAGTTACTGATTGACTCTTTTGTAGCGTTTGCGTTTAGAACACTTTTAGCTGCTAAACGTCCTTTTTGCCTTGAACCAATATTCACAGTAGGAACATTAAAAGCAGGAACTTCAATAATCCCACTCGACGAGTTACCAATGACTGCCGCCGCATGTTTTACTGAACTCAAGTAACGCACCTGCCCCAGAGACGGTATTGCTAACACTCTTTTAGGATGGTTTGCTGCATAAGCTTCTAGCATTGGAATAATTCGTCGCCCACCATCATCCGCATTAGGGTAAGTCAATATGACTTGGTACTCAGGGTATTCATCCAAAGCATCCAACAAAGCTTGAAAACTTTCCTCTGGAGATTCATCACCTAATGTTACTGGATGGTAAGTTACAACAAAATAAGGAGCAGTTAACTCAAAGTTTAGTGATTCACCTAATTCAGAAACCGTCATAAAGGACGCTCGGTTCAAGTGATCTAAACCAATCGCACCAATGTTTCTTACACGATCTGGCGATTCACCCAGTTGAATGACTCGATTTCGATACTCATCTGTCGATGTGCCATGCAAGTAACTTAATTTGGTAATAGCATGACGAATTGCGTCATCGTATGCGCCTTCTGTTATCTCTCCACCATGCAGATGAATAATTGGAATACGAAGTATCATGGCAGTTTGTGCAACAGCAAGAGCTTCAAAGCGGTCCCCTAGAATGACAAGAACGTCTGGCGCTAATCGAGACAATGCATCAGCAAAACCTAAAACGCCCAACCCCAAACTTTTCGCTGTTCCTACAGCCGAATCCGAAGACAACAAAATCTCAATTTTTTCATCGATATTGAAGCCATCTTTTTCAATTTGCTTATATGTATCACCAAACTCTGGCGATAGGTGCATACCAGAAACAAACAATTGAAGCGTTAGGTCTGGATCGCTTTGAATGTCCTTTAAAAGCCAAAAGAGCAGACCATACTCTGCTCTTGTGCCAGTAAAAACCGCGACCTTTTTCTGTGTCTGCATCATGTATATATGAACCTACTTAGCGTTGGATTTGCACTGGGGTACTTGGAAGATTAATTAAGTGGGCCTCGATAAATTCAGAATATGTAAGCTCGCCACGTATTGCATTCTCAAACATTGGTAATCTATGCATGAGTTGCCAAATTGGGCGGGTCATAACACCTGAGCTATTTGTGCCAGTAAGAACCTCTTCTCTACTTTCCTTATCTGGACAAATGATTGCATTCAACCAATAGTTTGACTGTGCGTAATCTGGCTCAGTGACAAATTTAAAGTCAGTTCCTTCGAAAAACTCATTGTAGCACTTTGCAAGTTCTCTCTTTTGCTTCAAATACTGTTCGATGACTTCCATCTGAGCACAACCTAATGCCGCATTCATATTCGGCATACGGTAGTTAAAGCCAGGCTCGTCATGGAAAAACTCATAAGGATGAGGAACTTTAGCTGTCGTAGTGACATGCTTAGCACGCACACCAGATTCTTGAGTCTTACATAACACCATACCACCACCACCAGTGGTAATGATCTTATTGCCATTGAAGCTCACAGCACCAAAATCACCAATAGTACCAGTATGCTTACCCTTGTAAAACGAACCTAGACTTTCTGCAGCATCTTCAACCAAGGTGATGTTCCATTTCAAGCAAACGGTAACCAGCTCATCAAGTTCTACAGGATGACCAAAGGTATGCATTGGTACAATAGCTTTGATTCTTCTGCCTGTTTTTTTGTGGATACAGCCCATGTCTGTGACTTCAGCATTCTCTTCTAAGAATGCATCCACAGCCTTAGGGCACAACCCTAAACTCACTGGGGATACATCCAAAAAAATAGGCTCAGCACCCATATGATAAAGAGCATTACAGGTTGCAACAAAAGTCAAAGCTTGCGTGATTACGAGATCGCCTCTTTGCACATCGGCCATGTATAATGCTGCATGCAGCGCCGCCGTACCATTCACAGTCGCTACCGCTCTAGCTGTCCCGGTGTAAACTTCAACTTTTCTTTCAAAGTCATCTACAAACTTACCTACGCTGGAAACATATGTACTTTCAATCGTTTCCATTACGTATGCTTTTTCGTTGCCAGCAAACGTCGGAGCGTGCAACGGAATAAACTCGTTGGTTTTGTATGTATCTCTAACAAAATCAACAATAGATGTCGTTTTCATTGCTAGCTCCACTTACATCTTGCTATCGAGGTATTTACCCGTTTCTTTGTGCCCAAAATCCGGAATCATCGTGAAGAACAATTTCACAATTTTTTCCTTAGTCCAAGCTTGCTCCTCTTTCATCTCAGAAATACTGTTTTCAAACAAAGTAAGGAGTTCTTGTTCATAAAGAGGAGCATTTTTGATAATGCCCAAGTTTTCATATCGAGACATATCCAACTCTTCTTTGTTTGTGAAAAACTCTTCGAAGTCTTTCTCACCAGTTGTATCACTTGCTGTAAACAAGCATGGCCATTTCCCTTGCTCTGGAAGAGTGTATGCAAGTTGACGGGCCTCTTCTTCTGTTTCACATAAATGCGGTTCATAACCAAGCTGTTCTAAGTATTTCACTGCAATATCTGCAAACGAAATAAGGTGCAGAGATTCGCTCAGTTTTGGGAAGAAAATGTCACGATTCTCACCAAAGATACAAGACATCAAACATAACTCACCAGATTCTTGGGGGGTAACGAAGTAACGTTTAATATCATTTGGCGCCACAATAGGCTGGCGTTTCTGAATACGCTGGTTAAAACCATGTAGGAGTGAACCATCGGAGAATGCCACATTCGCAAATCGAGCTGTTGAGATCGCCAATTGTTCACTTTTACGCATTAGGAACATCTCCATAATACGCTTTGACGCCCCCATCATATTGACCGGGTTTGCTGCTTTATCTGTCGAAACACAGAAGTACTTTTTCGCTCCTGCATCAATAGACTGCTGAATGGTTTTATCTGTGTTAAATACATTTACATCGATCATGCGCATCAATGTGTAAGGATCTTTCTCACTTCTAACATGCTTAAGAGCAGATAAGTTCAGTACATAGTCGAACTTACCGTCTGCTTTAATGAATGCATCGTACTCTAGAGAGCCAATATCTAAAGCAAATGTCTGGAAGTCACCACCTATATAACCAAAGGAACTACGGATATCTCGAACTAGCTCTACCATGTTGTTTTCACTAATATCAACCACATGCAGCTTTTTCGGATTACGTTTAAAAATTTCCTTAGTTACAGCTTGACCAATTGAACCGGCACCACCAAGAACTAAGAAACTTGACTCAGAAACAATGCGAGACAGTTCTGCCCCATAACTTTCAATATCTTTTGAAAATAAGGCGACAGTACGACCGATTAAAGGCAAAATGTTATTCATTCATAACGTCCTGATTAAATATTGTTTTTAGTACTAACACTTCACACTTCTGCTAATACCCTCTAAAAAAGGCGATAGTCTCAGGAAGAGAATGACTATGGGTTTTATGCCTATCACGCTCCTCTCAAGTTCAAACACATTATCTAGCCAAAGATTATATCCAATTCAGTTTAAATATGCGACTCCTCCTGCATCGCAACGTACAAACTTGCAGCTAGTTCCAATAAGCGGCAGCTGATATAATATTTAGAAATCGGCAAATCAAAGAAGGCTAAGGGCTATAACTATGATCATCGTAACTGGCGGCGCTGGCATGATTGGCAGCAACATCATCAAAACACTTAACGAGCAAGGTATTAACAACATCTTGGTTGTCGATAACCTAAAGAATGGTAAGAAATTTCAAAATCTAGTCGATCTTGATATCGCAGATTACATGGATCGTGATGATTTCCTAACTCAAATCATGGCAGGCGATGACTTTGGTCCCATTGAAGCAATCTTCCATGAAGGAGCGTGTTCAGCGACCACTGAATGGGATGGTAAATATATGATGCTCAATAACTATGAGTATTCAAAAGAGCTACTTCATTACTGTTTAGAGCGTGAAATTCCATTCTTGTATGCTTCATCGGCGGCAACTTATGGCGAAACAGACACCTTCATCGAAGAGAAAGAGTACGAAGGCGCATTAAACGTATATGGTTACTCAAAACAGCAATTTGATAATTACGTTCGCCGCATCTGGCAAGACGCGGAAGAACACGGTGAAAAACTTTCTCAAGTGACAGGCTTCCGCTACTTCAATGTTTACGGTCCCCGCGAGCAACACAAAGGCTCAATGGCATCTGTTGCATTTCATTTAAATAATCAAATGAACGCTGGAGAGAACCCTAAACTGTTTTCTGGTAGTGAGCATTTTAAACGTGATTTTGTTTATGTAGGTGATGTTGCAGCTGTAAACCTTTGGTTTATGCTGCACGGTAAATCAGGCATTTTCAATCTTGGAACAGGCAACGCGGAGTCGTTTAACGAAGTAGCCAAAGCTGTGATCAAATACCACGGTCAAGGCTCTGTAGAGACAATTCCTTTCCCTGAGCACTTAAAGGGCGCATATCAAGAATATACTCAGGCAGACCTAACTAAACTGCGCGCCGCAGGCTGCAACCACAAGTTCAAAACAGTAGCCGAAGGCGTTGCAGAGTATATGTCGATTATCAATAAGTAACACCACCACTTCAAATATCCAGAGTTCCTGCTTTGAACTCTAGATATTTGCAGATTAGAATACATCGTTTACAAAAGTATCGTGGGTTAACTGATGAATATTTTAATGGCACTGTCGCAGCTAGAAGTAACTGGAGCGGAAGTGTATGCAACAACTGTCGGCAATCAGCTAACTAAACGCGGCCATACAGTCCATTATGTGTCAGACACACTGACTAAACCTTTCGCTGGTCAATATTTTAAACTTCGCTTCAATAAGCGCACTATCCTACGCAGATTCTGGCACGTTGCTTATCTTGTCTATCTAATCAAAAAACACCATATTCAACTTGTACATGCCCACTCGCGTGCATCAAGCTGGAGCTGCCACGTGGCCTGTAAAATAACGGGCACGCCAATGGTTACAACAGTGCACGGCCGACAACCCGTACACCGCTCACGTAAAGCGTTTCATGCTATGGGTGATAAAGCACTACCAGTGTGTGAAGCAATCGAGCAGCAACTTATTGAAGAATTGGATGTTCCGGCATCTCAGTTATCCGTCAGTCGTAATGGGATTGAGACCCAAGCTTTCTCTCCAGCAGAACCACCTAACAATGCTAGACCTATCATAACCATTGTCGGTCGCTTAACCGGCCCTAAAGGTGATTTATGTTATCGCTTGTTAGATGAATGCCTCGATCTAGGCAAGTATGATGTGCGTGTTTTAACTGGTTCCGCAATGGAAACAAGGTTTGAGAAGTTTACCAAGAAAGCCTCTTTTCTTGGTTATACCAACGATGTCGCTCAAGCACTGCATCAGTCAGACCTAGTCATTGGCGCAGGTCGAGTGGCTATGGAGTCGTTACTTTGTGGCCGTCCAACATTCGCGATTGGCGAAGCTATCTCGATTGGAATTGTCGATGAAAACAATCTAGCCCATGCTATGGCAACTAACTTTGGTGATATAGGGCCTAATATTCTCGATATCGATTTTGGCTCTATAGCTCAAGAAGTTGAGAAAGGGCTTGGTCATTCATCATGCGCTCCACCTGTAACAGAAACAATTCGTGACAACTACGATCTCGATAATATCATCTCTCAGTTAGAAACTATTTACCAAGATGTGGTCATCAGTAAACTGCAAAAAGAGATGCCCGTGTTGATGTATCACCGCTTTATCGACAACGAAGCGAAAAAAGGCACACGCGGCCCATACATAGACATTCAACTTTTTGAAAAACATCTAAAACTTCTCAAGCGAATGGGGTTTGAGAGCCTCACTTTTGAAGAACTCGCAAGTAAAGGTTCTATCGAACGATTAAATCCAAAAAAGCGTTACTTTATGCTAACTGTGGATGATGGCTTCGTCGACAACTATGAGCTAATGCTACCACTGTTGAAGAAG
>Ga0075011_10001051_pt1 | contig 14787 bp, 12 predicted proteins | sample TARM_MetaG_T_14_FD_72354 | JGI IMG/M metagenome (GOLD analysis project Ga0075011, IMG submission 72354) | Freshwater microbial communities from Pennsylvania, USA, analyzing microbe dynamics in response to fracking - TARM_MetaG_T_14 | ecosystem: Environmental > Aquatic > Freshwater > River...
GTTTGCGGAATTTGAGCGGAATCTAATTCTGGAACGATCTGCAGCCGGACGTGCAGCTGCACGCGCAAGAGGTAGATTTGGTGGACGCCCGGAAAAGTTGAGCAAAAGTGACTTGGAACTTATGAAGACGTTGATCGATAATGGAACACCTATTAAAACGATTGCCGAAAGATGGAATGTTTCGCGTACAACCATTTATCGGTATCTCAATAAATTAGAGGAAACGAATACGGAACAAGTGTGAACGATTTGAAGCTTTCCGGAACCATAGGTCTAGGCTTTATTCCTTCAAAATCTTTACAAAATTAATGTTCTAAAATATTAACTATTTAGAAGATTAAAGATACAAGTTTTCTATAGACGATGGCGCTCCTTTAATTCTTTTTCAGCTAAAAGCAAACAACCGGTGATTCCTGACTGATCCCCCAAGCCACAGCCTACGATGTATTCTTCCATAGTTGGTAATTTTACATAGTTTGCAAGCTGTTCTTCCAGTGATTGTCGAATCATTGGGAATAAATGCTCTTGATGCATTACTCCACCACCCAAAATAATAATTTCTGGGGATAGGACAACTGTATAATTCATAATCGCTTGTGCAATATAGTAGGCCTCAATTTCCCAAAAAGGATCTGACGGAGATAAGTTTTGAGATTTTCTCTTCAATCGATTCTCAATCGCTGGTCCTGAGGCTAGTCCTTCGAAGCAATCGGAATGATATATACAATTTCCTTCATAAGAATCATCCGGATGAAGTTTTAATTTGATATGCCCCATTTCAGGATGATTTATTCCTTCAAGTAATTGATTATTTACTACTGCACCAGCTCCAACACCAGTTCCTATCGTGATATATAAGCAGCTATCTTTTCCAACTGCTATACCTTTTTTGAATTCCCCGTAAGCTGCAGCATTAACATCTGTTGTCCAACCAACAGGAATATTATAACGAGTTTTTATAGCAGATAAGATATCAACGTTACTCCATCCTTTTTTGGGAGTGGTTGTGATATAGCCGTAGTTATCGAGTTTTTTGTTAATACAAATCGGACCAAATGAACCGATTCCCATCGCAGCCAATTTGTATTGATCAAAGAATTCATACACCTGTTGAAATGTATCTTCAGGTGTTGTAGTTGGAATGGATAATTTAGAAATAATTTCTGCGTTCTCATTCCCTACGGCACAAACAAATTTTGTTCCACCAGCTTCTATTCCACCAAATAACATGTACTCTCCTCCAGTTTAAATTCTAATCTCTCTCACTTCAATGTACGGGATGGTCACTAACTTTTGACTCATAATTTCAATTGTTCGTTTTCCTCTTCCCATAAAATTATTTATGCTCACATTTCTTCCATCACTAGTTACAATTTCCAATGAGCAACTGTCTGAGTAAATTTCAATAAACTCAACATTTTTATTTAAGTGCATGCGACATTCTGCTTTGCCAAAGGTGTTTTTGTCAGCATTGTATACAATGCTATCATTCTCCAATGTAATTTCATCACTGTCTCCATTAAGTGTAGAAATAATTAATTTAAAATCTACATTAGGATTTCGATCAACTTTCAACACAAAGCTTTCGTTCACTTGATTGGTTAATAGTTGTTTTTTTTGATTAGTCTTTTTATCCTTGAAGAGGAGTATATCGGCTTCATATTTTTTTAATTCTTCGATTGGAAATAAACAAAGATTATTCTCCTTATCTAAACGCATTACTTTTGGAAGACTCATAGAACCACACCAACCATCAATTTCGGTGGGGCCAAAATCTTTCCACCAAGGCATCCAGGCCCAACTATTTTGCCAAGCAACAACTAATCTGCGGTTTTTGTTATCTATCGTTGTTTGTGGCGCGTAATAATCATATCCAAAATCAAGTCTGCCTTCTTTTTCAAATTCAAATTGACCTGTTTTATAATTCAACTCTCCAATTAGATAAACTGTTGTTTTTTCGCTATAGCCCATTGGAGAAAAAATCAAAACGGTCTTATTATCTAAATCAAAAATATCTGGGCATTCCCACATCGTTCCTAGGTCGTTATAATAACTCACTAACGGGCCCCGCAGCTCCCAATTGTATAAATCTGCTGATTGATACAACATTGCATTTCCCTTATTTGAAATACTCACGCCGATAATCATGTAATACATGCCATCTTTTTCCCAAACTTTAGGATCTCTAAACATGTCATTTTTCACATTAGGAGTACTATTTTTTACAATCGGATTGTTCTCATACTTTTCAAAATTTATTCCATCTTCACTTGTAGCTAAACATTGTGTCTGTACAAACTCACCATTTTGAAAAGATGTTCCTGTATAAAAGGCAAATAATTTCCCGTTTTTTTCAATAGTTGTCCCAGAGAAACAACCACCAGCTTCATGGTCATCGTACCACTCACTTGGAGAAAGAGCAGTCGGTAATTCTTCCCAGGTAACTAAATCCTTACTCTTTACATGTCCCCAGTGCATCGAACCCCATTGAGGTTTATAAGGATAAAATTGATAGAACAAATGGTATTCTCCTCGAAAGTAAATGAATCCATTAGGGTCGTTTAACCAACCAACTGGTGTTGAAAAATGATAATTTGGTCGATAAAAACCATTTGTAATTTTATCCTTGTTATTTTTTACAAATAAATCAACTTCTCTTACTCTGTCTTTATGTGTCGTCAAATGTATCCCTCCAAATTATTTATTCCTTTACTGATCCAGCCATTAGCCCAGAAACTAAATAACGTTGTAAGAAGAATGAGATAGCAATAACTGGGAAGCTAAACAATATAGCTCCAGATGTCATTGGCCCCATGTCCAAACTGTAAGCAGTTAAGAATTCTGATAGTGCTACTGGAACGGTTTTAGCTTCGTTACTCGTTAGTAACAACGCTAATAGAAAATCATTCCAAGATAACAAGAATGTAAAAATACCTGTAGAAATAATGCCCGGGATAACAACAGGGAAGATAACTTTGGAAAATGTTTGAAATGGTGATGCTCCATCAATCGAGGCTGCTTCATCTAAATCAAATGGAATTGCTTTAAAGAAACTAATCATCATCCATAATACAAAAGGCATATTTACTGCTGCATAAACAACTATTAAAGCCGGTAAAAAATCATACATTCCTAATTTTTGAACAAATGAATAAATTGGTACCGCGATACCTGATAGAGGAATCATTTTAAGACACAGTACCACTACTAAAAAGAAACTGCTGAATTTAGAGGCTGCAGTTCTTGAAATAGCATAAGATGCTAACGAGCCTAAAAATAAGCAAATAAAGGAACTGACCGTTGCTGCTAGCAAACTATTTCTAAAGAAATGCAGTAAATCTGTATTCATAAATAAGTTTTTATAATTCTCTAGAGAAAATACTTTAGGAAGTAATGTAGGATCAGTTGATATAACTTCATTTGATGGCTTAAAAGACGATAACAGTATATAGATGTATGGAAACAAAACTAGAATCAGAAATACTGTCACGGAGAAGTACATAAAAACTATCCAAATATTATCCAATTTATTTTTACCAAATTTTTCTGAGAACATTATTTCCCCTCCTAATTATTAATTTTCTTTCTAAAGATTAACGTGATGGATATTAATACAGAAATAAATATCATAGCCATCGCACTTGAAAGACCTATATCACTGTATCTTTGCAGCATTTTATAAATATGAACACTTAATAATTCTGAAGAATTATTTGGCCCACCTTGTGTCATCGCCCAAATAATATCAAAGGATCGTGCAGCGTCTATGATACGGACAATTAGAGCACTGAATAACACTGGTTTAATATTAGGGATAATGATTCTGAAAATCATTTGAATTTTTGAAGCACCTTCCATAACTGCTGCTTCATATAACCCATCTGAAATTCCTTGTATTCCTGCCAAAAACATCAGCATCATAAATGGTGTAGTTAACCATACATCTGCAATAACCACAGAAATTAACGTGATATTAGGATTTGCTAACCATAGAATACTACTGGTTGACTCAATTAATCCAAACTTCACTAATAACGCATTAATAATTCCGAATTGGTTGCTCAACATAAATTTCCAAATTAACCCAGCTACAATAGGCGCAATCATCAAAGGGGATAGCATTAATGTTCTTAAAGCAGTAAATCCTTTATATTTGTGCGTCAAAACAATCGACAAAAATAATCCTAAAACTGTCTCTAAACCTACTGCTAAAAATACATAGATTATTGTATTCTTAAAAGCTTTCAGGAATGTAGCTGATGAAAAAGCTTTAATATAGTTACTTAATCCTACAAATTCTCGACTTCCGTCACCCAAAGTCATAGAAAAACTATCGATGATCAATGTTATTAAAGGATATAGTAGGAACACCAGCATGAATATTGCCGCTGGTAAAAAGAAATACAGCATCGTTTTTCTATTAATCGTATTCATTTTGTCAGCCCTTTCAAAAAAGAAAGACTGTACAAGCTATCAATAATTAATAGATCATACAGTCTTTAATTTTCATTAATTATTCATTATATTTTCAATTTCAACTTTAGCTGCATTTAATTCTTTTTGAGCATCTTCTCCAGCTAATACTCGTTGCAACATTGGTGATAATACTTCATTTTCAATTTGTGTCCATTCAGAAATTTTAGGACGGTTTTGTGTTTGAGGTCCATCTAACGTTGCTGAAATCGCATCAATGTGTGCATATGCTTCATTGTTTGTATACTTTTCAAATACTGATTTTCTACCCGCAATTCCTAAGGTATCCATATACATTTCATTTTTATCATACATAAAGGCTAAGTATTCTTCAGCTACATCTTTTTTCTCAGAATCTTTTAGAATTACCTGGTACCAAGGACCAGGTACAGCGCCAATACCAGCAGAACCTGACAATGCAGGTGCAGCACCAACTTTACCGGGTAATGCTTCTTCTGATGTTAAGTAAAAGTGCCCCCAAGCAATTTGCATCGCTAATTTGCCACTGTTAAACAACTCAGCAGTTTCTGTACTAGCAATAGATAAGTAATCTTCTGGAACAGATTTGTCTTTAATTAAGCTTTGTAAGTATTCTAAGGATTCAACATATGGTTTTTCATCGACTAAAACTTTGTTATTGTCATCAATGATTAATGGGTTTGCCCCCGCTTGAGCTGCTAAATCTAGCCAACTACTAACTGCGTCTCCACCTGTTTGACCAAAAACGGAAGTTCCGTACATGCCATCTTTTGTGAAGAATTCGGCTGCATCTTTATACTCTTGCCATGTTTTTGGAACCGTTAAGTCGTAGCCATATTTCGCGGCAAATGCTTCTTTATTTGTCTCATCTTCGAATAAATCTTTTCTGTACAATAGAATTTTTGAGTTTGTCCATGTTGGTAAACCTAATAGCTCTCCATCAATTGTCGCACTATCATCTAATTGAGGTAAAAAGTCATCTAATTGTTCTTGAGTAATAACATCAGAAACTGGCGATAACCCTTTGGCTAGTGCTGGAAACCATAGAACGTCAATAATCGCAGCATCATGAGTCGCTTTTTTTGCATCAATTTCGGCTTTTAATTTGTCATAAACACCTGAGTAAGGTACAGAGTCGATCTTGATTTCATAACCAGATTTCTCTTTAAATTCAGCAGCAGTTTCTTTTGCAACTTTCTCCGCAGGACTGCCACCTTCTACTAATATTGTTAATGTTTTATCACTCTCATTGCTTGAATTACTATTTCCACATGCTCCTAAAACGGTTACTGCAGTTGCCAACATCGCTAATTTTACAAAGCTTTTCAAAAAAATCACTCCTCTGTTTGTATGTTTTTTCAAAAAATGTACAGTTTGCAAGCCACGTGCACCTTCAGATTTAGCATAACTTGCCTTTATCTTAGTTTTTTGAAGTGTTTGCAATGGGTAGACTGTTTATTTGTCACATATCCGTATTTTGCCGCTCCTTCTATTTCTATAAATTAAATATAGACTATGAAATTATTAATATCAAACGCTTTCATAAATAAGAATCATTTGGTGAGCGTTTACCAGTTTGAGATAGATAATAAAATTTTAAGTGAATTTATAAGGGGTGACTAATCATACTAGATTTTAGTTATCATTTTCTATAAAAGGTGTTACGTTGAAGACACTAGTTATTCTAAAGGAATGGGTGTGGCCCGGAATGCATTTATAGTCTTATCCATAGAAACTTGTAGATCACTTCCAGAGTCAAGAATTGTATTTCGAAGGGATTTACTTTCTACCAATACGGTTGTTACGGTAAGTGGCCGTGATGCCTCGGTCGTTAATAAAGCCCCTACTTGCGCAGAGAAACAAGAATCACTACTATTCATATGCGCTTCGGTGGCAACAATATGATTATTTGAAATATAATTCTCATTACCAGAAACAATACGAATGATTACAGGTGTTGCACCAGACGGTGTGATGTACTTTGTATCAATTATTGCTGAAAAGTGATTGCCAATTACAGAGTTATTATTACCACTGATATGCAATAGTCCATACAAATCATCTAACCCATTGTTGCGCTCCTGTAGGGGCGCCCAAGGTTCATGGTCACGTAAAAAGTGATTTGAAGAAACTAAGTTTTCTGAACACTCTCTGCTGAATACCACCATCCCCGGATAAAATGCATGAAGCCTATTATTTGTGATAAGGGAGCGTGTCACACCATCAAAATGGACACTACTCGTCCCTCGTGGGAAAATATTATTTGCTGTGATCAAAAGGCCACCAAAATTTTGAGCGAAAATTGAATAACCTTTAAATCCAGCTCCTATTAAGTTATCCGTTACTTTTGAAGCTTGACCCCATCCTCTTAATTCTATGCAGTTTCCACATTCAGCAATAAAATTGTCATGGATAGTAAGTGCGTCTGCATGATATATCGTAATTCCATGTTCTAAATACACAAACCCCATGCCAGTTATGCGAAATGAGTCTTGGGCACTTTCGACATAAATACCTGTTTTCCCGTTAATATAAGTATTTTCTGGATTTTTTTCTCCTGAACCATCGTCTATAAAATGTAATCCATCTATACAGAAGTTCGAAAACTCTACTGAACTTATTCGGGGATTTCCACTTCGAGCCACATAGAATGCTGCTCCGACGCTTTCTGTGGCGCTTCCTTCTTGGGAAATATCTACAAGGATTCGACTTCCTCCCGGCCATAATTCATGCAAGTCCGGCCATTCATTTTCAGGAACATTAAATCGAATACTTGAAGACGTAAATCCATGTCCAGATCCCATAATTTTAAGATAACTAATGTCAATCACTACTTGAGTAAGAAGATGATAATCACCTGGTGGAATATAGATAACCGCACCCGGCTTTCCTCCATCATTCACATTTGCGTCGGTTTGCCTACTTTTAATATCTGCTATGATGCTGTTGATTACCTCTCCAATATCCTCATAGGGATCCCCAACAAACCACTCTGTTACGTCGTAATAATTTTTACTAGCCATAGATCCTCCCTTTTAGCCGCATCATTTTTCAAATTTTACCTTTGAAGCACGGCCGATATCCTGGTTCATTCTGTTGGTTTATAAATCAAATCTCGTTATTTGTTCCCGCCATTACGTCATCCTGTAGCATCAACTTTTAACCTCATCAGCAACAATACCTAGGACGTTGAATTTTTGATCTACAAATAATTATTTATCTCCTTCCATTTTTTGTAAGCTCTTTCATACCGATAGTATATTACATGAAACTTTTAATGTCAATCGCTTTCATAAATAATTGCAGAATTATCATAAAATCCTAGTATCCCAAAATATCTTCTTTAAAATTTGGTATATAAGGATAATAGACCTCTATTATCAACACTTACTTTCAATTCAAAATGGCCGAAACCAATTAAATAATAATAAAAAAAACAATTCGATGAAAGTTTTTCCAACGAATTTATGAAAATTTTTTCATTTTAACTTGAAATGTAATATCCTCCATTGTATGATATGTGTACAACATTAGATTGATAACCCAATGAGACATCCTTATTAGAATGGTAATCTTTAATATGGAAAAACATCGGCACAGAGAGGTTACAGACATGGATAAAATCGGAATCAAAGAAATTGCTGAGAGAAGTGGTGTTTCATTGACCACAGTTTCTAGGTATCTCAATAAACCTGATCTATTATCAAAAAAGACGAGAGAAAAAATTCAATTTGCTATTCAAGAGTTAAATTACAGTCAGGACAACGTTGCTCGAATACTGGCAACTGGGAAGTCAAATCTTGTGGGTATCATTTTTCCGCAGTTACACCTCAGCTTTTATACAGAATTATTAAATCAGCTCATTCAATATGGTGGAGAGAAAGATTACAGCTTTATTGTATACACTTCACGAGATACGAAAGAGGAAGAACTAAGCATGATTGATACGTTAAAATCTTATCGAGTGAAGGGCATCATATTACTTAGCCATATTTTAAGCCCTGAGGATATCGAACAACTTGATGTTCCTATTATTTCTATCGAACGTACAGGTGGAAACTACTGTCAGATAAACAGTGATAACTATACTGGTGGTAAACTTGCTGGTGAAAAATTGATAGAAGATGGTTGTGAAGCGTTAATACACATAAACAACGGATACTATGAGGACTGGCCTTCATTTAAGCGTATTATAGGCTTTGAGTTTTCAGTCAAAAATATGCCCCACGAAACAATTATTAGTGAAGATTTAACTGACCCTTATTCTGAGATTGCTTTAAATGCCATGTCATCTATTGTAGATGCTCTACTTAAAAAATATCCTGGCCAGAAACTAGGGATTTTCTGCTCCAATGATGATATTGCAAATATGCTTCAAAGAGATTGCATCCGTAAAGGGATTAAAATGCCAGAAGATGTTGAAATAATAGGATATGATAACTCCCCAGTATCCGATAATGCTATTTATCCTATCACGTCAATTGATCAAAACATTCCATTAATGGCAAAAATTGCGATAAATTCGCTAGATACGTATATTCCCCATGAAAATGTAGTATCTGCAAAATTAATAACAAAAAGTACGACAATATAGCATTTCTGCTTTGAAATAAAAATCAGAAATTGGAATACTACTGTGAGTTTTAGGTTATACAGTGAGTAAATAAATAAAAAACGATTAGAATGATTTTCTAATCGTTTTTTATTTTATTGAAGTACTTTTTAAAAGGTATATTTGATGTCACCATAAAGTGACAAATATTGTAATGTAATAAAATAGAAAGCGGTTTATTATTGGTTTATCCCAGGGAGGATTTATATGAAAAGGAGGAGTTACATGAATAAGATAATCGATAACAATTCAATTTTCATGGATAAAAATTTTACTAATAAATGGAAGTTACTTGAAGATATCGCTGAGTGCGCGGGGCAACTAAATAGTATTGCAGGAAAGGATATCGTGTTAAGCGAGCTGATCGAGCGGGAAGAGACCTTATCCACATCCGTTGGTAAGGGTATTGCAATTCCCCATTGTAAATCAAACAGTGTCAAAGAATCAAAAGTTTTTTTATACCGTTTAGATGAAGATCTGCAATGGGATGAAACGGAAAAAGTTTCACTAGTTTTTGCAATTTTGACCAATGATAAAAGTTCCGAGCATCTTGCTATACTGGCTAAACTATCTCGTAACTTACTTAAAAAGTCTTTTTTAGAAGCTATTTATAATGCAAAGGAATCACTTGAAATTCTTGATTTAATCAATCAAATACTAAATAAGGAGGAAGTAAAATGAAAAATATTGTCGCAGTATGTTCATGTCCAATGGGGGTAGCCCACACTTATATGGCAGCCGATGCTTTAGAAGAAGCTGCCAAAAAATTGTCTGTAAATATGAAGGTTGAGACACAAGGGGCTGGCGGAATTGAAGAAAAGTTGTCATCCTCTGAGATTGCTAAGGCTGATTTGATAATTTTTGCGACAGCTGTCAAAGTAAGCCAGATTGAGCGGTTTGAAAATTATGAAGACAAAATTGTTCAAGTTACTTTAAAAGAAGCGATTAACAATAGCGAGAATATAATTCAAGAAAACATTTAGGAGGAAATGAAATGGGGAAGAATAAACTTCAAGACTTGCAGCAACATTTAATGACGGGTATTTCCTACATGATTCCAATTATTGTTCCTGCAGGAATCATTATGGGTATCGGTATCATGGTGGGACAACTTTCAGGATTTGATGCTTGGGATGCGGCTTTGCTAGATGGGCAAAATCAATTACAGCAATTTATCGCCTGGTTGACACAGATTGCTGGAGCGGGAATGATGAGCCTAATGTTTCCTATATTTGCTGGTTTTGTTTCCTACAGTATTGCTGACAAGCCGGGCTTAGCTCCAGGATTCATTGGCGGGTATTTAGCTAACGTAATGGGTTCAGGATTTTTAGGGGCCGTTATGATCGGTTTGTTCTCAGGTTTTGTGGTTCAATTTTTAAATGAACATATTAAGTTTAGTAGAACTTTTAGACCAATTAAAACTATGTTTATCATTCCGGTTTTTTCTTCGATATTAGTGATTGGTGCCAGCTATTTCATTGTTGGCCCCATCGGTTTAATTCTTGTAAATGGTATCACGAAATTTATTAGTTTTGTCGGAGAAACAGGCGAAGTGGCTCTAGCTGCAGTTATTGCTGGCTCGATGGCTTTCGATTTAGGCGGACCAGTTAATAAGACAGCTTTGGCTTTATCTATGCAATTAAATACAGATACTGGTGCAAATGCGTGGGTGCCGGCGATGATTGGAGCAGTCATTCCAGCGATTGGCATTGGCTTAGCCACACTTTTAGATAAGGTAATTTTGAAAAAATCAGTTTATAATAATCAGATGAAGACAGATGGGATTGCCTGCTTTATTTTAGGCTTTATGGGGATTTCTGAAGGAGCAATTCCTTTCGCAATTAAAGATCCATTATTTATGATCCCGCTTAACGTTATAGCATCAGCAATAGGCGGCGCCTTGGCAGTTATTTTAGGAACAAGTGCGGTTACTGGAGTTCCCGCAGCAATTTGGGGCTGGCCATTATCCACAAATCCATTTGGCTGGGTAATTGCCGTCGCAATCGGTTCGATTATTGTCTGTACGGGCGCATTAGTCAGGGGTAGCTATTTATATCGAAAGCAATCTGAGCAGAATATGGCCGGAGTAGAAGTAGAAGCTGAAGTGTAACATCATTCATTTGAAATTAAGCAAAGGAAGATAATATATGAACGAGAACCAAAAGAAAATTATTGATATTTTGCTGAATGAAAATGACTCAGTTTCCAGTTTAAAATTGGCTGAGATTCTGAAGGTAAGTCAACGATCAGTTAAGAGATATATGAAAGAAATGCCAGAAGAAATTGCTGGTATTTCTTTTTCCATAGTTGCGGATAGAAATGGTTATTATATCGATAGTTCTAAAAAAAAAAGGATGCAAATTCTTGAAGAACTAATGAATACAGAACCAGAAAATACTGAGAAAAATATTTTTTTGTATTTATTTCTACATGATGAAGCAACGATTGAGGAAATAGCTGACTATTTTTATTTTTCGAAAACTAGTATGGTCAAAAAGATAGAATCTTTAAAGGAATTAACGGCTAACTTTGAAGTGCAGATTACGGCTTCATCGAAGGGATTATTTTTACAGGGTAGTTCAAGTAACGTTAGAAAAGCGGCTGCCTCTTTTTTACAATTGGAAGATATCCTTCAACAGGAAATGCTAAAAGACTATTTTCAATCAGATGATATAGTCAATGCCATTCAGAAAATGGTAATTGATGAGCTGATTCAATCCAAAATAACAGTAGCTAAAGAGCTACTTCAGTTAATCATTAAAAATATTATCTTATCACTTATTAAGCCTGCTTTCTTTGAACAGGAGGAGTATGCTAATAAACCACTAGTGTATAAAAATTTTATTGTAGTAACAATCATTGCCAAAAACCTTAAAGAGCATTTTCAACTAGAATTAAGCGAGCCAGATTTATTTTATCTGTCAGTTTTATTTGGAACGACAACCTTCTCAAAAGATAAAGTAAGAGAGATTCGTTTGGAAATATTAGAAAGTTTAGAAGAATTGGAGATCCAATACAACGAAAATTTCTTGATTAATGCTAAGTTTTTAGTCAATTTAGAGAACCATTTTCTGGCTTGCGTACAAAGGTTAGCGATCAATGCTTCTCTACAAAACCCTTTGAGAGATATGATTAAGGAAAGATATTTCTTAGCATTTGAGTACGCAACTTTTTTTTCAAAAAGAATGGAGCAGTTTTTATCTCTAGAATTTTCTTTGGATGAAATTAGTTATTTGGCCTTGCATTTTCAAACTTATTTGGAAGGAAAAAAAGTAGAAGAGCTATTTAAGGCAATTGTTGTTTGCGAAAATGGGGTAGGCACCTCGTCGTTGGTTCAAATGCAGTTGGAGGCAAAGCTTCCCAATATTAAAATAGAAAAAATCATTCCAAGATATCTGATTGATACTCAAGATTTTTCTGAGATAGATTTTGTAGTTTCAACCACTCATATAAATGACGAATTGGCAAAGGAAGTAATCTATGTGAATCCGGTTTTGATGGAGGAAGATTTCGAGAGGATTAAAAAGCATACTCGTTCGTTGATTAGTACCCACTACTTGAAAGAATTGTTTCAAAAGGAGCTTTTCTTTTTGAATGTAAACTGCAAAAGCAAGGATGAAATCTTACACTTTTTGACAGACACCTTAATTAGCAAAAATTTAATGGCTGTTAAAGAGCAGGAAAAAATATTTGAAAGAGAAGTTTTTTCTCCAACAGATATCATACCAGGAGTTGCAATGCCCCATTTTATAGTAAAAAATAAGTCTTTTATGTGTTTTGTGAAATTAGCAACACCAATCAAATGGGAGTCAGAAATGATTTCTTATGTGTTACTAGGTGGAATAAATGTGGAAGAGAAAGAAAGTAAAAATATATTCCCCTATTTTATTAAGATGTTTAGAGATGATGAAAAAAAATCCCGCTTAAAAAAAATGACAGATTTTGAAAATTTACTGACCATAATTAATGAAAGTTAGGTGCAGCATGTTAAATATTGGATTCATCGGCTTTGGGAAAAGCGCGACAAGATACCATATCCCTTATCTACTAAACCGGAAGGATACGATAAATATAAAAAAAATATTCTCTCCAGTAGTAGATGATGAACTAGTTGAAACATTGGGTCTACAGAACACCATTTTTTGCGAGATTTTGGAAGAGTTACTGGATTCTGATGAAGTCGAGATGATATCCATCTGTACACCACCCACGACCCACTATGAGCTTGCGATGAAGGCACTCGTAGCAGGTAAACATGTTTTAGTAGAAAAACCTTTTTGCGCAACAGTGGAAGAAGCCGAAACTCTTTTAAATTATGCGAAAGAACACAATCTAATTGTGATGCCATATCAAAATAGAAGATTTGATAGTGAAATGATTGCTGCCCGAGAGATAGTATTGTCTGGAGAATTAGGGGACATTTTTGAAGTAGAGTTTCATTTTGATCGTTTCCGACCAGAGGATGAACGTCCTTTAGGTACTGTCTATGACGGCGAATTTTATGGCTTAGGCATTCATCTGCTGGATAAAGCAATCTCGTTATTTGGCATACCAGAAAAGGTTTTTTATGATATTAGAACCTTAAGAAAAATAGGCAATCCCGATGACACATTTGAAATGCAGCTATTTTATGCAGATAAAAAAATTACATTGAAAGTTAACCAGTTAATTGCATCTGAATACCCTAGTCTGAGGATGAACAGCAAAAGAGGTAGTTTTATTAAATATGGAATGGATGTTCAAGAGGCTTATTTAAAAAAGGGGATTTTGCCAAACCAGGATAGTTTTGCCGTGGACCAGGAAAAGATAAAACTGAAAATCTATGATGGTGAAAATTTTGTTGAGAATGATTTGCCAGCGCCTATTGGAGACTATGGGTTAGTTTATGATAGTATGTACAATTCAATAAAGCATGGACACGAAAAATTAGTGAGTGATGAAGAAACCATTATTAATATGCAGATTCTTGCTGAAGGAATTAAGCGGGGGACGCCTTTTATTAAGAATTTTAAGGATAAAAAATAACTTTTGTGAAGACTGAGCGATTAACATCTCAGTCTTTTTTTACGTCCTAAACTAAACACGAAACCTGACATTGGTCACATATAAGTCATGAAGTCTGTGACTACTAGGAGCCCTTCAAAAAAGTATGATAGAAATGTAAAAAAGATGAACGAGAAAATCTTATCCGTGATAGGTGTCAGTAAATCATACAAAAATAAAAAAGTGTCAGATGATATTTCTTCCTGTGTGAATCAAAGAGCGATCATTTCTCGATATCCGTCCAGCAATGCCGTATTTATAATAGATCAGTAATGTCCCTTGATCCGGTACCCTGTCACCCACGTTTAAATTCAAGCCATGTCCTTAATGCACTATTTTCCGATAATATATTTATTGGTCAAGTCGCTATTTAACATTCCTGTGCCACTAACCTTATTGTTAACAGTAATAAAAAACGAAAGGAGGAACACTAATCAGACAGCTCTACTTCATTTTACTGTGTTTCACCCTGTAGAGCCGGATCAGGCTTTACAATTCAAAATAAGTGATACGGGGTAATAAATGGCACTGCTAATCCAGAAATAACAGCGCCATTTCTTTTGAGTTATGAACATCATTAGAGATAATAAAACGCTTATCCATACTTTATAGTAGATATAAGCGTTTATTGTTCTTATTAACAAAGGCTCTATTTTAATGGTTTCAATTACTCTTGTTTA
>Ga0075011_10001052_pt1 | contig 14787 bp, 13 predicted proteins | sample TARM_MetaG_T_14_FD_72354 | JGI IMG/M metagenome (GOLD analysis project Ga0075011, IMG submission 72354) | Freshwater microbial communities from Pennsylvania, USA, analyzing microbe dynamics in response to fracking - TARM_MetaG_T_14 | ecosystem: Environmental > Aquatic > Freshwater > River...
ATTGCTAACCAGCCAGAGAAAATCTATATTTCCTCCCGTAATATAAGCCTGAACGGCTTGATTCTTCTGAATCAATTGGCTTTTATATTACGATGTTGTGTTTGCAAACTCGATTTTCGAGTTAGGTAGAATTCTACCACCGGTTTTATAGCAGTTATCCCCTGCTGTAAAACTTATACTTCCTGTATTTATTTTTGACCTGTCTGTCAAATTTTTAGCACCGCCTTATGGCGGTGTTTTTTTATGCCTGAAAAGTAAAAATAAAAAAAGCGCAACTTGAATTAACAAGTTGCGCTTTTAGAATACGGAAAAATTAAAGCTTTTACGGGCGATAGACTTTTACGTTATTAAAACCTTGCTCCTGCAAATACAAAGCTTGCAGACGACTCATTACGCCGCGCTCACAATACAGCAAGTAAGTTTTAGACTGGTCAAGATCACCAAACTGCGTCGCAAGTTTGAAGAAAGGAATATGTTTTACTTCAACACCGTCAATTTCCAGCGGTTTTTCATCTTCTTCTTCAGCACTACGAATATCGAGAACAATAGCATGCTCCTGAACCGCTTTTACCTGCTCAACCTCTGGCGCTTGATCCTGGCTCTCTTTTTCGATGTCTCGAATATCCATCACGCGGGCATCACGCACAACTTGATCCAGAATATCGAAATCAAACTTATCTTCTTCCGCTTCTAGTTTGGTTTTCACAGCCTTAACTGTCGGACTTTTAGAAATAACACCGCAATATTCAGGCATGGTTTTGGCGAAATCTTCGGTGCCGATATCACGGGCCAGTTTGATGATGTCGTCTTTATCCCAGTTAATCAACGGGCGCAGAATCAAACTGTCTGTCACACCGTCGATATGACGTAAATTGGTCAGCGTCTGGCTGGAAACCTGCCCCAGAGCTTCCCCCGTAACCAGGGCTTCAATCTTAAATTTGTCAGCGACTTTACCCGCAGCACGCATGAACATACGCTTTAAGATCACGCCCATTTGACCGTCATCGACTTTCTCCAGTATTTCGGCCACAACAGGCTCGAAATCAACTGAAATAAAACGGACTTTGGCAGACGAGCCGTATTTGTTCCACAAGTAATACGCAACCTGCTTAACGCCAATCTCATGTGCCGGGCCACCAAGATTAAAAAAGCAATAATGAACCTTGGAGCCACGTTTTATATGCAGGTAACTTGAAACACCCGAATCAAAACCACCAGAAATTAAGCTCAGCACATCTTCCTGTGTGCCCAGCGGGAAACCACCCAGACCTTTATAACGACCTATAATCTGGTTCAAAAGCTCGCCACTCACTTCGACGTTAATCGTCACATCTGGCTTAGTCAGCTTAACTTTGGCGCTCTCAACCGCCTGATTAAGGCCACCGCCAACGTAGCGCTCAAGTTCAATAGAAGTAAATTCATGTTTACCACGACGCTTTGCGCGCACAACAAAAGTTTTTCCTTCAATCTGGCTACGATTCAGCTCAAGCACTTGTTCATAAATATCGTGCAAATCGGTAAATGTGGTCTGCTTAACTTCCAGAACCTGCTGAATCCCCGGAGTATGTGTCAGAATTTCTAACGTTTGCGCGTAAAACTCGTCACGTTCAGAAGTCACTTCAATATGGTCACGTCGGTTAAATACAGCGACGCCCGTGGTGCGACTTTTGACGATATTGCGAATATTCGACTCTAGAATTTTAGTGAAGCGCTTACGCACCGATTCACTTTTAACAAAGATTTCTGGATGGGGCTTAACGATAAATTTCATAAGTGTCTTCGCAATTTAAATATGGACTGAATGAGTTCGTGCTCTGAAAACCGCAGGCACAACTGAGGTCTATCGACCTCAAAAGATCAAGGGGGCAGGATTATACACGATAAACCCGTTACGATGAAAGCATATGAAAAAGGCAAGCCTAATGCTTGCCTTCTCATCAGTAGGATTACAGGTGAACTTATTGAATCGTATCTGCCTGAGCTGAAGGAACTTCGTCGCTGTAGATCGGTTCCCCCTGCATAATACTGATTTCAACACGTCGATTGCGGGAACGCTGTGCAGCCGTATCATTCGGCCCAAGAGGTTCAGTGTCAGCCATACCACGAACACGTAGTCTCTGATGAGAGAAACCACGAACAGTTTCCATCTCCTGCGCAACAGAAACCGCGCGCTGTGAGGAAAGATCCCAATTAGAACGATAGAGCTCAGAGTCAATTCTCTGATTATCTGTATGCCCGGAAACTCTCACTATCCCCGGAACATCTTTAACCAAATCAGCAATCTGCCGAACCAATGGGCGAAATTTCGGCTGCAAGAACGCAGACCCTTCAGGGAATGCACCTCTTTCACGAATACGAATAACGATCTGCTGCCCTAGGTTCTCAACCTCAATAGCGCCCTGTTCTATTTCACGCTGTAACGCATTTTTAATGCTTTCTGTTAACGTTTCGGTGGCTTCAGAAGTTGCCTGTGATTGTTGCTGCTGCGACTCGGACTCGGTGTTCTGATTATCTTCTGTTGATGTTTCCGGAGACTGACCACCGGTCATTTGACCGGCGTCACGCATAGTACCACCAGCGCGATCTTCATCACCTTCATGAAACTCTAATGTTTGCTGAGTGATATCAATCGTCTGTTGCATAATGACATCAATTGGAGTCGGTTCAGGTCGGCCAGGACGAAACTCCTGCGCTATAATACTGGTCCCTTTAGGAATATCCTTTACTTCCAGACGGTTTTGCACACCAAAAGCAAATTTCATAGAGCCAGCAATCTGCTTGAACTTTAGTACGTCCATTTCCGAGAAAGAAAGCAACAGTACAAAAAAGCACATCAGCAGTGACATCAGATCGGCAAATGTCCCCATCCAGGCGGGAAGACCCGGTGGCGGACATTTTTGCTTTTGCTCTTCCATCATTAGCTCCGGTTATTCACTATCAACATCAAGAGCACGTTTGCCCTCGTTGAGGTAATTCTTCAAGTAGCTATCAATAACGCGTGGGTTTTGTCCATCCTGTATTGCCAGTACACCATCCATAATCAGACGGCGGTTCAATGTTTCCTGCTCACGGCGTAATGACAATTTGTCTGCAATCGGGAAAAACACCATGTTAGACAAAATCGCACCATACAAAGTGGTTAAAAGTGCCACTGCCATTGCCGGACCGATCGCTTTCGGGTCATCCATATTGGACAACATCGCAACCAGACCAACCAGAGTACCAATCATCCCCATTGCTGGAGCAACATCACCAAAAGCTTTGAATACGCTGGTACCAAACTCATGACGTTCATCGGTCAACGCGATATCTTTCTGTAAGGTCGCGCGCACAACATCAGCATCATGGCCATCAACTAACAAGTCGATACCCTTCTGCATAAAGCTATTGCTGATTTCCATCTCCTCCAACGCGAGAAAACCGCCTTTACGCGCTGCATCCGCCATTTCAACAATTTTGGCAATCAAGTCTTCCGGATCATCCGCTTTAAACATGAAAGCCTTACCAGCAATTTTAGCAGCTCCGAAGAACTGTCCCATGGTAAACTTCATTAAAACAACGAATGTTGTACCACCGACAACAATAAGAATTGAGGTAACGTCGACAAACATCATTATGCTGCCGCCTAAAATCATCGCCATAATGACGAAAGCCAGACCACCAATCAGACCTATCAGCGTTGCTAAATCCACGAAGCACTCCTCAATTGTATGTTCGCGTTTATTATACCCAGTATTTTAAGTCAACTGGGGAAACAGTCTATTGACCTAAGGATAACCTCGTTATCGGCAAGAGAATCAAATCTTTAACTATTAATTGGGCGTATTAACCAGTTTATACTTAAAGTCTGCCAGTGTGTACCTGCGATCTTGATAGTTTTCAATGTTGAAAGTTGAAGCCAGCACTCAATTTCTGTAATCGTTAGATGTATCGGATACAATACAAGCGAATTCTGACAAAATAGCCTGGTTAAATTTGACCAACAACACGGGCTAAGGTAAGTTTCGTACACTTTTCCCAAGGCAAAAAAATTATGGCGAGTAAAAAACCAGAAAACATGTCTTTTGAGGCAACCATTGAAGAACTCGAACAGGTTGTTGACCAGCTAGAAAATGGTGATTTAGCCCTGGATGATGCGCTGAAAAAATTTGAACGCGGCATTGCGCTCGCTCGCTCAGGCCAGACCAAACTGGATGAAGCAGAGCAACGAGTTAGCATTTTATTAAGCAATACTGACGATGCACCACTCAGTGAGTTTGAGCAACAGCCTGAATAACGATTTGTCAATTTCAACGTTTAAGAGTGCCCTATGATTGAGGCTCTAACCTCTCATCAAAAAAGAAATAATGAGCAGTTGGATAAATGGTTAAACCATCTGCCGAACCAGAACTTACCTTTGATCGAAGCAATGCGCTACGGCTTGTTGCTCGGTGGTAAGCGCGCGAGACCTTATTTGGTTTACATAACAGGTCAAATGCTTGGCTGCTCGATAGAGGATTTAGATACACCAGCATCCGCCATCGAGTGTATTCATGCCTATTCATTAATTCATGACGACTTACCAGCAATGGATGATGACGAATTGCGTCGCGGCCAACCGACATGCCATATAAAATTTGATGAAGCGACAGCAATCCTGACCGGCGATGCTTTACAGACATTAGCTTTTACTATCCTTGCAGAGGGTGCTCTTTCTGATGCCGGGGATACCAACCGGATAAAAATGGTTCAGGTACTGGCTGAGGCTTCTGGCGCACAGGGCATGTGTCTGGGACAGGCTCTGGACCTCGCGGCTGAAAACCAACAGGTCACACTGGAACAGCTTGAAACCATTCATCGAAATAAAACTGGTGCCTTGATGCGCTGTGCGATTCGTTTAGGCGCGTTAGCTTCTGGTCGCAAAGGCATTGAGGTGTTACCTCAACTGGACAAATTTGCGGATGCCATTGGGCTCGCTTTTCAAGTCCAGGATGACATCCTGGACATTATTGGCGACACTGAAACCTTAGGTAAACCTCAGGGTTCAGATCAACAGCTCAATAAAAGTACCTATCCAGCATTATTAGGATTGGACGGAGCGGTAAATAAAGCCCAAACTCTGTTACAGGAAGCACTTCAAGCTCTTGAAGCAATTCCGTACAATACAGAATGTCTCGAAGAGTTCGCCCGATATGTCATCGAGCGCAAAAACTAACACTATAAGCGCGCATAATAATTATGACTCTTGATATTTCAAAATATCCAACACTGGCTCTGGCCAATACACCTGAAGAATTACGCAGTCTGCCAAAGAACATACTGCCAAAGCTTTGTGACGAGCTCAGAACTTATCTGCTCAACTCTGTGAGCCAATCGAGCGGTCACTTAGCGTCTGGTTTGGGAACGGTTGAATTAACCGTTGCGATGCATTACGTCTACAACACACCGTTTGATCATCTCGTCTGGGATGTCGGTCATCAGGCCTATCCGCACAAAATTCTGACTGGTCGCCGGGAGCAAATGCCGACGATCCGTCAAAAAGATGGATTGCATCCATTTCCGTGGCGAGAAGAAAGTGAATATGACACCCTTTCTGTCGGTCATTCTTCAACATCTATCAGCGCCGCGCTGGGGATGGCTATCTGCGCAGAGAAAGAAGGCGCTAACCGAAAAGTGGTCAGTGTCATTGGCGACGGTGCAATCACTGCAGGTATGGCTTTTGAGGCGATGAACCATGCTGGTGATGTCCACCCGGATATGCTTGTCGTACTCAACGATAACGAAATGTCTATCTCTGAAAATGTTGGCGCACTCAATAACCACTTGGCTCAGGTGTTATCAGGCAATTTATACACCTCAATTCGTGAAGGTGGTAAAAAAGTGCTTTCAGGCGTTCCGCCAATTAAAGAGCTGGTGCGTCGAACCGAAGAACACCTTAAAGGCATGGTCGTTCCCGGGACACTGTTTGAAGAGTTAGGCTTTAACTATATTGGTCCGGTAGACGGTCACGATGTTATCGAGCTGGTTAAAACATTGAAGAATATGCGCGAGCTGAAAGGTCCTCAATTCCTGCATATCATGACCAAAAAAGGCAAAGGTTATGAGCCTGCAGAAAAAGACCCTATCGGTTATCACGGCGTTCCTAAATTCGATCCAACCCATAGCAGCCTGCCGAAAAGTACCAGTACTAAGCCAACGTACTCAAAAATCTTCGGCGATTTCCTATGCGATATGGCTGCACAAGACCCTAAACTAATGGCCATTACGCCCGCAATGCGTGAAGGCTCAGGTATGGTTCGTTTTTCCAAAGAGTACCCATCGCAGTACTTTGATGTAGCTATCGCCGAACAACACGCCGTAACACTGGCTACCGGGATGGCGATAGCAGAATACAACCCAATTGTTGCTATCTACTCAACGTTCCTCCAACGCGGCTACGATCAATTAATCCATGACGTAGCAATTATGAACCTGCCGGTCATGTTTGCTATTGACCGGGCGGGGCTGGTTGGTGCGGACGGTCAGACTCATCAGGGCGCATTTGATTTAAGTTTTATGCGTTGTATCCCGAACATGACTATCATGGCACCGGCGGACGAAAACGAGTGTCGCCAGATGCTTTACACCGGTCACAAACATCAGGGGCCAAGCGCTGTTCGTTACCCACGTGGTAATGGTATGGGTGTTGCCATAGAGACCAACTTTACCGAACTTGAAATCGGTAAAGGACGAATCATGCGTCAGGGTGAAAAAGTCGCGATATTAAGCTTTGGCTCACTGCTGCCATACGCTCTACAAGCAGCAGAATCGTTGAATGCAACGGTTGCAGATATGCGCTTTGTAAAACCGCTGGATGAAGCATTGATTACTGAGCTAGCAGCGTCACATGATGTAATAGTAACCCTGGAAGAAAACGTCATTGCTGGTGGTGCGGGAGCGGGTGTGATTGAGTTTATGATGAAAGATAAAATCATCAAACCAGTGCTGACATTAGGCCTGCCCGATAAGTTCGTGGCACAGGGCACTCAGGAAGAAATGCATGCTGAGCTGGGCTTAGATGGCGCAGGTATTCAGGCAGCAATTGAAGCTTATCTTGCTAAGTAACTTATTTATTTTGTTAATAAGCCTTCTCATAGAGAAGGCTTTTAATTTTACGGATAACATATTCCTTACGTCACCCTAAAAATGCAGCGCATTTATTTAGGATCTGCCTTCAGCACACGCAGTGGTTAGATTCCGGATAATTCGTTCCGAAGTTCACGAATGACGCGTATTGAATTCGGTCATAGGTCGAAAGATAAGGAACTATCCCACCCAAACTCTGCAAATAACCTTTGCCAAACCTCATCAAAAGACGCTTTTAGAATCAATTGCTGCTTAGTATACGGATGCGTGAATCTCAGCTCACTCGCATGCAACAGCAAACGGTGACAGTCATACTGCTCCCGGTAAAGTCGATTATGCTTACCATCACCATGAGTCGTGTCACCGACAATCGGGTGACGCAGATGCGCCATATGGCGGCGTAACTGATGCTTTCTTCCCGTCCGGGGCTTCATTTCCATTAAACAGTAACGAGTTGTCGGAAATTTTCCGGTTGAATATGGTACTTCAACTTTAGCCAGTGGCTGATAGGCTGTGACGGCTGATTGGGGCTCTTTATCTTGTTTTGCAAATTTATCGGCAATTTTATCCAGTTCTTCTTTTAACGGATAATCCAGCACGTCAGCCTCTTCAATCCAACCTCTCACAATGGCATGATAGGTTTTTTCCATCTCGTGATTAGCAAACATCGGCATTACATCAGACGCAATCTCACTCGATAGTGCAAACACCAGCACACCAGATGTCGGCCTGTCTAAACGGTGTAACGGAAAAACATGCTGACCGATTTGATCACGTAAAGTCTGCATCACAAATTGCGTCTCATATTTATCCAGCCAAGAGCGATGAACCAACATTCCCGCAGGCTTATTAACCGCAACGAAGTAGTCGTCCTGATAGATAATTTCCAACATCACTGGCACACCTTATCAATAGCCCTGACCACCACCAACACCGGGTGATATGTATCATCATTTTTCCATACTTCTTCGAAGTAAGGTGAAAGCTCAAATCCTCTGGGAATCGGCTGCTGAGCATTTAACCGCTGCTGCATTGCTGGCAAAAATACCCACTGAAGCCACTCGTGAGCTTCAAGCTTATCAATAGAAAAAGGTTCGGTACTGCTCATTGCTTCTGCGCTTGGTGGCTCTGATTGCCACAATTCACATCGACGCATCTCAGCCTCTAATTGTTCTAAAGCCTGTATCAGTTTTGTGTTAATTGTCATGAATCACCAAGTTTATGCCCTGTACACCTTGAAAAAGGGCAATAGAGTACCATTTATTGAGAAAAGAAGGGCCATTTGCCCGTAAAGAAATCAGGAACAATTTGCTCCCATGGATAACATTCAGACTTTAACAGCCCTATTGCAAAATAGTGGCTGCCAGTATCAGATATTTGATTTAGGCCGCCGCATTCAGCCAATCGATAACCAACAATTCTCACATATCGAACAGGGTCACCAACCCTACCCTTACCCGGTAAAACGCACAGCCCAGCTTGCTATCGCCTACTGGAATGAGTCAAAACAGCCATGGATATGGTTTCTGAAATTTGAACTGGATGAAAGAGGACTGTTACAACAAGCTGATATTGGTCAGTTTATAAAATATGTCGTCGAAGCAATGGGAACTCGTCTTAATCAGGAACTGAGTGAAGAGCAACAGGAAAAGTTAGGCAATAACCCGTACACCTTTAAACCGGCAGAAGACAAAATGGCGGTCTTTCACAGTCAGATTCGTGCTTCTTTAGCCATGCCATGCAGCCAGTATTATGAACACGCTCAGCACTATTTCTCTGGTGGTTTAGGCTGGAACAACTGGCAAACGGTCGGCTTACAAGGCATAACAGATATCTGCGCTCGCTTAAGTCAGGAGCAAAATGGTGTCAACTTACGTAAAGCGCTGCCCCATCTGCCAACGCAACCACTGTATGCGGTACTGGGCGCTTTGGAGCACACGCCATTACCAGACAGACTGGCATCTCGTTTACAGGAATTCGCTCTGGCGGAAATAGAGAGTGATGATCCGGATCTGTTTTTACTATCAGCATTAACCAGAGCACTATCCGACGCAGATAAAAAGCTACTCGGTGATATTATCGACGCTATTCTGACCAGCCCTCGTCTAAGCCACCCTGAGGTTTTAATTGCCATTGCCGGTCGCTCATGGCACATCTTAAACGACAACCAACGTGCAGAACGCTTTTTACTGCGCTTGGCACAAACCGGTAATCAGACACTGTTTAATCAGTTATTTGCTGATTTGGTCATGCTGCCTGAGTTGCGTATGGTATTGCTGCCACTGCTGCATGGATCGCCTTCCGAAGAACTGGCGCAAGCACTGGTTAACCTGCAGCAACAGACAAAATCTTAAAGAGTACAATATAAAATATGATGAGTGATCTGTTCGCTATACTGGCGCTCTGTTTTGCCTGCTTTCTTTTCTGGCAGCAAAGAAGACAATCAGAAATCGCCAAATCGCATGTTTCACGTAAATGTGAACAACTCGAGCTGCAATTGCTCAGCGTATCGTTTGGGCGTCATCAGTGGAGAACTACTGATGGTCGCTGGTTTTGGCATACCATTTACCATTTTGAATTTTCAGCCTTAGGTGATGACTATTATCAGGGGAAACTGGAAATGCGTGGTTTCAAGCCCATGAAGTTTCATTTACCACCGCATCGTATGATGTAGTCTTGTTTAATGAACGTCATCACATTTGGTAAAAAATAACACTGAGAATCGTCTTTTAAAGGTTATTCTCAGATAAGAAAACTCAAGATAACACCTGCTGTTTTTATCGCCAGAATACGAATTTTTCTTTATAATCCAACCATAACAAATAAATAAAAAGCCATTGAACTTAAAGGAATTTTTATGAAATTGTCATGGTTAGGTGTTGCAGTATTACTGCTCCCCCTCACGGCTTGTGATGCTGATTCCAAAATTAGAATCAGCAGTTCACAAATCTCTTCACAGCAAGCGAAAAAAATTAGAGAAAATATTCAGCAGTTGTATCCCAATGCCTCTTCACAAGAGCAACAACAAATCGCCGATGTAGCCGTCAAAGCGATTGAAAATTTGGTGTTTGTTGAAGGCGGCAGTTTTGATATGGGGGATTTTAAAGCGCCGTGCGAATTTCCCTCCCGCACTCGTGAGCGCATTGACTGGTCACCAGATAACAAATGTTACAGCGGCCCCAGTGCAATGCTAGCGGGCAGCATGTATCTCCACAAAGTCACGCTTGATTCCTATTCCATTGCTAAGTTTGAAACCACCTATGCCGATATGGAAGTGATGCGCAAAGTCAACGGCTTACCAATAGCCGATCAAAATTTAGACGGCACTCCTCGCATTCGAAACTCAAAAGAATTTAACGAGCGTATAAAAAAACTAGAAACGTACGCCGCTTTCACCAAAACTTGGCAAGATGCAAAAAAATATTGCTCGTGGCTAAGTGATATTACAACTTTACCCTTTGACTTACCCACCGAAGCACAGTGGGAGTATGCAGCTCGCAGTCGCGGTCAGCACTACTATTTCTCTACCAATAACGGTTATCGTCAAAAAAGGGGCTCCAGCTACTACGATCCAACTACGGGTTACTGGATTGACTATACCGATAAAGAAGTTAATGCATCAACTCAAATTACAAATGTCGATACGTTCCCCCCCAATCCCCTTGGTATCTATGGAATGAGTAATCAAGTCTCCGAGTGGGTCAATGACTGGTACGCCAAAGATTACTACCTGCACTCGCAAGAGCACAATCCCCAGGGCCCGGAGACGGGCACTGAGAAGATCATGCGTGATGGTACCGGTGTCACCATGACCTTCGCTCGAATGCACTCAGCAGGCTTTGAAAGTTATCGACCAAGCGTCAGTTTTCGTTGCGCCTTGCAGCAAAGCACCCCAATCAAGCCCTAACCTAAGCGTTGGCATCGTTATGATGCCAACGATATTTGCAACTTAGCGCAGGTTACACATAACGGCTACCATCATCGCGCCCCAACCGGGCAATTTGTTGCTCAACATCCTCTAACTTATTACCAATATTCTGACTGTTTAACGGCGTAAACGCCAAATCAAGATTAGATTCGGCCGGGTGAACGTCACTTTGCTGCGCTAACCGTTGTACCCATTGATTAAACTCAATTTGCTGTTTGCTGCTTAATATACTGTTCAGTCGATTCAGACTCTGAAACAGATCGTCATCACTGTTTCTTTTTGCCCCTTCAGGGTTCATTCTTGATAGCACTTCTTCGAACTTACGCCAGCTCATCACACAGGACGACAACAAAGCACAAATCGCTCTCTCTTTTTGCGGTATATCGTCTCGCGAGAAAAGATAGGTCTCACTCAATACATCGAGCATCATACCAATGGTTTCTGGTAACAACTTATCCGGTGACACCTCAGACCAAACCGCTTTATTAAGAATACGCTGCGCCAAAACTACAGATTCATATTGACGAGATTGTCGGTCTAGAAGCCAAGTTTCAATAATAGATTCTCCCTTTTGAATCGCATTCATTAATGCTCCGACAGGGTTTTTAATCGCGTGACTGGCAAACGCGACATAGCTGGCCTTCATCAAGAATTCATACATATCTTCATTCACGTTTTTGAGTTGACGATAATCCACATATTGCACCCCATCCAGCACAACCTTGGCCAGTGCCCAGATATGATCCAAATTCACTAACGCACCAAAGCCGCCACTACCGCCAGCTCCCCAAACAAGACGGCCGTTACAATGCAAATAAAGTTGCCTGTTTATTAGTTCAAGGTAAAAATCGGCGCCCGCACCCCCACCAAAAGCGAGGTTACCTTCTGCTTTGATACTCGCCAGCGCGTCAAACTTCGGAGTGTCGGCATACTGCGGATTCTGCCACTCTATGCCCCCGGTCAGCTCGCCACCCACCTGAGCGCCAGCAAACCCTTCAGCCTTCACCCCAATGCGTCCGCGACTTTCGCCCATAGAAACAGATGGTGCTAACAATACACTGTGACCGGCAGGTTGCTCTTGCACCTGATTGCTCGCTTCTGCTGTCGCACTTCCCATCGCCCCGACAAAACAACTCATAGTAATGCAAGCCTTCGTTCTAAAGCGGCCGAAAGAGTGTTCTTTAGGTTTGCCGTTCGCATCGGTGTAACTCAGTGATATCGGAAACCCTGCCTCATACGGCATATACGATTCCAGCTTAACCGATGCTTCAGCCAGAGCGACTTTCGCTGAGGCACTGATTCCTATATCCACCTCACCATCAAAAGGTTTTATGTTCGATTTTATCGCAGCGCCTGCGCCCCAGCGGAGCAATTGCGCCTCTGCACTGGTTGCAAATCGTGTCTCACCATCTTGGTTAAGGATATAGTGTGCCGCTTTCCATTCACCTGCATTCCCACCATCGGCTTTCCACTCTTTTATCACCGCCTCAATCGACGGGCTTTGAATGTCTTTCGTCACCCCCTGCTTAATATCGTCAAATAATGCTTGTTTAAACTCAGCTGTACGACCATTACGCAACACAGAAAGCGATTTTTCAGGGATAGTACGTGAGGTCCAATGATTGCGCTTTGCTGCCTCTAGGAATTCAGCTCTCACATACACAAAACTATTACGCTTGACTGAAAAAAGCTCAACCACATGCCTTTTGGCAGGCTGAGAGGTTAACGTTTTACTGCTTGCAAAGTTATCTAACGTGACTTTTCCTGTCTTCGGCTCTTGAGGTTGAGTTGAGGTATTTTCGACAGCCTTGCGCTTCAAGGACTCATAGTACTGAATATCTCGATCAATCGACGCCAGCGTTTGTTCTTTCAACACCTTGACCGATGACTCATTCGTCAAAAATGGCGGCTGGTAAAGAGCAATGAAAATGCGTCGCCTCTCAAGTGCTGTAATTTTTGATTCTATCTGTGTCAGGTTTTCTTCAACCACGAGCTTTGATGAAGTCTGAGATGAGTCCGTTTCGTGAGCAATGACTCCTGCATTAGCCGCATCTATGGCCCACTGTTTTCTCTTATTCGCATGCTCCAGCAATGCTTCTTCTGTCGCATTTTTAGCGTCTGGTGCCTGCGCGCAAATTTCATGATAAGCAGTTAGCAAAGGTTCAATCTCTGCAACCTCTCTATCCAACGCTTTTAACGATTTTTCATCCAGACAATAGTATTTTTCCCCTTTGTCGTCCGTTTGAAACAGCACCTCTTCAACATCGGTGCCCTGACATTGAGGCGCCGCTTCCAAACACCCAGTTTTAGATAAAGGGAGTTGGGTATCAGGCTGGGCAATGACAATACTGGGAGGAAGGTCTTCTTTTACCTCTTGAGCTTGTGATAACACAATCACATCGTCAACATGAATCAGATTGGGATTGGGTTGATACTTGGGGTTTAACTCTAATATCTGGTTAAAGCTCACTCCTTGCTCAACCGCAATGCCAAGCAAGGTATCACCGGATGTTACGGTGTACGTACGTGTCATACTCCTGCCTCATACGATTGGATGGATGTCATAATATCGGTCATCTTTTGTAACTTCTGAGAAGTGATACTCCAGGGAGCGAGCTGAACTTTTTTGGTTTGGACGGCAGGCCATTGAGCATATAGCCATTGCTGATAATACCAACACAATGAATACACACCAGGTAAAAAAAGTTGCCTTTCTTCAGCCGATAAAACACCAAGAAACGGCAAAAGCATTCTTGGCTCGTAATAACGCAAGAAAGTAGGATTGTCTTTTTTTACCACCGTAAGCCGGTGACGTAGCACATCAACAAGATTACTAACCTCAACGGCATCATCTGTAAGTAGAACACACCCCGCGGGTAACACTTCAAATTGAGTCAACCATAATTTTTGTAACGATGGATAGTGTGTCACATCCAGCAAAACAGGCCCGCGTTCAATATGCTGGTAGGCTGTATCTGCAAATAAATACACAAAATAGGGTGCTTCTCCTCCCTGCTCATTTACCTGTTGATAAAGACTTATTTTCCAGTCCGGTATCAACTCTGATTCAATTAGCAAGTAGACTCTTGAGTCGTCAAAGCCAATATTCGCTGGTGACTGTTCCAGCGCAAGGATGTCCCAGTCAGGATCTAACCATGAATCTGACATACTCCCCCCTTACCACAGTTGCACAGCTCTTTCATTAATGCGCCTGCATTGACCATGTCACTATATTGTGTAGCAGTCACTGATGCAGGCTTAACCGGCTCAGGAGCAGCTACAGATTCAACGCCATTAGGCAATTGCGCCGTCTGACCACCAAATCCACTGCCACTGCCCGCGCTGCCACCAGAATTAAGGTTAATTGCGGATCCAACCACACTCACGCCAGAGGCATCGACTTTGACAAAGCTGCCACCGGCTTTAACCGTCAGCTCCGATCCCGCTTCAATAACCACCTTCTGACCCGCTTTGATGTGTACTTCACTGCCGGCATCGAGCGCATAAAGACTGCCGACTTTCTGATGAGCACTGCCATCAGTCACTAAGGTGCTGTCTTGCGATACCTGAATACGCTGCTCACCATCAATGGTGACATGTTGGTTGTGTTTGACGTGCTGAAAGCTGTCATTGTCTACCGTAAGATGTTTGTCGTTGTGGATCACACCGCTGTGGTCGTGATTCACCTTAGCTTCAAAATCTTTCTGTGCATGCAGGTAAACCTTTTCGTTATCCGCTTGGTCTTCAAAGCTCAG
>Ga0075011_10001054_pt1 | contig 14777 bp, 14 predicted proteins | sample TARM_MetaG_T_14_FD_72354 | JGI IMG/M metagenome (GOLD analysis project Ga0075011, IMG submission 72354) | Freshwater microbial communities from Pennsylvania, USA, analyzing microbe dynamics in response to fracking - TARM_MetaG_T_14 | ecosystem: Environmental > Aquatic > Freshwater > River...
CTAGGGCACCGCCGTCAGGGGCGCAGCAGCACCTTGGTGGCGCGGCGCTCGTCCATCGCCCGATAGGCGTCCGCGACCTCGCTCAGCGGGAGCGTCAGGTCGAAGACGTCCCCGGGGGTGATGGTGCCGTCGAGGACGTCGTCGAGCAGCTCCTCCATGTAGAGGCGGGCCGAGGCCATGCCGCCGCCCACGGTCAGGTTGCGGGAGAACAGCTCGCGCACGTCAAGCTCCGGGCCGCCGTGCGGGACCCCGACGAACCCGACGCGGCCGCCGCCGCGCACGACGGACAGCGCCTGCGCCATCGACTCCTTGGTGCCGACGCACTCCAGTGCGGCGTCGGCGAGGTTGCTGTCCAGCAGCGAGCGGATCGCCGCGGCGGCCTCGTCCCCACGCTCGGGGACGACGTCGGTGGCGCCGAACTTCCGGGCCAGGGCCGCGCGGTCCTCGTGGCGGCTCATGGCGATCACCCGCTCGGCGCCGAGAAGGCGGGCGGCGATGACGCCGCACAGTCCCACCGCCCCGTCTCCGACGACGGCGACGACGTCACCCTGTCCCACGCCTGCGGAGACAGCGGCGTGCATGCCCGTGGACATGACGTCCGTCATGTGTCCTAAACGGGTGTCATGTCGCACCTGTTTGGGCTGCGGGTCTCATCCGCGAGCGTCAGCAGGTGCGGGACCAAGCCGCGGGACTCGATCTCCTGCTCGCCGAGCCCCACCGGGAAGAGCGAGTGCTGGGCGAGCGGGATCCGGACCCTGCCGCCCTGCGCGCCGTCGACCGGGTGGCCCTGACGGTCGGTGCTGCCGAAGAAGCTGACCTGGTCGCACGCCGCGGGGTACCCGGCGAGGCAAGCCTGGCACTCGCCGCAGGACAGGGAGAACGGCACGATGACGAAGTCGCCGACCCGGGCCGAGGTGACCTCCGAGCCGAGCTCCTCCACGACGCCGACCAGCTCGTGGCCGATCGGTTGCGGGTCCCTCGTCTCCGTGACACCGCGGTACGGCCACAGGTCGGAGCCGCACACGCAGGCGGCCACCACGCGCACGACGGCATCGTGGGCGGTCAGGAGCTTGGGGTCGGGACGCTCCTCGGCGCGGACGTCCCGGGGGCCATGGATGATCGCAGCGAGCATGGCGTCACGCTAACCCGTCGCGGTCGGGTCGGTGCGGCGGTGGGTCGGTGCGGTGGTCGGGTCGGTGCGTCAGTGCACGTAGCCGGCGATGCGCGCCCGCTCGAAGGAGCGCTCGATCTCGGCCTCGGCCTCGGCGCGGCCCACCCAGTGGGCGCCCTCGACCGACTTGCCCGGTTCCAGGTCCTTGTAGACCTCGAAGAAGTGCTGGATCTCCAGGCGGTGGAAGTCGGACACGTCGTCGATGTCCTGGCGCCACGCGGCACGCTGGTCACCGGTGGGGACGCACAGCACCTTGTCGTCACCGCCCGCCTCGTCGCGCATGCGGAACATCCCGAGCGCGCGACAGCGGATCAGGCAGCCGGGGAACGTGGGCTCTTCCAGCAGCACGAGGGCGTCAAGCGGGTCCCCGTCCTCACCCAGCGAGTTCTCGATGAAGCCGTAGTCGTCCGGGTAGCGGGTCGACGTGAAGAGCATGCGGTCCAAGCGGATCCGACCGGTCTCGTGGTCAACCTCGTACTTGTTCCGTTGGCCCTTCGGGATCTCGATCGTGACGTCGAACTCCACAGTTCCTCCTGGTGGCGGGGTGCGTGCGCGGGCCCCAGTCTGCCATGCGGCAGGACCCCGTCTCAGGACGACCGTGCGCCGGGCCAGACGTGCCATGATGCGGGAAAAGCAGAGTCAAGTGGACGACCCTTGGGAGTCAAGGATCCAGACGTCGACGAAGGAGGGGCGCCCATGAGCCGGCGGCTGCGTGCGGCGGGGACGGCCGCGACGGTCGTCGCCCTCCTCGGCGGGTACCTCGTCGCCGACGCTCACGACGTCGTGCCCGGCATGCTCACCCTGGCGCCGCCGCACCCGCAGCCCAACCCCTTCCCGCAGGCCCCCGGTGCGCTGCCGGGTCCCGAGCCCTCGCCAGTGCTGCTCCCGCTCCCCGGCGCGACCACCGGGTCGCCCGCGGCGCAGGTCGGCGAACTCGTGCAGTCCCTCGTCGGCGACCCCCGTCTCGGCGAGCGCGTCGGCGCCCTCGTCGTCGACGCCGAGACCGGCGAGGTCCTCGGTGCTGCCGCGCCGGACGAGCAGTTCACCCCGGCGTCCACCCAGAAGATCCTCACCGCCGTCGCCGCGCTCACCGAGCTCGAGCCGGAGTCGACGCTGGACACCCGCGCGGTGCTCACGGACGACGACCGGCTGGTCCTGGTCGGTGGGGGAGACATGATGCTCGCCGCGGGGCACGGCGACCCGGACGCCGTGAACGGCCGCGCAGGGCTCGCCGACCTGGCCGACCAGGTGGTCGACCGCCTCCAGGTGACCGGCACGTCCACCGTGCGGCTCTCGGTCGACGACACGCTCTTCACCGGGGCACCGATCTCGCCGGCCGTCACCCCCAACGCCGCCGACATGGGCCACGTCGGGCCGGTCGCGGGCATGGCCGTCGACCGCGGCATGCAGGAGCCCGGCCCGTGGGGCCCGCGCTGGCCCGACCCCGCCCTCCAGGCGGCCCGCGCCTTCGCCAGGCTGCTCGCCGACCGCGGCATCGCCGTCACCGGCGAGCCGACCCGCACCACCACGCCGGTGCCCGAGTCCGCCCGCGAGGTCGGCCGTGTCAGCTCCGCGACGATCCGGGAGATCTCCGGCTGGACCATGCAGCGGTCCGACAACACGATCACCGAGGTGCTCGGCCGCCTCGTCGCCCTGCGTCAGGGCCGCCCCGGTACGAACGAGGGTGCGACCTCGGCCGTGCGGGCGGCCGTGGAGCGGCTGGGCGTCGATCTCACGGGTGCGCATCTCGTTGACCTCTCCGGTCTGGGCCGCGGCTCCCTGCTGAGCCCCCGCCAGCTCGTCGAGGTCGTGCAGCTCATGCTCGACCCCCAGCACCCCGAGCTGCGCGACGCCGCGTCCGACCTGTCGATCGCGAACCTCACCGGCACCCTCTCCGGCCGCTTCCACGAGGACAACCCCGCCCGCGGCTTCCTGCGCGCGAAGACCGGCTCGCTGCCCTCGGTGCGCGGCCTGACCGGCACCGTGATCACCCGCGACGACCGCCTGCTCGTCTTCTCGTTGCACGTCGACGCGGTGGAGGCCGGCGCGACCGTGGGCGCCCAGTGGATCCTCGACGGGTTCGCGGGGCGGCTCGCGGCGCTCGGCGGGTGACCTGCTCCGGTCGAAGACGGTCCGGGTGACCTGCTCCGGGTGAAATGGCCCGGGTGACTCATGGTTAGGGTGGGGCGGTGACGACCTCGACCCCGCCCCCCGTCGTCGACTGGCAGGCCGCGGCCGAGCTCGCCGGTCGCCTCACCCCTGCGGGTCCGCGCGCCACCCGCACCGAGCTCGAGGACCTGGTGGACGGCCTGCGCCAGGCCGCCTCGGACGCCGTCGAGCACGTCCTGACCACCACCCGCATGACCCCCGCGAGCGGCGTGCGGCGCGTCCAGGGCGGCGCCGACGACGGCGCTCCCGTGCTCGGGTCCGTGCACGTGGTGGACCGCGCCCGGTGGGCCGCGGCGAACACCGAGCTGATGGCGGCCATGACGACGCCGGTCGCCACCGCGCTGCTCGAGGCAGAGGTCCGCGGCTCGCAGGCCTCGCGGCTCGGCGGTGCGCTCGAGGTCGGGGCGCTGCTCGCCGCGCTGGCCCCGCGGGTGCTGGGACAGTTCGACCCCTACTCGCACCTCGAGCGCCAGGGCGAGGCACGCCCTGACGCCGGTCCCGGCCGCCTGCTCCTGATCGCGCCGAACGTGCTGCACGCCGAGCGGACCATGGGCGTCGACCCCGCGGACTTCCGCCTGTGGGTCTGTCTCCACGAGCAGACCCACGCCCTGCAGTTCGCCGCGGCACCCTGGCTCGCGGCCCACCTGCGCGACCGCGTCGGCGGACTCATGCAGGACGTCACGCGGGCCGCCGTCGCGAAGTCCAAGGCGCCCGTCCTGGAGAAGCTCGCCACCGCCGGGCGCGTCGTGACCGACGTCGTCACCGGGGCGCTCCGCAGCGACGGGCCGGCACCCTTCGAGCGCCTGCTGACGCCCGCCCAGAAGGACGAGCTCGCGCAGATCACTGCCACCATGGCCCTCCTGGAAGGCCACGCCGACGTCATGATGGACGCCGTCGGCCCGCGCGTCGTGCGCAGCGTGCGGCAGATCCGGGCCACGTTCGACAAGCGGCGCTCCGGCGAGGGCTCGCCGGCCGCCGACCTGATCCTGCGGCGCCTGATCGGCATGGACGCCAAGCTCGCGCAGTACCGCGACGGCGCCACCTTCGTCCGGCGGGTCGAGGCGCACGTGCGGCGCGACGGCCTGAACGCCGTGTGGACCGGCCCCGAGACGCTGCCCACGGCGCAGGAGATCTCCGACCCCCGTGCCTGGGTGCGGCGCGTGCACGGCTTTGGCTCGCGTCGACCCTGACCTCGCCGCGGTACGGGCGGCGGTGCGTGCGGACCTCGCCACCCTCGGGCTCCGCCCCGGCCAGACCGTGCTCGTCGCGTGCTCCGGCGGCGCCGACTCCCTGGCGCTCGCGGCGGCGCTCGCGCACGAGGCGCGGCGCGTGGGCCGCTCGGTGCGCTCGCGCGGCTTCGCGGTGCGGGCGGGCGCCGTCGTCGTCGACCACGGCCTGCAGCCCGGTTCCGGCGACGTCGCCGCCGCCGCGGCGCGGACCTGCCGCGCGCTGGGGCTGGAGCCGGTGCTGGTGCGGCGCGCCGACGTCGCGCGCGACGCGGGCGCCGGGCTCGAGGCGGCGGCCCGGGCCGCCCGGTACGCCGAGCTCGACGCGGCCGCCGCGGCGACGGCGGCGGTGGCGGTGCTGCTCGGGCACACCCTCGACGACCAGGCGGAGCAGGTGCTGCTCGGGCTCGCGCGGGGCAGCGGGGCCCGGTCGCTCGGCGGGATGCCGCCGGTGCGGGGACTCTACCGGCGGCCGCTGCTCGCCCTGCGCCGCGAGCAGGCCAGGGCGGCCTGTACGGCGCTGGGGATCACGTGGTGGGACGACCCGACGAACGAGCTCCCGGCCGACGCGGGGCAGCCGGCGAGGGCTCCGCTGCGCACGCGCGTCCGCCACGAGCTGCTCCCGGTGCTCGAGGGCGTCCTCGGCCCCGGGGCGGTCGAGGCGCTCGCCCGCTCCGCCGCACAGCTGCGCGCGGACGCCGAGGCGCTCGACCTCGCGGCGGCGGACCTCCTCGCCCGGGCGACCGTCCCGCGGGGTGAGGCGGCGCTGGTCCTGGACGTCGAGGTGCTGGCCGACGCCCCCGCGGCCGTGCGGCACCGGGCTCTGCGCGCGGCGGCCGTCGCCGTCGGCGCCCCCGCCGGCGCGACCGGGAGCCGGCACGTGGCCGCGCTCGACGCGCTCGTTGTCGCGTGGCGCGGCCAGGGTGCCGCGGACCTCCCCTCCGGTGCGAGCGCCGAGCGGGCGTATGGCAGGCTTTTCCTGAACCCGGGGCCCGCAGGCGCGCCCTCCAGCACGCACCCCTTCTGAGGAGCATCTCGTGGACCACTCCGACGTCGCCGGCGACCTTGCCAACATCCTCCTGACCGAGGAGCAGATCGCCGCCAAGCTCGACGAGATGGCCGCGCAGATCGACGCCGACTACGCGGGCAAGGACCTCCTGCTCGTGGGTGTGCTCAAGGGCGCCGTCATGGTGATGGCCGACCTGTCGCGCCGCCTGCGCACCCCGGCCGAGATGGACTGGATGGCCGTGTCGAGCTACGGCTCGGGCACCAAGTCCTCCGGTGTGGTCCGCATCCTCAAGGACCTCGACACCGACCTCACGGGCCGCAACGTCCTGATCGTCGAGGACATCATCGACTCGGGCCTGACGCTGTCGTGGCTCCTCGCCAACCTGCGCTCGCGCGGCGCCGCCTCGGTCGAGATCGCCACCGCCCTGCGCAAGCCCGACGCCGCCAAGGTCGACGTGGACGTGAAGTACGTCGGCTTCGACATCCCTAACGAGTTCGTCGTCGGCTACGGCCTGGACTACGCCGAGAAGTACCGCAACCTGCCGTTCGTGGGCACGCTCGCGCCGCACGTCTACTCCTGACGACCAGCGCTGCCGACACCGCCGCTCCCGACACCGCCGCTCCCGACACCGCCGCTCCCGACATCCACCCTGCGGCGCGGGGTGCACCGGGTTGACGGCGCGCTGTGCGCCGTCGACGTGCGGCCCTGGGCGAACATTCGGCTGACTGTCAGCCTTGGCGTGTAGTTTCTTCGCAAAAGCGTGAGCGAACGAAGGGACGCGGGGGACGCCTCGCCGCGGATGAACATCAAGAAGATCCTCAGTGGACCGATCGTCTGGGTCCTCGTCGGCCTGGTGATCCTGGCACTTGCCTGGGGCGCCATCGCGACCCCCCGCACATCGCGCATCGAGACGCACGAGGGCCTCGATCTCCTGCGCGGCGAGACCGTCACGCACGCCGTGATGGTCGACGTCGAGCAGCGGGTCGAGCTCACGCTCAGCGAGCCGTTCCGCTCCGGGCAGGACGGCGAGGGGCAGGACCACGGCACCAGCGTCGAGTTCTTCTACACCGAGCCGCAGGGAGCCGCGGTCGCCGAGGCGATCGCGGCGGCGAACCTCTCCGAGGGCTTCGACTCGCAGGTCCCGCGGCCGAGCCTCTGGTCGTCGATCTTGGGCCTGATCGTCCCGTTCCTGATCATCGGCGTCATCTTCTGGTTCCTCATGTCGCGCATGCAGGGCGGCGGCAACCGCGTGATGGGCTTCGGCAAGTCGCGCGCGAAGCTGGTCTCCAAGGACATGCCGCAGGTGACGTTCGCCGACGTCGCCGGCGCCGACGAGGCGGTCGAGGAGCTCCAGGAGATCAAGGAGTTCCTCGCGGACCCGGGGCGCTTCCAGGCCGTCGGCGCCAAGATCCCCAAGGGCGTGCTGCTGTACGGGCCGCCCGGTACCGGTAAGACGCTGCTCGCGCGCGCCGTCGCGGGGGAGGCGGGCGTGCCGTTCTACTCGATCTCCGGCTCGGACTTCGTCGAGATGTTCGTCGGCGTCGGTGCCTCGCGCGTCCGCGACCTGTTCGAGCAGGCCAAGACCAACTCGCCCGCAATCATCTTCGTCGACGAGATCGACGCCGTCGGCCGCCACCGCGGTGCCGGCATGGGCGGCGGCCACGACGAGCGCGAGCAGACGCTGAACCAGCTCCTCGTCGAGATGGACGGTTTCGACGTCAAGGCCAACGTCATCCTGATCGCGGCCACGAACCGGCCGGACATTCTTGACCCGGCGCTGCTGCGCCCGGGCCGCTTCGACCGCCAGATCGCCGTCGAGGCGCCTGACATCAAGGGCCGCGAGGCGATCCTGAAGGTGCACGCCCTGGGCAAGCCGATGGTCCCGGCCGTCGACCTCGCCGCCGTCGCACGCCGCACGCCGGGCTTCACCGGTGCGGACCTGGCAAACGTGCTCAACGAGGCCGCGCTGCTCACGGCCCGCTCGGGCGCCCAGCTCATCGACGACCGCGCCCTCGACGAGGCGATCGACCGCGTCGTGGCCGGGCCGCAGAAGCGCACCCGGGTCATGAACGTCAAGGAGCAGAAGATCACGGCGTACCACGAGGGCGGCCACGCCCTGGTGGCTGCCGCGATGCGCTACACGGACCCCGTCACCAAGGTGACGATCCTGCCTCGCGGCCGCGCCCTCGGCTACACCATGGTCATGCCGCTGGAGGACAAGTACTCCACCACCCGCAACGAGCTGCTCGACCAGCTCGCGTACGCGATGGGCGGCCGGGTCGCCGAGGAGATCGTCTTCCACGACCCGACCACGGGCGCGAGCAACGACATCGAGAAGGCCACCGCCATCGCCCGCAAGATGGTCACCGAGTACGGCATGTCCGAGAGGGTCGGCGCCATCAAGCTCGGCACGGGCAGCGGGGAGCCGTTCCTCGGCCGCGACTACGGGCACCAGCGTGACTACTCCGAGGCCGTCGCCGGCACCGTGGACCATGAGGTGCGCAAGCTGGTCGAGTCCGCGCACGACGAGGCGTGGGAAGTGCTCACCCAGTACCGCGACGTGCTCGACGAGCTCGTGCTGCGACTGCTCGAGAAGGAGACCCTCAACCAGCAGGAGCTCGCGGAGGTCTTCGCCTCCGTCGTCAAGCGCGAGGCCCGCGACGTGTGGCTCTCGAGCGAGCAGCGCACCGTCCACACCCGCGGTCCGATCATGACCTCCGCCGAGGCCAACGGCCACGCCGCGAGCGGCGAGCCCGTGGTCCCGCAGGACGAGGCGGTCGTGGGCGACGAGCTCCCGCCGCAGCGCATCGGCGAGGTCCCCGAGAACTGACCATGACCAGGATCGACAGCATCACCGAGAGCCTGAGCCGACGGGCGGCAGACGTGCCCCCCGTCGACCTGGCGCGGGCCGAGGCCGCGGTGCGCGAGCTGCTCCTGGCCATCGGCGAGGACCCGGAACGCGAAGGCCTGCGGGAGACGCCCGCCCGGGTGGCCCGCGCGTACCAGGAGACGTTCGCGGGGCTGCGCCAGGACCCCGAGGACGTCCTGACGACGACCTTCGACATCGGTCACGAGGAGCTGGTGCTCGTCAAGGACATCGAGGTGTACTCGACCTGCGAGCACCACCTCGTGCCCTTTCACGGCGTCGCGCACGTCGGGTACATCCCGTCGGCGGAGGGGGTCGTCACCGGCCTGTCGAAGCTGGCCCGCCTGGTCGACGTGTACGCCCGACGCCCGCAGGTCCAGGAACGGCTGACCTCACAGATCGCGGACGCCCTGGTCACGATCCTGCGGCCGCAGGGCGTCATCGTCGTCGTCGAGTGCGAGCACCTGTGCATGTCGATGCGCGGGGTGCGCAAGCCGGGATCGCGCACCGTCACGAGCGCCGTGCGCGGCCAGATGCGCGAGGCCGCGACGCGCGCCGAGGCGATGAGCCTCGTCATCGGGAAGTAGGCGCCCCGTGCCGCCCGAGCTGTCGCCTGTCGCGGCCGCCTCCCGGGACGCCGTTGTCGCCGGCCTCCCCGAGCTGTCCGCGGTCGGCCGCACCCTCGTCATGGGCGTCGTCAACGTCACGCCCGACTCGTTCTCCGATGGTGGCGAGTGGTTCTCGCCCGAGGCGGGCGTCGCCCACGGCCTCGAGCTGCTGGGGGATGGCGCCGACATCCTCGACATCGGCGGCGAGTCGACCCGGCCGGGCGCCGCGCGCGTCCCCGAGGAGGTCGAGCTCGCCCGCGTCCTGCCGGTGATCGAGCGCCTCGCCGCCGCGGGGGCCGTCGTCTCGGTCGACACCACCCGGGCCACGGTCGCCGAGCGCGCGGTCGCCGCGGGCGCCCGGATCGTCAACGACGTCTCCGGCGGCCTCGCCGACCCGGCCATGGGCCGCGCCGTCGCAGAGACCGGAGCCGCCTACGTCTGCATGCACTGGCGCGGGCGCAGCGACGTCATGGACTCCCTCGAGGTGTATGACGACGTCGTCGCCGACGTGCGCGACGAGCTTGCCGCCCGCCTCGCGGCCCTGGAGGCCGACGGCGTCCGGCGAGAGCAGGTGATCCTGGACCCGGGCCTGGGCTTCGCCAAGGCGGGCGACCTCAACTGGCCGCTGCTCGCCCACCTCGACGTCCTGCAGTCCCACGGCCGGCCCGTGCTGGTGGGCGCCTCGCGCAAGCGCTTTCTCGGGTGGCTGCTCGCCACCGGCCAGGGCGACGCGCCGGTTCCCGCGCCACCGCGCGCCCGCGACGACGCCACGGCGGCCGTCAGCGCCCTGTCCGCGGCGGCCGGCGCGTGGGGGGTACGCGTTCACGCCGTGCGGGCGAGCCACGACGCCGTGCGGGTGGCCGCGGCGTGGCTGAACGTCGCATCATCTGGGCGAGGCAACGTTGCCTCCGAACGAGAGGTGTCCACATGACCGTCTTCGCGCACGCCGTCCTCGGCCCCGACGGGCTGCCGCTCGACCAGATCCGGCTGACCGGCGTGTCCGCGACCGGCCACCACGGCGTCTTCGAGCACGAGCGCGCCGACGGACAGGAGTTCCGCGCCGACGTGGTGCTGCACCTCGACACCCGCGCCGCCGCCGTGGGCGACGACCTCGGCGCCACCGTGAGCTACGCCGATGTTGCCCAGGACGTGCACGACGTGCTGGCCGGCTCGCCCGCGGACCTCATCGAGACCGTCGCCGAACGGGTGGCAGCGGCGGCGCTCGCGCGGCCGGGCGTCGTCGCTGTCGACGTGCGCCTCCACAAGCCGCAGGCGCCGATCCCCGTGCCGTTCGACGACGTCGAGGTGGCGATCCGCCGGGACCACGTGAAGACGCCCGTGGTCAAGACGCCCGTGGTCGACCCGGTCCCCGCGATGGTCGAGCCCGCCGCAGCTCCGGGGCGCGAGCCCGTGCCGGCGCCCGTGCCCGTGTCGGCGCCCGTGCCCGTGCCGGTGCCCGTGGCCGGACCCGCCGAGACGCCGGCCGCGCCGGTGCCGCCGGCACCCGAGCCATACACACCCGACGACGCGTTCACGGCCCACAGCCTCGACCGGCTCGAGGCGGACCCGCCGGACCCGGTCGAGGCGGTCCTCGCGATCGGGGCGAACCTCGGCGACCCCCAGGCCACCCTGCGCGCAGCGGTCACGGACCTCGACCGCCTGCCCGGGATCCAAGTCATGGAGGTCTCGCCGCTCGCCCGGACCACGGCCGTCGGCGGGCCCGGGGACCAGCCCGACTACCTCAACGCGGTGCTCGTCATCCGGACCACGCTCTCGGCCCGCAGTCTGCTGCGCGCGACCCAGGCGGTCGAGAACGCCCACGGCCGCGTGCGCGAGGAGCGCTGGGGTCCGCGCACCCTCGACGTCGACATCATCCGCTACGGCAGTGTCGTCGCCGATGCCGACGACCTGACCGTCCCGCACCCCCGCGCCCACGAACGGGGGTTCGTGCTGGTCCCGTGGGCAGAGGTACAGCCGGACGCGATCCTGCCAGGGCTGGGGGGCGGCCCCGTCCGTCAGCTCGCGGAGACCGCGCCCGACCGGGCCGGCATCCGCTGGCTCGCCCTCGACTGGCTCCAGGAGCCGACGGAGACGACGACCGGGGCGCTCCGGGTCGCGCCCGCCTCCGCACCCGTGGACCAGGTGGCTCAGCCGGCTCCGGTGCCGGGGCAACAGCCCGCACCGGCCCCGGCGGAGCAGCCCGCTCCCGTGTGGGCGGAGCAGCCCGCGCCAGGCCCGGCCCAGGAGCCCGCACCCGCCCCGGCGCAGCGGCCAGCGCCCGCCTCGACCGAGGAGCCCGAGCCTGGCCGGCCGGACCAGCCGCGGGCCGTCGAGCCCGCGCCCGAGTCGCGGCCGTTCCCGTTCCCGCCGCGGCCCGAGGCCACCCAGCACGGGTCCGCGGCGACGTCGTCCCACCTGTGGCCGGCGGGCATGACGCCCTTGCACCCGAGCGGGGCGGAGGCGCAGCCGGCCGTTCCGGCCGCCCCGCCGGCCCGGCCGGTCCCCGAGGTGGAGCAGACGTCGGTGGACGGCCAGCGCTGGACGCCGCCCGGCACCGACGGCGGTCAGTGACATGCGGCGGACCCCGATCCGAGTCCTCGTCCTCACGTTCGTCGGCGTCACGCTGGTCGGCACGTTCGTCATGCGGGTTCTCGCGGCCCAGGCGGTGCGCGTGGCGCCAGTGGCGTGGATCGAGTGGGTGGCGATCCTCGCGCTTGCCGGCCTGATCTTCTGGATGGGCTGGGCCGTCCGCGCATACCAGAAGGGCCACAAGCCCGACCTCGATCCGCTGCGCGCCGCGCGCACGTTCGTCCTCGCGAAGGCCGCCGCCCTCACCGGTGCGATCCTCGCGGGCCGCTACCTCGCCTCAGTGCTCGACGTCCTCGGCGACCTCGACATCGCCTCGCAGCGGAACCGTGCCGTCGCGGCCGGCATCGCCGCGGTGTGCTCCGTGGTGCTCTGCGTCGTGGGACTGCTGGTGGAGAAGTTCTGCGAGCTTCCGCCGCCCGACGAGGACGCGACGACCCCGGGGACCCAGGACCCCGCGCCGCTCGCGGGCTGACGACCGTGACCAGCCCGACGATGCCGAGCCCGGACGCCCCGGGTTCCCGCGCGCCGGACGCGCCCACGGGTGGCGACGACGTCGGCGCGCTCGAGTGGAAGAAGGTCCACCGGGTCACGCCGCTGGTGCGGGGCTGGGCCGTGCTCGCCGTCGCCATCGCGATCCTCGGTCAGCAGTCGTTCGAGGTCTTCGGCCCGGACGACGGCGAGGGCGGTCCGCCGTCGATCGACCTCGCGGACATCTGGTGGATCGCCATGCTGGCGCTCCTCGGGATCGCGGTCCTCGCCTTCGGTGCCATGTGGCTGGCCTGGCGCAAGACCTCCTACGCCGTCGGGGAGCGCGAGGTCCACCATCGTCAGGGCGTGGTCTTCCGGCAGCAACGGCACGCGCGCCTGGACCGCCTGCAGGCGATCGACATCCGCCAGCCCGTGCTCGCCCGCATCTTCGGCCTTGCCGAGCTGCGGCTCGAGGTCGCGGGCGGGGCGGACTCGACCGTCGTCATCGGCTTCCTCCGCGACGAGGAGGCCCGCCAGCTTCGCGCCGAGATCCTGGCCCGGGCGGCCGGCATCCGTACGGGACGTTCCCAGGCGGCGTCGGCCGTGGTGCTCGGCGACGCGGTCGCGGCGGGGACCGGGGACCGGGAAGCCGCCGGAGACCCCGCGACGGCGGCGCCGACGGCGCTCGCCGAGGAGGCGCCGGAGCAGGAGCTCTACCTGGTCCCGCCCGGCCGCCTCGCGGTCTCGCTCCTGCGCTCACCCAGCCTGTGGATCGCGGCCCTCGTCGGCGGCGCGATCGCAGTTGCGACCGTGGCGACCGGCCAGCCGGGCGTCCTGTTCTCCGCCATTCCGGTGCTGTTCGCGCTCGGCTCCTTCCTCTTCGGCCGCTTCGCCGGGGAGTTCAACTTCCGCGCGGCCATGTCCCCCGACGGCATCCGCGTGCGCCGCGGCCTCCTCGAGACGCGCGCGCAGACCGTCCCACCGGGCCGCGTCCAGGCGATCTCGCTGATCCAGGGACCGTTGTGGCGGGGGTGCGACTGGTGGCGCGTCAAGGTCAACGTCGCCGGCTACCAGCAGTCGGAGACCCAGGCGGCGCAGTCCGTCCTGCTTCCGGTGGGCACGCGGTCGGAGGCGCTCACCGCGCTGTGGCTCGTGCTCCCCGACCTGGGCACCGACGATCCGCTCGCGCTTCTCGACGAGGGCCTCACCGGCATCGTGCCCCGCGACGGCAGCCCCGCCACCGCTCCGGACGGCGGCACGGCCGCGTTCACCAACGCTCCGCGACGCGCGTGGCCGGTCGACCCGCTGGGGTGGCGCCGCGACGCCTTCGCCGTCACGTCCCGCGCGCTGCTGATCCGCCGCGGCCGCCTGGTCCGCCGGCTCGACGTCGTACCGCACGAGCGCATGCAGTCGGTTGCCGTCGAGCAGGGCCCGCTCCAGCGCAGGCTGCGCGTGGCCACGTTCGCGGTGCACTCGACACCCGGCGCGATCGCGCCGGAGGTTCCCCACATCGACGAGGCCGATGCGCGCCGGCTGCTCGGGGAGCAGGCCGGCCGGGCCCGTGCCGCCCGCCAGGTGGCCGGTCCGGAACGCTGGATGGAGGCGCTGGCACAGGGCGAGCCGGCGGTGGTCCCCGCCGCGCTGGCCGGTCCGGAGGATCACTACGACGCAGGTCCGGAGGATCGCTACGACACAGGTCCGGAGGATCCCGACGGTGCCGGCGGCGGGAGCGCCGCGGCATCATAAGGACTGAGCGGCCACCGCAGCGGGACGCCGCCCTACCCGCGCCTGCACTGCTGGCTCCTCCTGCCTGGGCGGGGGCGAGGTCGGACCGCTCTGCGAGGATGGTGCGCATGACCGCTCCCGATCGCGACCACGCGGCCCTGTTCAACCCGGAAGGCGTCCAGTTCCGGGCCGTCGCGGACAAGCTGATCGTCAACAACCAGATCCACAACGCCATCTGGACCGGTATCCCCGCCGTCGTCGGCGTCGTGCTGGCGATCGTCGTCTCGCCGTGGTGGTGGCTCCTGGGCGGCACGATGCTCGCGCTGTTCCTGTGGCTGCTGTGGCTGATTCCGCGCCAGGTCCGCGCCATCGCGTACGCCGAGCGCGACGACGACCTGATCATCCGCTGGGGCATCATGTTCCGGAAGATGGTCGTGGTGCCCTACGGCCGTATGCAGTACGTCGACGTGACCGCTGGCCCGCTCGCACGCAAGCTCGGGATCGCGAGCGTCCAGCTGCACACGGCCTCGGCGTCCACCGACGCGAGCATCGAAGGTCTGCCCCCGGCCGAGGCCGAGCGGCTGCGCGAGCAGCTCACGGCGCGCGGCGGCGCAAGGCTGGCCGGCCTGTGACCGCCGTCGACGAGCAGGCCCACGCCGAGACCGCGCAGCGCGAGGCCACGCCCGCCGCTCCCCACGTGACCGGCGCGCAGTGGCGCCACGTCCACCGCGTGACGCCGGTCGTGCGCTCCTGGCAGGTCATCGCTGGTCTGCTCTTCGTCGTCGCGACGACCCTCGTCGAGGTCTCCAGCAACCTCGACGAGGCGGACGAGCTGACGGGGCTCGTCGAGCAGGCGACCAACCCGTTGTGGATCGCGCTCGGGCTGGCCGTCGCGCTGGCGCTGCTCCTCGGCTGGTCCTGGCTGGCCTGGCGCAAGACCACCTTC
>Ga0075011_10001056_pt1 | contig 14772 bp, 14 predicted proteins | sample TARM_MetaG_T_14_FD_72354 | JGI IMG/M metagenome (GOLD analysis project Ga0075011, IMG submission 72354) | Freshwater microbial communities from Pennsylvania, USA, analyzing microbe dynamics in response to fracking - TARM_MetaG_T_14 | ecosystem: Environmental > Aquatic > Freshwater > River...
GGCTTTCGCTGCGGCGACCTGGCTCAGATGACCTTCAGCTACCATCTCACCCCGGCCGGACTGATGCTCGAAGAACCCCTGCGCGCCCTGGGCTGCGCAGTGGTCCCGGCGGGCCCCGGCAATTCCTCAGTGCAGTTGCAGCTGATGCAGGAACTGCCCGTGACCGCCTTTGTGGGCATGACGAGTTTTCTCAAATCCCTGGGCGAGAAGGCCAGGGACAAGGGGCTCGATCCGAAAAAGGATTTCGGCCTGAAGGTAGCCTTTGTCGCGGCCGAACGCCTACCCGAAAGCCTGCGCACTGAAGTGCAGGACATGTTCGGCATACTCATCCGCCAGGGCTACGGCACGGCCGACGTGGGCTGCATCGCCTATGAATGCCCAATGCTTGGCGGCATGCATCTCTCCAGCCGCTGTTTCGTGGAAATATGCGACCCGGCCACGGGCCTGCCCGTACCCACAGGTGAACTCGGTGAGGTGGTGGTCACCCCCTTCACCCCGGACTACCCCCTGATCCGCCTGGCCACGGGCGACCTGTCACGGCTGTCCGAGGAGTCCTGCGACTGTGGGCGGACCGCGCCCAAGCTCATGGGCATCCTCGGCCGCGTGGACGACACGGCCAAGGTACGCGGCCAGTTCATCTATCCCGCCCAGGTCGCGCAGGCCATGAGCCGCTTCCCGCAGATCCTGCGCCACCAGGTGGTGGTTTCCAATGCCGGGGGCAAGGAAACCCTGACGCTGCGCATCGAGACGAACGGTCCGGCGGACCCCGGCGTCGTGGGTGCGGCTTTCCAGGAAGCCATCAAGCTGCGGCCGGTTGTCGCCACCTTGGGCCTTGGGGAAACGATCCCCGAAGGGGCCCCGGCCCTTGTTGACGAACGCACATACGACTAGGGAACAGACATGACCAAATTCCCATCCTATCCCGTCCTGCTCGTCGATGACGAGGACACGTGGCTGCGGTCCTTTTCCCTGGCGCTCAAATCCCACGGCATCGACAACATCATCAGTTGCAACGACAGCACCAGGGTGCCGGAAATCCTGGCCACGACGCAGGTCGAGGTCATGGCCGTGGACCTGGCCATGCCCGGCATGTCCGGCCAGGAAATCATCGACCTCGTGTCCGCCACGAACCCGGATATTCCCATCCTGGTCATCACCGGCCTGAGTCAGGTCGAGACGGCGGTGCAGTGCATCAAGCGCGGAGCCTTCGACTTCTTCGTCAAGACCAACGACAAGAGCAGCCTGGTCTCCGGCATCCGACATGCCATCGAGATCCGCGAACTCAAGCGCGAAAACAGCAGCCTGCGCACCCGCTTCCTGCAGGACACCCTCGACCACCCGGAGGCTTTCGCGCCCATCATCACCTGCTCCAAGGCCATGCGCTCCATCTTCCAGTACATCGAAGCCATAGCACGCAGCACTCAGCCGGTGCTCATCACCGGCGAATCGGGGGTGGGCAAGGAGCTGGTGGCCAAGGTCATCCACAATTTGAGCGGCCGCCAGGGTGATTTCGTGCCAGTCAACGTGGCCGGTCTTGACGACAACATCTTCGCCGACACCCTGTTCGGGCACAAGAAAGGAGCCTTCACCGGCGCGGACAGGGCGCGGCCCGGGCTGGTCGAGAACGCCAAGGCAGGCACCCTCTTCCTTGACGAGATCGGCGACCTGCCGCCAGCCTCGCAGGTCAAACTCCTGCGCCTGGTCCAGGAGCGCGAGTACCTGCCCATCGGGTCCGACGTGACCCGCAAGACCGACGCCCGCATCATCGCGGCCACCAACGTGGAACCGGTGGTCCTCGGCGAGACGGAGCGATTCCGCTCCGACCTGTATTACCGACTGCGCGCCCATCACGTGCATCTGCCGCCCTTGCGTGAACGCCGCGAGGATCTGCCCCTGCTGATCGACCACTTCCTGCGCCAGGGCTGCCAGCAGCGCAAGCGTCCCGCGGTGCCTTCGGAGCTGCTGCCCCTGCTGTCAGGCTACGATTTTCCCGGTAATATCCGCGAACTACAGTTCCTGATCCTCGATGCCCTCAGCTGCTCCGGGGACGAAGAACTGGACATGGACCGTATCAGAAAACACGTGGACAAGCACCCCGCCTCCCCTCGCCGGATCCTGCCCGGGGAGGGCTCGCGCCTGCAATTCGGCCCGGAACTGCCGACCCTCAAGCACGTCTGCGCCGAGCTGGTGCTGGAAGCCATGCGCCGCACCGGAGGCAACCAGGCCATGGCCGCGAGCATGCTCGGCGTGTCGAGGCAGGCGCTGAACAAGCGCCTGAACAAGCTGCGCCTCAACAAGGCCGTCGAAGCATGACCGCCGGACGGGAGGATCTATTGCACAGGCTGCGCGAGCTAGAGCGAGCCAATCGTCAGCTGTCCCGCGAGCTACAGGACCTGCGCGCCCTGATCGACACACCTCTCAATGTCATGCTCTTTTCCTTCGACCTGAACTACAACTACATCGCCTTCAACCAGGCCCACCGTGAATTCGTCAACCATAACTGGAACCTGGACATTCATCCCGGCATGCACGTGTTCGACGTCCTGGCCGACGCCGAGGAACGCGCCGCGTCCCGCCGCAATTTCGACCGCGTACTGGCCGGGGAATCCTACATCCTGCGGCGCAAGTACCGCAAACCCAGAGGGGAAATCGGCTTCTACCAGAACACCTACGTGCCGTTGGTCAGGGGAGGGGAGATTCTCGGGGCAGTGGTCTTTGCCCACGACATCACCGAATGGAGCGAACGCGAGGAGGAAGGCAAGAAGTACCGGGCCATTTTCGAGAAGGCGTTGGAGGGCATCTATCGCTCCACTGCGGCGGGTCAGTTCATGGAAGCCAACCGCGAAATGGCCCGCATCCTGGGCTACGATTCTGCCCAGGAGCTCATGTCCGCCATCACCGACATCAGCAGGCAGTTGTACTGCGACCCCGAAGACAGGGAACTGGTTTTCGCCATCCTGCGCCGCGACGGGGTGGTCAAGGACTTCGAGACGCGCATGCGCCGCAAGGACGGTACGGAAATCTGGGTGGAATTCAACGCCAGAAGCGAAAAGGATGACCAGGGACGAACGGTATTCATCGAAGGCAAGCTGACCGACATCACCACCCGCAAGGAAGCCGAACGCAAGGCCGAACTGCGCGGGCAGAAGATGATCCAGGCCGACAAGATGTCTTCGCTGGGGGTTCTGGTGGCGGGCGTGGCCCACGAGATCAACAACCCCAACAGTTTTCTGACGCTGAACCTGCCGCTGCTGCGCGATGTGTGGGCCGACGCCCTGCACGTGCTGGACGAGTATCAGGACGAACATGGGGATTTCGTGCTCGGCGGGCTTGAATATTCGGAGCTCAGGCAACAGATGCCGCTCCTGCTGCAGGGCATGGTCGACGGATCGGAGCGGATCAAGGACATCGTTTCAAGGCTCAAGGACTATTCCCGCCAGCGCCCCGAAGGGGAACGCGAACCCACGGACATGAACAGCGTCGTCACAGGGGCCCTGGCCTTTGTGCGGCATAAACTCAAGAGCGCGGCGCCAGGCCATCTGGTCCGACTGGCCCCGGAACCGGTCCTGGTGGAGGCCGACCTGCAACGGCTCATCCAGGTGCTCATCAATCTGCTGGTCAACGCCTGCGAAGCCGTCCCGCCCACGGCCGGGGAAATCACCGTGCAGGTTCTTTCCGGATTCGGAGAAGAAAGGGCCTGGGCCGGAGTGGAAGTGCGCGACAACGGCTGCGGCATCTTAGCCCACGACCTCAAGTACATCCAGGACCCGTTCTTCACCACCAAGCGCGAAATGGGCGGAACCGGACTCGGGCTGTCCATCTCCTCGGCCATCATGCACGACCACGGCGGACGCCTGGAATTCTCCTCCCGGCCAGGCCAGGGCACCACGGTACGCATGCTCCTGCCCATGACGCGGTGATTGGTGAATGGTGATTGGTGAATGGACGGAAAGGAGCACAGCTCCTGCCTATGACATGTTTTTCCATTCACCGTTCACTGTTCACCATTCACCACCTGCTACGGAGCCTTCTCAATCGCCCTTTCCTTCACTATGGCACTGTCCATGGCGAAGTCGATGATCCCCGAAACAAGATAGCCCAGGGCCACAAGCACAAGCAGTATCAGCACAAGCTTCATGGTCTGGCGGGGCTGTTTCCAGAACAAGAACAGGACGACCGCTCCAATGCCCAACCCGATCAAAGGATTGGTTACAATCCAGGTCCAGATTCCCGTCATGAAGGCGTGCATGCGCACCTCCGGCTATTTTTTCATGTTCACGAACTGAAGCGGCAACTCGAATTTAGATTCCCGCAAAAGTGTCATGACCGCCTGCAAGTCGTCGATCTGCTTCCCGGAAACGCGCACCTGCTCGTCCTGGATGGCGGCCTGGACTTTGAGTTTGCTGTCCTTGATCATCTTGACCAGCTTGCGGGCGGCGTCTTTGTCGATACCGTCATGCAGCTTGATCTCCTGCTTGAGCTGACCCCGGGAAGTATTCTCCGGCTCGCCAAATTCCATGGCCTTGGGATCGACCTTGCGACGCACGAAATGGGAGATGAGCATGTCCCGGATAGCCCGTATCTTCATCTCGTCTCCGGTGACCAGAGACAGTATCTTTGTCTTGCGGTTGAACTCCATTTCAGTGATCACGCCCTTGAAGTCATAGCGAGTCTCGACTTCCTTGCGCACATTGTTCACCGCATTATCAACTTCCTGCAGATCGATTTCATTCACAATATCAAACGATGGCATCACTCCTCCTTTTCGTCTTGCCGTCTATCGCAATATGGTCACAGCTGACCCCAAAACCCCATCGCCGTCAAGCTTCCCGGCCAAATGTATTCATGGAGACAGGCGCATGGATGCCCGAAAATGCACACCGCCCGCATCCGATTTGAGACACGTTCACAAGTTTTTTTCAAACAAATCGAAAGCCGCATAAAAGATTATTCACAAAGCATTTGACATTCCATAATTCTCTACTATGAAATAAGCTACTTTCTTTGATGGATTGCATCGTCATCATCGACCCTATTATAGCTACGGAGAAAAAATGGAAGACTATCTGAAACAAGCAATTGAAATCGTGAAGGCCCAGGCCTCTGTACGCAACATGAACGAAGAGGAAATCACCTCCATGATCCGGGCTCTGACGCAGAGCATCCGCGGCGTGGCGGAAGGCTCAGTTCCCGTTGTGGACGCCGAACCTGCCGTGGACCCCAAGAACGCCATCCGCGAAAAGAGCGTCATCTGCTGCGAGTGCGGCAAGTCCTTCAAGGTCCTGACCAAGCGCCATCTGGCCACCCACGGCCTGACCCCCGAAGAATACCGGGAAAAATGGGGCTACAAGAAAGGCACCTCCCTGGTCGCCAAGTCCCTGGCCCGCGACCGCCGCAAGACCATGCAGGGCATGAAGCTCTGGGAAAAGCGCAAGAAAGCGGTCAAGACCCCGGAATAAATGTGAAACCCTCCATGCGAGGGTTTTTTTACGCCTTTTGTCAGCCACTGCCCGTGCACCGCGCCAATCCCGCCCAAGCGAACAGTGAATGGCTTTTTTAAGCGAATATCACACGGGATGCTCTTTCCCACCCGATTCACGCTCTTGCGTGAGTTTCCCGCTTCAAACACCGCGCACCGACTTCGCCCCATCATTACAAGTACTTTCTACAGCCCTCTTAACGGGCAATTTTCCCATATTTTGGGATAATCACCTATAAATCAATCCCAAAATGACCAGGAAAAGAGGATGTAATCCTATCGACACTACGGCCCCTCAACCATAGATAATCTATCGCGATTCTCCATATCGCCCGCCCATTGATTGCCTACGCAAGCACGACGTGAGCCGCTGCGATGCGCCACCTTAGAGGACCATGGCCGTCCCGATGGTGGCGTCGGCGTTTTGGAGACAGACACCATCCATATTTCCAGAGGGAGACTGAAATGATCCAATGGCCCAAAAGCAATGATGTTCTCGGCACAACCAACCGCGGCAACCCGGCCGAATCCGGTCTATGCACCCTGTGCCGCTCCGACTGCGCCGGCAAGTGCGAAACCTGGATGTCCTGCCTGAAAGGGCGGCACATGCTCTATCCCAGGGATTTCGGTTCCGTCACGGCCGGTAGCGCCAACACCTGCCATGTCGGCGTGAGCTACAACTCCCTGCGTATCCAGGGCTACAGCTACGGTGCCCAGGGCGTAGCCGCCGGGCGCACCACCAGCCCCGATGACTGTCTGTTCACCAACGTCTCCCTGGAAACCTCCTTCGGCGCGACCGAAAAGACCAAGGTCCGCATGCCGCTCATGACCGGCGCGCTGGGTTCGACCTTCATCGCCGCAAAGTACTGGGACTCTTTTGCCGCCGGCTGCGCCCTGGTCGGCATTCCTATCGTGGTCGGCGAGAACGTGGTCGGCGTGGACCGCGCGTCCAGCATGGCGAACGGCCGCATCGAAAAATCCCCCGAACTGGACCGCCGCATCGAAATCTACAATCGTTACTCTGACGGCTACGGCACCATGATCGTGCAGCTGAACGTCGAGGACGCACGCAACGGCGTGGCCGAATACGTCATCGAGAAATACGGCAACAAGGTCTGCATCGAACTCAAATGGGGCCAGGGTGCCAAGAACATCGGCGGCGAGATCGAGGTCACGAGCCTTGATTACGCGCTATTCCTGAAAAAACGCGGCTACCTGGTCGATCCCGATCCCGAGCTGCCCGAAGTGCAGGAATCCTTCAAGGCCGGAGGCATCAAAGGTTTCGCCCGCCACAGCCGCCTGGGCTACACCGATCTGCCCTCCTCCGATGCCGTGCACCAGAATTTCATGGACACCGTGGCCTACCTGCGTAAGCTCGGCTACACCAAGATTTCGCTCAAGACCGGGTCCTACGGCATGGAAGCCCTGGCCATGGCCATCAAGTACGCCACCGAGGCTAACCTTGACCTCTTGACCATCGACGGCTCCGGCGGCGGCACGGGTATGAGCCCCTGGAACATGATGGAGACCTGGGGCGTGCCGTCCATCCTGCTGCACTCCAAGGCCGTGGAATACGGCAACATCCTGGCGGCCAAAGGCCAGCGCGTCGTGGACATGTCCTTTGCCGGCGGCCTGGCTCGCGAAGACCAGATCTTCAAGGCCCTGGCGCTCGGCGCGCCCTTCGTCAAACTGATCTGCATGGGCCGCACCCTTATGATTCCCGGCTTCCTGGGCTCCAACATCGAAGGCGCCCTGAACCCCGAGCGCAAGGAAAAAATCTCCGGCAACTGGGACAGCCTGCCCAAGACCGTCAGGGACATCGGCGAAACACCCGAGCAGATCTTCGCCGGGTACGAGAGCCTGAAAGCCAAGATCGGCGCGGCCGAGATGAAGACCGTGCCCTACGGTGCCATCGCCGCCTGGACCTTGGCCGACAAGCTCGGCGCGGGCCTGCAGCAGCTTTTGGCCGGAGCGCGCAAGTTCTCCGTCACGGAGATTTCCCGCGGCGATATCGTCTCCGCGAACCGCGAAACCGCGCAGGAAACAGGCATCCGCTTCATCACCGACGTTCAGGACGAGATCGCCCGCAAGATCCTGTCCTAGACTGCAATTCCCCAGGGGCGAAACCGGGTTCATGCCGGTTCCGCCCCTGGCACCCCGCCCCATCCTGTGCTACACGGCCAACGCGCCCGACGCCCAGGAGAAACGCTCATGACCACCCGCCCAGGCAACACCGAACAATTTCCCTCATCGCCCGAAGAGTGGCAGGGCTTCGTGGCCCACAGCCGCAAGACGCAGCATGATCTGCTTGAACGCATCAAGGAGCTGAACTGCCTCTACGGGATTTCCCGCCTGGCCCAGCAGCGTGAACAGCCACTGCCGGCCTTGCTGACGGACATCGCCGAACTCATTCGCTCTTCCTGGCAGTATCCGGACATCGCTTGCGCCTCCATCCGCCTGGAAGACGCAAGGCACAGCTCCGGCAATTTCGCGCACACACCCTGGTGCCAGTCCTCCCTCATCACCATCGGCGCGGACGAATGCGGCGCGATAGAGGTCTGCTACCTGGAAAATCGACCCGAGTGCGATGAAGGCCCGTTCCTGCGCGAAGAGCGCAGCCTCATCGACGCCGTGGCCGACCAGATCGGACGCATCGTGGCCCAGCGCAGGGCCGAGGAGCAGATGCGCGCCCTGTCCCAGGAACTGATCATGGCCCAGGAGAACGAACGCCAGCGCATCGCCCGCGAACTGCACGACCATCTGGCCCAGGATCTTTCCCTGGCCAGGGCGGATCTGGAACGCATAAGCGGCAGTCTCCCGGAAAGCGGCCCCTGGCGCGCCCAGGCCGGGGCCATCGTCGAGCGCCTCGGCACGGCCGTCCGTTCCATCCGCGACCTGGCCTACGGACTGCTCCCGCCCGGTCTGACCGAACTCGGGCTGGTCGAAACCGTGCTCGCGCACTGCGAAGATTTTTCCCTGCGCCACGGCATCGCCGTGGACGTCTTTGCCGACGGCCTGGGCGGCGTGGACTTTGATTTCGACACCCAAATCAATATCTATCGCCTCATCCAGGAAGCGCTGAACAACGTGCGCAAGCACGCCAAGGCCAGCCGCGTGACCATCCGCCTGCTGGGGTCATACCCGAGCCTCCTGGTACGCATCGAGGACGACGGCTGCGGGATGGACATGGACCAGTGCCTGGCCCAGGCCGGACGCGCCAAACGCATGGGGCTGTGGAGCATGCGCGAACGGGTCAAGCTCCTGGGCGGCAAGATCAGCTTCAAGTCCAAGCCGGGCCAGGGCCTGCACATCCGCATTGAAACCCCGCTCAACAGGAGCAGCCATGAGCGCCCCTAAACGCATCCTCATCATCGACGACCACCCCCTCTACCGCGACGGTCTCAAGGCCAGGCTGGCAGCCAGATCCGACTTCAGCGTCGTCGGAGAGGCCGGAACCTGCGCCGAAGGGTTGCGTCTGGCCCAAACCATGTCCCCGGACCTGGCCGTCATCGACATTTCCCTTCCAGACGGCAGCGGCATCGAACTGACCCGGGAAATCCGCCTCTTGCGGCCTGACATGCCCGTGCTCATCGTCAGCATGCACGCCAAGCTCGACTTCATCGCCGCAGCCTTCCAGGCCGGGGCCAGCGGCTACATGTCCAAGGAATCAGGGGGCGAAGGAATCCTGCAGGCCATCGGCACCGTGCTCTCCGGGGGGCAGTATCTCGACGGCTCCCTCTCGCCTTCGGTGCTGCGCAGGTTGAACGATATGTCCGGACGCAAGGCCAAGACCGTGGATGCGTCCTACGGCAGCCTGTCCCTGCGCGAACAGCAGGTCATGCGCCTGCTGGCCGAAGGCCTGACCCCGGAGGAGATCGCGGCCAAACTCTTCGTGTCCCGCAAAACGGTCCTCAACCATCGCTATTCCATTATGACCAAGCTCGGCATCAAGAGCCCCGTGGCCTTTGTACGCCACGCCGCCAGGCTTGGACTGATCGAAATCGACGACTAGCCCGCCAATTTCGGACACGCCCTATTTGCCGCTTTACCATGACCGCAGAGCGCTGTTAGGAGAAATCTTGCGCGCCCGACTGCGGCACACGCCCGATACGTCAGTTTCATCAAGGATCTTCCATGCTCGGCTCTTTACTGTACCTGCTTCTGGTCGCCCTTCTCGTCCTGGCCAACGGCTTTTTCGTGGCCTCGGAATTCTCCCTGGTGGGAGTGCGGCGCTCCCGCGTCGCCATCCTGGCCGCCGACGGTGACAAGAAGGCCGGACGCCTGCTGCGTCTGATCGACAACCTGAACGCCTACATCTCCGCCACCCAGCTTGGCATCACCCTTTCGTCCCTGGGCCTTGGCTGGATCGGCGAACCCGCCGTAGCCGACCTCCTGCGTCCCCTGCTCGAAGACCGCGTGCCGGCGGCGGTACTGCACTCCATCTCGTTCGCCATCGCCTTCAGCCTGATCACCTTCCTGCACATCGTCGTCGGCGAACTTGCGCCCAAAACCATCGCCCTGGAGCGAGCCGAAAAAACAGCCCTGGCCATCGCCCTGCCCATGGAAATCTTCTACCGCATCTTCTGCTGGCCCATCCGCCTGCTGGACTGGTCCGGCACCCGCACCGTGCGCATGCTCGGCTTTACCGCCAACCCCCATCACGGATCGGTCTACACCGAAGACGAGCTGCGCATGCTCATCGACGCCAGCTGTACCAGCGGTCAGATCGAAGAGGGAAAGCGCCACCTCATCCGCCGCGCCTTCGACTTCAACACCACCGAAGCCTGTGAGGCCATGATCCCGCGCTCCGAAATCGCCGCCCTGCCCGTCACTTCCACCCTGGATGAGGTCCTGGAAGCCTTCCGCAGCCACGGCTACTCCCGCCTGCCCGTCTACGGAGCGGACCTGGACGATGTGGTCGGCGTTCTCTTCCGCCAAGACATGGAACCGTTCATGGCCCGAACCCCGGGCCTTGTCTTCTCCATGACCGCGCTCCTGCACCCGCCCACCTTCGTGCCCTCGGGCAAACGACTGGGAAGCCTGCTCAAGCAGATGCAGGCCACCCGCACCCACCTCATCTTCGTCATGGACGAGTACGGCGGCCTCGAAGGACTCGTGACCCTGGAAGACGTGCTGGAAGAAATCGTCGGCGAGATCAACGACGAATACGACGAAGAGGTGCGCTCCCAGATCGTACGCGACGGGTCGGCCTTCATCCTCGACGGCATGCTCGCCGTACGCGACGCCAACCGCAAACTGGGTCTATGCCTGCCCGAGGACGAAGCCTACACCACCGTGGCAGGCTTTCTCCTGGCCCAGGCCGGACGAGTCCTGGAACCTGGCGACGAAGTGCCGATCAAAGAAGGCATGTTCCGGGTCGAACGCCTCGAGCGCCGCCGCATCGTACGCATCAGGTTCACGCCGACGCCGCTCGGGGAGTAAGGAAAGAGGATGGGGAATGCCTCCGGCGGGCAGGGGACACGTCCCCTGCACCCCCATACATTTAGGGGGATGACAGCTTCACTTCCATCGCATTGCGCTCAGCAAGGCACTTCGCCATCGCACGGTCCGAGCGGGCCGGGGTGTTTCAGGCGAGGCTCGCCGACTGTCTGACTGAGCCAGGCATCGTTTGTTGAATCGTTGCTTGGCGCTCTGCCCAAATTTCTCGGCCTGCACGCAACGATTCAACTCTACGAGGCCGGAGAAGGAGTTTCGGCGGGGCTCGCCTGAAACGCCCCGGCCCGCGGCCGCACTGAAGCACACCCGAACACGGTCCCACTGTTCCTGTGTTTTTTCAAGGCGTTGAAAGGCATGGATTCCCGCCTTCGCGAGAATGACGCTATGACAGTGCGTCTGGCGGGGACTTTTCCGTCGGGGGGACTTTTCCGTTGCGGGAGCTTCTCCGTCGCGGGAGCTTTCTCGTCGCGGGGGTTTTTCCATCTAGATATCGATCTTGGTCCCCGAATACGTGAACGCGTTCTTGTTCATCTTGATGAACGTCCCCTTGTCGATCCCCACTGCCTTGCCGCACTCGCACCAGACCTTGCCGTCACGTTCTTCCAAGATCCAGACCTTTTCGATCCGCTCGCGATGGCACCGCAGCACCTCTCCGGACCCCAGCTTGCGGTAGCGCCACAATTTTTTGCGGCAGGCCGCGCACTTGATTACCAGCATTATTCCGGCACGCTCTCCATCCCGGCCCATTTCGGCTCGTGCAGGGGCAGGACGTGATCGGCCAGGGTCTTGGCCCGTACCAGGGTTTCATAAGCCTGGTACGCATCGACATGAGTGCCCGGAGGGATGACCTCCATCTCCATGGCCGTGACGGACTTCGGCGGATAGAGGTTCTCCAGGATGGTGCAGAACCCGCAAATCAGCACACTCCCCTTGTCCGTCTCGACGCGCACGGACATGCCGCCCTCGGTGTGGGCCGGGGTGTGGATCATGGCGATGCCGGGGGCGACCTCCGTGTCGCAGGTCAAAGCCACGATCTGCCCGTTCTCCTCGACCTCCTCAATGTAGTCCTCGAGATAGCGGAAATCCAGCGGGTGCGGGTCGTGGATGCGCGCAAGTTCCTTCTCGTGCACGTAGATCTTTGCGTTGACGCACCTAGAGTCGTTCTCGCAATGATCGTTATGCAGATGGGTGTGCAGGATGATGTCGATATCCTCCGGGACAAGTCCGTATTTGGCCAGCCCGTCCTCAAAGGTGTATATCTTTCCGCCGATGGCCTTCTCCCGTTCTTCGGAGACGACCGGCCGCATCTCGCCTGTATCCACCAGGATCTTCTTGTCCCCGCCCTCCAGATACCAGCAGTAGATGGGGATGGTGTAGGGGGTGCCGTAATCGTGCTGATAGGTCATCATGCCCTTGTCGAAGACCTTGGTGCCCATGACGATGGGATGAATGCGATAGGTCATGCGTGTGCTCCATGGAATTTTGGGACGCCACTGACAGAAGAATGGGATCAGAATTCGGAGGCGTCCAGTCGCAATCCGCTGTAGCCCGTGTGCACGGGACAGTCCAGATGATCGCGCAGGTAGGTGGTGGCGGATTCTCCCGTGCAGTGGCACAACACCATGAGGTCGGGCTTGATCTCCCTCAGGGCCTGCGCGGTTTTCTCCAGCCGCACTTTGCCGGCCGAGCCCAGATGAAGCCCCCCGATCACGGCGCGGATGCGCGTCTCCCCGGCGACCTCGCGAATATAGTCCAGGGTGTTGACCAGACCCGCGTGGCAGCACCCCAGGCAGACGATCAGCCCCTTGTCCGTCCTGATCCACAACGCCTGGTCGTCCGCCACGGGATCGGGACGCAGGGCGTGGGGATCGAAATAAAACGGCCCTCCCGCATCCTCGAAATCCGAACGCCTCGGAATGTATCCGCTCAGGCCGACTCCTGCGCCGATTTCACGGGACTCGCCGGTCCAGTGCAAGCGTTCTGCGGAAAGGGCCCCCAGGGCGCGCATGGAGGGCAGGGGCATGCGGATGTCCCGCGCTTCCCCTCCACTGATGCTGTAGCGGGGCTCGGTTACGCCGGGGTGGCAATGCACGCGGGAACCCGGCGCGGCCCCCAGAACCAGGGGCACCGCGCCGGTATGATCATAGTGACCATGGCTGAGGACCAGCGCGTCGGTCCGGCTCAGATCGATCCCGAGGGTGCGGGCGTTCCCTTCCAGGGCCGTTCCCTGACCAGTATCGAGCAGAATGTTCTGGTCGCCATGCTCTATCCACAAGGCAAAACCGTGCTCAGCAACGCATCCGAATCCGGCCTGATTGTCGACCAGCACGTTCAGCGTGGTCTTGTCCATGAGCATCTCCCGGGTTTCAATGGTTCTGCTTCACGGTGGGCAAATCCAGCAGCGGGGCGATCACGCTACGCATAATTTGCGCCGTGAGGCTCGTGGCGTTGTGCATGACAAAGGCCCGGCCCATGTCACCCGCCTCGGCCACCATGGGGTCCATGGGGATGGAGCCCATGAAGGGCACGCCCATGTCCTCGGCCATGCTTCGGCCGCCCCCGGAACGCAGGATATGGGTCACCTCGCCGCATTTGGGACACACGAAACCGCTCATGTTCTCCACCACGCCAAGCACCTTCATGCCGACCTGACTGCAGAAGGTGATGGACTTGCGCACATCCATGGCCGCCACCCGCTGCGGCGTGGTCACGACCACGGCACCGTCGATGGGATCAATGAGCTGGCAGATGGAAAGCGGCTCGTCGCCGGTGCCGGGAGGGGCGTCGATGATCAGATAATCCAGATCGCCCCAGGCCACGTCCTTCAGGAACTGCTTGATCACCCCGCCCTTGACCGGTCCGCGCCAGATCACGGCGTCATCGGGATCGCGCAGCAGAAAGCCCATGGACATGACTTTGAGGTGCCCAAGCTCCACGGGCACGAAACCGTCCGGTCCATTCTCGATGCCCGCCCCTTCCAGTCCGAGCATGGTCGGTACGCTGGGACCATGGATATCGACATCAAGGAGGCCCACCTTCTTGCCCGCGAGCATGAGTCCCATGGCCAAGTTCACGGCCACAGTGCTCTTGCCCACCCCGCCCTTGCCGGACATGACCATGATCTTGTGCCCGATGCGGCACATCCGCGCCTGCAAGGCCTGACGGTCCTTGAAATCCTGTTCGCTCTCATCCTGCAGGCGCTTTGAGGCCAAGCAGGAGGAGTCCGTACACGAGTCGCACGAGCCGGCCTGGGGCCGGGAGGCTCCGGAAGCCGGGCTTAGTTCCATCTTTTCCATTCACTCACTCTCCCGTGGGGTTTATTTGTCTTTCTTTTCAAGGAGCTGCGCGTTGAGCTTGCGCAGTTCGTCTTCAAGCCGGGCAATTCTGTCCTGCATGGCGTCAGGTTGCGAAGCCATAACCGGCCCTCGCCGCCAAGCGTTCTGACCCGCGCCCGGCATCACCCGTCGGCATTGCCCCCATCCTCTCCCCTGCCCAAGCCCCGCAGCCGCCCGGCGGCCGAATCCCGGCGTCTGTTCCGGGTCCGCGCACATCCAGGCTCCGCGCCCGGTTTGCGGTCCAAGCCCTTGTGGTCCGGTTCCATCTCCTCGTGGCATGATCGTGTCCTCCGTATTGTGTGTTGCATCCTTCCCCGGCAACCGGCACCCATGGCGCGGCATCCGGGCATGGAATACGTCTCGTCAAGACTTCCGTTTTGCCAGGCGGCGATGACCTGTTCCAAATCCCCGGCCACAAAGCCGATGACTCGGAGGTCACGCGTCGCCAGCGCTTCCTGCACGGGACGCGAAATGGCCCCGCAGATGAGCGTACCCACGCCC
>Ga0075011_10001058_pt1 | contig 14764 bp, 17 predicted proteins | sample TARM_MetaG_T_14_FD_72354 | JGI IMG/M metagenome (GOLD analysis project Ga0075011, IMG submission 72354) | Freshwater microbial communities from Pennsylvania, USA, analyzing microbe dynamics in response to fracking - TARM_MetaG_T_14 | ecosystem: Environmental > Aquatic > Freshwater > River...
CGCTAAGGCAGCGCGCATGAAACCCGATGGCAACCCGATCACCCCGGCAGGACTGGCCGCCCTGCGCGCCCGCTATGATCATCTGCTGGGCACCGAGCGCCCGGCCATCGTCGAGATCGTGAGCTGGGCGGCGGGCAATGGCGACCGTTCGGAAAACGGCGACTATCTCTATGGCCGCAAGCGCATGCGCGAGATCGACCGCGAACTGGCCTTCCTCGCCCGCCGGATGAAGGCCGCGCGCGTGGTCGATCCGGCCCGACAGGAAGACCAGAGCCGCGTGCTGTTCGGGGCCACGGTCGAAATCGCCGACGAGGACGACACCCGCCGCACGCTGACCCTCGTGGGCGACGACGAACAGAACGCCTCGAACGGCCTGATCGGCTGGAGCGCCCCCATCGCGCGGGCCCTGCGCGGCGCGCGCATCGGCGATTTGCGCGTGGTCCATCTGCCCGGCGGACAAAAGGAATGGGAAATCATGACGATCACATATCCGGTGCCGGCATGAGCGCGCGCGCGGCTCCGGGCCGTTTCTTCATCCTGCGTCACGGCGAAACGGTGTTCAACGCCGCCCGCCGCCTGCAATCGAATGCCATGCACACCCCGCTCACCCGGCAGGGTTGCGAACAGGCGGTCGCGATGGGGCAGGCCTTGCGTGCGGAGCTGAGCGCCGCACCCCGCGTGCGCCTGCACATTTCCGACACGGGTCGCGCGCTGCAAACCGCCTCGCTGATCGCCGAGGAACTGGGGATCGACTGGTTTGCCGCCAACCGCACGCCCGACCTGTTCGAGATCCACATGGGCTCGTGGATCGGGCGCGGCTATGATGATGTGGAGGCCGAGCACGGACCGATCACGCTGGCCGACCACTTGCTGCGCCCGGCCCCCGATGGCGAGGACTATCCGGCCATCGCCGCGCGGCTCAACCGCTGGATCGCAGCCCATGGGCAGGAGGGCGGCGATCATATCGTCGTCATGCACGGGATTTCCAGCCGCGTGCTGCGCGGGATCATGGCGGGCCTGCCCCCCCACCCCGACCATGGCGCGCCCATCGCCCCCAGCCTCAAACAAGGGTCGATCGCGCTGATCGAAAACGGCGTCGAGCGCGTATTCTTCGGCTCGGCACGCGGGGTGGAGCACGCCTGATGGCTCAGGTGATCAACTTGCGCATGGCCCGCAAGGCCCGCGCCCGGCGCGAGGCCGAAGTGCAGGCCGCCACCAACCGCGCGCTGCATGGACGCACCAAGGCCGAAAAAGCCGCGCAGACCGCCGCACGCGACAAGGCCGAACGCCATGTCGAAGGGCATCGCCTCGAAGGCCAATCTCCTGAAAGAGAGCCCGATGCGCACGACCTATGAAAGCGCGACCGTGCGCCTCTACCATCTGGGCGACGGGCCCGAAGGCGGCTTTGCCGAGACGCTGTTCTATGGCCCGCTGTCCGAGGCGATGGTCATTGCTGCGCAGCAAAGTGAAGATATTCAAGCCGGTCTGTTCCTCGCGACCGACAACGACGTGATCGCATGGCTCGACCTTTCGGAAGGCTGATTGCTGGCGTCCTGCTGCTGGTTGCCGGGGCATCGGCAGCGCAGGCGCGCGATGCGCTGGGCGTGTGGGAGGACTGGGCCGCATTTCGCGATCCGGCGGTGCCGCGCTGCTATGCCATCGCCATGGCCGCGGGCGGCACGCAAAGCCGCGAACTCGTGCCGTTCATGACCGTGGGCACCTGGCCCGCGCGCAATGTGCGCGGCGAAGTCCACTGGCGCCTGTCGCGGCGGATCGCGCCGGGCAGCAAGGTCGTGCTGAGCCTCGATGGCGAAAAGTTCGAGCTTCTGGCCAGCGAGGCCAGCGCCTGGGCACAGGACCGGCGGATGGACGCGGCCATCGTCGCCAAAATGCGCGCCGCCCCGTCGCTTGCCGTCAGCGGCAAAAGCCGCGACGGGCGCACCTTCCGCGATGGCTATGCCCTGCCCGGCGCGGCTTCCGCGCTCGATGCCGCGACACTGGGCTGCGCAGGCCAGCCATAAAAACCAGCCATGAAAAAGGGCCAGAGGTTTCCCCCCGGCCCTTTCCCGGCCCATGCGTGCGATCAGAAGCGCAGGCCGTAGCTGGCCACGACCTGATGGCGGTCGGTGTCGATGTTGAAACGCTGGCTGGTATTGCCATCGAAGTTGAAGTTCGCGCGGCCATAGTTCGAATAGCGATATTCGATGCGCCCGAAGGTCTTGGGGCTGAACGCATATTCGATGCCGCCACCCACGCGGTAGCCGCTGGCGGTGATGCGGTAGTCTTCCGAGGTCTGGCCGTCGGTGCCCTGAAGCTTGTAGCTGGCGTTGGTGTAGCCACCCTTGGCGTAGAACATCACCTTGGGCGAAACGGCATAGCCGATCTTGCCGCCGACGTAGAAATCACGCCCTGCGCTGACCCGGCCAAGGTTGAAGGTGTTGACCTCCGGCCCCTGGCGCCAGCGCGCCGTGCTGCCGGTCACTTCACCGTCGATACCGACAACCAGATTGGTTCCAACCGGCATATCGTAACCGATTTCACCACCGTAAACCATGCCGTCGATCGACTGCTTCTGGCCACGCGGCGCATTGTCGTTGTCGACCGAACTGCCCGAGCGGCTGATGTCGTAGCCCAGCGTCGCGGCGACGCGCGGACCGGAGAACGTACGATTCGGCGCATCAGGAGCCACATCGGCGCCCTGAGCGAAGGCGGGAGCGGCCAGAGCGAGGGTCGAGATAGCGGCCACGCCGGCAAGGATGGTCTTCATGAGGTTCAACTCCGTTTCACTGTTTCGGTTCCGCCGGAAGATCGCCATGCCGGATGACTGCATGTTCCAATCTGGCGTCTTTTGTGCGACCCGACAGACCCTCACCGAACGATGCAAAACGCAATTTTGTTTCCTGAACCTCGCACAACAAAGTTTTTGTGACATTTTCGACACAGGCTTCCGGGCCCATCACCGGCCCGATATGACAGGCCCCATGGACACTCTCTCCTTTGCCCGTCCCGCGCTTGGCCCCGACGCCACGGCCCGGGCCGCCGCCGATTTTGCCCGGACCGGCCATGTGCGCGCACCCGGCGTGCTGCCCATGGCGGAAGCCGAAGCGCTCCATGGCTGGCTGACCGGCGACGCGCCGTTCGTGCGCGTGCTCAACCAGGCCGACAAAGTCTGGGATCTCGATGCCCAGGCCCTCGCCTCGCTGGGAACCGAACGCAGCGCCGCGCTGACCCAGGCCGTCCACGCCCAGGCCCGCGACGGTTTCCAGTATATCTACGACGCGCTGCGCGTGTCCGACGATCCGGCCACGCGCATGGCCCGCGCGCTGCCGGTCGACCGCCTCGTCGCGGCCTTCAACACGCGGCCCTGGCTCGACCTGTTCCGCACGCTCACCGGCGAACCGGCCATCCGCATGGTCGATGGACAGGCCACGCGCTACCTGCCCGGCCACTTCCTGACCGGCCACGACGACGACGTGGCGGGCAAGGACCGCGTGGCCGCCTATGTCCTCAACCTCACCCCGCACTGGCGCACCGAATGGGGCGGGTTGCTGCTGTTCCACGATGCGCCGATCACCGGGGGCGTGCCCGGCCCGGACGACGTGACTTTCGGCCTTTCCCCGCGTTTCAATGCCTTGCACTTGTTCAAGGTGCCCCAGCGGCATTCGGTCTCGCTGGTCGCACCCTTTGCCGGGGCCCCGAGGCTGGCGATCACCGGCTGGCTGCGGCGCTGAACAAAAGGCCGCCCAAAAAGCCTTGCGGGAGGGCCCATCGCCCCCCACTGGCGATTCGCGCATAAAAGCGTATAGAGCGGCGCCATGAACGCCCCCGATCCGCACGCCCCCATTGCGCCTTCTGCCGACCAGACTCTTCCTGTCGGGTCGCTGCCCGTCGGCATGCCCATTCCCGGCCATGTCGATCCCGTAACCGTTCCGCGCCAGGTGACCGCGCGCGAGGATGGCCGGATCGACCTGATCGGCCTGCCCCGCCCGCAGATCGCCACGGTGTTCCAGGAAGCCGGGCTCGACGCCAAGGCCGCCAAACTGCGCGCCAAGCAAGTGTTCCACTGGCTCTACCATCGCGGCGTGACCGAATTCGAGGGCATGACCGATATTGCCAAGACCATGCGTCCGTGGCTGGCCGAACGCTTCGTCGTGGGCCGCCCCGACGTGGTCGAGGCGCAAGTCTCGACCGATGGCACGCGCAAGTGGCTGCTGCGCACCGCCGACGGGCACGATTTCGAGATGGTCTTCATTCCCGACGCAGATCGCGGCACGCTGTGCGTGTCGAGCCAGGTGGGCTGCACGCTCAACTGCCGGTTCTGCCACACCGGCACGATGCGCCTCGTGCGCAACCTGACGCCGGGCGAGATCGTCGGTCAGGTCATGCTCGCGCGCGATGCGCTGGGCGAATGGCCCAAGGGCTCGATGGCTGGCCTTGAAATCGATGAGGAAGAAGGCGGCTACACCTCGGACGGACGCCTGCTCACCAACATCGTGATGATGGGCATGGGCGAGCCGCTCTACAATTTCGACAATGTGCGCGATGCGCTCAAGCTGGTGATGGACGGCGAAGGCCTTGCCCTGTCCAAGCGCCGCATCACGCTCTCGACCGCCGGGGTCGTGCCGCTGATGGCGCGCTGTGGCGAGGAAATCGGCGTCAATCTGGCCGTCTCGCTCCACGCGGTGACCAAGGACGTGCGCGACGAGATCGTGCCGATCAACCGCAAGTTCGGCCTTGAAGAGCTGCTTCAGGCCTGCGCCGACTATCCGGGCGCCAGCAATGCGCGGCGCATCACGTTCGAATATGTGATGCTCAAGGACCGCAACGACCGCGACGAGGACGCGCACGAACTGGTCCGCCTGATCAAGCAGTACAGGCTGCCCGCCAAGGTCAACCTGATCCCGTTCAACCCGTGGGAGGGCGCGCCCTACGAATGCTCGACGCCCGAGCGGATCAAGCGGTTTGCCCAGATCGTGTTCGAGGCGGGCATCTCGGCCCCGGTGCGCACCCCGCGCGGGCGCGACATCGACGCGGCCTGTGGCCAGCTCAAGACCGCCGCCGAAAAGCGCAGCCGCGCCGAGCTCGACCGGCTGGCCGCCGAAAAGCAGGCCGCGCTCGACTGAGCACGACAAGGTGAAGGGGGCGCGCTGCCCCCTTTCGCCCCCTCCCCTTTCCCGCAAAACCGGCGCGCGATCCTTCGGGCGCCGCGCGGCCCTGCGCGCTGCAAGATCACGCGCCCCTTCGCGTGGATTCAAACCCTTCATCGCGAGAGAAAGTCACCTCGGCGCGGAACAGGCACTACAACGAAGCGTTCATCGCCCGTTGTGGATCCCTCGTCTCAAAGCCGTGTTCATCCGACACGTCACGTCACCCCTTCAGGGAGATTGCATATGAAGAAGCTTGTTCTGGCCGCCGTGATGGCTGCCACCGCCGTTTCCGCCACCACCGCCATGGCCGATCCGTGGCATGGCCGTGGCCATGGCTATGGTCATGATCGCGGCTATGACCGCGGGGACTATGACGACCGCGGCTACTATCGCAACCCGCGCCGGATCAGCCGCGACGACCACGTGTGGCGCGGTCGCGATGGCCGTTACTACTGCCGCCGCAGCAATGGCACGACCGGCCTGATCATCGGGGCTGCCGGTGGCGCGCTGGTGGGCCGCGCGATCGACACCCGTGGCGACCGCACCATGGGCACGGTGCTGGGCGCGGTGGGCGGCGGCCTGCTCGGCCGCGAGATCGACCGCGGCAACGCCCGCTGCCGCTGATATTGCGCAGCATGGGCGCAGCAGGGGCCTGAACCGTCAGGCCCGGCTGCAAACTGTGTGCAAACCCTGGCGCGGTCCGCTTGCAGGCGGGCCGCGCTTGTGCATAGTGGGGCCGATCCTCGGGGGGGTCATCGGAGCTTTTTAACGATGTCCATGCTGATCCTGGATCCGGTGCTCAAGCGCCTGATCCGACACGGAACATTGACCTTGATTGAGGCCAATGGCCGCACCCGGCGCTATGGCACGCCCACGCCGGACTGGCCCGACCTCACCTTGCGCATGATGGACAGCCGCGTTCCCGGCTTCCTCGCCCGCAATCCCAGCCTGGGCATGGGCGAGGCGTTCATGGATGATCGCGTCCGCATCGAGGGCGGCGACATCATGGATTTCGTCAGCTTCGTGCGGCGCAACAACCCTTGGGAAAAGGCCGGCGACATCGACAAGCCCGGCCCCTTGCGCAAGCTGATCCTCAACATCGCGGGCAAGCGTGACCAGATCAACGCGCGCCATGCCTCGCGCCGCAATGTCGCCCATCACTACGATCTCGACGACCGCCTCTACGATCTCTTCCTCGATCCCCTGCGCCAGTATTCGTGCGCCTATTGGGGCGAAGGGATCACCACGCTGGAGGAAGCGCAGCACGCCAAGGTCGAGCATATCGCGGCCAAGCTCATGCTGCGTCCGGGTTTGCGCGTGCTCGACATCGGCTGTGGCTGGGGCGGGCTTGCCATCCAGCTTCACAAGCTGACCGGCGCGAACATCCACGGGATCACCCTCTCGAAGGAGCAGCTCGCCTATGCCAAGGCCTGGGCCGCGCGCGAGGGGGTCGACCGCCATGTGACCTTCAGCCTGACCGACTATCGCGATGTGACCGACACGTTCGACCGCATCGTCTCGGTGGGCATGTTCGAACATGTCGGCGTGCCCAATTTCGACGCCTATTTCCGCCAGTGCCACAACATGCTGGCCGAGGACGGGGTGATGCTGATGCACACCATCGGTCGCGTCGGCCCGCCCTCGGTCACCGACGATTTCACCCGCAAGTACATCTTTCCGGGCGGCTATATCCCGGCGATGAGCGAAACGGTTGCCGCCATCGAGCCCAACCGCCTGATGGTGAGCGACGTGGAAGTGCTGCGCCGCCACTATGCCCCCACGATCCGCGCCTGGTACGAACGCTGCGTCGCCCAGAAGGACAAGATCGAGGCCTTCTACGACGCGCGCTTCTATCGCATGTGGCTGTTCTACCTTGCGGGCGCGGCCACGGCCTTCGAGCATGCGGACATGGTGAATTTCCAGTTCCAGCTGGTCCGCAACCGCGACACCCTGCCCCTGACGCGCGATTACATCGCCCGCGAGGAAGCCGGGCTGCGCGCGCGGCGTCTGGCCGCAACCGGGGGCCAGCCGGCCAAGCTCATCCGTTTTGACAGCGATGCGTCCGATACCGTGACGACGGGATAACCCCCTTCGCATTCCCCATATCCGCAACGGCGGCGCTGGCTTCCCGGCGCCGCCGTTGTCTTTTGGGGTAGCCTTGCAGCGGCGGTCAAATCCTCCGAAACCGATGAACCATGCGGGCACCAAAAGCCTCTGTTTCATGGCCTTTTTGCCGTAACGTAACGATCTGTTTCACGATTGCAGCCCGGCCCCTTCCCTCGATTTCCAAGGCAATGCGGGATGACTTCGCAGCCATGATCTGGCCCTCTCCCTACAGGCCTTCACTTAGCAGGGGGAATAAGGGAAGCGACAGAAGTGACTGATATTGCTCACGACCTCCCTTCGCGGGGCCGAACAGACAGTCAAGATATACAGGCAGCAAGAAACACTGGCAGCAAGAAACACTGGCAGCAAAGCGTTCACGTTCAAACCTGCGGATTTCAGACGAAGCAGGCTGACAGCAGGCGGATTGGCCATAGCTCCGGAGGGGTGCCACTGGCTGGGGAAGTCGTGGCATCTGCTATCCGTCGGACGCATCCCGCGTTCGACCCGCCCACCCAGGCGCCCGTTTTCGCATTGTAGGGCTCCGCATCGCGGGTCTTCACATCGCGAGGCCTCACATCCCGTGGCAGGGCGCTGTCTGATTGGCCCACTTCGATCTGGTCCGCAGCGAGCTTTGCCGGCTTGCGCGGCGGGGGATGCCGGATCACGTTCCGCGTGGCATTCTCAATGTTCGGGACGGTCTTTTGTGTTCCTTTCGGGCACTCGTTTCCCGGCCGGTTTGCCTGCCCGGCGCGTTCCAGAGCCTCTGCGCGAATCGAAAGGGCTGCCCGCCATCGACACGGGCAGCTGGGTGGCCGGCATGACGCGCCTTCTCCATTGGCCTGCCACAGCAGCCTGTGCGGCGTGGAGGCATGTCATATTTGTCATCGGCAGGAACGGGACAGACGATGCAAGATAGCAACAATCTTCAGTTTAATTATGTTATTTCAAATAGATGATATGCAACATCCGTCTATTTTGCGTCAATCGAATGTCATGAATGTGTCATCAAACGGTCATAGGCGGGCGGCCTCGACCAGACATTCACCGGACAAGACCGCCCCATGCCTTCGCTTCCCTCGTTTTCCGGAACCGTCCTCAAGCGTGGCATCATGCTGGCGCTGGCCTGTCTGCCTGCCTGCCTGCTGGGGCCCGTGGCTGCCCATGCCGATACCGATACCCAGGCCTGGGGCGGGTTCACGGTTAATGCCAAAATCGACGATCACTGGCGCGCCTCGAACGAGACGATCCTGCGCACCGGAAACGCGCGCGGCTTCTATGAAATCGAGAACAATTTCATGGTCGGCTACAAGCTCAACAAGACCGTTACGGTCTGGCTGGGCTACACGTTCGACCCCAACTACCTGCACGGCGATTTCCGCGTGCGCGAACACCGCATTCGCGAGCAGGTGAGCTTCGACAATTTTGCCCGGCTGGGCCCGGTCAGGCTGAGCGGGCGCCTGCGCATGGAGCAGCGCTGGCGCGATCAGGGCGTGCAGGGAACCGGCTGGCGCCTGCGCCCGTTCATCAAGGCGACCCTGCCCGTGGCCGACACCGGCAGGGGCAAAGTGTCCATCGTCGCGAGCCATGAAAGCTTCATCGATTTCAACAAGACCAGCTATCAGGCCGTGGGCGGCGAAGAGCGCATGCGCAACTTCATCGGCATCAATGCCCCGCTGACCAAACGCCTGACGGTCGAGGCCGGCTACCTCAACCAGTATGGCATCCGCCCCGGCCGCCTCGACAGCAGCGACCATGTCGCCTCGGTGGCCTTTACGCTCTCGCTCTGACCGGAGCGTTCCAGCTTGCCCTGGCACGCCGAAAGGCACTTGCCGGGGCGGCCCGTCCGCGCGCCAGACCGGGGGGTTGGCGTGGCGGGCGGGCCATAGGCAGCGCCAGAACGGGCCCCAGAATGGGCCCTTGCCGCCGCGCCCCCCCTTGCCATAAGTGCCGTGCGCCCCTAGCGGCACGCATGAACGTGCTCTCAGGCACCCTGTCGGGTCTTCCCCGTCCGGTTTGTGCTGTCCAGCTGCCCATTATTCGGAGTCGAACCATGGTCCCCCGTTATGCCCGCCCCGCGATGACCGCGATCTGGGAACCCGAAGCGCGCTACCGCATCTGGTTCGAGATCGAGGCCCACGCCACGCAGAAGCTGGGTGATCTGGGCGTCGTGCCCGCCAGCGGCGCCAAGGCGCTGTGGGACTGGTGGGCGACCAACCCGACCATCGACGTGGCCGCGATCGACGCCATCGAAGCCGTCACCAAGCACGACGTGATCGCCTTCCTCGACTGGGTGGCCCAGCAGGTCGGCCCCGAAGCGCGCTTCATGCACCAGGGCATGACCAGCTCGGACGTGCTCGACACGACGCTGGCGGTTCAGCTCGCGCGTGCCTCGGACATCCTGCTGGCCGACATCGACGCGCTGCTCGCCGCGATCAAGCGCCGCGCGATGGAGCACAAGTATACCCCCACCATCGGCCGCAGCCACGGCATCCATGCCGAGCCGACCACGTTCGGCAAGAAGCTGGCCGAGGCCTTTGCCGAATTCACCCGCTGCCGCGCGCGCCTCGTGGCCGCGCGCGCTGAAATCGCGACCTGCGCGATCTCGGGCGCGGTGGGCACGTTTGCCAATATCGACCCCACCGTCGAGGAATACGTCGCCGACCAGCTCGGCCTTGCGGTCGAACCGGTTTCGACGCAGGTGATCCCGCGCGACCGCCACGCGATGTTCTTCGCGACGCTGGGCGTGATCGCCAGCTCGATCGAGCGCCTCGCCATCGAGGTCCGCCACCTCCAGCGCACCGAAGTCCTCGAAGCCGAGGAATACTTCTCGCCGGGCCAGAAGGGCTCGTCGGCCATGCCGCACAAGCGCAACCCGGTGCTGACCGAAAACCTCACCGGCCTTGCCCGCATGGTCCGCTCGGCGGTGACCCCGGCGCTCGAAAACGTGGCGCTCTGGCACGAACGCGACATCTCGCACTCGTCGGTCGAACGCTTCATCGGGCCCGATGCCACGATCACCCTCGACTTCGCGCTCGCGCGGCTGACCTCGGTGGTCGACAAGCTGGTCGTCTACCCCGAGCGCATGCAGAAGAACCTCGACCGCATGGGCGGCCTGGTCCACTCGCAGCGCGTGCTGCTCGCCCTGACGCAGGCGGGCGTGACCCGCGACGAGGCCTATCGCCTCGTCCAGCGCAACGCGATGAAGGTGTGGGAATCGGACGGCCAGCTCTCGCTGCTCGAACTGCTCAAGGCCGACCCGGACGTGACCAAGGCGCTCACTCCCCAGCAGATCGAGGACAAGTTCAACCTCGACTATCACTTCAAGGCCGTCGACACGATCTTCGCCCGCGTCTTTGGCGAATAATCGCGACGCTGGCGCTTCGCCTCCAACCTGCCTAATGTCCGCCGCCGGTCCCCGATGGGGGCCGGCCACGACGGAACCAGAACGTGGGCCAGTCCGAAGGCAGGCACGCCGCAAGCTGATCAAGGGGGTGAAGCGCCGCGCATGAAGCAGATCCGCATTCTTTCGTGGCTGGCGCTGGTGGCCGGTTTTGCCGCCTTCATCGCCATGAACGCCGAGACCGCGCGGGTGAACTTCTGGCCCTTTGGCGCCGGATACCTTCACTTCGACTGGCCGGTCGGCTTTACCGCACTGGTCTTTTTCCTCGCGGGCTTCCTGCCGCCCTGGCTGGCCGGACGCCTGCGCCGCTGGCGCCTCAAGCGCCGCATCGCCAATCTGGAATCGAGCCTGGCCAGCCAGGCCGGCGCCTATGCACCCCCACCTGCCGCCCCTGATGCGGCCCAACCGGAATACCGCCCGTGAGCAACCCGATCTATCTCGCCCTCGACCTGCCCCGCCTCGATGCCGCCATCGCCCTGGGGCAGAAGGTCAAGGATCATGTCGGCGGGCTCAAGCTGGGTCTGGAATTCTTTTGCGCCCATGGCCACCATGGCGTGCACGAAGTGGCCAAGATCGGCCTGCCGATCTTCCTCGACCTCAAGCTGCACGACATTCCCAACACGGTCGCCGCCGCCATGCAGTCGATCCACGTGCTCCAGCCCTCGATCGTCACGATCCATGCGGGCGGCGGGCGCGCGATGATGGAAGACGCCAAGGCCGCCGCGGGCGAGGCCTGCAAGGTCGTTGCGGTCACCGTGCTGACCAGCCTCGATGGCAATGATTTGGCCCGCACCGGCGTTTCGGGCACGCCCCACGACCAGGCGCTGCGCCTCGCGGATCTGGCGCAGGAAGCCGGGCTCGACGGGATCGTGTGCTCGGGCCACGAAGTGGGCGACATCCACCGCCGCTGGAAGAACGGCTATTTCGTCGTTCCCGGCCTGCGCCCCGCCGAAGGCAAGGGCGCGCTCGTCGGCGACCAGAAGCGCACGGTCACCCCGCGCGCGGCGCGCGATGCGGGCGCCTCGGTGCTGGTGATCGGCCGCCCGATCAGCCGCGCCGAAGACCCGGTGGCCGCCGCCCGCGCCATCGAAGCCACGCTGTGAGCGCGCCAGCCCCTGCGCTCACGCTGCGCCGCGCTATCCTGAGCGACCTGCCCGCCCTGCGCGTGCTGGTCGAGCGGGCCTATCGCGGCGACAGCGCCCGCAAGGGCTGGACCCACGAAGCCGACCTGCTCGACGACGAGCGCACGTCCGACGCGGACCTTGCCGCGACGATCACCGCGCCCGACAAGCGCCTGCTGCTGGCCCTCGATGCAACGGGCTTGCCCGTGGGCACGGTCACCCTGATTCCCCAGCCGACCGGCAAGGCCTATCTGGGCATGCTCTGCGTCGATCCCGATGGACAGGGCGGCGGCATCGGCCGCCTGCTGCTCGACGAAGCCGCCCGCGTGGCGCGCGACGAACTGGGCCTGCGGGCCATCGAGATGACGGTGATCGACTGCCGCGCCGAACTGGTCGCATGGTACGAGCGGCGCGGCTATGTCCGCACCGGCGAAACCCGCCCGTTTCCCGGCCCCCAGCCGGTTCCCTTCGCGATGGTCGTGCTCGAACGCCAGCTGGCCTGAACCGACAGGCGCGCGGACAAGCGCACGGGCACGGAAACGAATCGGAGCTGAACAGTTACCCCTGCAACGGTTCAGCGTCCGGCAAGCCCGACTCGTCCAGGCCTGCGGGGTAACAAAGGGAGACCGTCACCCATGAAGCGCCTGATTTTCGCTGCCTCGCTCTGCGCCCTGCCCCTCGCGCTCGGGGCGCTTCCCGCACAAGCCCAAAGCGTCCAGACTTCGCCCGTCGTCGCGCCGGGCGCCACCGTCCTGACCATCGAGGCGCAAGGCCGCTCCACCCGCGTTCCCGATCTGGCCGTGTTCACTGCGGGCGTCACCAGCGAAGGCAAGACCGCGAGCGAAGCGCTGGCCGCCAATGCCCGCGCCATGAACGCCACGATGGCCGCGCTCAAGGCCTCGGGCATTGCCCCGCGCGACATGCAGACCAGTTCGCTCTCGGTCAGTCCGGTCTATGGCCAGCCGCGCCGCCTGCCCGATGGCTCGACGCAAGACGATCCCGTCATCACCGGCTATCGCGCGACCAACCAGGTCGAGGTCAAACAGCGCGACATCGCCCGCTATGGCGCGGTGATCGACACCCTCGTCAAGGCGGGGGCCAATGAAGTGAGCGGCCCCTCGTTCCAGCTCGACAAGCCCGATGCGGCGATGGACGAGGCCCGGCTCGATGCCGTGGCCAAGGCCCGCGCCCGCGCCGACCTCTATGCCCGCGCCACCGGGCTCAAGGTCGTGCGCGTGCTGACCATCAGCGAAAGCGGCGGCTACAACCCCCGCCCGCAAGTGCTCTATGCGCGCGCCGAGAAGATGATGGCCATGGACGCGCCCAGCCCGGTCGCGGCCGGTGAACTCAATCTCACCATGAGCGTGTCGATGGCCTTCGAGCTTGCGCCACAGTAAGCTTGCCGCCACAAGCGGGCCGGTCATGCCAGCCCCTGCCATCAAGATCTGCGGGATCAACAGCCCCAAGGCGCTCGACGCCGTGCTCGAACAGCGTGCCGACTATGCCGGCCTGGTGTTCTTCCCCCCCTCGCCGCGCCATCTCGCCTTGCGCGATGCGGCGATGCTGGGGGAGCGCGCCGCCGGGCGCACGAAGCTGGTCGGGCTGTTCGTCGATGCCGACGACGCCATGATCGGCGAGGCGCTGGCCGCAGCACGGCTCGATGTCGTGCAACTCCATGGCAAGGAAAGCCCTGAGCGGGTCGCGCAAGTCAAGGCGCGATTCGGGCTTCCGGTGTGGAAGGCGCTGTCGATCGCCTCGGCTGCCGACGTGGCCGCTGCGGCCCGCTATGATGGCGCCGCCGACCTGCTGCTGTTCGATGCCAAGGCCCCCAAGGGCGCGGCGCTGCCCGGTGGGCTGGGCCTCGTGTTCGACTGGTCCTTGCTCGCCGCGCGGCGCGGGCCGACGCCGTGGGGGCTGGCAGGCGGGCTTTCGCCTGCCAATGTGGGCGAGGCCGTGCGGGCGACGGGAACCGGGCTTGTCGACGTGTCCTCGGGCGTGGAAAGCGCGCCGGGCGTCAAGGACGAAAGCCTGATCCGCGCCTTTTGCCGGGCCGCCCGCGACGCCTGAGTGTCTGATCCGGAACTGTCGTTTCGGATCGTGCGGCACCAGCTTTATCGTATTTCGTGATGACAATAAAAAACGGGCGACTCCAGCAAGGAGCCGCCCGTTTTTCTGATTACACCGCTTTTAGGCGATCGATCAGAACTTCACGCCGAAGCCAGCGGTCAGACCGTCAGCCTTGAGCGTTTCGTCGCCGATGTAGTGGCGATATTCGATCTTGCCGTAGAAGTTCTTGAACAGGTTCTGCTGAACGCCGCCGCCGAACTGCCAGCCGCCGCCGCAGCCGCGGCAGGGGGTGGTGCTGTAGCCGGCCAGGCCATAGAGCTTGCTGTTGTTGATCTTCACACCGGCGCGGCCCGTGAAGCCGAAGTCGACGCGGTTGTAGACGCCAGCCAGGATCTTGTCGGCCGACACTTCGGCGCCGACGAAAGCCAGCTTGTTCAGGTCGTAATCGTAGCCGGCAGCCGCACCGATGGTGGCGTCGTTGCTGTCGTGGTTCCAGATCACGCCCGAGTGGATTTCCAGGCGGGCCTCGTTGGCCATGGCGGGAGCGGCAGCAGCCAGCACGCCGGCCGCGGCGAGAAGAGCGAGACGCATAAGTAACCTCCTTGCATTCGGCCGCTGTCGTAGTGCAGCGGTCGAGGCGGCAGGTAGGCCCGCGCTCTGTAACCGGCAAGACATGATTGTAACTTTTTTGTCTTAAAAGACATTGATATGGCAAATCTGCCACAGTTCCTGACGAACCAGAAAGGTTTGCCGACTGTTACGCTATAATACAGGCCAAGTATAGAATGGCCCTTTTAAATGCAAAAAGGGCAGGCCCAATTATGGGACTACCCTTCTTGACGTTGCTGCCGCGCCTATAAACTCCATTCCTGTCGCCAGGATGAACAGCCTGCACTCATCCATGACATTACGATTGCATAAAT
>Ga0075011_10001059_pt1 | contig 14741 bp, 16 predicted proteins | sample TARM_MetaG_T_14_FD_72354 | JGI IMG/M metagenome (GOLD analysis project Ga0075011, IMG submission 72354) | Freshwater microbial communities from Pennsylvania, USA, analyzing microbe dynamics in response to fracking - TARM_MetaG_T_14 | ecosystem: Environmental > Aquatic > Freshwater > River...
ATGATTCCTTTTCATGGTGTGGCCACCAAGTACCTAACGAACTATCTGGGCTGGCGCCGCCTGCTTGAGCGCTACAAAACACAGCTCAACCCATTGATTTGCTTGAAAGAGGCGTTGGGGGATAGGGATATGCAACAGTTAACTCAGACATAGCCATTTCAATTCGCTGACCGGTGCCGACGAAGCCGGTCGTCTGCGCCTGGAAAGTGGCAGTTTCGGTCGCCAGGCCGTGCAGGTCGCTGCCGGCCTGGCGGAGGCCGGGCACGATGCGCGGGTGAGCATCAGTCAAGATCAGTACGACGGTTATCGTCATCACTCTGCTTCGCACCGCACCTTGGTGCATAGCAACTTTGGCCTGGACTTGGGGGATGGCGTGGAGAATCGCAGCTACCTGTCCTGGAGCGATCTCACCTTCGAGATTCCTAACGTCATCACTAAGGCGCGTCTGGAAGATGATCCGCGTAGCGTGCTTGGAGACGGCAATACGGCGCAGGATCACCTGCTCAATGTATATCGGCGCGATCCGCATCGTGATACCCAGCAGTTGCGCCTGGCCAACCGCACCCAGTGGCAGGGCACTGGCTGGCAACAGAGCTTCGGTGTCTACGGGCAGAATACGGTGGACGACTTCACCGACCCGCTCAGCCATACCCTGACCGACAGCGACACGCTCGGAGCCCAGTGGAGCCTGGAAGGCGAGCAGCGCCTGTTCGACTATCGCTTCGGTGCTGGCTGGTCCTACAGCGACATAACCCGTGAGCTCTATGCCAACAGCGGCCAGGACGGCAGTCGCCTGCAGCGCTTCGGCGACTTCGACCTCGAAGCGCGTAACGTCGATCTGCTGGCTGGGCTGGACTGGCATCTGGCGCAGGACTGGACCCTGGTCACCGAGCTGAAATGGAGTGATGTCAGCCGGGATGCCAGTTCGCGTAACAGCAACGCCAGCCTGGATCAGAGCTGGGACTTCGCCACGCCGAAGATCGGTTTGAACTGGACGCCCAGTGAAAACCAGCGCTGGTACGCCAACATCAGCCGTAGTCACGAGGCGCCAACCTTCTGGGAGATTGTCGTCGGGCAGGTGCCACCTACTGCGCCGGCGCAGGCCACGGCGTCGCTGACTGAGCTCAATGTGCAGCGCGCGACCACCTACGAAATCGGCGGCCAGGGGCGTATTGGCAGCAACGAGTGGAGCTTGTCGCTGTACCACAGTGACGTGGATGACGAGCTGATCTCCACCTCCGACAGTCTGGGCGTCAGGGTAGGTACCTACAATTACGCATCGCGCACACGCCATCGCGGCGTCGAGGCGGGAATCAAGGGCCTGCTGCCGACCTCCGCCACGCTTGGCGGGGACCTGGCCTATCGCCTGGCCTGGACCTTCAGTGACTTCACCTTCCGTGGCGGCGAGTTCGAGGGCAATCAGATCGCAGGTGTACCACGCCAGCTGTGGGCGGGCGAGCTGCTTTATCGCCGCGGCCCGTGGAGCATCGGCCCGAACCTGCGCTGGTTGCCGCAGGACACCCCGACCGACCATGCCAACACCCGTAACAACTATCAGGACTCCTATGCCCTCTGGGGATTCAAGGCCAGCTACAAGGTCAATGAAGGGCTGTCGTTGTATCTGCAAGGTGACAACCTGAGCGACGAGGTCTATGCCAGCAGTTATGTGATCCGCAATCGCGCCGACGCCAGCCAACCGACATTCCTCAGCGGCAACGAACGCAGCCTGAGCGTGGGGATGGACTACCGCTTCTAGAGCGGGTGACGAACACGCGCCATAACGCTGGTCAACCTCGGCTCGGCTCGGCTCGGCTCGGCTCGGCTTCGCGGCGCCGTGATACCTGCTCATCCATGCCGCCCAGCATTCTTCGAGTCGGGCCGGTGCTGACTTCGGCTGGTCTCACCGCCCCCCCCCGAGGTGGATGCGACGGACTTTGCCTTCAGCACCAGAGTGGAAACACTACGCCGGCAGCTGCAGGATTTCATGGATACCCATGTGGTGCCGCGTCATGCCCAGTGGCTGGCGGAGGTGCAGGCCTGATGCCTGCCGGTTTCCTTCATGAACGACCTCAAGGCCCTGGCGCGCAGCGAAGGGCTGTGGAGCCTGTTTCTGCCAGCCCCGCGCAGCACCAGCGCTGGCTGCTGCCGCTACTGGAAGGCAAGATCCGTTCGGCCTTTGCCATGAGCGAGCCGGATGTGGCCAGCTCGGACGCCGGCAACGTGCAGACGCTGATCCGTCGTGACGGCGAGCATTACGTCCTCAACGGGTGCAAATGGTTCATCGCCAATGCCTGTCACCCGCAGTGTCGTCTGCTGATCGTGATGGGCAAGACTGATCCCGAGGCCGCGCCCCATCGTCAGCAGAGCATGCTGCTGGTGTCCTTCGATACCCCTGGCGTGCAGGTGCTGCGCAATATTTCGGTGCTCAACCATGTTTCGGCAGAAGGTCATGCGGAGATTTTGTTGCGCGATGTGCGGGTGCCGTGCGATCACCTGCTCGGCCAGGAGGGCGACGGCTTCATGATGGCCCAGGTGCGCCTAGGACCGGGGCGAGTGCACCACTGCATGCGCGCCATCGGCATGGCCGAACTGGCCCTGCAGCTGCTGCTGGAGCGCTGCCAGGAGCGCCGCACATTCGGCCGCTATCTGGCGCAGTATGCCAATATCGGCGACTGGATCGGCGAGTCGAGACTGGCTATCGAGCAGGCGCGTCTGCTGGTGCCGAAGACCGCCTGGATGCTGGATGAAGTAGGCGCCAGGGCGGCGCGCCGGGAGATCGCCATGATCAAGGCGTAGGTGCCGCGTATGCTCTGCCGGGTGGTCGACCGCGCCATGCAGGTGTTCGGTGCCACGGGCCTGAGTCCGGATACGCCGCTGGCGGACTTCTACACCTAGGGTCGCGCGCTGCGCTTCGCCGACAGCCCCGATGAGGTACATCTGCGCAGCCTGGCGAGCTGGGAGCTGGAGGCCAGCGCCCAGCAGCGCGGGTAGACGGCGGCCTATCTCACGCCGCCGGGTTGAGCCTCAGAACGGCAGGCCGTGGCCGAACGGCTGCAGGTGGGCAAGCAGCAGGAAGAACGAGGCCAGCACGGCATTGATCGACCAGGCCACGGTCAGGAAGCGGGCGATCTCGCCGTAGATGGGCTCGCGCACGTTGCCGGCGTTGCGCCAGACCGCGTTCAGCACCCAGGCGGTGTAGCTGACGAAGGCCGCCAGCAGCAGGGCCAGCGTTACGCTGTCGACTTGCCGGTAGAGCAGCAGGATGGCGCCAAACAGCAGGTGGCTGAGCAGCACGCCCTGCAGCCAGAACACTTGCCATAGCGGGCGACTGCCGGGAGTGTCGAGGTACGTGAGAATCTTGTGTGTATGCATGGTGCGACTCCGTTCGGGAAACTTCATGTTTCAGTCTAGGCGAGGTCAACAACGACTCGACCCGCGTATCGCGGGCCGAGCCTAGCCAATACACATCCAACGTATTTAATTAATCGTTCGGGCACCTCCTTGCGCGCGCAGCGGCACGCTCCTGGGGACAGGTGAGAAGAAGCCAATGACCACCTGCCAGGCCATGGCCAGGGCGCCGACGATGAACACCACGTCGCCGAAAGTACGCACCCAGCGCAGGGTCTGCAGCAGATCCTGCTGCATGAAGGCCTCGCTGCGGGCGTACCACAGGCCCTCGCTGACGCTGGCGTGGAACTGGATGATGCCGATGGGCAGCAGGCTGGTGGCAATCATCAGCACCAGGCCTGCGTTGAGCCACCAGAAGGCGACCTTCATCAGTCCCTGGTTGAACTGCATCTGCGGGCGGATATAGCGCAGCACCAGCAGCGTGAAGCCCAGGGCGAGGAAGCCGTAGACCCCGAACAACGCGGCATGGGCATGCACTGGTGTGGTGTTGAGGCCCTGCACGTAGTACAGAGAGATCGGCGGGTTGATCATGAAGCCGAACACCCCAGCGCCGAGCATGTTCCAGAAGGCCACGGCGACGAAGCACATCAGCGGCCACTTGACCCGCTCCATCCAGGCCGCACGGCTCTTCAGGCGCCAGTTCTCCCAGGCCTCATAGCCGAGCACGATCAGCGGCACCACTTCGAGGGCACTGAAGGTGGCGCCCACTGCCATCACTGGGGTGGTGGTGCCGGAGAAGTACAGATGGTGGAAGGTGCCCGGTACACCGCCGAGCATGAACAGCGAGGCCGAGGCCAGGCTGGCGGTGGTGGCCATGCGCTTGGAGACCAGGCCCATGCTGGAGAAGATAAAGGCCAGCGCGGTGGTGGCGAAGACCTCGAAGAAGCCCTCCACCCACAGATGCACCACCCACCAGCGCCAGTACTCCATCACCGACAGGTGGGTGCGCTCGCCGTAGGCGAAGCCGGCGCCGTAGAACAGGCCGATGGCGATCACCGAGGCCGACAGCAGGGCCAGCAGGTTCTTGTCGCCGGGCTGGCGGAAGGCCGGCAAGATGCCGCGCAGCATCAACAGCAGCCAGAAGGCCACGCCGGTGAACTTGCCGATCTGCCACAGGCGACCGAGGTCGACGTACTCGTAGCCCTGATGACCGAGCCAGAAATTCCACTCGGCCGGCATGATCTGGGCGATGGCCAGGTAGTTGCCAACGAAGGAGCCGAGCACCACGACCACCAGTGCCCAGAACAGCACGTCGACGCCAAGTTTCTGGAACTTCGGATCCTTGCCGCCGCTGATGATGGGTGCGAGGAACAGACCCGCAGCGAGGAAGCCGGTGGCGATCCAGAACAGAGCGCTCTGAATGTGCCAGGTGCGCAGCAGCGAGTAGGGGAACCACTGCGATAGCGGGAAGCCATAGAAGTCCTGGCCCTCCACCGTGTAGTGCGCAGTAGCACCGCCGATCACGACCTGAAAGGCGAACAGTCCGACCACCAGCAGCAGGTACTTGCCCAGCGCTTTCTGCGATGGCGTCAGGGCCACTAGGCTGAGCGGGTCGTGGGCCGGTGCAGTCGGTTCATCCTCCTCGTGATCGCGCAGGAAGGCCCAGGCCCAGACCAGGAAGCCGATACCGGCAATCAGGAGTATCACACTGACGATGGACCAGATCAGGTTCTCCGCAGTGGGCTTGTTGTCGATCAGCGGTTCGTGGGGCCAGTTGTTGGTGTAGGTGGCGTCATGCCCTGGGCGCTCGGTTGCGGCGACCCAGGCTGTCCAGAAGAAGAAGCGGGTCAGCTGCTCGCGCCGGGCGGCGTCGGGCAGGGTGTTCTCCTTCATGGCGAAGCTCTTGCGACTGCCTTGCAGGGCCGGGTCTTTGCCGAACAGCGCCTCATAGTAGGCCGCAGTCTGTTCGACAGCGGCGACGCGGCGTTCGCTGAGCACCAGCACCTCGCCTTGCACCTGGTTGCCACGGTATTCGCGCTTGAGTTGCTGGCGCAGCAGGGCCTGGTGGTCTTCGTCCACCTGGGCATAGGGCACACCGTAGGTGTGCTGCGCGGCCAGGTCGAGCCACGCCGTCAGTTCGCGATGCAGCCAGTCGGCAGTCCAGTCCGGTGCCTGGTAGGCGCCGTGGCCCCAGATCGAGCCGAGCTGCATACCGCCGACGCTCTGCCATGCGGTCTGCCCGTCTAGTATGTCCACGTTGGTAAATAGCAGGCTGCCGTCGGTGCTCTGCACCTGTTCTGGGATTGGCGGCGCCTGACGATACACCTCGCGGCCGAACCAGCCGAGTACGCAGAAAGTCACGCCGAGTACGGCGATCAATGCCCACCAGAGTTTGCGGTACTCACCCATGCTGTACCTCCTTACCGAGGGCACGCGGGAACAGCAGATTGTTTTCCAGGTGGATGTGCTGCAACAGGTCGCAGCGCAGCTCGTCAAGTCCGCGGTACAACGCGCGCCAGGTGTTGCAGGCATTGGCCGGTGGCTGCATGTCATCGGTCAATTCGACGACACGCTCCAGCGCTTCGCCGTGCTGGTCATGCTCGTAACGCATCACTGAGATTGGGCCACCTGCCATCGTGCCGCCGCCACGTAGGATCATCGGGAAGAGGATCTGCTCCTCCTTCTGCATGTGGCTTTCCAGCTCCTGTTGCATGTCGATCAACAGATCGGTCAGTCCCACTGGGCAGTGCTCACGACCTCCATGCACCTGCTCGACTCTCGCGGCGAGACGAATCAACTCCGGCAGTTGCTGACGGTGCACATCGTGGTAGCGCTGCAGAATGTGCTCAATCAGCCGCTCGTCCGCGACCGTGCGCCAATCCTCCGTGTCTTGGGCTTCGCCACTGAGAGAGAGCAAGCGTGTCTGTACGTGGTCGGCATCGATGCCACGCTCCTGTGCGGCCTGGCGTAGGCTCTTCTGACCGCCACAGCAGAAGTCGAGGTGGAATTCGTGGAATACCCGGGTCGCCCCGGGGATGCTGCAGGCGATATTGCCTAGGGTGCTGTCAAGTAGTTGGGTGGCCATGGAGTTCTCCTATCAGACATATTGGTCTGTATGCTCCATCGCAAGCCCCGTGCCGCTTTTCAACTTGACGGAAATCAAGGGTTTGCGTGCCGCCAGGGTCTAATCTACCCGGAAGAAATCAGGTAGCGGATACCCGAAATGGTAGATTTCACCCCTCTGCAGAACGCCTTGCTCGCCGATCTGGCCAGCGAGCTACCATCTGCTGTACGCCTGCAGCGTCTGGTTGTCAGCCTGCGCGAAATATTCGCTTGCAGTGCGGTGGTGCTGTTGCGTCTGGATGGCGAAAGCCTGCGGCCGCAGGCTGCAGTCGGCTTGGCCCACGAAGCGCTGGGGCGCAGTTTCGTAATCGCCCGGCATCCGCGCTTGGCGCAGATCTTGGCACAGCGCGAGCCATTGCAATTCGCCGCCTACAGCGAGTTGCCCGACCCTTACGACGGCCTGTTGCAGGACAGTCCAGATGAGCCGCTACCGGTGCACGACTGCATGGGCATGAGCCTGTTTCTCGACGGCCGCCTATGGGGGGCTGTGACCTTGGATGCCCTGCGCCGCGGTACCTTTGACCGCAACGCCACCCAGCGCCTGCAGCGTTATGCCCTGTTGATCGAGGCAGCACTGCGGATGTGTCGCTTGGAAAACGAAATTCGCAGCCTGCGCCTGGCCCGACGGGAGGAGGGTGAGGTTGGTGACGAGACTGGCGGCACCATCCTCGGCGACAGCCCGGTGTTATGCCAGTTACTCGACGAGCTGGGCGTCGTAGCGGACTCCGAGCTGCCGGTACTGCTGCAAGGTGAGACCGGCGTAGGCAAGGAGCTGTTTGCCCGCTGGCTGCATGCCCACTCGCCGCGCGCGCGCAAGCCGCTGGTTTACGTCAACTGCGCCGCACTCCCGGAGACCCTGGCTGAGAGTGAGCTATTCGGCCATGTGAAGGGGGCGTTTTCTGGTGCCGCGCAAGAGCGCGCCGGACGCTTTGAGGCGGCCAATGGTGGCACCCTGTTTCTCGACGAGATAGGTGAGCTGCCGCTGTCAATCCAGGCCAAGCTGTTGCGCGCCCTGCAGAACGGCGAGATTCAGCGCCTGGGCGCTGACCGCCCAAGGCATGTCGACGTACGAGTGATCACCGCGACCAACCGGCGCTTGCACGAGGAGGTGCGTGAAGGACGTTTCCGCGCCGACCTCTACCACCGCCTTTCTGTCTACCCGGTGCACATACCGCCGTTGCGCGAGCGCGGCCGGGACGTGCTGGTGCTGGCCGGGCACTTTCTCGAACTCAACCGTGCCCGCCTGGGCCTGCGCTGCCTGCGCCTGTCCGCCGATGCTGAGCGCGCCCTGTTGGCCTACTCCTGGCCGGGCAACGTGCGTGAGCTGGAGCATGTGATCAGCCGCGCCGCGCTCAAGGTGCTCAGCCAGGCTGAGTCACGCACCGCACTGCTCAGTATCGAGGCAACTTGGCTTGGGCTGGACGGCCTGGTTCCAGCGCCGAGCAGCGTCCCGTCGGCTGTGCCGCTGGTACCTAGCGAAAGCCTGCACCAGGCTATGGAGCGCTATCAGCGCGAACTGATCCAGAACACTCTGGCGCAGCATGCCGGCAAATGGGCCACCGCCGCACGGGCGCTGGCAATCGACCCGAGCAATCTGCGTAAGCTGGCACGGCGGCTCAACTTAATCTGACTATGGAGAAACCTATGCTGACCCATCTCGATGCCCACGGCCGTGCCAGCATGGTGGATGTCACCGACAAGACGGTGACCTGCCGCGAGGCCGTAGCCGAAGCCCGCGTGCGCATGCTGCCGGCGACACTGGCGATGATCGCCGATGGGCATCACCCCAAGGGCGACGTTTTCGCTGTGGCGCGCATCGCCGGTATCCAGGCGGCGAAGAAGACTTCCGACCTCATTCCCCTGTGCCATCCGCTCATGCTCACAAGCGTCAAGGTCGAGCTTGAGGCCGAGGGCGAGGACTGCGTGCATATCGTCGCGCGCTGCAAACTGGCAGGGCAGACGGGCGTGGAGATGGAGGCGCTGACTGCTGCAAGTGTCGCCGCGCTGACCATTTACGACATGTGCAAGGCGGTGGATCGCGGCATGTGTATCGAGGCCGTGCGCCTGTTGGAGAAGAGCGGAGGCGCTTCGGGGACTTACCGGGTGCCTTGATCCAACGCAAGGTGGGCGCCAACGCGTGCCAGCAGACTGGAGCGGCCTCATGTGGAGAAGCGATCAACTGAGTGGCATGTGCCACCAGTAGCATGGCTACAGTCGGCTAGAACGGCAGGCTCCCATGCGCCGCTGGCTCTGCTCGCTTACTCAGCAGGTCCGTCGTCCAGGCGGGGATCCCGTCAGCATGGAATTCTGGGCAGGGCGCCCGGATTGTCTGCATGGCCGCCTGCGTTACCAATTGACTGTAGAGGGCGGCGCCACGTGCGTTTGGCCCCCTGAAAACTGAGGAGAGAAGTATGTTGGAAGTCCATTATTTCGCGGGGTATCGCGAGCAACTTGGGCTGGACCGCGAGTGCCTGGACTGGCAGCCGCAGCTGACCAGCGTAGATCAACTGCGCCAGAACCTGGTGGCGCGTGGCGGTGCCTGGTCGGCACTGGCCGCGCAAAACTTGATGTGCGCGTGTAATCAGGAACTCTGCGGGCTCGATCAGGTGCTGCAGGACGGCGACGAGATCGCTTTCTTCCCGCCCGTCACCGGAGGCTAAGATGAGCGTGCAGGTTCAGGCGCATAGCTTTTCCGCGGCGCAGCTGCTCGACCAGTTGCAGGAGCGCTGCGCTGGTGTCGGTGCGCTGGCTAGCTTCGTCGGCTTGGTACGCGACTATGGCGATGCGGGGGAGGTGCGGGCGATGTTCCTTGAACACTATCCTGGCATGACCGAGCGGGCCCTGGCCGGCATCGAGGCCGAAGCCAGAGTCCGCTGGCCGCTGCACGAGGTGCTAATCGTGCATCGTCACGGCCTGCTGCAGGCGGCCGAGCCGATCGTCTTCGTTGGTGTTGGCAGTGCCCATCGGCAGGTAGCCTTCGAGGCCTGCGCCTATCTCATGGATCAGTTGAAAACACGGGCGCCATTCTGGAAGAAGGAAATGTGCGCGCAGGGCGCTCAGTGGGTGGATGCGCGCGCTAGTGATGCGATCGCCGCACGACGCTGGTAGCCCTCAGCGCGACCGGTGCTGCGGTTGCTCGGCATCCGCCACCGGCTCAGGCACCTCGATGCCCCAGTCACCGTGCAGGTACCAGTCATCGCCGATCATCTCGGCCGGATGCATAGTGCGGTCCGCACCATTGCCGCATGCCAGCGAGTCCGACGGGCAGTAACGGTCGCACCCCCAGCAGATGCGTTCGGGATGACTCGGGTGCAGAGGGAATTTCTTGGCCATGCGAAACGCCTCCCGGCCTTGGTTTCGCGTTCAGGCTAATACCCAGGTACGTGGCAGCCTTGACCGTGGTCAAGGTTTGTCGCGTTGGTCCTTGGTGATACCTCCATTGGGGAATGGGCGGGACGCTCCCGCGGGCTCAGGCTGCGTCCAGTCATACTATGGAGGCGCCAAAATGGCTCACTTGTCTAACCCCGAGTTCCAGGCACTGTGCATCGCCGTGCTGACCGTCAGTGATACCCGCAACCTGGCCAGCGATGGCTCGGGCCAGACCCTGATCGAGGCGCTGGAGAGCGCCGGGCACGCTTTGGTCGAGCGGGCGCTGGTGCCCGACGACATCTGGCAGATTCGTGCACGCCTGTGTGCCTGGGTTGCCGACCCGCTGGTGCAGGTGGTGCTGATCACTGGCGGGACCGGCTTCACCGCGCGGGACAACACGCCGCAGGCCGTGGCGCCGCTGCTGGACAAGATGGTGGATGGCTTCGGCGAACTGTTCCGGCAGATTTCCCTGACCGAGATCGGCACCTCTACCGTACAGTCGCGCGCCCTGGCCGGCATCAGCAACGGCACCCTGGTGTGCTGCCTTCCCGGTTCGCCCGGTGCCTGCAGCACAGCCTGGAACGGGATCCTCCGTGAGCAGTTGGACTGCCGTACGCGGCCGTGCAATTTCGTGCCCCACCTCAAGCGCCTGCCCGAGCAGGCCACGGTGCTGTGCGGGTCGCGCGCATGAACGGCTGCGCTTGCGACCAGCCCGGGCTATGCCCGGTCGATGAAGCCATCGTTGACCTACTGGCCCAAGTGCCGACGCCGCCGGCGGTCGAATGGGTAGCCCTGGAGCAGGCCTTGGGTCGCACCCTGGCCGAGCCGGTACATGCCCTACGGTCGATGCCGGCCTGGGACAACAGCGCCATGGACGGTTATGCGCTGCGTGCCGCCGATCTGCAGGGCGGGCCGGGCTACCTGCCGCTGGCCGGGCGTATCGCCGCCGGCGATGCGGCGCTGGAGGAGCTGCCGTCAGGGCATGCGGTGCGCATCTTCACCGGCGCGCCGCTGCCACCTGGGGCTGACAGCGTTGTGCCGCAGGAGCTGGTGCGGCTGGAGGGCGAGGGCGTCTGGCTGCCCGTCTGTACCCGCGGCGACCATGTGCGTCGGCGCGGCGAGGAGTTCGAGCGCGGTACCTGTGTGCTGTCGGCAGGCATCTGCCTGCGCGCGCCGCAGCTGGGCCTGCTGGCCAGCCTAGGTATTGCCGAGGTGGCGGTGCACCGGCGTCTGCGCGTAGGCCTGCTGAGCAGCGGCAACGAACTGCGCGAACCGGGAGAACCGCTGCATCCCGGACAGATCTACGACGCCAATCGCTACAGCCTGCGCGCCGCGCTGCGCGGCTGGGGACTGGAAGTGGACGACTGCGGTGTCCTGGAGGACGAGCTGAGCGCCAGTCGCGACGCCCTAAGCCTCGCAGCGTCCGAATGGGATGTACTGATCAGCTCCGGCGGCGTCTCGGTCGGTGAGGAGGATCACCTTAAGCAGGCGGTGCGCGAGCTTGGCGAGCTGCACCTGTGGCGCCTGGCCATCCAGCCGGGCAAGCCCTTCGCCTTCGGCAGGGTGTGTGGTACGCCGTGGATCGGCCTGCCCGGCAACCCGGTGGCGGCGCTGCTTACCACTCTGGTGGTGGCGCGGCCCTTCCTGCTGGCGGCACAGGGGCGCAGCGACGTGTCGTCACGCGCACTGCCATTGCCCGCCGGTTTCGACTGGCCCAGGGCCAATGCGCGGCGCCAGTACCTGCGCGCCCGTCTCGAGGTCAGGGATGGTGAGCTGCGTGTGGTGCCACATGCCCAGCAGGGCTCGGCCATGCTAAGTGCCATGAGCTGGGCCGAGGGCCTGGCCGTGGTGGAGGCGGGGCGTACCCTGCGCGCTGGCGAGCCCGTGGGGTTTCTGGCGCTCGACAGCCTGCTGGCATGAGTGGCTTGACCACAATCAAGGCGTTCAGGTTCACGACGCCTAGAGTGGCGCATCGTCGTTGAAGTAGGAGTCGATTCATGCATCTGGTCTGTCCGGCGGGCAGTCTACCCGCCCTCAAGGCTGCCCTGCAGCAAGGCGCGGACGCCATCTACGTTGGCTTTCGCGATGACACCAATGCCCGTCATTTCGCCGGGCTCAATTTGGACGAGCGGCAGCTGGAGACGGGGCTGCACCTGATCCGTAAGCGTGGCCGACAGCTTTATGTTGCCGTCAACACCTATGCCCAGCCCCAGGGCTGGGCGCGCTGGCAGCGCGCGGTGGACCAAGCCGCCGCACTAGGGGTGGATGCTCTGATCGCTGCCGATCCCGGCGTGCTGGCCTACGCCAGCCGGCGGCATCCCGATCTCAACCTGCACCTCTCGGTGCAGGGCTCGGCCACCAACGTCGCTGCCCTGGCGTTCTACCAGCAGCGTTACAACATCCGGCGCGCTGTGTTGCCTAGGGTGTTGTCGCTGGCTCAGGTGCGCCAGGTGGCCGAGAAAAGCACGGTGCCGCTGGAGGTATTCGCCTTTGGCAGTCTGTGCATCATGGCCGAGGGGCGTTGTCACCTGTCGTCCTATGTTACCGGCGAGTCGCCCAACCTCTGCGGCGTCTGCTCGCCGGCCAAGGCGGTGCGCTGGCAGGAGGAGGCCCAGGGTCTCAGTTCGCGCCTCGGCGGCGTGCTTATCGACCGCTACGCGCCGGAGGAGCCGGCCGGTTACCCGACCCTGTGCAAGGGCCGCTTCCTAGTCGACGGCCAGCGCTTCCATGCGCTGGAGGAGCCGACCAGCCTCAACACCATCGACCTGATTCCGCAGCTGGCCGAAATGGGCATCGCCGCAGTGAAGATCGAGGGGCGGCAGCGCAGCCCGGCCTATGTCGAGCAGGTCACGCGGGTCTGGCGCGAGGCGCTGGATGCCCATGCCGGCGGCCGCTTCGCCGTGCAGGAACGCTGGCGCAAGGACCTGGCGGGGCTGTCCGAAGGCAGCCAGACGACCCTCGGCGCCTATCACCGATCCTGGCAGTGAGGAGCCTATGAAACTGAGTCTGGGACCCGTATTGTTCTACTGGAGCCGCAGCAAGCTGCTGGATTTCTACGCCGAGATGGCTGCCCAGCCGCTCGACATCATCTACCTGGGGGAAACGGTCTGCTCCAAACGGCGTGCGCTGTCGCTGGACGACTGGCTTGGCCTGGCCCGCGAACTGCGCGAATGCACCCGCGCCGAGCTGGTGCTGTCCGGCCTGGCGCTGGTCGAGGCGGCCTCCGAGCTGTCCAGCCTGCGCCGCCTGTGCGACAACGGCGAGCTGCTGGTGGAGGCCAACGACATGGGCGCGGTGCAGCTGCTCGCCGAGCGCGGCCTGCCCTTCGTCGCCGGGCCGGCGCTCAACCTATACAACGCGCATGCCCTGCGCGAGTTGCTGGAGTGCGGCCTGCAGCGCTGGGTGCCGCCGGTGGAGTGCTCCGGCCGCCTGCTGCAGGACTGCCTGCAGCAGCTCGATGCCCTGCAGATCGCGCGGCCCGAAGTGGAGCTGTTCGCCTACGGCCATCTGCCGCTGGCCTACTCGGCGCGCTGCTTCACCGCGCGAGCGGAGAACCGGCCCAAGGACGACTGCCAGTTCTGCTGCCAGAACTACCCGGAGGGCATCCCGTTGCTCAGCCAGGAGGCACAGCCACTGTTCACCCTCAACGGCATCCAGACCATGTCCGCCGAGGTCGGCAACCTGCTGGCCGACTATCCGTCGCTGGCCGCCTGCGGCGTCGATGCGCTGCGCCTGAGCCCGCGCAGCGAAGGCATGCGGCAGGTGATCGGCGAGTTCGCCGCGGTGCGTGACGGGGCGCTGCCGCCGCTCGCGGTCAGCGGCTGCAACGGTTACTGGCATGGCCGCCCCGGCATGCTGACGGTCGAGGAGGTAGGGCTATGAGCGTGGCGCAGTGGCTGGTGAAACTCGGCGAGCCGTTGCTGTCGTACGGGCGCCACGTACCCTTCGCCGTGCAGTGCCGGGTCATCGAGCTGGCGGCCGCGCGCCTGTTCGCCGCGCCGCTGGCCGAGGGTGCCTTCGACCTGCTGCAGGAGCGCTGGTTGCGCCTGGAGGTCAGCGACCTGGGGCTGGCCTGGTGCCTCAGCTGCCAGGGCACGCAGCTGCGCGTGGCACAGCGCGAGGCCGTGGATGTGTGCATCCGCGGCACCTGGCGCGACTTCCTGTTGCTGGCCAGCCGCCAGGAAGACCCGGACACCCTGTTCTTCCGTCGGCGCCTGGTGATCGAGGGCGACACCGACCTGGGCCTGGGCGTGAAGAACCTGCTCGACGGCCTCGACCCCGACCAGCTGCCGCCCAGGCTCTGGCGACTGGTACGCGAGCTGGGTGCCGCAGTGCACTAAATACTAGGTATGCGGTGAATGGCTGCTTCAGCCGAAGGCGGACTTCCAAGGACGGCAGCTCCCTGCCAGAAGGAGACACTGCTCAGTGCTTATTACTCCCCAGACGGCTCTCCTCGGCAATGACGCCTGCGAAATCTTGGCGCTTGCTTAGCGAGAGCTGGGACAGATCTACCGACCAAGTTACCGCTTCTCGAAGTGCTCCATTCTGCTGATGGCGGCATTTGACCAGATCAACCAGATGAAAGGGCGTGGCGCCGTCCGCATAGGCGGATCCCAAAAAGCCCCAATGGGCCATGCGCCGAGACATGCTGAGCTAGCGTTACACAACCGACTGTAATGAGCTGAACGGTGTTCAGGGTAGGCCAAATAGGGTGCATAAAAGCGGCTGAGAGCATTAATTTTTTCACATTTTTTAGTCCGGACTGTGCGCGTACTTCATCAGCCTGTTGCCGCTGACCGAAAACTGACCCAGTAGAGGCTGTTCTGCCGACTGAAAACTGACCCAGGTGTTCAACTGCTTCTGCTCAATTTTTGAGCAGGAGAACACAGGGTGATCAGTAT
>Ga0075011_10001061_pt1 | contig 14725 bp, 18 predicted proteins | sample TARM_MetaG_T_14_FD_72354 | JGI IMG/M metagenome (GOLD analysis project Ga0075011, IMG submission 72354) | Freshwater microbial communities from Pennsylvania, USA, analyzing microbe dynamics in response to fracking - TARM_MetaG_T_14 | ecosystem: Environmental > Aquatic > Freshwater > River...
CCGTCGCCCTTGAAGTAGGCGGCGATGCGCGTCTGCACATTGCGTTGCAGGTTGCGGTACCAGAAGGCGTAGTCGAACTTGTGCAGCACACCCGGCGGAAAGTGCCCGATCTCCATCTTGTCCGGCGGCACGGTCTCCAGCGCCCCGGTTTCGAGGTTGACGCGCGCGCCGGTGTATTGCGGCACCTCGCGCAGAACGTTGCCCTTGAAGTCATCGAAGAAGACCGCGCCCAGATTCAGGTTTTTGTCGGCCATGGTGTCGTCTGTCCTCCAGTTGAGAGGATTGATGCAGATGGCCCCCTTCCGCAGCACGGGCGACCCCGTGGCTCCGGGCTCCTGGGTGTTCCAGGACACGACCACCCCGATGTCGTCGGCCTCCTGGGCAGGCCTGATCCACGGATATTTCCTGAGGTCTTCGCGGGTCACGGAGTAGCCGAGGAGGTAGGCGGCCACGAGCTTCTTTTGCAGGGCCGGGGCCTTGAACCGGCTGCGCAACAGGTCGAGCAGGACCACCGAGCCCTGGCTGTGCGCGGCCAGTATGAACGGGCGGCCCTGATTGAAAAAGTTCAGGTAGTAGTCGAAGGCCCGGTGCACGTCGTCGGCCCCGATACGAAAATAGCTGTTCCGGGTCATGTCCTCATTCGGGTCCAAAGCGGCGAAGGACACCTGGCGGTAATAGGGCGCGAACAGATTGGCCGCCCCCGAATAGACCCCGGCCTGGGCCTTGAGCAGCCCCTGTACGTCGGCCCGCAGCGCATGGTTGAACACGTCCATGTTCCAGGGCGAGGCCTCGAAATAGATGGTCGGGTAGACGTAAAAAACGTCCACCGGATTGTCCGGATGGCCTGGCAGCGAGGCCCAGCTGACCATCTGGTTGTAGTCCGGACATTCGGGCACGCACCCGGCTGTATTCGTGGTTGTGGACGCGGCCAACGCCGTGGCCGAGACCGGACCGAACGCGGCCAGGCAAAACAAAAAGGAGAGAATTCCGGTTCGGATCAAGCGCATGAGCATCTCCTCGTCAGGTGTTTCTTGTCTGTGTAGCAACTCGGGGAAACAAATAAAACGCCGGCCGGATCGATTGTCTTCCTCGTTCCCGCCACGGCCGCGCTAGCCCGCCTCCACCTCTATCCAGGCGGTGTCGTTCCTCGAACTCTCCAAACAGGCCTCGATGAACTGCACCCCCCTGAGTCCGTCCTCTCCGGTGGGGAAATCCACGGCCGCCCCGGTGGCGATGGTCGCGCAAAATGATTGGTAGATGTTGGCGAAAGCCAGCAGCCATCCCTCGGGGTGTCCTGCCGGGGTGTGGGAATAACCCATGGCGCCGGGCAGGAGATCCGGGGTGCCCCGGGTGATGATCCGGGCGGGCTCGTTCAGCGGGGTGTAGCGCAGATGGTCCGGGTCCTCCTGGAACCACTCCAGCCCGCCTCGTTCGCCGAAGACGCGCAGCTTCAGCCCGTTGACCGCGCCGGTGGCCGCCTGGGAATACCAGTAGAGCCCGCGCGCGCCGGTATCGTACTCGGTCAGGATGGTCCCGTTGTCATCGAGCACCCGGTCCTCTACCAGGGAGTCGAGCCGCGCGGCGAGACGGGTCAAACGGAGCCCCGTGACATGGGGCACCAGGTACTCGATATGCGAGCCCACGTCGCCCAGCGACAGGGTCCCGCCGCCGCGCTCCGGGTCGGCCCGCCAGGACGCCTGGATGTGGCCCGTGTTCTCGACCGGCTCGGCCAGCCATCCCTGGGGGTACTCGCAATTGACGAAGCGCACACCGCCTATGTCGCCGCGCGTGATCATCCCGCGCATCTGCCGGACCATGGGGTAGCCCGCGTAGGTGTAGGTCACGCCCAGGACAAGCCGCCCCTCGCGGGCCATGTCCACCAGCTCCCCGGCCTGGGCCGAAGTGTGGGTGAACGGCTTGTCGCACATGACGTTGATGCCGCTTTGCAGGCACGCCTTCACGTTGGGGTAGTGGGCCTCGTTGGACGTGACCACCACCGCGAAATCGATGTCCCCGGCCTCGAGCCGGGCCAGCTCCTCGGGCGTGGCGTAAACCCGGTCCCCGTCCAGGCCGAGTTCCCGGCCCAGGACGCGGCTCTTCTCCAAATCGCGGGAAAAACACCCCGCCACCAGCCGGGCCTGCCCGTTCAGGGCCAGGGCCCGCCGATGTACCTGCCCGACAAATGCGCCGGGACCTCCGCCGATCATGGCATACTTGAGCATGGTTTTACCTCTTTTGCGAGCCAGCATACACCATGTTCCCCCACCGGGGAACCCCGCGCCATGGTTCCGCTGGCCTCCCAAAACCGGCTGTGCTATCCATTTCGGCCATGGGATTCTTCACGAAACTGCTGCCCGGCCGGTCGGCCGACGAGGGCCCGGGACACCGGGGCGCATCGGGCGAGGACGCGGCCGCGCAATACCTCGAATCCAGGGGATGCAAGGTCCTGGACCGCAACTGGCGCTTCCACCAGTGGGAGCTGGACCTGGTCTGCCGCGACCGGGACACCGTGGTTTTCGTGGAGGTCAAGACCCGGCGGGCCGGGTCCATGGCCGCTCCGGGCGAGGCCCTGACGCGCAAGAAGCAGGCGCGGCTGATCAAGGCCGCCAGCCACTACCTGACCGCGCACAATCTCTGGGACGAGCCTTGCCGGTTCGACCTGGCCTCGGTCACGGATACGGGCGTGTCCCTGACCGTGGAAGTCGAGGAAAACGTCTTTCAACTGGATGGGCAGAAAGCATGAGCGATACCGGCACCCTCTACGTGGTGGCCACCCCCCTTGGCAACGCGGATGACCTGTCGCCACGGGCGCGGGCTATTTTGATGGACGCGGACGTCATCCTGGCCGAGGACACCCGGCGGGCCGGCCTGCTCTTCAAACGGCTTGGGCTGACCCGCCACGGCAGACTGGTCTCCTTTTTCGAGCACAACGAGGACAAGAAACTGCCCAAGGTCCTGGACCAACTGGCCGAAGGACTGTCCGTGGCGCTCATCTCGGACGCGGGCACCCCGCTGCTGTCCGACCCCGGCTTCACCCTGGTCCGCGCCTGCCGCGACGAGGGATATCGGGTCACGCCCGTCCCCGGGCCGTCCGCGCCGGTCACGGCCCTGTCCGCTTCGGGGCTGCCGCCCCTGCCCTACACCTTTCTGGGATTCCCCCCGCGCAAGAAGAGCCAGACCGAGAAGCTGTTCAAGACCCACCGCGACACCGGGGCCACCCTGGTCCTGTTCGAGCGCAAGACGCGCCTCAAGGGCACCCTTTCCATCGCCCGCGAGATCCTCGGCGAACGCGAATTCTGCGTGGCTCGCGAGCTGACCAAGGAATACGAGGAATTCCTGCGCGGCGACCTCGGGCAGCTTGACGCCTTCGACTTCGAGCTGCGCGGCGAGTTGACCGTGATCATCGCGCCCGGCGGTGATGACGGTGAGGCGGACGAGGCGACCATCCTCCAACGCATCGCAGAGGAGACCGAAACCGGCGGCAAGCCCAAGGAAATCGCCCGGCGGGTGGCCGAACGCAGCGAGGGATGGACGGCCAAGGCGGTCTATGCCCTGATGCGTTGAGCTTGGATACGGGGAAAAGAAAAATCAGGATTTGAAAACCGCTTTGCAGCGATTCTCGAATGACTCCGCAAAGGGCGAGGGCCGGGAAGCCTCCATATCGATAGAAAACCGAAAGGCCGGAAACGGGGCGTCCCGCTTCCGGCCTTTCGGTTCAATAACCGACCAGGGCCGAGCTATACGCCGTACAGGGCGTCCTTGTGAAAGAAACAATAAAAGTCTTCCGACTCGGTGAACAGCGCGGGATGCCGCCGTCCAAACCGGCGGGCAGAGCGGATCGCGGTCGGGCAGCACGCCTTGAAAATTGCGCCGACGACCGGGCCGAGGCTAACCATAAACGCCATCAGGGCAAAGGCCAACACTCCATCCACAAAGAAGAGATCAAATCCCATACTAAAAACCTCCACAAATGATTCAATTACTATAGTAGCCTCTTTTCCGGCCATGACAACCCCTCTGATAAATTCTTTTATTCACATTCTCGCGTCCGACGGGGCTTCCCGGACAACTTGACTTCTCGGCCCACCTGCCCCACAAATCCCCCATGAGCCTCAATTCCATTGCCCGCAAGGCCCTTGACGGAGTCCTGCCCTCCCATGCGGAGATCATGTTCCTGATTGCACAAGCGCCACACCGCCTTCCGGAACTCCTCGACCACGCCCACCGCGTGCGCACGGCCCACCTGGGCAACGAGGTCGGCCTGTGCGCCATCGTCAATGCCAAGTCCGGGACCTGCTCCGAGGACTGTGCCTTCTGCGCGCAGTCCGGCCACCACACGGCCCACAGCCCGGAGTATCCCCTACTCTCCCCGGACGAGATCGCGGACGCCGCCGCCCGGGCCAGGGACGCGGGCGCGACCCGGTTCGGCATCGTGGCCTCGGGCAAACTGGTCGGCGGACGCGACCTGGACGGCTTCGAGACGGCCATACGGCGCGTGTCCGGGCTGGGCATGATCCCGGACCTGTCACCGGGCATCCTTGAGCGCGGCCAGTTGGTCAGGCTGAAGAAGGCGGGGCTGCGCGGCTACCACCACAACCTGGAGACCTCGGCCAGCCACTTTCCGAAGATGTGCACCACCCACCGCTATGAAGAGGACGTGGCCGCGGTCCGGGCCGGGCTGGACGCCGGACTATACGTCTGCTCGGGCGGCATCTTCGGCATCGGCGAGACCTGGGACGACCGGGTGGAGCTGGCCCTGCTCCTGCGCGAGCTCGGTGTGCCGTCCATCCCCATGAATTTCCTGACGCCCATACCGGGTACACCGCTCGAAAACCAGCCTCCGCTTCCGCCGGAGGAGGCGCTGACGATCATCGCCCTGTACCGCTTTCTGCTCCCGGACCGCCAACTGCGCATCTGCGGCGGACGGCCCACGGTCTTCGGTCCCGACCGACAGCACGAGCTGCTCACCGCCGGGGCCAGCGGCCTGATGGTCGGGGATTACCTGACCACCAAAGGCGGCGATACGAGCACGGACCTCAAGGACATCCGCCGGGCCGGGCTGGTCCCGGCAAAGGAGTGATCCGGATGGCCGACGGCAAGCCGCACAACGACGCACCGCATCGCGCGCCCCTGCCCCAATCTCCGCTGGCGGATCTGCACCGGCTGGTCTGGACCGCACTCATGGCCGCGCTTATCGGGGCCGGGGCCTACCTGGTCGCGCCCATTGGCCCGGTGCCCGTATCCATGCAGCCTTTCTTCATCTTTCTGGCCGGGTACCTGCTCGGCCCCCGGCATGCGGTTCTGGCCATGGGCCTCTATCTCCTGGCCGGGGTTATCGGCCTGCCCGTGTTCGCGGGCGGCAAGTCCGGGCTCGGCTATCTGCTCGGCCCCACGGGCGGCTACCTGTTCGGCTTCCTGGGCACGGCGCTGATCTGCGGCCTGGCCCGGCCCCGCGAGGGCGGACTGCCGTTGCTGCGCGGCGTGGCCGCCGGGCTGGCCGCCGTGGGACTGGCCTACATCACGGGCGCGGTCTGGCTCAAATTCGTCCTGACCCTGACCTGGACCGAGGCCGTGGTCCTGGGCGTGCTGCCTTTCATCCCCTGGGACATCCTCAAGGTCGCGGCCGCCCTGGTCTGTGCCCGGCACATGATCCGCCTGGGCCTGACGCCCGACGACCGATAAGTGCAACCCCCGTACCCGCTGGACAGACGTATCCGTCTGTGCTTTGATGCGCTCCCGTGAATAACCTGTTAGGATGCGCGCAATGAACACCACTCCGCTGACCGATATCCACCGCCTGACCTGGACGGCGCTCATGGCGGCCCTCATCGGGGCCGGAGCCTACATCAACCTGCCCATCGGACCGGTGCCCGTGTCCCTACAGACCTTTTTCGTGGCCCTTGCCGGGTTTGTGCTCGGCCCCAAACGGGGCGCGCTGGCCGTGGGTTTGTACCTTCTGGCCGGTGCCGTGGGACTGCCCGTGTTCGCGGGCGGCAAGTCAGGGCTGGGCCACCTCTTCGGCCCCACCGGCGGATTCCTCATCGGCTTCGTGTTCTACGCTCTGATAGCCGGGCTGGCCCGCACCGGCCACGGCGGCATATCCTGGGCGCGCGGATTCGTCTTCGGCATCCTGGGCATGGCCCTGCTGTTCCTCATGGGCGTGGCCTGGCTCAAATTTTCCCTCAACCTGACCTGGGCCAGGGCCTGGGTGCTGGGCGTGGCTCCGTTTATTCTCTGGGGGCTCATCAAGACCTCGCTGGCCGTGATCACCGGCCGGTACCTGGTCCGCGCCGGGCTCCTGCCCGCCCGGGCCTGACCCCGGATGGCCATGGCGGTTCACGGCATTCCCCATATGCGGGCCGACTCCCGGACGGTGGCCTTCCTACGCAGTTTCATACGCTGCTACCTGACCGGAGCGGCCTTCAACACGCGCGGCATGCAGAACATCGGGCTGATGTACGCCATGCTGCCGGGGCTTGAGGCCATTCACGAGGACCCCAAGGATCTCAAGGCGGCGCTCAAGCGGTACGCCCGCCACTACCAGTCGCATCCGTTCTGGACTCCGTGCATGGTCGGCATCCTGCTCAATGTGGAGACGACCATCAGCGCGGGTCATTTTCCGCCGCGCATGCTGGCCAAAGTCAAGGACACCACCAGCTACACCCTGTCCGCCATCGGCGACTCGGTGTTCGCCGGCAGCGCGCTCATCTTCTGGGCGCTGGCGACCATCTGCCTGCTCTTGACCGGGTTCCCGATCCTGGCGTTCGCCATTGGCCTAGTCCTCTTTCTGGGGCTACAGATCTTCCGCGCCTACACCTTTGTCTGCGGGGTCAAGCAGGGGTTCCGTTTCCTGGAAAAACTGCGGCGCTGGGACCTGATCAACTGGGGCACCAAGGTCAAGTACGCCAACGCGGTCCTGCTCCTGTGGCTGTGGACGCTCATCTGGCCGCGCCCGTACGATTGGTGGGAATTCGCGGTCGGGCTGTCCGCGCTCATGCTCTTCGGACGCTACGTGCGCACCGGCCTGCTCTCGCGGGTCCTGGCCGTGGCCGTTTTCGTGGGCCTCACAGAAATTTTCCCGTGGGTGGAAGCCATGGCCAAAAACGCTTTTGGCTTGTGATTTCCCCCCCGATCAGACATAAACACGACGTGAAAAGCAGGTTTTGATATGACCGAAAACAACAACATGACCGACGAGGCTCCGGACTACGTGTCCAGAAAAGTGGTCGTCTCCTCGGAGAACGGGTTGCACGCCCGGCCCGCCGGGCGGCTGGCCCAGGAGGCTCAGACCTTCGATTCCGAGATATCCCTGGTCGTCGAAGACCAGTCCGTGGACGCCAAGTCCATTCTCGATATCCTGACCCTGGCCGCGGGCCCGGGCAATATGGTGGAACTGCGCGCCAAAGGCGCGGACGCCGAGGCCGCGCTGGAACGGCTCGAGGCACTGTTCCTGAACAAATTCGAAGGGGCATAAATGGCTGACTCGACCCTCACGGGCATACCGGTCGCCACCGGCATCGCCATCGGCAAGGCCTTTTTCGTCAACCGAAACCACATGGCGAATCTGCCGCGGCATATCGTCGCCGCCGACGACATGCCCACGGAAATCGAACGTCTCCACGCCGCCTTCAAGTCCGTGGAAACGGAACTGGCCGCCATCCGCGAACAGGTCCCGGAAGAACTCAAGAGCCACGGCTCGCTCATCGACACCCATTTGATGATGCTCAAGGACCCCAAGCTGTCCGGAGCCGCCCAAAAATATATAGAGACCCTTGGGCTGAACGCCGCCTGGGCCCTGGAAAAGGCTGTTTCCGACCAGGAGGCCGCCTTCGAGGCCATCAAGGACCAATACATCCGCGAGCGCATGCAGGATGTGCGCGTGGTCGCGGAAAAGGTCCAGACCAAGCTCATGGGCGTGAAGACCGACCTGTCCTCCTTCTCGGGCCGGGCCATCATCATGGCCCACGACCTGACTCCGGCGGACACCGTCGAGCTCCAGGTGGACAAGATCACGGCCTTTGCCACCGTGCGCGGCGGCAAGACCTCGCACACCGGCATCATGGCCCGCTCGCTCGGCATCCCCGCCCTGGTCGGCGTGGGGCGCCTGGAGGAGGTCCACGACGGCGACCTGGTGGTCATCGACGGCCTGACCGGCAAGATAGTGGTCAACCCCACCGAGTCCGAACTGGCCGAATACAATGAGCGGGCCGCCCTGTTCGAGGAGTACACCCGTAAGATCCGCCGCCACTGCCACCTGCCCGCCGAGACCTTCGACGGCTCGCGGGTCATGGTTCACGCCAACATCGAGCTGGTCGAGGAAGTGACCGCCGTGCTGGACAACGGCGGCGAGGGCGTAGGCCTGTACCGCACCGAATACGCCTACCTCAACCGGACCAGTCTGCCCACCGAAGAGGAACTGGCCGAAAAGTACATCGACCTGGCCGCGATCATGTCCCCGCACAAGGTGGTCTTCCGCACGCTCGACCTGGGCAGCGACAAGTTCATCTCCACCTTCGGCGAGCTCAACGAGACCAATCCGGCCATGGGGCTGCGGGCCATCCGCTTCTGCCTCAAGAATCCCCAGCTGTTCAAGACCCAGCTGCGGGCCATCCTGCGCGCCTCGGCCTACGGCAACGTGTCGCTCATGTTCCCCATGATCTCGGGCGTGAAGGAGATCCGCCAGGCCAAGGCGTGGCTGGCCCAGGCCAAGGCCGAACTGCGCCGCGAGGGCGTGGACTACGACCCGGACATGCCCATCGGAACCATGATCGAACTCCCCGCGGCCGTGATGATCGCCGAATTCCTGGCCCACGAGGTGGACTTCTTCTCCATAGGGACCAACGACCTGATCCAGTACTCCATCGGCGTGGACCGGACCAACCGGCACGTGTCCTACCTGTACCAGCCCCTGCACCCGGCCACCCTGAGGGCCATCAAATTGGTGGTTGACGCCGCGCACCAGGCGGGCATAGAAGTGTCGCTCTGCGGCGAGGTTGCCTCGGACCCGTTCTGCGTGCCTCTCCTGCTCGGCATGGGCATCGACTCCATCTCCATGACTCCGCAGGCCATTCCCGGCATAAAGCGGATCATCCGGCAGACCAACATGCACGATTGCCGCCGGCTCCTCAAGGACGTCCTGGAGTGCCGCACGGTCGGCCGCATCAACAATCTGGTGATGGACAACATCTTCAAGCATTTTCCGGAAGAAGTGACATTCTTCTCCTCGCTGCTCGAAAACGACGAGCTGCCCAGTTAGATTATGGCAAAGAAAAAAAAGAACAAGACCCCTTCGCCCGGCTCCATCGCGGTCAACAAACAGGCACGCCGGCTTTACGAAATCCTTGAGACCTTCGAGGCGGGCATCTCCCTGGTCGGCTCCGAGGTCAAGTCCCTGCGCGCTGGCCAGGTCTCCTTCAAGGACGGCTACGTCTCCTTCCGCCGGGGCTCGGCCTTCCTTGTGGGCGTGCATATCGCCCCCTACGAAAAGACCGGTGTCTACGACCAGCACGACCCGGAACGCGCCCGACAACTGCTTCTGCACAAACAGGAAATCGAGAACCTCCAGGCCAAGACCGAACAGAAGGGCCTCTCCGTGGTGCCCATGAAGATGTACTTCAGCCACGGCAAGGTAAAGGTCCAGCTCGGCCTCGGGCGCGGCAAGAACGTCCACTCCAAGAAGCAGGACCTCAAGGACCGCGACATGGCCCGCGACACCCAACGGCAACTGGCGGCCTATAAGTAGGCGCCCCGGTCCCCTATCCCCGCTTCCTTCCCAAACTTTTTGTGGACGCATCCGCGTGATCGCGGATTGCGCGAGTGCGTGCTTTTTCGCCGCCCGCCGTCGGTCTCGACGGTTGGGCGAGGAAAATAGTTGATGCGTTTCCGGGCTATAGCCCGGATTGATCGCCCGCGGCCGTGGTACGGCGGGAGCGGATCGGCCTTCTGGCGGGTCGCTTGCGGCGGACCGTATCGGGCGGCTGCGGCTGGAAGCCCTTCCCGCCGTCGGCCTGGCTGGTCACGGACCGAATCACCTGGGGCACGAACCGCTCGGAGAATCCGGCCACGAAGCTCCAGAACATGACCTTGGCCATGTCCTGGCCGCTGACCGGGCTGGTCTGTTGCAAAAAGGCGGGCAGGTCCACGGCCCGATCGTTGGTGAAGGCCGGGATATAAAATTCGGGAAAGATGGGCAGGTCGAGTATGCCGGTCAGGAAGATGACATAGAGCACCAATGCGAAAATGCCGCCGAACAGGGGAATGATCAGCACCGAGGCCCAGGACTTGGACAGGATGTCCAGCTCGTCGTCTTCGATACTCCCCAGCCGTTGCTGGATGGACACGAAACCGCCCATAATGCCGCAGCCGAAGACCACGGCCGTGATGAACACGTTTCTCCCGAACCACATCCCGCCCGCGAACAAAAGCGAGGTCGCGCCCAGGGCTATGCCGGAATAGATCAACAATTGCCGGGATATGAGCATGATGTGCTGTCTGCGCTCGTTCATGATTCCTCCTCACCCGCGCACGCCGAACGGTGTACGGATATGCCTTGGCACATACCACAAAGAGGGAATCGAAACAACCGGCGCACGGGAATCGGGCGGTGAGGTGAATCAAAACAAGCGGGCCTGGACCTGGGATTTTTCCTCGGGTTTGACCTTCTTGAAGGTCAGCCGGTGCAGGCGGCAGGGGCCGAGCTTTTGGATGGCCTCCACGTGGACTTTGGTGCCATAGCCCATGTGCTTGGACAGGCCGTAGCCCGAATAGCGCTTGGCGAGTCGGACCATGAGGCGGTCGCGGAAGGTCTTGGCCAGGACCGAGGCGGCGGAAATGGCCGGAACCTTGCCGTCGCCCTGGATGACGCACTCCTGGGGGATGTCGCGCATGAGCGCGTGGTTCGGGATGAGCTTGTCGCCGTCGATGCGCAGAAAACGGGGCTCGGTCTTCATGGCCCGCACGGCCCTGCCCATGGCCCGGAACGTGGCCTGCAAAATATTGATCTCGTCGATCTCCCACGGCCAGGCCACTCCCAGTCCCCAGACCACGGCCTGCTCGCGGATGAGCGGATACAGCGCCTCCCGCTTCCCGGCGGTCAGCTTCTTGGAGTCGTTCAGCCCAGGCAAGTCGTACTCCGCAGGCAACACGCACGCCCCGGCCACCACCGGCCCGGCCAGGCACCCCCGCCCGGCCTCGTCCACGCCCGCGATCTCCTCGGCCCCAAAACTCCGCCCTCCCAACAACAACACCTGCGACATCGTAACCTCCGGACCACCTTGTGCCCCATTCCACCGCGAAAAGCCACACCCCCCAAACCACAAAAGCCCGGAGTGTCGCTAGACACTCCGGGCATATATATCCATGTAACACCGGGTGATTTTTTGGAGAAGTGGGTGGCTGTGCCGACGGGAGGCAAATCCGGGCCCGAAGCGTATACCAATACGCGAGGGGTCGGATTTGCCGAGCGGCGGTGCAGACGCCCGCTTCTCCGAAAAATTACTCCCAGATCTGCTTGGACTTGATGCGGGCGGCCTTACCGCGCAGATTGCGCAGGTAGTAGATGCGGCTGCGGCGAACCTTGCCCTCGGAGATCACTTCCACGCGGTCGATGTAGGGGGAGTTCATGGGGAACACGCGCTCCACGCCGATACCGTCGGAAATCTTGCGTACGGTAAAGGTGGAGTTGGTGGTGCCGCGGCGGCGGCGCAGGACCGCGCCCTGGAAGACCTGGATGCGCTCTTTCTCGCCCTCGATGATCCGGTAGTGCACCTTGACGGTGTCGCCGGCCTTGAACTCGGGGAGATCCAAGCGGATGTGTTCGGCTTCGATTTTCTTGATGATGTTCATGGTAGTCTCCTTAAATGTGAAGAGTGCTGGACGAACAGCTCCGGGCCGTCATCCGCCTCTAGTACTCATCCGCGATCAATCGGTCTACGATGATGGCGACCGCGCTCCTGACCGACAAATGGTTGTAGTCATCCAAATACCGAAGCGGCCGTACAATGCCGTCCGTCTTGGAGAGGACTTCTTCCGCCAGACCGTGTCCGGTACCAAATATCAACAATACCGGAGAGTTGGCGAGCCAGCTTCGCACATCGCCAAAGGTCAGGGCGGGCTGGGCTTGCTTACGGCGATCCAGGCGTGCTGACGTGGCCGCGAGGCGGGGACATTGCCCTGTTTGGGCCTCGATGTCAAGGACCGCTCCTTCGATATCGTCAAAAACCTTGACCTTGGAAAAGGCCTCGGCCCGGTCCGGATTGGCCTTGGAACCCGCGCCCTCGCGCCAGTGTCCCAACAGCTTCTCGGCCAGCGCCTTCTGGTCTTCGATGGGCGTGGTGGCGTAGAACCCGCCGAGCCCGTAACTGCGGGCCACCCGGGCCATGTCGTGCAGGTCCAGATTGGTCACGGACACGGCCACCTTTTCGCCGAACTTGTTGACCACGGGGTAGTGGCACAAGGCGATGTACAGGTTGCGGCCCAGCCGCGTGCGCGAAAGCTTCCGCAGAAAGTCGATATCCTCCACGGTCAGATTGGCCGTGGGCAGGACGTCCGGCCGGTCTCGCAGGGTGGCGGTCAGAGACTGCGCCCGCCGCCAGGCCGCGATCTTGCCGTGGTCGCCGGAGCGCAGGACCTCGGGCACGGTCAGCCCGTCAAAGTCCTCGGGACGGGTGTAGTGCGGATACTCCAGGAGCCCGGCGGAGAAAGACTCTTCGTCGCCCGAGTCCTCGTGGCCCATGAAGCCGGGCAGGAGCCGGGCCACGGACTCCACAAGGCAAACCGCAGCCGCCTCGCCGCCGTTGAGCACAAAGTCGCCCACCGAGACCAGCTCGATGGGATAGAGGTCGAGCAGCCGCTCGTCGATGCCTTCGTAGCGCCCGCAGATGACGGTCACATCCCGTTCGGCGGAGAGCTCGCGGGACATGGCCTGGTTCAGCGGCTTGCCGCGCGGAGAGAGCATGAGGATGCGCCCTTTGGACTCGATGGAGTCGAGCGCCTTGATCATGGGGTCGAGCTTGAGGAGCATGCCGGGCCCGCCGCCGAAGGGGCGGTCGTCCACGGACTTGTGCACCCCGCCCGCGAACTGGCGCACGTCCACATAGTCCAGACCGACCAGGCCGGTCTCCACAGCCTTGGACATGAGCCCGCTGTCCAGCGGGGACTCGAAGAAATGCGGGAAGATGGAGACGAGGTGAAAATTCATGAGGCCTGCTTCTTGGAGCGCGGGGCGCGGCGCTTCTTTTTCTTGGGCGGGTCGGGATGGAGATACAGGTCCAGCAGCCCCTCGGGCGGCTCGATGACGATGCTCTCCGCGTCCAGATCGATATCCAGAACGAACTCGGGCACGGCGGGCAGCAGAATCTCGGTGCCCGCGCCGTTCTCGATGACCCAGGTGTCCTGCTCGCCGGTCTCATAAAAACCCTTGAGTTCCCCCACTTCGGAGCCGTCCTCAAGGACCACCCGGCAGCCGACGAGTTGGTGCAGGTAGTGCTCGCCCTCGTCCGGCTCGGGCAGATCGGCCTCGCGGACCAGGATTTCGCGGCCGCGCAGGGCTTCGGCCTGATCCCGGTCGGAGATCTGGGGCGAGGTCATCAGGACGAGGTCCTTGTGCTCGCGCCAGGAGGTCACCTTGAATGGTCGTGGACGTCCCTTGCCGACGGACAGGTACAACGGCACATCGTCGAAAAGGGTCGGGGAGTCCGCATAACTCTTTATGCCGAACTCCCCTCGAATTCCGTGCGCCTTGACCACCCCGCCCACGGGGATGAAAACGGGCTCTTCTTTCATGGGCCACCGTTTGGTTGCTGCAAAAGACCGGGGCCGCCGCGCGGGGCTTGCCCGCACGCCGGTCCAGAGTCGTTCGCGTCTCGCCTCGGGCCGCCGGGGACCCTTACGCGGACGTACAAATGTAATCCGTTCGCCAAAAGGAAAAGGCTACTCGAGAATCTCCAGGACGGAGCGTTTCCGCGCCTTGGTCGAGGCGGCACCGAGCAGCGTGCGCATGGCGCGCGCCGTGCGGCCCTGCTTGCCGATAACCTTGCCCAGGTCTTCCTTGGCCACCTTCAGTTCGATAACCGAGGTCTGCTCGCCTTCGACTTCAGAAACGTGCACTTCGTCCGGGTTGTCCACCAGGGACTTGGCAATGTACTCAATCATCTCTTTCAACATGACGTCACCTCCGGTGCAGGCGCGTCGCCGCGCGCCATGAATATGAGCTGCCAAACGTGATCCGGACCCTGCAGGTCGGGCCGACGAGACCCGCCTGTAAAAAAGCGCAAGCTATTTGCCGGCTTTCTTCAGCAGAGAACGAACCGTGTTGCTGGGCTCCGCGCCCTTTTCCAACCACTTTTCGATCTTTTCCATGTCCAGCGCGATTTCATTCGGCTCGACCATGGGGTTGTAGTGCCCGAGGAATTCGACGGGACGTCCATCGCGGCGGGTGGCGCTGTCGAGGGCCACTACGCGGTAGAAGGGACGCTTCTTGGAACCCATCCGGGTCAGTCTGATTTTCATTGCCATGGTTCTTATACTCCCAATAGTTGATTAATACGTTTTTGGCTACTTTATGGCAAGTTTTATCACTTGCTGGACATAAAGTCCCGGTCACTTACTTTTTCCGATTCTTCTTATTCTTCTTTTTATTCAGCTTTTTCTTCTTGCGCTCTTTGAGCGTCTTCTTGGAGACGGTCCGCTGGGGACCTTCCTCTTCCATGCCGGGCATACCGGGCAT
>Ga0075011_10001063_pt1 | contig 14719 bp, 12 predicted proteins | sample TARM_MetaG_T_14_FD_72354 | JGI IMG/M metagenome (GOLD analysis project Ga0075011, IMG submission 72354) | Freshwater microbial communities from Pennsylvania, USA, analyzing microbe dynamics in response to fracking - TARM_MetaG_T_14 | ecosystem: Environmental > Aquatic > Freshwater > River...
TAGCAAAATCCCAAGCGATTGCGAGCAAAGTCGTCGAAGCCCTTGGCGGTTATGGATTATTTGGCGTAGAGCTGTTTGTTAAAGGCCATGAAGTGTATTTCTCTGAGGTCTCACCAAGGCCACATGACACAGGTCTAGTGACACTCATCAGCCAAGACTTATCGGAATTTGCCCTGCATGTTAGAGCCATTCTGGGTCTGCCAATCCCCAATATCCATCAGCATGGGCCAAGCGCTTCGGCAGTGATTTTAGCCGAAGGCACCTCAAGCAATATTCGCTATCAAGGCATTGCCGCTGCATTAGAGGCGGTCAACACTCAACTCAGATTATTTGCCAAACCCGATATCGATGGCCGCCGCCGCTTAGGTGTCGCGCTTGCCCGTGATATCGATATCGACAGCGCAGTCAGCAAAGCACTCGATAGCGCCAGTAAAGTGAAGGTCATCTTTTAAACTGTTTTATCGGTTTTAAATTGGCTTCAAGCACAAGCGACAAATCAAAGGGAAATGCGCTTCAACGCCATTTCCCTTTTTTCAACACAGTACAGCATCAAGAACCTTTACCAATAAAAAGTGACCCACCCAAACCGACAGAGTAAACTAGCGCCCTTGTCTTATGGCCTTACTTTGCAAGCAAAGCAAGTCTTTTGACCTAACGCTTTATTCAGGCTATTGATTTTTAAGTCTGTAACTTAATTCGAACGTCGCCTAAAACTCATCAGTAATAGAAACCAAAAGTAGTAGAAACCAATGCAGCTTCAGCCTTCTTGCTTTACCTCTTTCACACAAGCCATTGATGCCTATGCCCTGCCGCAACGTTTTACCTTTCCTTTCTATTACGAACCGCATCCATTATGCGTGCTTGCAGCCAACGAATTACAACAGCACCTTGAGACTCAAAGTGATTGGCAACATAACTTTGGCCTCACGGGTGAGTTAACCGGCGCCATTGGCAAGATGTTCGGGGTACTACTGGTGCAAAATGCACAGGGTGAAGTGGGCTATTTGTCGGCATTTTCGGGCAAGTTAGCCGAGCAAAACCATTGGCCGCGCTTCGTTCCACCTGTGTTTGATATGCTGGCTAAGGACAATTTTTTCCACGCCGAAAACCTGCAAATAAACCAAATTAACGAGCAGCTAATTGCAGTAGAAAACCATCCCGACATTCCGAGGCTATCAAACGAGCTAGAAACTGAGCATGCTCAAGCGCAAGCCAAACTTGCCGCCCACAGACAAGTGATGATCGATGGCCGCCAATCTCGCAAGGCGCAGCGTAATCAACTCGCAGCCCAATTGGCTGCCAATCCGACTAATGAGACCTTGCGTGAAAACGCAATAACTGAAGCAAAGCTTAGCCAAGAAAGCATCAGTGAAAAGAATCAGTTAAGAGATATTAAACGCTATTGGGATGAACGTATTCATACCATCAGCCAAGCGCTAAGCCAACTGACAGATGAGCGTGACGCGTTACGACAACAGCGCAAACGGCTCTCGGCGGCGCTGCAGCGAAAGCTGTTTGAGCAGTATCGGTTTTTGAATATTAAAGGCACAGAAAAGAGCCTTAACGGCATATTTAATGGCACGGTTGAGTTAACGCCGCCCGCAGGCTCGGGTGAATGTGCCGCGCCTAAGTTGTTACATTACGCCTTTAAACATGATCTTAAGCCATTGGCAATTGCCGAGTTTTGGTGGGGCGCGCCGCCAAAATCAGAAATCCGCCAGCATAAGCAGTTTTATCCCGCCTGCCTGCGTAAATGCCAACCTATTCTAGGACATATGCTCGAAGGGCTCGTGGTTGATGACAACCCTCTGCTGACCAACCCCGCCGAAGGCAAAACCTTAGCCATCCTCTACCAAAACGATGCGATGGCGATTGTAAATAAACCCGCCGAGTTTTTATCCGTACCCGGCAAAGAAATTGAAGACTCAGTGTATTCGCGCATCCGCCAAACCTTCCCCCATGCCACAGGGCCGCTAATCGTCCACAGGCTCGATATGTCGACATCGGGATTAATGGTGATCGCGCTGACAAAAGAGGCCCATAAACAGCTGCAAAAACAATTTATCCAGCGCACTGTGACTAAACGTTATGTGGCACTTTTAGCGAACATTCCTACTGTCATGGCAGACAAGCAGATAACGGGCCACATCTCTTTACCCCTGCGTGGTGATTTAGACGATAGACCGAGACAACTCGTTTGCCATGAGTTTGGTAAAGTAGCCGAAACCCATTGGGAATTGAGCCAACTTGATGAAATGGCACGTACAGCCCGCGTGTATCTGTATCCCAAAACAGGCAGAACCCATCAACTCAGGGTTCACTGCGCCCACTCAGAGGGGCTAAATACACCGATTGTCGGTGACGACCTCTACGGCACTCGCGCCAATCGCCTGCATCTGCATGCGGATTTATTGATGCTTCAGCATCCCGTTACCCGTGAGCGGATGCGCTTTCAGGTCGATCCTGATTTCTGAGATCTGAGTTCTGATATTGATTAGCAAGGCACCAAAGGAAGAACCAAGCTTAGGGCGTGATATCTGTGCTTGAAGATTAAGATTTGATGCAGGCTTTTTGACCGCGATGTAAAAGCGGGCTTTTTCGGGCATAGTAATGCCTCACTCAAAACGGAATCGATAGCAGTAGTATGGGTATAGGCAATCTAGTTAAAAACATCAGCCGAAATCAATGGTTATTATTCGCTTTGTTGAGCACCACTCTATTCGTAAGCGCCTGTCAGCCCGCATCGGAACCGAGTGAACTCACGGCAAACCCAAATGCCAATTACCCAACAAAAGCCGTTTCAGAATCTGCAGCTATTCGTGCTCAACTCACCCAGGAAGTCTATATCTGGCAGCGCCAATGGCGCCCCGCCAATCAAACGGCATTAGTGCAAAGCCAAGGAGTATTCCAAGGATTGCGCATTTTAGCGCTGCAAGCACATCCCAAACCCAATGGCGCAGACATTTGGTTTGAAGTTGCGGTCAATCATGCTTGGCTACAGGCAGATCCTAGGCCCAAAATCGCTGTGATTCGCTTAGATGGTCAATTCGCGCATTTAAATGATGAACAAGTGATCCATAAAATCAGCCAAGTACTGACAGATTGGCAAGCAAAAGGCACGCACATCGCCGGAGTTGAAATCGATCACGACAGCGCCAGCAGCAAACTACCCGTCTATCGGGATTTTCTTAAAAAGCTTAAAGCGCAGTTACCTGCAAACCTCAAACTCAGCATTACCGCACTGCCCGCTTGGCTCAATAGCGCCGATTTCCCCGCATTACTCACCAATATCGATGAACTCGTGCTGCAAATTCACAGCGTGAGCGACCCTCGCCTCGGATTATTCGATGCCGCTCAAGGTTGGCAATGGTTACAGCAACTCTCAAAAATCAGTACTGTACCTTATCTTATTGCGCTTCCCGCTTACGGCTCGGCGGTCATCAGCACAGCTTCAGGTTATAAAGTTGAGAGTGAAACACCGCTGCGGGGTCAACTCAATGACTCCCATGCAGTACAAGAACTGATGGCCGAACCGCAAGTGTTGCAAGCTTTTGTGCAAAAACTGCAAAGCCACGCTGATGCAAAACTTAAAGGCATTATCTGGTTCAGACTGCCGCTGGAAGGGGATAAAAGAGTCTGGCCACTCAACACCTTAATCGCTGTGGCGCAGCAAGGTGAGCTTGCCGCCAAGATTGAATTAGTGATCTCAAGCGATAACGATACCCAAACGATATTAGCCACTGAAAATAAGACTAAAAATCAAGAAATCCTCAAGCCACAGCTATTCCAACTGAGCTTAATTAATCGCGGTAATATTGCCGGTGAGATTCCCGCGAGTTTGTCCCTAGCGGGACACGCTTGCAGCGGGTATGATGCGCAAAATGGCTATCGCGTGATACAAAAAAATGGGCTGTTAGTCTGGCAGTGGCGAGCTGAAAATACCGCCGCATTGGCGCCGACTGACACAGCTCCAAGTGCGACGAACATGCCAATGCCGCAACCAAACAAAGACACTCAAAAACACATGCTCAACCCTGGCGGCCAGAAAGTGATAGGCTGGGCACGTTGTGAGTCATTATATTTACAGGGAATTTATGCGCCATAAGCCAACATCATCGTCCACAATGGCAACATCCAATCAGGCTTTTATGCTTAAAAAAACCACGCTTATCTGTTTAAGCCTATTTTCACCTATGCTCTTGGCCTGCGGCCCCGATTTCCCTTTGCAATTGACTCAGGACAGGCAAAGTAATCTCAGCTATTTACCGCAAACCTCCTTTAGCCAGCAGCTTACCGCCCTCGCAAAACCTTTGCCTTGGCAGTATCAAGATGCGCCAGCCGCGCAGGAATATCTGTGGGATGAAGTGCATAGCCGTTATCTGTCACAAACTCGCGCCTTTGAAAACAGCGAGTTAAGTGAAGCCCATTTAATTTTAGTGAACACACTAAGGGATGCGACAGGTCCAATCGAGGCCGAACAAATGGCTGCGAAGTTGGATAAGGATCTGCCCCAAGCGCTGACCTGGTACACCTTAGGTGCCGTGGCGTTTGAGGCAAAAGATTATGATAGAGCGAGTAACTATTTCAGCAAAATCATTAAATTACCAGAAAGCGAACGCGCATCTCGCAGCCTATGGGCACTCTATTCGCTGTCGCGTATTGAGCTTATCTTAAGTAAAACCTCGGCGGATCCAGAGCACTTTAATCGTGCCAATGCTTACCTGACTCAATTGCAAACCGAAGTCGCCCAAGGCGTCGCCGATCCCCTGCGTTTGAGCTTAGCGAGCCTGGGTGAGCAAGCCTATATTCTGCTGCACCAAGGCCAGCCGCTCCCGCAAGTGACCAATCAAAGTGCAGATGATACTGAGCTACAAATGATGCTTAACCCTGATGCACTGAATAAGGCGATTGAGCTCTACGCCACCCAATCGGTACAAGGCGATAGCGGCGGTTATGATTCCTTATTGATGTTAAGCCGCACCTTGATGGGGAAAGACATTGCTGAACTAAAACCGCTACTGCAACAGGCAAGCGTGCAGCAGTTATTGATTGCCTATTGGCAAAGCAGCACCAATGAATTTGCCTACGATGGCCAGCTTTCGGAAATGGGCTCAAAGGTAGCTGAAATCCTCAAAGTGTTTCCAACCGATGGTTTACAACTCAACCATGGCGATAAGTTAGCCGCGATTTATTACCAGCTTGGGGATTATGCCAGTGCTGAGCGCCTATTGACGCTAGCGAAACCCAGCGGCCTCACTTGGTGGCTCAACGCAAAATTACTGCTACAAAAGGGCGATCAAGCAGAAGCGGCCAAGGCCTATGCTCAGGCAGCGCGTCACTTCCCCAAACAGTCTAATGAAGCATTGGCCACAGTTGATGCTAAAGAGACTCAACAGCAAGCCATTAATGCCGATGAAGATATAGCCACTTACTGTCGTATTCGCGCAGAGCAAGGGGTGTTATCCCTAGAGCGCGGCGAATATGTCGATGCGCTCAATCACTTACTCGCCAGCGGTGACGAATACTGGCAAGACATCGCCTATGTGGCGGAGCGCGTGCTCACCACGGCTGAACTTAAGTTATTTGTCGATGAGCATGTGCCGCTTATCGCCTTCGAATATCCTAAAGATAGCGACTGGTACGATAACATTGAGCCGATTAACAATCGCTTACGCTATTTACTGGGCCGCAGATTATTACGTGAAGGCGCAATCGCCGAAGCGCCCACTTATTTCCCTAATCCTAATCTTAATGCCAGCGCCCTCGCCTACGGCACTGAGCTGAACGCGGCGAAAAGTGCAACAGGCATAGATAGCGCTAAGGCCTATTGGGCTGCTGCCGAACTTGCCCGCCATCAAGGTATGGAAATTTTAGGGTTTGAATTAGCCCCGGATTACTCTATATACCAAGGGGTATTCGATCTAAGCGATTGGAATGAACCGAGCAAATTGGCCGAAAAAGAACAGCTGCGGTTAAGCGCCAGCCAAGCCGTTCCCGATAAACGCTTTCATTATCGTTACACGGCGGCGGAACTGGCCAACAAGGCATCGGATCATGTGCCCCACAACAGCCAAGCCTATGCCGCGCTACTCTGCCAAGCCACAGGTTGGGTATTGTATCGAGATCAAGAACTTGCCCTACGCTACTACAAAAAATACATCGCCAACGGCCCCTTTGTGCCTTGGGCCGAAAACTTTGGTATGCAGTGTGAAACGCCCGATTTTGACGGGGCAGAAAAACGAGCACAGGCCAATGAAATTGCAGAATGGAACGCCCTGTACCACAAGCTGAAAAAGCCCGTCGTATTTGGCGTATTAGCAATCACGGGCTTATTGGGTGTGTGGTGGATGCGTAGAAGATCTAAAAAACAAAAAAATAACCTTTAAATATATAGAGATATGGCGCATAGCTGACCTTCACTATACGCCATTTTCATATCATGCAGTTTAGTTAAAGTAAGGTGTAACAGTAAGATTAATCTCCTTGATCTCGGTAAACACAACAGGTGCTGCGAATAAGACTTCAGAGAAAGGTGAAGAGGCATATACTGCTGCTTTTACTGCTTCGTTTAGCTCAGCAAGCTGACTTGGTTGTATTACAGAGTAATTAACCACATTTGCTTGTTCATCAAGATGAAAATTAACCTTTACCATTTGGTCTTTAAAAGATTCATCAACGACTAAGTTTGATTGAATTTTATTCATCACTAATGCCGAACATTCTTTCACTGTGTCACAAGATTTAGGAACTCGACTCTTGCTAGCACACCCACAAAACACTAATCCAAAAACTATAATCAAAATTATCTTATACATAACATTCCTTGTTCTAATACATTCCTTAATTCACACAGTTAATCACTTCACCCTGCAAATAACCGTGCACATTCGCCACGGCAATATTGAGTAGACTTTGTCTCGCTTCCTTAGTCGCCCACGCATTGTGGGGACTAATGCTGATATTTGGTGCATGCAATAAGGGATTATCCGCGCAGGGCGGCTCGGTCGATAACACATCGACACCGGCAAATAAGCGATTTTGTGAAAGCGCTGCAGCAAGCGCGGCCTCATCAATTAATCCACCGCGCGCCGTATTAATAAGCAGCGCATTAGGCTTCATCAAGGCGAGGGTTTGTTGATTGATAAACTGCTCAGTTTCAGGGGTAAGTGGGCAATGCAGCGAGATAATATCTGATTCGCTCAGCACAGTATCAGGCGGTACCCAAGTGGCACCTTGGGGCAAGTCTTTGATAACAGAGCGGGTATTGACGAGCACTTTCATCCCGAATGCAAGGGCGAGCGTCCCAACCTGCTGGCCGATATCACCATAACCAATCAAGCCTAAGGTCTTGCCTTTTAAGGATTGCAGCGGCATTAAGGTGAAACAAAAATCTTGGCAGTTCACCCACTGCCCATCAACCACGGCTTGATGATGGGCAGCCACGGCTTGGGTGTGATGCAGTATATGGGCAAAGACCATCTGCGCTACGGCATCGGGTGCATAGGCGGGTACATTCGTAACCACTATACCGCGCGCTTTTGCAGCCGCTATATCGACAACGTTAGTACCCGTTGCCAATACGCCTATGTATTTCAGTGCCGAAAGTTGCGCCAGAGTCTTAGCATTAAGCGGCGTTTTATTGGTGAGAATGATCTCTGCACCTTGGGCACGCGCGACAATATCAGCGCCAGCGGTGCGGGGGAAACACGCAAACTCGCCTAATTCAGTCAAGGATTGCCAACTGAGATCGCCAGGATTTAAGGTTTCGCCATCGAGTACAACTATCTTCATGCCGCTAAATCTCCTTTTAAGACGATGTGTTAGCGCTAAAAACTGACTTTGAGCCCAAGGTTAGCCTGCGCCTGCCACATCACATCCGACGTAATGTGCCATAGGCATTCATCTTCATTGCAAAACAACGAACTGTCGCTGTTGATAAACGTCGCGTAACCGCGGATATCCGCAAACAGACCAAAGTGTGGAGTCACTTGATACTCTACCCCGCCGCCAACTCCCATAGAGAAACGCGTTTCACTCGACCAAGCGTCGGGCAGCATGCGGGTGATCCCCGCACTTGCGGTGACGTAGGGTCGAATATCGCCACGAGGAAAATATAAAGTGCCGCCTAAGTGGATGTAATCTAAGTCTAACGAGGTAAGGCGATCGGGCGTAAACAAGCCGCCACTTTTGAGTTCAGAGGCTTGGTGGCTGTATAAAAGATAAATATTACCGGGATCATTCGTGCCAATGCCTAGCATCAGGCCGTAATGGCTCGATTCCTCGACCTTAACATTTTTCTTGTCGTCCGTTTGATCTGCATTGACGTCAATTTGATTAACATCAAATTGACCGCCACCCAAACTATAACCACCAAAAGGTGCGACAAACACCTCGGCCTGCGCGGACATAGTCACAGGAAGCAAACTCGCCAACAGCAACAGGCAATGCGTGTGTTTCATAATGAATTCCTTATCTTTTATACAATCCAAAGCAATCAAGACTAACGCATACCACGCTCAGACTTGACTCTGTCATAGGCCGCTTGAATATCCTGTGCCTTACGATTTGCCAGCTCCATCATTTCCGGTGGCAGGCCTTTAGCGACTAACTTATCGGGATGATGTTCGTTCATCAACTTACGGTAAGCTCGCTTAACTTCTTGGTCGCTGGCCTCGTTAGTAATCCCCAGCAAACTGTAGGCATCGGTAATCGATGTTTTGTTGCCACTTGAGGTCTGATGAAAGCGAAACTCCGCTTGCCAGCGCTTCAGTAACTCATCTAACTGCGCTCGACCATAACCTAACTCTTGGGCAATCGTCATCAAGATAGCGTGTTCAGCGGGATCCAGTTCACCATCGGACAATGCCGTTTGGATCTGAATTTCGATGAACATCTGCACTAACTCTTTGCGTCCCATGGTAATAACACGAAAAGCTTGGAGGCTGCTGCGCAGATCAAAATCCGCCGATTTCCCCTCGCGAAACGCCTGCTGTGCTTCTTTACGGGCTTCACCGGTTAAGCGCATTTGCTCCATCAACAGGGTCGCGATGCGAATATCGGTTTCAGTCACCTGTCCCGACGCTTTCGCCACATGCCCCATCACCGCAAAGGTGGTGTTAAAGAAAATCGCTTGGCGATTCTTAGCCTGCCCTAGAACTTGTCGAAACCCCACGCCAGAAGCTGCGCGCTTATCGTAGAGGTGGCCGAGCCACAAGCCGAGCAAAGCACCAAAGATGCGACCGAACATAAAGCCAATGATAAACCCAAAAAACTTACCCCAAAAGCGCATCTTATATCCTGATTTCTATAATGTATTTGATGTGCCAGCGCTATCCTATGGATAAGCAAGCACAGATATTTAGGTATTGCTTTGTAATCTGAGTTCGAGCCCTTGCAGGCGTGCAATCGTGCCAACATCGCACCAAAGCCCGTGAAACAGCGCGCCGCTGACTCGGCCTTGGGCCATTTGCTTTCTAAGCAGCGGACCGAGTGCAAACGCGCCCTGCGGCGTGTTATTAAACAGCGAAGGCCGATAAATGCCCATGCCCGAGAAAGTGTGCTTAGTCTCACCAAGCTCCTGCACTCGATTGCCACTCAAGGCGAAATCCCCCTGCGGATGCTGCTCAGGATTAGGCACTAGCCAGAGATGGGCGAGCGTATCGGCAGCAAGCTGCGTGATCGGCGGTAAAGCATCGATAAATACATCGCCATTAATGACCAAAAAGGGCTCATCACTTTCCCCCTCACACAATAAAGGCAAAGCCCGTTTAATGCCGCCGCCGGTTTCAAGCGCACTCTCTTCAGCGCTATAGCGAATTCGCACCCCAAAAGCGCTGCCATCGCCCAGCGCCTCGACTAATTTATGCCCCAGCCAAGCATGATTAATGACGATATCGACTATGCCTAACGCGGCAAGTTTTTCAATATGATAAACAATCAACGGTTTACCTAATACTGGCACCATAGGTTTAGGCATATTATCCGTTAACGGCCGTAACCTCTCACCTCGTCCGGCGGCCAAGATCATGGCTTTCATTGCTTAACCTCAGATAAAGACTGGCTAGCTGTAAACGCAGGCAACACGCGACGAGTCAACCAGTGTGCAAATGGCACGAGTTCGGGATACAGCATGGCAATGTCGACAATATACGTTAATGTCAGTGGAATATCCGCCATATACGCAGGTTTACTGTCACGATAATTTAACCGTGCAAAAATCCCCACCGCCTTGATGTGACGTTGTAAGCCCATGAGATCAAACCAAGTTTGATATTGCTCAAGAGTGGTCAGTGCGGGAATGAAGCCTAGCGCGAGTGCTTGCTGATAATGGTATTGCATCAAGTCTGCGACTAACGGCTGCGGCCAGCGAATATAACAATCACGCAATAGCGATACCGCGTCGTAGGTCACAGGGCCGACGACGGCATCCTGAAAATCAATTACGCACAATTCGCCTGCTTGCAGCATAAGATTGCGGCTATGGAAATCCCTATGCATCCCCACGCTAGGCTGAGATAGCGCATTGTCGACAAGCAGATCGAAGCTATCGCTTAGCATTTGCAGCTCCGACTCGTCCAATGACAAATTAAGATGAGTGCCGAGTAGCCACTCAGTAAAGATGTGCAATTCACGGCGAACAAAGGCTTCATCGTACAGAGGTAAGGGCTGAACTAAGCCGCTATCAAGATGCTGACTTGCAACCACAGAAGCCACTTGCGGCAGTAAATCGAGCGCCTGACGATAATAGTCAGCCACGTTTTGCACGTTAAGCACAGATAACAGCTGGGTATCACCTAAGTCACTCATCAGCATAAAACCTTGAGCAGTGTCGGCATGGATCACTTTTGGAACTGTCAGTCCCGCGGCGGCATAGGCATTAGATAAGGCGATAAAGGGTGCGATAGGCACCAGTTGTGGCGGTGAATCGGCAGCGATAAAGGTGGCATCGGGCGTCGTGATCCGAAAGTAACGTCTAAAACTTGCGTCACCGGAAATCAATACCGGTGTCACCTCATCGGAAAAATATGCATTCAGCCACTGATTTAGGGAAAGAAATCTCGGATCGGATAAAGTCATTTCATGGCTCTTAAAGAAAAATTGCTTTATTATAGCTGGCATATAATTTGGAAACAGCTAAGAAATTGAGAGATTTATTAAGCGGCGTTGCGTTTGTAAATTGCAACTTTCCCCATCCATACTTGCCCAGAATAAGAAATCATAATTACTGACCTAAAGATGCAGATCCGATACCTTCTGGCCCTGAGCCTCTTACCGCAATTAGTCCTGGCAGACGACTCTCCAACCGCTTCGGCATCTCAATGCTTAATCGAACCGCCAGTACCCCGTATCGTATCTCAAACCCAAGGGATGAGTGCGGCTGAACTCAACAAAATTCGTATCACGTCTGATAATACCAATGCCGAAATGGGCAAACAGGCGATTTTCCGTGGTGATGTGGTTTTTAGCCAAGGCGATAGACACATAGCGGCCGATGAGGCGATTTTAGATCAAGCGACCGAACAGTTTGATGCCAATGGTAATTTAGTCTTCCAAGACAGTAACTTCACTGTTACCGCCGAGTCATTACAAGCTCAAATGCGCTCCAATCGTGCCACCCTTAAAGGGGCGCAATATTGGCTGCATGGGCAACAGGTCCATGGCGATGCAGAAAAGCTGCAAATTACCATCAATAACAATTTAATTTTAACCAATACTAACTTTACCACTTGTCCTCCTGACAATGTCTCTTGGCTGCTCGAAGCCGAGAAAATCAAGATTAACAGTGAAGAAGAATGGGGCGAAATTTGGAATGCCAAGTTAAGAGTCGGCGGCGTGCCTGTATTCTACATTCCCTACATGACAGTGCCGGTTTCAGATAAACGTAAGTCGGGCTTTCTCTACCCCAGCTTTAGTACCAGTACCACTAATGGCGTCGAAATTGCTGCGCCCTATTACTGGAACATTGCCCCTGAATATGATTTAACCTTTACACCTAACTATATGTCTAACCGTGGTTTATTCACTAAGACTGAGTTTGGTTATTTAGCAGGCGAGGCTCAAAAAGGTCGAGTCAATTTTGAATATCTAGGCAACGACCAATTGATCAGTGGCAGCCCTAATCGCTACCTGTACAACTGGCAACACCAAGGGTCAATCGACAAGAATTGGCGGGTATTAGCTAATTTTACCGACGTGTCAGACAACAACTATTTCAATGACTTAAAGTCAGATGTTAACCGTGCAACTGACAACCAATTGTCGCGCATAGGTGAAATCAGCTACTTCGAAAGTAACTGGGATATCAGCACCCGGGTCCAAGATATTAAAGTACTCGGTGAAGACGAAAAACCGTATCAGGTGATGCCTCAGGTCAACTTTAACTTTCGCGCCGCCGATTTTTGGAACAATTTAGATTTTGGCTTTAATTCAGAGCTGACGAATTTTGCCCATCAAGACAACAATGTGAACACGGCGACGCGTTTACATATGGCGCCGAGCGTGACCCTGCCAATTCACGGACCTTCGGGCTCACTGACCAGCCAAGTGAAGCTGATGCAGACCAATTATTGGCAGCATAATGAAGACCCTGATCTTGTTGTCGATGACACGGTAAGCCGTACCATTCCGCAAGTACGGATTAATGGTCAGATTAACTTCGAGCGTTTTACTGAGCTTTTCGATGAAAACTATCGCCAAACACTGGAACCGCAATTCCAATATCTTTATGTTGGCTACGAAGACCAACGCGGCATAGGAATTTACGATACGGCCCAATTACAGGATGACTATTTTGGTCTATTCCGTGATCGCCGCTTCTCGGGACTGGATCGCATTTCCGATGCGAATCAAGTCACGCTAGGTGTTACCACGCGTATCTTTGACAGTCACAACCAAGAAGCGACTAAATTCAGCTTAGGGCAAATTTTTTACCTGCAGGACAGTAAAGTCGCCTACGAAGACAATATTTTCGAATCAAATCAATCGACATCAGTACTGGCTGCCGAGTTAGATACCCGTTTGACGAATGATTGGTACATGGGTGCGGCAATTCAATACGACACCAACACCAGTGAAAATAAAAAAACGGAAGTCACCTTAGATTTCAGACCCGAAGCGAACAAATTGCTGCAATTTAGCTATCGGTACGTCCCCGATTTATTAAACTCCAATACCAATGATACTGTGAACATCTCTCAAGCGGGTGTTCGTGGCGCTTGGCCCATCAGTGACGATCTCTACTTCGTGGGTAATTGGTATTATGACTTAAACGAAAGCCGCAGCATTGAAACCTACACAGGTATTCAATACGAATCATGTTGTTATGCGGTGCGATTTAGTTATCACTACCGCATTAAAACTAACTATGACGACAACATTGGCTCTGCTGCTATCGACTCGCGTGAGCAGTTTGAAAGCGGCTTCTACCTGAATTTAGTCATTAAAGGACTGGGTGGTTCTGGCCCATTAGGCGTAACCGATATGCTCAATGACGGCCTGTTTAACTACAGAAAACCGCTTTATCTGAGGAATTAGCAAAGAATTGTGATAGATTGCTGAACCTCAACAAGGACTGAGAGTCCAAACAGGTTAATGAGTGCTTTATCGTTTGCCTTTTGCTAACGCTAATAAAAGCGGATCTTAAGGTTTAACCATGCACTCAAATGCATCGCCAAAAAATTACATTAGGGCAACTCGCTGTAATTTCGATATAAATGGTAAAGTTATTTCAATTAAGCCGTCGAACCTGACCTTAGAACGTGCCAAGGATTTTGTGGATGAAACCCAGTAAACATCTGATTTTTGCTTTATTTGCACTCGCTATCAGCCAACCTACATTGGCCGCACCTCAGCCGCTCGACCGCGTTGCGGTCCAAATTAACGACGGCATAGTGCTCGAAAGTGAAATCACTAACATGATTGACACTGTTAAAGCCAATGCCAAAACGGCAAACCAATCGTTACCTTCTGACAGTGCCCTGCGCACTCAGGTGATTGAACGTTTGATCTTGACCCGTTTACAACTGCAAATGGCAGATCGTATTGGCCTGCATATTGGTGACTTACAATTAGACCAAGCGATTGAAAACATCGCACGCGAACAAAAAATGTCTGTGGCGCAGATGCAACAGAAAATTGAAAGCGAAGGGTTAAGCTTCAGCCAATACCGCGAGCAATTGCGCGAAGAAATCACCTTAGGTGAAATTCAACGTATTCAAGTACAACGTCGTATCCAAGTGTCACCACAGGAAATTACTAGCCTAGTCAAACTCATCCAAGAACAAGGGATGAAAGATGTGGAATACCAAATTGGCCACATCCTGATTGACGTGCCAAATAATCCTACCAGTGAACAACTGGAATCCTCGAGCAAACGTGCCAATATCGTTTTGGAGCGTTTGAAGAGTGGTGAAGATTTCCGTCGTACCGCTATCGCATCTTCTTCGGGCCCTAAAGCACTCGAAGGCGGTATTTGGGACTACATGAACATCAACGAAATGCCAACCCTGTTCGCCGAAGTGATCAACGGTGCGAAAACGGGTGACATTATCGGCCCGATTAAGAGTGGTGCAGGTTTCCATATCATTAAGATCATGGATGCTCGCGGCCTACAAACCAAAGAAATTGAAGAAGTGAGAGCGCGCCACATTTTGCTCAAGCCATCGCCAATTTTGTCGGAAGATCGTGCTAAAGCCATGCTTGAGCAATTCCTGAAGCAAAT
>Ga0075011_10001066_pt1 | contig 14709 bp, 15 predicted proteins | sample TARM_MetaG_T_14_FD_72354 | JGI IMG/M metagenome (GOLD analysis project Ga0075011, IMG submission 72354) | Freshwater microbial communities from Pennsylvania, USA, analyzing microbe dynamics in response to fracking - TARM_MetaG_T_14 | ecosystem: Environmental > Aquatic > Freshwater > River...
GTTTTACCATATCGTTATTATCTGTCTTGAATACATCAAGTGTAATATCAAACACCGCTGGGTCACCATCTGGTGTAAGATTTAAAGCAAAGTTAGACATAATTTTTGCTTTAGGAACTTCAATTTCAAATGCTTCATCAATATTTGTTTTAGCATTTCTAATAACTGTATGACCAACAACCTTGTAGTAGCCAGCATATTTGTCAGAAGAAATAACAATTTGTTCTGCGTTTACTGATGTTTCATATTGGTAATAAACAACAACTTTTGAACCAATTGGTACATCTGTAGGCACAAATGTCATAGCTTGAGCTTCTGCTGTAGGAGTTACCTCAGTACCATGGTCATAACCATCCTCTGTAGAATAAACAGTTGTCTTTCCAGAGATTGGAGATTCTGACAATGTTACAGTTGTCGCTGTTCCACCATCGTCTACAGCTTCTAAAACTTCACGTTTATGAGCTGTAACTACACCTTTCTTCACTTCTGCACCTGCTTGCATTGCAACCATCTTAGGGTTCATTAAAGCATCTTGCAGAGTAAATGTTGCTGTACGGTTGTAATCCCAACCTAAAATACGACCATTACCCTTACCACCTTGTGCATATGAAGTTTCCGCATCGTTCTCTAGGTTTGACATCTTTAATGTATCGAGGAACATAACCGGCTTTTCGCTGTTTGCTAAGTCATAAAAAATGACATCGGCAACTTCTTTTACGCCAAATCTTGCCATAATATAAACATCTCCTTTTTCATTTTTTCATTTTTTATATATAAAAAAGATAAAATCTTTTTTATTAAATTATTTGTCAATCTTGCTAGACCAATGTTTTAATTTCACATCTTTTGCTCCAGCCAACATTGATTTTATACTAATGTCATATTGCTCTATTAAATCTAATCTCTTAAATTCGTCATAGAGCTGATATACCGTTAAATCAAAAACATTCAATTTATTTATAGAATTTGACATAGATGAGACTGATGATAAAATATCTGTAAAATCCAATTCGTTATTTTCATCATTTTCTGATTGTTTTATCATAGCTATTTGTTCTCTTGATTTGCTTAACTTCTCTTTAATTTCTTTAGCTTTTTCTGTTGCTTCTACTTCAACAGATTCACCATTTACTTTTTTTAAAGAATTTTGAAATTTTATTACTTCTGAAAATTTATCAAAATTTCCATCATAAATAATTTTTTGGTTCTCCCCTTCATTTATCAAAAGGATGCCATCATCTTTTAAAACAACAGATTCTTCCTTAAAGAAAAATTCTACAGCATTTTTCATCTCTTGAATTATTTCCTCTTCTTCTATTGCAAGAATTATTCCAAATAAGCTTAAATCAATATCTTTGCCTTCTTCTCCAATCAAGTCTTCTTTTTTTAATGTCAATATGTTTAAATATTTTAAATATTTTGTGTAACCTTCTTTTACGATTTCTCTAACTGTCAATGGCTTCAAAAATCCTATTGATTCATCCACATGTATAGGCTCTCCTGCTAGTAATTTTAATTCCAAATCAATATTATTCATAAGTATCACTAATATGTTGTCATTGTAGCAACAAGTCTAACACAAGAAAATTCCTCATTTACATGGACTTGCTTTAAACTTAAAAAGTTTAACTTGCCTACAGTTGACTTTGTATTTGGAAGAGAACCATCAAATAATCTTGATATAGATGATGCAATCTCATAGGGTCTAATCAATTTTTCTCCAAATTCAGAAAAGAGCCATAAATTTCTATGTGTTACAATATCAAAAAATACAACAGTAGACTCAGCATTTTCTGCATTTACAAAATCTAAATCTGGAAAATAAACATGTATTTGAGTTCTTTCATCATTCGTGAATGATGTGTCAAATGGATAAGGCAGGACTCTTTCCGTCTCTCCCAGTGGAGCAATAATTGATGGTGATATATCGGGTCTTGAAAAAATATCATTTGTATTATAATAAATAAGTTTTGATACTTTCTCATCTTTGATGAGTTTATCTATTATCAAAACTAAATTTTTAGACAAAAGCTCTAATTTTACACCCATTACCATCCACCTTCCCATCCAGAAGAGTTTCCATCACCTGCGGTATTTGTACTACCATCATCAAGTTCTGATGAAGACGCTCTTTGTAACGATATAATCAATATACCATCATCTTTATACACTTGAGAAAAATTATCAACACCAACAACTTCAAAAGATTTACCATTAAAAAGAAACCTTTGTGATTCATGAATATAATCTGTATCACTATTATACTGGGTGTAAACCTCAATATCAGCTTCTGACATATCCATGTATGTATTAGTTTCTTTAAATCTGTAATTTTTTGACTTACTCACAAAACAAGGGTATTCAAAAGTAACATCATCCCTTTTCCATTTTAGTGACTGGTTGCAAAAATCAATTACAGCTTTTGGATATATCTTATTTGGCTTGAACTCTGTTACAATCCAATTTTCTCCATGTATATCTGCAATACTACCTTTTTGAAGTGTGGTATCTGGTCTTAATAATAATTCTTTTTTTTCACCCTTTAAACTGTTAATATGAACATCATAATCTAACCCATTGATAGTTATGTTATAGAAGTTGGGAGAGTTATCGAACGAATTATTCACTTGTTTTATACTGTTGTATAGTAAAGCATCACTCTGATTGGCTTTCTTTAGTCTTTTTTTGTAAATGTCTAAGTCCAATATTACCCCTCCCTTTTTAAATCTATAATCATTTTTTTAATGATATTCAAAGATTTTAAAACGTCACTTCTAAACTCTTGAAATTTTTCATCATTTATACTATTATCTTTTACACTCTCTAGTGTACTTATCAATGATAATAGGTCACTTTGATGTTTTAAATTGTCAATAAGCCTTCTTTGGCTAACAAGCTCTCTCAGTAAATTTTCAATATATTCATCAAGAGTATCACAATTTTCTTCTCTCATTGGAAGTATTTTATAAACCTTACCAACTAATCTTTCCAATGAAACTACAACTGTGTTGTTTGGGATGTCACCATATTTGGTCATCATCTTAATTCAATCCACTTAATCCACTAGAGTAAGAATAAACTGAAACCAGTTGGCTTAATTCCAGTTGCATATCTTTTTTTAACTGTCTCATTTGCTCTAGTTGTTTTGCTTGTGAATACTCTCTGTAATCTCTATCTGTCAATCTACTTTCCATTTTTTCTGTACTAAGAATCTTTGGAGTTAGATATAATTGAATCATATAAAGAGAAAGAATCTCTTTTTCTTCGTCTGAAAGGTCTTGAATAAATTGATTATTTTCTACATCTCTCTCTAAGCTTGTTTTACTCTCTTTAAAACGAACAATTGCACTTCTCAAATATTTATTTAGCTCTTTTTCAAGCTCTTCTTGTGTTGCATATATTGATTCATCTATAAAAGAGTAATCTGTAACCTTTGAGAGAAAAAAATCATAAATTTCCGTGTAAGGAGTTGCCATATTTTAAACCCTCCTTAAACTTCTAATTCTAAGTTGTATTTTTCGTTTAAGATTTTGATTTTCTTAGCTGAATCAAAACTTCCATCTTTGACTTTGTTTTTAACTCTATCAATGATAAGCATTTTGATTCCCCTTGGAGCAGAATCTAAAACTTCTTCAAATTTTTCATTGTCGAAAGAGAATACTTCATCAATGTTTTTTACATCGATTAAATTTCCATAATCTTTGTTTAACCCTAAGTAATCACACACTTCATCATCCAATACGATTGCATGTGGTTCATTTAAAAATGAACGAGTTGATGTTCTCATTGTTTGGATTTCATGCATTTCTAGGTCAACAGTGTCACCATAATCTCCCCAAATATACTTCATGCCAGTTCGGGGTGATACATAAACAAGTTTTCCAGATGTCAAACTCATTAAAGTTACAAGTTTATATCTATCAATTTGTTTTGGCTTGCTATTTGCTTTCATTTCAGCTTCAATTTTCTGTCTCATTTCAGCTTCAATTTTCTGCCTTGTCTCTTCTTCAATCTTCTTTTTCATCTCTTCAATGTCAATTTTATTATCAGTAGGAGAGAAACCTTCAATCATCTTCTCTAGCTCTGAATTTTTTTTACTTAGAAGAGTGCTTTTGTCTTCGCTAACACCCATATTAATTAATTCTTGAACCATTTCTTTTTTTGTAGCCATAAACATTCTCCTTTTACTCTTTTAAAAAGCTATCAAATTAATGATAGCTTTTTGTTTGTTTTTGTTGTATAATTTTATTATCCAGTGATTTTGTAGATTGCATAGTTAGAAGATGAAATAACTGCGAAACCAGCTTTCTTAATGAAAGTATACTCGTAACGCATATCTTTTCTTCCATCTGTATCTTCTGTAATTAAAGAGTCACCCTCAAGAACAAGTTTTACCATCTTGTCTGGAGTTTTAGGTGAAATAATTAAGAAGTCATTTGCAATAGCAAATTCATCTGTACCAGCTTTATGAGCTTGTTTAACCTCAATCATATCAGTTCCTTCAAAGTGACCAATGTAACCAAAGTTAGCACGGTTTTCTTTTAGTGAATCTGCTGTAGAACCTTGAATTTTAGCTAAAGCTGTTTTAGTACCTAAAATCATTGCTTCCATACCAGTTGAAGCTTCCACATGAGCAATTACTTCACGCAATTCTTCATCTGTTAACGTGCCACTAACTTTGTATGGTGCTTTAAGAGCATCATAAGAGTTATATACAGCATTGTAGATTTCTGTTTTAATTTTGTTGTTGTAAGATTTTGCAACGTTGTCAACAAGTTTAACCCAGTCAACACGACCTGCTAATAGACGATGAAGTTCTTCATAAATACCAACAGCATATGTTTGAGTACGAACTGTAACTTCACCAGAATCTAGTCTATCTCTACGGATGTCGTTGTTACCATCTGAAACAACAGCAACGTCAAATAGACGTTTTTCTTCGATTGTAAATACTTTTGTATCTCCCCAATCAAGTACAACCTCTTCAACAAATTGGTCGAATTGGTCTGTAATACCCTCAACAATTAATACATCTAAAGCTTCCTCTAGAATCTCAAAAAGTTCTGGGTGCTTACGGAATGTTTTAGGAGTAATTTTGTCACTCCCACCATTTAAATCTACTAATGCTTGTCGTAATACGTCATTTGCATCATCTTTTGAATATTGTGTAAGTTGACCTTTATATAAGTCAACTGCTAATTTACTAATTTCATTCATAATATTTTTTCCTCCTTGTTAATTAAAAAGTTTTATTTATTTTATCTTTTATTATGATTTTACAACACGTAGAACTGTTGCAGATTCTGCATCAAATCCTAATGTTGTCTTTTGTTCAACTCTAAATTGTAATCGTGGAGAAACTGTACCAGTTCCTGCAACATCTGCTGTTGTGCCATCAGTTGAAGCTGATAATTTTACTGAACCTAATTGTGGAACGACAAATTCGCCAACTGCTGTTGTACCTTCTACTAAATCATCTGTGATGGTAACAATGTCACCAACTTGTAGGTGGTAGAATCGACCTGCTTCCCCTGCTTTTACAGAGAAGTTTTTAAGACCTGCATTTCTTGGGTCTGCATCAACCTCTGGTGTCGCATGGAATAAAAATTCATCATTTGTTAACTCCTCATCAGTTGTTGCCACCGCCATATTATATAATTCTGTTTCACCTGCTTCTAAAGCACCTAATAGTGCTACATTACCATTCAATAAATCTGATGAATATTTACCAGACTCTAAGTGAATACCTGCTACCTTGTCTAAACGAGTAACTGCCATTATAAATTTCCTCCTTTTAATTGTAACTAATTTTTATTATTTACCATATCTACTAAATAGGTGGTCATATGGTTTACCACTTTTTGTTTGTGAATCTCCATCTAAGATTGAGATTTTATTATCTTTCTTTTTGACTGAGAAATTCTTTCTTCCCAATCTTGCATAAAGTTTTTCTTCAATTTCTTCAATAGAAAATTCTAAGACGTTTTCTTTAATATCTTTATAGTCTTCCTCTTCTAAATCAAATTGACTAAACATCTCTTCTGCTTTAGCTTTATGCTCTGAATTTTGATACTCTTTGAGATTTGACTCAAGTTTTTCAACTTTATTTTTCATATCTTCAAAGTTGTTGCGCATCATTTCTAAGGCACTCTTTTCATCAGATGTTAAAAATTGGACAAATACTTCTTGGTGACTGCCATCCTCTAAAACGACTTTATTGTCTTCAACTTTATAATTGATTTTGTAAAGTTTTGACGTAGCTTCATCTTCAACAACAAAATATTTGTCATAAACTGCTGTTGTATAAACGTAGTGCCACTCATCATCGTCTCCAAAAACCTTCTCTTGAAGATAATCTTTTGCTTTAGAGCGAACTTCATTGCGAATCTCTTCATGAGATAATGCGAAATCTTTTTTTGTTTCTTGATTGTCATCAGATGTGCTAAATTCTTCTTCTGGTTGGTTTTCTTCTTCATTGGTGTTAGAACCTTCTTCTTGAGAAAACTCTTCTCCATCGTCCTCAGAATCACCCTCAGCTACATTGTCATCTGAATCATCTTCAGAAAAATCTTCATCACCATCTTGAGTGTCATCTTTTTTTTCTTCAAAATTTTCTTTGATTTTTTCTTCGATTTCCTCTAGTGAATATTCATCAACAGAAAGATTTTTCTCTTTTAGATATTCTTCAGAAATTTCATATTTTTCTAGTAAATCTTCCAATGTCATTTTTTTATCCACCTCCTTAAAATTATCAGATGCACCAAATGAATACTTAGAGTAGAACTCTTGTAATTTCACATTTATTTGTTCTTTAAATTTATCTAATGCATAAACTGGTGTTATGTCTGCTCCAGTCATTGCTGGCTGAATTCCTCTTTTGTCACCAAGTATACATGCACCATCAAAATAGAAGTCTGTAAATTCAAAAAGACCATCTTCTCTAAAGAATCCATCATACTTGTCGCTTAATTCCATAGATTCTGCATTTGAACCATTTCTTTCAAGAATGTCAATAGCTTGAGAAAACTTTTTCCACATAAGGGCATCAACTACAAGATATGTCTTCTCTTCATGAAGTTCAAATCTTGGGTTGCAATCTTGAGGTATTACACCATAAGCTTGACCATCGTAGACCATTTCATAGCTACCATCTTCAACCTCAATGTGCATTTCATGACCATTGAAATCTTTTTCACCACTATCATCTTTTGAAATAAAACCTAATATTGGTGTATTTGCTAAAGTTGGCAATGCTTTTTCAACTGCATCTTTGGAAAAATAGCTTCCATTCAAGTTTTCACCTAAATGCATAAGTTTGATTTCTACTTTCATAAATCTGTCATCATAAGAATCTACAATATTAAAAGACAGTGGCACATTTAATGAAATATTATTTTTTTTATCTTCTCCCACACACTCACCTCCTTTAAATGGGTAATGATTCCTATTATCTCACATCAGAATCATTGTCTCCTCTATCTCTAGTTCCTTCACCTTCATCACTCAATTCTTCATCATCTAGTTCTGGTCTTCCACCTTCATTGTCAACTGATTCAGAACCAGATTGAGTATGAGATGAAGAAAGGGGAATAAACATTTCTCCTAGTCCTAACACTTCATTTTCCAAGAATGCCATGTTTTCAGTTGTGCTTGGTGTTAATCCAAGAGAAGAGCCAATCATCATTTTAACAGGTAAGCCATATTGAGCAGATTTCAATAACCTTTCAAACACTTCTTTTTTGTTAAATGAAGTTGTATCTAGGATTTGAACTTTAAATTTGAATGTACCTTTTATTTCATTTTTTAGCTTTCTGTTAATCACTCTTTCTACTTGTCTAATCAGAGTAAAAACTTCTTGTTCATCAACATTTATTGATTTTTCTAAAGCCTTTGTTGATGATGTACTTTGGTTAAATAGTAAAGAGCTTGTTCCTGCCCCTGCATAAAACTCTCTTTCGGCTTCTTGTACATTGTCGCTTTCAGATTTATCTTTTGCAAAGTTTACAACATCTACATCAAATGGTGTTGTAATAAGACCAATTTCATCTGGCAATGTTGCCATTGTTTTATTATGAAACATTGCTACATTATTTAAGTCAATCAAGAAGTCGTTATTTCTTTCAGATTTATCTCTAATTGGAATCTTCTGAGTAATAAACTTATAGTTGCTTATCGTCTCACTTGCTTTTTTTAAGTTTTTGTAATCTTGAATATCAAAAATACTTTTAAAGATACCAACAAATGGAGGTATGTCGTATGTAGTATATTCATTAATTTTTAAAACAATTGTTTTTGAGCCATCTAACTCTATCCATTGACCTTCTGTTCCAGCTCTGTACTTATTGTACATAGACTTAAACTCTTTAGGGTAAAATTCCAATTGTGTAGCATTTCTATCAAAATATTGGAAGTCAAAAGATAAGTTGTAAACTCCATCTTCAATACTTGATATTTGACAATAATCATTTGGAAGTTTCTGAACAAAGTAAGAATCTTTTGTAGAATGTTGATAACCATAGAAGGCATCTCTAATCCAAGCTGTTGTTAACATTCTTTTGAACTCATGTTTAATATCCATTGTTTCTGTCAAGTCAACAGCTTTTTGATAATTTGTTTTAAGTTTTTCTACATTTATTTCTTTTGTTTTGTCTAATCCAACTGGTGTAATAAAATAATCTAAAGTAGGGAGGTTTGCATAATAGTTTATTAACCTTTTATAATGTGGACTTGCTTCATATAAATTTAAACTCATTACTCCAAGTTCTTTTGCATATCTAGTTGGTGATTCTAAAAATCTAGAAACATCATCTGATGTATATCTTCTAGTAAAAGATTGTCCACTGTTATTATTCAAGTCTCTAACAATCATTGAACTCAACTTAGCAAAGTCTTGTTTTACACTTTTTCTATCATTGCTTTGAAAATATTCCAAGTTTTAACCTCCCTTCTAAAACGCTTTAGCTTTTCTTCCCATAAAGAATGACGATATGTCAATATTTTCATCTTTTCTTATTTTGTTTCTCTGCTCTATTGTGTTAACATAGAACAAACCATACTCTAATGCAGAGAATCTATCCTTTTGTATTTGCTTTGATATTCTTTTTACATCAGTTCTGTTGCCTGTCTGTTTATATTCAAGGTTCATAATCTCTTCTTGTAAAAAGTCTGTCATAACAAAAGGCATTAGATAATCAGATTCATCTTTAATCTTTTTACCTTTTAGTGACACTCTTGCTTGTGTCTCACTAACTAAAAATTTAACTTCTCCATTGTTAACCCATCTGATAAATAAGTTATGGATGTCTGATGCTTTGGACTCTTTAGATTGTGATTTTAAACTGTAAATCATAGGTATACTATTTTCTGTTTTATACCTATTGTATCTTTCATCGTTAATAACTTCATATGGTGGATTTGTATCAATTTCAGTAACTAATTGGTCAATAAGACCTATACCCAAGCCATTTGAGTCAATTACCAACATACTAGCTTTAAAATCATTAACTTTTTGTTTTAAGAATAAAGCCTGTTCTCTAAAGTGAGTGCCTTCAAATCCATAAATATTAACAATGTGTTTTTGAAAAGTTCCATCGCCTCTATCTGTTAATTTTGTAACTACTAGTGAACTTTGTGCATTGGATGCACCCTCAGACCTAGCGACATCATAGCTTAATATATATGACACACCTTTTTTTCTTTCTGCTTTATATTCTGCATCTTTTAAAACTCTTGATTTTCTAAATGTTTCTAGGTCAACAAGAGAACTTTCACTTGAGCCAGACCACACACTACCATATTCTCTTGAGAATGAAATAGGATTAAAGTTTGGAGATTCTTTTAAATCACTAATGTAGTCGATACTTAACAATCTTTCCATTGTTGGAAGTTCATAGCTAGAGCCTAGTATAAAAGCAGATTTTCCACTTACCATATCTTCTAAATATTCTTTAAGTAGGTTATAAGCAAAAGATTGTTTTGTCCCTGCTGTTGTTGCAACTGTGATAGGTTTTTTGATTTCATTTGGGTCTACTCCATGAGGTGTAATCCTGTCATTTGCCATGATTGGTAGAAGGACTTCATTAAACTGTTCTTCATTGAATCTTTCGTGAATAATTTCCTCCACTGAAAGACCATGCCTTCTCAAACCACGAGAAGATTCACTATTTGCTACAACATCAAGAACAGCTCCATTGTGAAATATTAACTTAGTGTAATCTTTTTCAAATTGTATTTTTCTTACTTCATTTTTTAATATAGGAAAGAATTTCCATATTTCATTGATATTTTGTTGTGCGATATTACTTGCCATTTGTTTTTGTGGCGCTGTAATCATTAATTTAATATCTGGGTAAAAAATACACTGTAAATATTTTCCTAATATCTCAAGAAAACTCTTAGAACTACCACGAGTCAATGTAAAATAAGTTTTTCTATATCTAAGCATAATTCTTAAAATGAGTCTTTGGTAAAAGAATAAATGAAACTTTGAACCTTCTTCTTTTATAAAATCCAAAAATAAGTCTGGCTTACTTCTCCACAGTGAACAATATTTAGCCCAATCTTCTTTTTTATTTTCAAAAGATGATGCTCTTTTTTGTTCTTCTGGATTTATGTCTACTCCATCTTGTCTTTCACTTTTGTAGTTTAAACTCAATCTAAATCATCTCCCTCTTGGTCTGAGACACTTGGTGTGTCGCTAGGAGGGCTATGTAATTGCTCTACATTTAATAACTTTCTAGTATAATTTAAAAGATACATAATTGTTTTATCTACAATATCTTGGTTTAAATCTACATCATAAGGTTCTATAAAACCATCTTTTTCAACCTCTTCAAATATTTGACTAAAGGTTCTCACTCCACTTGACTCACTACCACTTTTTCTATCAATAGGTCTAAATCCAGAGCTTGCTGTAAGCTCTTTGAATTGCCTTGATAATTTTTCATATCCACTAAAATCTCCTTCGTCAAGAGCTTTATCCATTAACACGCTAAGTTTACAATAGAAGTGTAAATTTTTCTTGTGTTGTGGTGTCGATATGTCATTAGAAAAAACCATGTCTTGATAGATTTTTTCCATTTCTATAATCTCTCTGTCTGAATAGTTACCCCATTTGCTCTTTAGTTCTTTTGTAATCTTTATTCCTGCAACTGGAGCTTCTTCTTCTGTAACATTATTATCTTCTCTCTCTTTTATTGTTCTTTTACCTCTTGTGGTAAAATCAGAGTTCTTCCAAAGTAATGATTTGTACTGTGGTAGTGAATTAATCCGTCTAAAGTATTCTCCAATAGGTTTATCTGGTTTTTTATTAAAAGAATCCTCCCAAACTTCTGCTATAAATGGTCTATCAATTCTTTGTAGCACCTCTTGCAATGTTTTTTCATTATTTGGGTCTATTAAATCATTGATACATGATTTACAAATTGGCACTTTACCATCTGCGAAAAGAGGGTTATTTGTTGAATAAAACTGTCCTTCAGATATTGACCTATTGCAATTTAAACATTTCTTTTTACTTTTAGACATGATTTCACCACCTTTTATTTTGTATTTTGTAAGTCGATTCTGATTGGAGTTATGTCATTTTCATAAAGTTTTTTATTTTCATGTATCTTTCTTTACTTATATTTGCATATTTTACAAACTCATCTAAATCCATGTTATTTTTACTAGAGTTGCACTTCTTGCATGAAGGGATTATATTACTCTTAGTGCACCCTCCGCCTTTTGACATTGGAATAATATGCTCTTGGTGTAACCTCTCACCATTTAGACTAGACTCTTCTAAACCACAATAAGAACACGAATAACCAAAAAAAATCAAAGCTTCGTTCCACTCGTCTTCGGTTAAGTCACTTATTAGATTGTTTTTCCTTGACTCTCTTCTTTGTTCACTTAACCTTCTTTTTTCTAATCCACCGCTGTCTTTCCACTTTTTATAATATATCTTTTTTTCATCTTTATTTTTATTGTAATGTTTTTTATAATAATCTCTTCTACTTTTTTTGTTTTCATGCTTACAAGATAAACAAAACTCTTGAACTCTACTTTCCCCAACCTTATTGAAAATCATCTAGACTCTTTATATTTTTGCAAAATTTACATCTTTTTTTACCCTTTTTTGCAAGCTCTTCATTTTTCTTTATAATTGGAAATGACTCTTTTTTTACCAGAACAAGACCTACATACAGCATAAGAATTTGGAAAATTATCTCTGTTATTTTTTAATCCTTCTCCACACTTCTTGCAAACCTTTATTTCTTTTTCTGTATAATTTTTAAATATTCTTTTTAGACCTTGTGAAAAACCCTTATTCTTAATATCTTCAAAAAAGTTTGATGAACAACCCCTACAGTAAAGGAATCCATCTTTAGTGTTTTTTATTTGGGGTAAAAAAAAGTATGTCCATAGGATAATCAGATTTACACTTTTTGCAAATTTTCCTATCATCTTCATTTCTAACATTATCATATATTCTCTTATAATAAATCGGTAAGTTATCAATTATATCTTTATCTCTGTACATCCAAACCAACCCTAATAGGCAAAATACCATCTTCTGTTGTAATTATTAAAGACTGACTAGGAATCGTATCATAACCAAGTTTTTTAGAATAGTCTGTAGAGCCTTGTAAACAACCTACATTTACTGATAGTCTGCCATGATTTTCTTCTGAAATAGAGAAGCTATGATAGTGACCAAAGACTAAACAGTCATAAAATTTGTTATCTAACGAAATATGATTGTTTATTTTATTTTTATTGTTTTTCTTTTCATTGTCACCATGAACCATTTTAAAACTGTAACCACCCATGTCTAACTTTATGGATGTTCCATCAAAATCTTCTTTCAGTATGCTTACATTTTTAAGATTTTGATATTTTAAAAATGACTCTACAGAATGGTCAACTATTCTCATTGCACTGTCATTTTCAAGTGTTTGACCCTTGATAAACATTCTGTCATGATTTCCCATTACTATCCCCAGATAGTTCACATGAACTTCCTTTTCTAGCATTATAATCATATCCAAAACAATTTCTGTAGACTTTACAATTTGCTCAGAAAATGAAAATTCAACATCATAAGATTGTGTTGTTCTCATGTAAACATTTTCAACCAAATCTCCCAATCCTGCTAAATAAATTTCTTTAATGTCAAATCTTTTGCAATGATTGATTATACTTTTTACATATTTTTCAATTTGTTTTTTTGCAATCTCATAATTGAAGCTTGGTGTTTTTAAACCTATGTGCCAGTCTGAAAATGGTACTAGCATTTTATTTTTATAGTCATCTTTTTCTAAATCTAATTTTTTACTCTCTATGTTTAAATCCATATTTTGGAAAAGATTGTTTATTTCATCTGTAACAATTCCATAGAGTGACAACTCTCTTTTTAATTTATTTAACTTTCTATTTTCTTGTTGAACTTCTCTTTTCTTATAAGACATTTCACCAACAGCCTGTTTAATAGAATCTAATTTAGAATCAGCTACACTAGATTCATATTCTTCTCTTGTTGGTAACTCTCCAATTGACTTTTGATAAGATTTTACCATCTGTCTGTAAGATTCATTTCTATCACTATCTTTAAAACCTTCTTTTTCCATCATCTTTTTGTGTAGATGCCAAGAGGTCTTGTGGGATGGTGATTGCTTTTGAAGTTCCTTTTTAATTTTGACAGCAATGTCTAAATGTTCTTTTGTAACTTCTACTTTTAAACCTTTTCTATTTCTATATGCTCTCATATCTTAAATCTCCGATGAACGTTTTACTGAAATAGAAACGTCATGATTGTCGAATTCTGAAAGGACATCATCAAGATTGTGTTCTCCAACAATGTCTCCATCTTTGTTGTACTCTGTAATCACCTTTGTTTCAAAGTCAAAGCTTCCCGACAGACTGTAACTTACATTCTTTTTTGATTTACCCATGATAAATCTCTCCTTTTACTCTTTTATTATCTTTATAAAATGTTTATTTTATTATACATAAGAAAAAGCCCTACATAATAGGGCTTTTATAGAGAGGGGAGTCTCTATTTTTATTTATTCACTTTTGAAAAATTAGGGGTTTTTACAAAAGGAACATTTAGTTTTGGTCTAGGTGGCTGGATTTCCCCAACTTTTTAAAAACTCTTTCGAATATGGTTATATTCGACACCCAGATATTTATAAGCGCCCCATAGACGATTTGAACGTCTGACCCACGCTTTAGCTTACCATCTACAGTTTTCACTGCCACTTAGTGTTTGTGGTCTGGACTATAACTTCATCATTTCAGATGCGACACGTTTAGTCTCTACGGAATCTCAATCAACAGCTTTACCTGCATTAGCCATTCAAACTGTCTCGTTTCCTCGGTATTGCCATCAGCATTACCTGTTAAGGTTTCACCGATACGGTGTCGTGCATTTCATAAGTTATTTTTCCCTATGAAAGCTCCTATAATTGAAGAGCGTTGCTCTATCCACTGAGCTAATGGGGCTTGATAAATTAATGCTATCTCGACTCAAAAAGCTACTTATGCCCCATATCGTGGTTAAGTCAAGTATAGCCCTCTGCCTACTTAACTAGTATTTCAACAGAAGTTTTTTGTGGCATCTTATTTCAGCTACTCATCGCTTGATAAACTTGTGGTCAACAGTCTATATTCTTAACATAGCTATATTAGTTTGTTTAATTAAGAATAAGACCTACACAAGAG
>Ga0075011_10001070_pt1 | contig 14683 bp, 11 predicted proteins | sample TARM_MetaG_T_14_FD_72354 | JGI IMG/M metagenome (GOLD analysis project Ga0075011, IMG submission 72354) | Freshwater microbial communities from Pennsylvania, USA, analyzing microbe dynamics in response to fracking - TARM_MetaG_T_14 | ecosystem: Environmental > Aquatic > Freshwater > River...
ATAATACACTTATGCATATTGATTTAATCATAAATGAAGAAAGCAAAGATTATATAGCTTATATCTCAAATGGTGATGCTAGAATTGCAATAAATTATTTGGAACTTTTAAGTGAAATAAAAAATAAGTTTTCTTTGGATGAAATAAAAAAATTAATTCCGAATATAAAAGAAGCATATGATAAGCAAGAAGATAAGTATAATAATATTTCGGCATTTATAAAAAGTATTAGAGGAAGTAATCCTGATGCAACAATTTATTGGTTAGGTAAAATGCTACACGGAGGAGAAGACCCTAAATATATTGCAAGAAGATTAATGATATTAGCTAGTGAAGATGTAGGGATGGCTAATTCTCAAGGATTGAATATGGCAACTAATGCTGTTATTGCCTCAGAAAGAATTGGTATGCCAGAAATCAGAATAATATTAGCACATGTAAGTGTATATCTTGCAATATCTACAAAATCTAACAGTGTATATATTGGAATAAATAAAGCTTTAGAAGATATTAAAAATGGTAAGTTAGAAGAAGTACCTAAGCATTTGAAAGATGAATTTTCAAATGAATATAAATATCCACATGATTTTGATGAAAATTTTATTAAACAAGAATATATAAAAAATGATAGAAGATATTATATACCTAGTAACAATAAAAATGAAAATCTTATCAAAGATAAATTGAAAAAACTTTGGGGGTGGAAATATGAATGAAACTATAGGAAGCCTTTTGAGAGAAACAAGAGAAAAATTAGGCTATACTTTAGATCAAGTAGCAATGGAAACAAAAATACAAAAAAGATATTTGATTGATTTAGAAACAGAAAATTTTGAAGATATGCCAGGAATGGTTTATGAAAAAGGTTTTCTTAAAACTTATGCTAGTCTTTTAGGGTTGGACATAAGTGAGGTAATGGACTTATATGAAAAATATAGATTTCCTGATGAAGACGTATATGAAAATAAAAATACAGCTTTAGATAATGAAAAAAAAGAAAATTCTAGAAAAATTAAAACAATTGCTTTAATATTTATTTTGTTATTATTTATTTCTTATGGATTATATAATTTTTTTGTTAGGGAATCTAATTCGGAAGTAATAGTTGAAAATCAAGTCGTAGAGACATTAGAGAATTTAGAAAATAATAATATTGAGGAAAACTTAGAAGAGAGTAAATTGGATACAGAAAATTCATTTGTTGAAAATTATAAACAGGAAATTAATGAGCAAAAAATTAATGAAGAAGATATAAAAAAAGAAGTTGTAATTTTGCCAAAAGAGGAAAATGAACTAGTATTAAAAGAAGTAAATTACGAATCAAAATTAGATGATTTATCTGAAAAATATGTAAATAAAAAAGAAATACAATTAATAGTTAAAGGGAAATCATGGATTGAAGTTTATAAAAATAAAAAAAGAGTTTTTTATAATATAGCAAATGCAGGTACAATTAGTGTAAATGGAAATGATGATGATAGTATTTTTGTAAAGGTAGGAGACGCATCACAAATTGAATTGGTTTATAATGGAGAAAGTCAAGGTTTGATGGGACAGAGCAATCAAGTAGTTAGAAAAACTTTTTAATATATATGAGAATAAATACAATGAAATAGTGCACTTTAATTTTTATTGTATGTTTACTTAATAGTAATTTGTAGAAAGGAAAAAAATGAAACTAAAAGCAATGAGAGGAACAAAGGATATTTTTGCAGAGGATTCTAAAAAATATAATCATATTGTTGGAGTAGCAGGAGAATTATTTGAAAAATATGGGTTGAATAGGATAATTACTCCAATTTTTGAAGAAACCTCTCTTTTTAAGAGAGGTATTGGAGAAGGGACAGATATAGTTGATAAGGAAATGTATACCTTTGAAGATAAAGGAGGTAGAAGTTGTACTTTGAGACCAGAAGGAACAGCTTCAGTGGTTAGAGCCTATTTAGAACATAAAATATATGGTAGCGAAGATCTAACAAAATGGTATTATCATGGACCTATGTTTAGGTATGAAAGGCCACAGGCAGGTAGATACCGTGAATTTAATCAGATTGGGGTAGAAATATTAGGTAAAAAAGATCCTGTGGTTGATGCTGAAATTATAGCCATGGCATATAAATTTTTAGAAAAATTAAAGGTAGAAGATTTAGAAGTTGAAATAAATACTATAGGTGGAAGTGAAAGTAGAACTAAATTTAGGCAAGCCTTGGTAGAATATTTAAAAGATAAAAAAGATAATCTGTGTACAGATTGTCAGAATAGGTATGAAAAAAATCCTTTAAGAGTTTTAGATTGTAAAGTAGATACTAATGGAGAAATAGTTAGAAATGCACCTATTCTAATGGATTACTTGAATCAAGAAGAACTTAAGCATTTTGAAGAAGTAAAAAAATATTTAAATTTATTTAATGTTAAATATAGAGTAAATAATAAACTAGTTAGAGGTTTGGATTATTACTCAAATACTGTTTTTGAAATAGTAACAAATAAATTAGGGTCACAAGGAACTGTTCTTGCTGGTGGAAGATATGATAATTTAGTCGAGCAAATAGGTGGGAAAAATACCCCTGCATTTGGATTTGCAGCAGGTGTAGAAAGGCTTATGTTATTGTTAAATAATGAATTTGAAAATAGTAGAGGTATAAAATTAAATTTAATTTGGCTTGGTGATATGTGTAAAGAAACAGCTTTTTTATTGGCACAAAATTTAAGGTTAGAAGGAATACAAGTAGATATAGAGTATGAAAATAAATCTTTAAAAGCACAAATGAAAAAAGCGGATAAAAATAATTCTGATTTTGCAATTATTATTGGAGAAGATGAATTTAAAAATAACAAGCTTATTTTAAAAGATTTAAAAAATAAAACTCAAGAAGAATATAAGATTAATGATATAGTAGAGAGGCTAAAAGGTGAATAGTATGCATTATAGAACACATAATTTAGGAGAATTAAGAAGTGAAAATATTGGAGAAGAAGTTGTTTTAAGTGGATGGGTACATAATAACAGAAATTTAGGTGGGCTGATATTTATTGATTTGAGAGATAGACATGGTATTAGTCAAGTTATTTTTAATCCAGAAGAAGTTTCAAAGGAATTATGCGAATTAGCACAAAGTTTAAAATACGAGTATGTTATAAAAGTAAAAGGTATAGTAAGAGAAAGATTTAGTAAAAATCCAAATATACCAACAGGTGATATTGAAGTTTTTGCTAAAGAACTTGAAATAATTAATAAATCTGAAGTATTACCTTTTGAAATTTCAGATGAAATAAATTTAAATGAAAATATTAGACTTAAATATAGATATTTAGATATTAGAAGAAATAAAATGTTAAATAATATTACCAAAAGAAATAAAATGTTATTTTCTATGAGAGAATTTTTGAATACAGAAGAATTCTTAGATATAGATACACCTATATTAACAAAATCAACACCGGAAGGTGCTAGAGATTTTTTAGTGCCAAGCAGAACAAATGAAGGTAAATTTTTTGCCTTACCACAATCACCACAATTATTTAAACAATTACTTATGATAGGTGGAGTAGAAAGATATTATCAAGTAGCAAAATGTTTTAGGGATGAAGATTTGAGAGCTGATAGACAATTAGAATTTACTCAATTAGATGTTGAAATGTCTTTTATAACGCAAGAAGAATTTATGAATATTATGGAAAAATTAGCTAAAAAAGTAATGAAAGATGTAAATGGAATTGATATAGATTACAATTTTGATAGAATGTCTTATGCTGATGCTATGGATAAATATGGTTCAGATAAGCCAGATACAAGATTTGATATGGAAATTGTTGATTTGAAAGAAATAGCTTTAAATTGTGAATTTAAGGCTTTTAGAGACACGGTAGAGCAAGGTGGTATGCTTAGAGGTTTAAATGCTAAAGGTGCACAGTCTAAATACTCTAGAAAAGCAATAGATGAACTTACAGACTTTGTAAAAATATATGGTGCAAAGGGTCTTGCATATATTAAAATTGAAGAAAATGGAGAAATTAAATCTCCAATCAGTAAATTTTTCAGCGAAGAAGAAATTAAAAGTATTATTGAAAAAATGCAAGGACAGAATGGTGATATGCTATTCTTTATAGCTGACAAGTCAAAAGTTGTTTATGATTCACTAGGAGCCTTAAGACTGAAATTAGGAAAAGAGTTAGGTCTTATAAATGAAGATGAATTTAAATTCTTATGGGTGATAGATTTCCCATTATTAGAATGGAGTGAAGAAGAAAATAGATATAAGGCTCAACATCATCCTTTCACAGCAATTAAAGAAGAGGATATGCATCTTTTGGAAACAAATCCTGAAAAAGTTAGAACAGTTTCTTATGATATGGTTTTGAATGGATACGAAATCGGTGGAGGAAGTATAAGAATTCATAGGGAAGATATTCAAGCAAAGATTTTTAAATTATTAGGACTAAGTCAAGAGGAAGCACAAGAAAAATTTGGATTTTTCTTAGAGGCTTTTAAATATGGAGCACCACCTCATGGTGGCATGGCATATGGTGTAGACAGGTTCTTAATGGTAATGCTTAAAGAAACTTCTATAAGAGATGTAATCCCATTCCCAAAAACTAATAAGGGTCAATGTTTGATGACAGAAGCACCTGGAAGGGTAGAAGAAGAACAATTACAAGAATTAAAATTAAAAATTACTGGATTGCAAAAATAAAGGTTGATTTTTTTTGTAATATCATATATAACATAAGTATAAGTCCCTGAGCTGAACTTTATCTATGTATTTTCTTGGCCGAACATTTTAATACTGGGACTGCCACTTGATAGTATAGCTTAGATCAGTCACGATAAGTTTTAACTTATACGGACCCTATATATATTTTTAATGCAGTTGCCACTTATTTTGGTCACTGACCAAAATCTATTTAGAAAAGTCAGCTTGGGGCATTATTAAGACTTACGTAGTAGTTTATAAGTACTATTTTACTATCAAAAGTTGAGAATTAAGATTAACTTAATTCTTAATTTTTGATATTTTAAATTTGATAAGGAGTTGGACTAATGAAGTTAATTGAAAAAGAAATAGGCACTTTGTTTATAGGTACAGTGTCTAAGCTATATGGTGATGTGGAAGATCTTAAAGAAGTTCAGATACAAGCAACAAAAGAAGAAAAATTTGGAGATTATCAAACTAATTTTGCTATGATAAATTCTAAAATTTTAAAAAGTAATCCACGACAAATAGCTGAAAATATCAAGGAAAACTTCGTTGCTAATAAAATTATAAATAAGATTGAAATTGCAGGACCTGGTTTTATAAATATATTTTTAAATAAAGAATATTTAGCTGAAAAAATAGAAAAAATAGGTAATGAAGATTTTGATTTTTCATTTTTAAATAGAGAAGGACAAGTGATAATAGATTATTCTTCACCTAATTTAGCAAAGCGTATGCATATAGGTCATCTTAGAAGTACAGTTATAGGAGATTCTATAAAAAGAATTTACAAATATTTAGGATATAATGTTATTGGGGATAATCATATTGGAGATTGGGGTACTCCTTTTGGAAAACTTATGGTAGCCTATGAAAGATGGTTAGATAAAGAAAATTATAAAAAAAATCCTGTAGATGAGTTAGAACGTATTTATGTTAAATTTGCCAATGAAGTTGAACTAGATCCTAGTTTAGAAGATTTAGCTAGAGAAGAAATTGCTAAAACTCAAGCAGGTGATTTAGATAAAATAAAACTTTGGAAAGAAATTTTAACTGCTACCTTGGAAGAAAATGAAAAATTATATAAAAAAATGGATATTAGTTTCGATACTTATTACGGAGAATCTCATTATAATGAAATGATGCCTAAAGTAATAGATGAGTTAAAAGAGAAAAAATTAGTTAGGGTAGAAGAGGGAGCAACTTTTGTTTTTTTTGATGAGAGTGAAAATTTATATCCTTGCATAGTACAGAAAAAAGATGGAGCATTTTTATATTCAACATCTGATTTGGCAACAATACAATTTAAAAGAAATACATACAATATTAATAAAATGATATATGTAACAGATGAAAGACAGCAAGATCATTTTAGACAAGTTTTTAAAATTTCAGATATGCTAGGTTGGACAGATGAAAAAGTACATATTTGGTTTGGAATAATGAGATTTGCTGATGGGATTTTTTCTAGTAGAAAGGGAAATGTTATTAAGTTATCAGACCTTTTAGACGAAGCTATAAGCAGAGCTTATAATACTGTTAATGAAAAAAACCCTACTTTATCTCAAGAGGAAAAAGAAAATATTGCAGAAGTAGTAGGAATAGGAGCAGTAAAATATGCTGATTTAAGTCAAAATAGGCAAAGTGCAGTAGTATTTGAATGGGATAAAGCTTTGGCTTTTGAAGGAAATACAGCTCCATATTTACAATATGCTTATGCTAGAATTCAATCAATGTTAAGGAAGGCTAAAGAAGATAATATTGAATTAAATGGTAAAATTCAGTTGGAAGATTCTTTAGAAAAGAACTTAGCTTTAGCATTATTAGAGTTTCCTAATGCAATATTGAATTCAGCAAGTACTTATAAGCCTAATTTGATAGCAGATTACCTATTTGAAACTGCAAAAAAATTCAATACTTTTTATAATAATTTACCTATATTAAGAGCTGAAACAGAGGATTTGATAAAATCAAGATTAATTTTATCTGATAAAGTTGCGAAAGTTCTAAAAGAAGGTCTTAACTTGTTAGGTATTAAAACAGTTGATAGAATGTAGTTTCTTATTTTATTGAGGAGGCAATAGATGGAAAATAATAATAAAATGTCATCAGAAGAGCTTCAAGCAGTAGTATTTTTATTGAACAACTCATATTATGGAGTCCCAATATTACAAGTGCAAGAGATAGTAAAAATGAGCAGTATAACTAAAGTTCCTAATACACCTGAATTTGTTGAAGGTATTTTAAATCTTAGAGGAAATATAGTTCCTATAATAGATTTAAGAAAGAGATTTTATTTACCAAAGGTAGAAGTTTTAGATTCATGGAAAATTTTAATACTTAAAATAGAAGAAATGCAATTTGGTGTAATGGTAGACCAAATATCTGAAGTAGAAAAAATTCATTCTTCTTTAATTGAGATACCTCCAAAGGTAGTTTCAGGAGTAAAGGGAGATTTTATTAGTGGTATAGCTAAAATTAAGGATAGACTTTTAATTTTATTAGATACAAATAAATTATTATCTCATAGTGAAAAAGAAATGTTACAGGAAATAGAAGTATAAAGAGCGGAATATTTCCGCTTTTTTTGTAATATTGTTTATAATTTTATAGCTTAATTGATTTTAAAAAAGAGGTAAAAATAATGAAAGAAAAAAAAGAGTTATTAATAATAACAGGAATATCAGGTGCAGGAAAAACAACAGCTCTTAATTTTTTTGAAGACAGGGGATATTTGGCTATTGATAATTTACCTGTATTTTTTTTAAGTAAAATTTTAGAGGCTTTTTCTGATGTTAAGGGAAAAATGAAAAACATAGTAGCAGTAATAGACAGCCGTTCTTGGTCTAATTCAAGCGAATTTTTTTCAGAATTAGAAAAACTTAAAAAATTAGAATTATCATATAAAATAATTTTTTTAGATGCTAAAACAGAATATATAGTTAATAGATATAATCTTACAAGGAGAAAACACCCAATCAAATATCATAGTACTCTTGAAGAAAAAGTTAAAGAAGAAAAAAGAGAAATGGAAGATATTAAAAATATATCTAATTATATTATTGATACAGGCAATATGAATGAAAAAGATTTTAAAAAAGAATTAGAAAAATATTTGAATGATGATAATAAGCAATTGACAGTTACTTTTTCTTCCTTTGGTTTTAAATATGGCTTACCTATAGATATGGATTTGTTATTTGATGTAAGGTTTTTACCGAACCCATATTATATTAAAGAACTTAAAGAGTTGAGTGGTAATGACAAAGAAGTATATGATTATGTATTTAGTTTTGGAGAAACAAAGGAATTTTATTTAAAATTAAAAGATATGATTGATTACCTTCTACCTAAATATATAAAAGAAGGAAAATCTCACTTATCAATAGCCATAGCTTGTAGTGGCGGTAAACATAGGTCAGTATCCTTAGTAAATAAATTTTATGAACAATATAAGAATAGTGACTTGGTAGAAGTGGTAAAATGTCACCGAGATGTAAAAAGACGTTAATGGAGTTTTTATGATTGATAAATTTAATATTAAAGATTTTCCAGACTTAGCTGGAGTATATTTAATGAAAAATAAAGATAAAAAAATTATATATATAGGTAAGGCTAAAAATTTAAAAAAAAGAGTTTTATCTTATTTTAATAGAATACACAGTGATGAGAAAACAAAAGAACTGGTAAAAAAAATAGAAAGCATTGACTATATAATTTGCAATAATGAAATAGATGCTCTTATACTGGAAAATAATCTTATAAAAAAAAATAAACCTAAATATAATATTAGCTTAAAAGATGAAAAGACCTATCCATATATAAAAATTACACAAGAAATTTTTCCAAAATTAAGTGTTATAAGAACAACAAAATATTTAGAAGATAAACAGGCTATTTACTTTGGTCCATATCCATATAATATTTATTATTTTATAAAAATATTGAAAAAAATATTTCCTATTAGAGATTGTAACAGGGATATGAGTAAAGTTTATTCACGACCTTGCTTAAAATATCATATGAAAACTTGTCTAGGTCCTTGTGTATATAAAAACATAGAAATAGAATATAAAGAAAATGTTCGTAAAATAATAGATTTTTTAAAAGGGGATATAAAAGAAATAATAAAAAAATATAAGCATCAAATGCTACAAGCTAGTGAAGAAATGGATTTTGAGAAAGCTATTTTATTTAGGGAAAAAATAAATAATATTGAAAAAATAGCAATAAATCAAATATCAGAATTAGGGAAAGCTGTTGATGAAGATGTATTTGTAATGAAGGTAGAAGGTGAAAAATTATTTGTTTGTGTTCTTACAATTAGAGAAGGTAAAATTGTTGGAAAACAAAGTACAAATCAAAATATTTCAAACTTTATTATAGAAGATTTATTCTTACAAGTATTAACTTTATATTATATGAAGCATCCTTTACCTAATAATCTTATTTTAGAAAATAAGTATGCAGATTATCAAATGCATATTAAAGAATGGGCTTTATTATATAAAAAAGTAAATATAAGTATTTTTTATCCAAAAATTAAAAGTAGAAAAATGGAATTATTGGACATGTCTTTAATAAACCTTGAAAAAGATATGGAAAATTACTATAATAGTAAAAGAGTGGTAGAAGAAGCACTTATTAATTTATTTAGTACATTAAAATTAAAAACTTATCCTAAAAGAATAGAGTGTTTTGATATTTCAAATACACAAGGAACCAATCCAGTAGCATCTATGTCTGTTGCTATTGATGGCAAAAAAGCAAACAAAGAATATAGAAAATTTAAAATTATGTCAAAGTCAAGTCCTGATGATTTTCAAATGATGAGGGAAGTTGTACAAAGGCGGTATTCAAAGTTAGACATAAAAGAACTCCCTAATTTAATTCTTATAGATGGAGGTAAGGGTCAACTAAATACTGTTGCAGAAATTTTGTATGGTTTAGACTTATTAGATAAAATAGATTTGATAAGTATAGCAAAAAGGGAAGAAGAAATATTTAAGTTAGGAGAAAATGAAGCTTATATATTCTCTAAAAAGGATGAAAGTTTAAAAATATTACAAAGGTTGAGAGATGAAGCACATAGATTTGGGATAACTTATCATAGACAGCTTAGGGGGAAAAGAATAATTTCAAGTGAATTAGATAAAATAAAAGGAATTGGGGAAAAAAGAAAAGAACTTTTATTAAAAAAATATAAAAGTGTCAAAAAAATTAAAGAACAATCAATAGAAGAATTAAAAAAAATTCTACCTGAAAATATAGCCATAGAATTAAAAAATACTCTTAAGGGGGATTGAAATGAAGACAATTTTAGTAATAGATGATGAAAGTAGTATTAGATTTTTATTAAAAGAAATTATTAGTGATATGGGTTATGGATTTATTGAAGTTAGTAGAGCTGAAAAAGGAATAAAAATTATAGAAAAAGAAGAGATTGATTTAGTGTTGTTAGACATACAATTACCTAATATGAATGGGTTAGAAGCCATTAGAAAAATAAGAAGCATAAAAAAAGATTTGCCTGTGTTTATGATAACAGCTTTTCATAATATAGAAGAAGCAGTAAATAATATGGATGTAAATGTACAGGCTTTTATACAAAAACCTTTTGATATTCATGAATTAAGAGCTAAAATAAAAGAAGTTCTAAAATAATAGGGGGATATGATGAAAGTAAGGATAGAAGAGCTAAAAGCTGGATTGAAATTAAGACAAGCTGTATATAATGCTGGGAATATATTAATACCTAAAGATCAAATTTTAAGTGAAAAGCATATTGCTATGCTTGAAAAATTTCAAATAAAAGAAGTAAACGTAGAAACAGAGTTAGAAGCAAAACAAAATATTGTTAGAGAAAAAGAAGCTGAAATAAAAGAAGAATTTACAATGGTATATAGGAAAACTTTAGAAAAAACAAAAGAAGTTTTTTCAGATGCAGAAGATGGAAAATTAGATAAAGAAGTAGTTAATGATATTGTTTCTGATACATTGAATACCTTGGAAAAAGACCAAGATATATTTTTGACTTTATTAGAAATGAAAGAAGAAAATGATTATCTATATGAACATTCTATGAAATCTTCTATAATAGCACTGAGTATAGGAAATAAATTAGGCTTAGATAAGAAAACTTTAGAATTATTAGGAAAAGCAGCTTTGTTACATGACATTGGAATGTTTAAAGTAGATAAAAATATTTTAAATAAAGAAGGAAAATTAACAGAAGAAGAATTAAATTTAATTAGAGAACATACACAAATTGGTTATGATTTATTAGAAAATGAAGAAGAGGAAGTTAGACAAGCGGCTCTTTATCATCATGAACGTGTAGATGGTTACGGTTATCCCAAAGGTATTAGTGGTAATGAGATTCCTGAAATAGTAAGAATAGTTTCAATAGCAGATTTATACGCTGCCCTAATAAGTGAAAGGGTCTATAGAGATGCTAAAGATCCAAAAGAAGTTATTAAGTATTTAATGACAGTTGCAGATAAACAAGTTGACACTAATATAGTGAAGAAATTATTAGAAAATATGAGTATGTTCTCAATAGGCTCATATGTAAGATTGAGTAATGGACTAAGAGCAAAAGTGATAAGAGCCACTGAAAATCCTTTTAGACCTATTGTAGATGTAGAAGAAAATGGTAACTTATTTCGTTTAGATTTAAGTGAAAAAGAAAATGCACTTGTGTATATAATGAGGTTAATAGTATAATGAAAAGATTGAAAATAATAGTGTTCTTTATAGTTTTAGTTTTTATTTCTTGTGGTCGGGAAATAGTTTTAAGAAAAGAATTGATAGAAAATCCACCTTTTAAGAAAATAAATAAGGGAACTTATAAAGTTAACTTATATCGATTAGAGTATCCAAAGAATTTATCAGAAAAGCAAAAATTTTATCAAGAGTTTACAGACTTATTTAGAAGGTATTATTTAGAAGATAGAAAAATAACGATAATTATAGACGAACAATATTATAATGACAATATTTTTTTAAAAGAATATCAGTTGCTAGAGGAAGAAATGATTTTGAATAAAGTAGCTTCTACCTTGGATGAGTATGAAATAGAATCATTAAGAACTTTAGTTCCTTTAAAAATAGAAAAATTTAAAAATACAACACAGGAATATTTAAATTTACAAATAGCTTATTTAATGAAGAATTTTGAAGAATTTGAAAATTTTAATCCTGATTATTCTTACACAGAAAGAGAAAAAAACAGCTATATTAATAGATTAAGAGAAATAAGAAAAGAAAATTTGAAATTAATTGAAAAAATTTCTGTAGATATAATTTTAGAAATAGAAAATCCATACTCAATAGAAAGAGACTTTAAAAATAATTATTGGAATGAAAACAATATAAATCTAAGTTCAATGAGTCCATTTAGAACAAATATCAATGGCTATAATTATCCACTATACATAAAAAATATAAAAGATATAGAATTTGAGAAACTTTTAAAAAGAGAAATAGTTATAGATAATGAAGTATTAATATTAGAAAATTTTAAATATGAAGGTTATATTCATAATAATGGTAATTTTATTTTTTTTGTAGGTGGATTAGATAAACGACATCAGTATAAAGATTATTTTGTTGAACTTGAAATCATAGATGTTTTAATGGAAGACTTAGTGAATATTAAAGAAGATTTTTTATTGAGAGATTTTGTAAAAGGAGGGGAATAATGGATTTAAAAATAATGTTTTTAATTTTATCTTTTCCATTATTTGTCCTTTTAATTAACATCGTTGTAAAAAGTTTAAATAAAAAACATTTTGAAGATATGATTAATTTGATGAAATATATTATTGATAGAGAAGAAGAACCTGATATATCAGAGGAAATAAGAGAAGCTTATGATGATTTGATTTTGGAGCTTAGAAAGCAAGAACAAGAATTAGGTGAGTCAGTTGAAGAAATAAATTCTTATAAAAAAGAATTGAATATGACTTATAAAAGTTTATTAGCTAAATCAACAGAGTTAGAGTATTCTAATTCTGTTTTAGAAAAAAGAGTTGCTAATTTATCAAATCTAAATGCAGTAGGGAAATCTGTTTTGTCAGAATTAGATTTAGACAAAATCATATCTATTATTATGGATGCTTATTTTATTTTGACAGGTATTAAAAAAATAGCTATTTATCTTTGGGAAGAAGATAAATTAATTAATAAAGCTTTTAAAGGTAATTTGAAAGAAATAAGAGATTATAATTTTCAAAATTATAACGAAGTAGAGTATAATAAGATATATAAGAGTATTTCTCACGATATAATAGAGACAAATGAAACCTCTTTATTTTCCAATTTAAATGTAAAAGGGAAAGAATTGGGAGTAGTATATATTATTCATAATAAAGATGAATCTAGTCGTGATAAGGAAACTATAAATGCTTTAGCAATGTATGTAGCAATAGCGATTAATAATTCAAAAGTTTATTCAGAATTAGCTATCAAAGAAAGATTAGGAAAGGAAATTTCCATAGCTAGTAATATACAAAAGAATCTTCTACCAAAGGAAGTTAAAATACCATTTAAATTAGATAGAGCTGAGTACTTTGAACCAGCTAAAGAAATTGGTGGAGATTATTATGATTACAATGTTCTTACTAAAGATAAATTATTTATAACCATAGGAGATGTTAGTGGTAAAGGTGTACCAGCTTCATTGCTTATGACTACAATAAGAGCTACATTAAAAACTTTATGCCATAAAGATGATAATGTTGCTGAAATTTTAACAAATTTGAATAAATTTGTTTTTCCTGATATGAGTGAAGAAATGTTCGTAACAATTTTCCATAGTTTATATGATAATTCAACACAAACTCTATATTATTCCAATGCAGGACATAATCCGCTTTTATTATATAAAAAAAATACAGGTAAAATAATAGAAGAAAATGTAAAAGGTGTGGCAATAGGTTTTATTGAATCATATAAATATAAATTAGGAAAAGTTGAACTTCAAGAAGGAGACGTATTAATTTATTATACAGATGGAATTAGTGAGGCAGAAAATAACAATAAGGTGCTATATGGAATAGATAGAATAAAAAGTTTGGTAGAAGCATATAATTATTTAGATGCAGAAAGCATTAAAGATTTAATTTTAAAATCAGTAGAAGATTTTAGAGAGGCACATGAACAAGTAGATGATATTACTTTACTTGTTATCAAAATTTAATCCTTATACAGGGAGTGAAGAAATTGAATGTAAATAAAAAAATATTATTGATAGATGACCAAGAAGAAATATTATTTAGTCTAAAAAAATTACTAAGTGGTGAAGATTCTCTGAGGGATTTAAACCAAAAAATGAAAAGTTTGATTGATGAATTTTATATAGAAGAAAAATCAAAAGAAGAAATTTATGATGTTCATGTGGCTCTAAATGGAAAAACAGGATATGAAATGGTAAAAAAAGCTATTGATGAAGGAAGTCCTTATTCAGTTGTAACTATAGATATGAGGATGCCTGGCTGGGATGGTCTTAAAACTGCAAAAGAAATAAGAAAAATAGACGGCAATATTGAAATGATAATAATAACAGCATACACAGATATAAAAAGAGAAAAAATGGTTGAACAAATAGGGAAACCTGAAAAATTATTATATTTGAAAAAACCCTTTGAAAGAGAAGAAATTTTACAAGTTATTTTATCTTTAACTTTAAAATGGTCGTTAGAACAAAAGGTTAAAAATCAACTTCTAATTATAGAAAATGCTAAAAATACTTTGGAAGATGTTATTAATGGTATAAGTGAAGTTGAAAAGTCAACATTGTTGTCTTTAAACAGCGTTTATAAAATAATACTTAAGGAGTTGTCACGAATACTTTTTTGTGAAAAATCAGCAATTATATTAAAAAATGATTTCATATATTCAGATGAGAACTTAAATTATTCAGATAATATTTTTAATTATAAAATTTTATATGAAAAATTAAATTTTAAGAAGAATTATATTAT